>Ga0070671_100001670_pt1 | contig 16795 bp, 14 predicted proteins | sample KBSS73metaG_FD_65341 | JGI IMG/M metagenome (GOLD analysis project Ga0070671, IMG submission 65341) | Switchgrass rhizosphere microbial communities from Kellogg Biological Station, Michigan, USA - KBS S7-3 metaG | ecosystem: Host-associated > Plants > Roots > Rhizosphere > Soil ...
CAGCGAAGGCCAGTGGGACGCGATCAACAGCATCGTCTTCCCGAGCGAGTGCCGGAATGCGGCCGGCGCGCTCGTCACGCGGACGCCAACCGGATCCGACCCGTCGACCTGCATCGCCCTGGAAGAGCCCGCCGGTGTCGGCGGCGCTCCGGGTTCCGGCTTGCAGACGCAGGCGATTGCGAACCAGCTCGGGCTGCAGATCAACCCGTCGAACACCGCCAACATCCGCGGTCAGTCGCGCTTCACGATCCTGGACAATCTCGTGCTGACGGTCGACCCGACTTATCAGTACGTGCTTGCCAACGGCGGCAGCCAGGGCGCCCGCGTGGGTGAGACCGACGAGATCTTCAGGCAGGGCGTCGGCCCGGGTGTCGACCTCAACGGCGATGGAGACCTGAACGACCTGATCGTCGTCGGCCGTCCGTCGATCACGAACACCAATCGTTACACGGTGATCAGCTCGCTGGTGTGGAGGGTCAATCCGTCCAACACCTTGCGTGTCGCTTACACCTATGACCGTGCGCACCACCGTCAGACGGGCGAATATTCCTTCACGGATTCGCACTTCCAGCTCGACCAGCCGTTCTTCGGTCGTAACGGGCTGCCCGTCACGTTGGCCGACGGAACGGTTGTTCAGAACCGCGATCGTACGTCGATCGCCCTGCTCAACCAGTTGTCCGGCCAGTATATCGGCAAGTTCTTCGACAACCGGCTCCGCGTCGAGCTCGGCGTTCGTTCGCCCTGGTTCAAGCGCAAGCTCGACCAGCATTGCTACACGCCGGTGACGAGCAACTTCCCGGATTGCTACGAGAACCCGCTGGCGCTCGGATACCGGATCGTTCCGGTGACCTTCAATCCGGCCAATGCGAACCCGGACAACAAGGATCTGTGGGCGCCGTTCAAGGCCACCTACAAGTATCACAAGATCCTGCCGAACGTCGGATTCACCTATGCGCTCAACAACAGCCTCAGCGCCTTTGCGAGCTACGCCAAGGGCCTGTCGGCTCCGCGTACCGACAACCTTTACCGGGCGCCGATCGTCGACGTTAAGCCGGAAACCACCGACTCCTTCGACCTTGGCGCACGGTACATCACCGGCCGCTTCCAGGCTCAGGCAACGGCTTGGTACATCGGTTATCAGAACCGCATCGTCACCACCTTCGATCCGGAGCTGAACATTTCGGTCGATCGTAACGTCGGTAAGGCGAAGAGCTGGGGCGTCGACACGGGTCTGGGCTTCAAGCCGGTCCGCGGCGTCAACCTCATCGGCCTGCTGAGCTACACGAACGCCAAGCTGAAAGACGACGTCCTCATCGGCACCGTTCGCTATACCGTGGGCACCGGTCCCGCGACCGCGCTCACTCCGTTCCAGTATCTGTGCAGCCCGCTGCCGACCACCGGTGCGGCCAACGTCAATGTCTGCGGAAAGACGGCCGGCAAGTTCATCGTCGAAACGCCGAAGTGGCAGTACGGCGGCCGGGCCGAGTTCAACTTCGATCCGATGACGGTTGGCATCCAAGCCAAGCATGTCGGGGCTCGCTGGGCGACGGACGTGAACGACGTGAAATCGACGGGCTACACGACGGTCGATCTCGATGCGCGAGTGAATCTCCCCTTCCCGGGGACGCGGTCGCAGTTCCAGCTCAACGTCACGAACCTGCTCGGCGAGCATTACTTCGGTAACCTCTCGACACAGATCAACGCCTTCGGACCCGGCGCCACGGCTCCGCGCTTCACGCCGGGTGCGTCCCGCGCCGTGACGGGGACGCTGACCTTCGGCCTGTAAGCCTAAGCAGTAACCTTAACTCGAAGGCCGGGTGGACGATGTCCGCCCGGCCTTCTCTTTTGCGTGAAGCTCCGCCGGGTTAGTGGGAGCCATGCCAATCTACCTTCTGGGCGGGCTAGCGCCCCAACTTGCTGACGGCGCCTGGGCCGCGCCCTCGGCCGATCTCATCGGCGACGTCCGTCTGGGCGCGCGGGCAAGCGTCTGGTTCGGGGCAGTCATTCGCGCAGACAACACGCCGATTGTCATTGGTGATGAGAGCAACATCCAGGATGGGTCCGTCTGTCATTCGGACGAAGGCTTTCCGCTCACGATCGGTGCGCGCGTGACAGTGGGACATCAGGCGATCCTTCACGGCTGCACGATCGCCGACGATTGCCTGATCGGCATGGGCGCGCGGATCCTGAACGGCGCAATCATCGCCAGCGAGTGCATCGTCGGTGCCGGTGCGCTGGTCGCGGAGGGAAAGACCTACCCGACTGGGAGCCTGCTCGTCGGGTCGCCAGCGCGCGTGGTCCGCCAGCTATCGGATCTGGAACGCCAGATGCTTCGAGCGTCAGCCGCGCATTACGCGGACAAGGCCGAACGCTATGCGCGCGAGCTCAGGACGCGTTGAGCCTGCAATATTTCTGCTGTTCCTCGGGCGACGAGCGCAACCGCGTGTCGAGATAATAAGCCGCCGCGCCGCGTGCATAACCGCGGTGCTCGTCATCGATGAACCTGGCCGCTTCGCTCGACCACCCATCGACACATTGTTGCTTGTCGGCATTTGACCGCCCGCAGGCGACGAAGTCGTTATACGCCTTGCGCCAGGACAGAAAGTCGGCCCGCGACATCGGATCGCCATGACCCGGAATCACTGTTTGGAACGGCACTGCAGCAACCTCGTCGAGCGCCTTGCTCCAGCCATCCGCGCAAGCCGTGTCCATGAAAGGCACCAAACCGACGACGAGATCGCCGACGATCGCCGTCCGGCTCGCCGGATCGTAAATCCACACATCGCCTTCGGTCGCCGCGAACTTCGCGAGATGGACCTCGAGCCGACGACCAGCGATCGTCACTCGGCCGGATCTCACGACTGGGTTGGTGGGCCGCAGTGTATCTGGATGGTCGACGCGGTAACGACCGCGAAGAAGCTGCGCCTTTTGTCCCTCCGAAGTCTTGGGATCGGCCAGGACCTTGTCACCCTGCGCGCGGCCGTTGTTGAGAAAGCCGACAAGCGCGCCTTCTATCGCGGTCGACGCATAGACTTTCGCGTTCGGGAAAGCCTGCCGAATGTCGAAATTGCCCGTCGTATGGTCGAGATGCCAATGCGAATTCACGATGGCAGCGATCGGGCGGTGACGCTGTTTCGCATAATCGAGGATCGCTTGCGCATGCATCGGCGAGCGTCCGGTATCGACGACGATCAGCCCCTGCGGCGCATCGAATATTATGCTGTTCCCGTCCGGCCCCTGCCAATCCAGAGGCACCCGTCCGGGAATGAAATGATAAGGTTCGGCGCTCGCTGAGGCGCATCCAAGCAGTGCGAGCGCGATGAAAGCGGCAAGACGCATCGGCGCACTCCCCCAAATACCACACTGGGATAGCGAGGAGAGCATCCGAGCTGATGCGGTAATCGTCAGCCGCTCGTCGTTTCTCGACGAGCGGTAGGCCAACTCAATAAACGCGGGCCTTGGGCTTGATGTACTTGATGTCGTCGGTGAGCGTAAACTCATGCACGGGCCGGTAGTCGATCTTCACGCCGCCGCCCTTGCCGCCCCAGCCGTCGACCCACGCGACGGTATGCTTCATCCAGTTCTTGTCGTCGCGCTTGGGATAGTCTTCCTGCATGTGCGCGCCGCGGCTTTCCTTGCGGTTTGCTGCACAATGCATCGTCACGACCGCCTGGCTCAGAAGATTGTCGAGCTCGAGCGTCTCCACGAGATCGCTGTTCCAGATCAGGCTGCGGTCGGTGACATGGACGTCGGCCATGCGAGAATAGACCTTGTCGATCTTGGCGACGCCCTCGGCGAGGGTGCGGTCGGTGCGGAAGACCGCGCAATCGGCCTGCATCACGCGCTGCATGTCGAGGCGGATTTCGGCGGTCGAGCTGCCGCCCTCCGCATGACGGAACTTGTCGAGGCGGCCGAGCGCGAGGTCGGAAGCGTCCTTCGAAAGAGCTTCCTGAATAGCTCCCGGCTTCACGACTTCCGCAAGCCTCAAGCCCGCGGCGCGGCCGAATACGACGAGGTCGATCAAGCTGTTGGAGCCGAGCCGGTTGGCGCCATGGACACTGACACACGCAGCCTCGCCGACGGCAAAGAGGCCCGGCACCACCGCGTCGGGATTGCCGTCCTTCAGGGTGACGACCTCGCCATGATAGTTCGTCGGGATGCCGCCCATCGTATAGTGGACGGTCGGCGCGACCGGGATCGGCTGGCGGGTCAGGTCGACGCCGGCAAATGTCTTCGCCGTCTCAGTGATGCCGGGCAGTCGCTCGTGCAGGATCTTTGGGTCGATATGGTCGAGATGGAGGAAGATGTGGTCCTTGTGCTCGCCAACGCCCCTGCCCTCGCGGATCTCCATGGCCATCGAGCGTGAGACGACGTCGCGGCTGGCGAGGTCCTTCGCGCTCGGCGCATAGCGCTCCATGAAGCGCTCGCCCTCGCCATTGGTGAGGTAACCGCCTTCGCCGCGCGCGCCCTCGGTGATCAGCACGCCCGCACCGTAGATACCGGTTGGGTGGAACTGTACGAATTCCATGTCCTGGAGCGGAAGTCCGGCGCGGAGCACCATCGCATTGCCGTCGCCGGTGCACGTGTGGGCGGACGTCGCCGTATAATAGACCTTGCCGTAACCGCCGGTCGCAAGGACGACGGCCTGGGCGCGGAACCGATGGATCGATCCGTCGTCGAGGCAAAGAGCGACGACCCCGCGGCAGACGCCGTTCTCCATGATCAGGTCGATCGCGAAATACTCGATGAAGAAATCGGCGTCGTGCTTCAGGCTCTGCGAATAGAGCGTGTGCAGCATCGCATGGCCGGTCCGGTCCGCGGCTGCGCAGGTGCGCTGGGCTGCCGGGCCTTCACCCATGTTCTGCGTCATTCCGCCGAACGCGCGCTGGTAGATGCGACCGTCCGCCGTGCGGCTGAACGGCATTCCCATATGTTCGAGCTCAATGACAGCGGCAGGCGCTTCGCGGGTCAGATATTCGATTGCGTCCTGGTCGCCGAGCCAGTCGGATCCCTTGACCGTATCGTACATGTGCCACTGCCAATGGTCGGGGCCCATGTTGCCGAGGCTGGCGGCGATCCCGCCTTGCGCGGCTACGGTATGACTGCGCGTCGGGAAGACCTTGGTGACGCAGGCCGTCTTCAGGCCTGCCTCGGCCGCTCCCATCGTGGCGCGGAGGCCAGCGCCGCCGGCGCCGACAACGACGACGTCGTAGGTATGATCAACGATCTTGTAGGCGCTCACGCGACGGCTCCGAACGCAATGCGCGCCAGCGAATAGAGTGCAAGCGCTGCGCCGCCCACTGCAAGGAACAGCATCAGTGTATGCCAGGCGAAACGACTGCCTTCTTCGTGGACATAGTCATCGATGACGACCTTCACACCGTCGAGCGCGTGACGAAATCCGACGACAATGAACAATGCCATCGGGACTGCTCCGCTCGGGGCGCGGAGCCATTCGACCATGGTGCGCTGATCGAGCTTGGGCAGAAGCAGAAGGGACGCGATGAGCCAGGTCCCGAGCAGCAGCAAGGCGATGCTGGTAACTCGTTCGGTCAGCCAATGTTCGCCGCCGTGCTGCGCCGAGCCGAGGCCGCGAACCTTGCCGAGCGGCGTGGAGCTCTTGCCGACGCTCATTTCGCGACTCCAAGCAGATAGAACCAGACCGCCGCGGTCAGCACGAGCGAGCCGACGAAGGTGAGGACCGCCGAAGTCTTGTTGATGCCGAGTTCGAACGCCGCGCCCGTATCCATGATCAGATGGCGAATTCCGGTCAGCAAATGCTGGAAGAAACTCCAGGTAAGGCCGACAAGGACGAGCAGGCCAAGTGGATGCATCGCCGCTTTCGTGAAGGTCGCATAAGCGTCCGCGCCGCTTGCGATCGCGAACAGCCACCATGTGAGCACCCCTAGCCCGCCGATCGAAAGGGCGACCCCGCTGGCGCGGTGCACGATGGACGCGGCCATGTTGGGCCCCCATCGCCAGATCGTCAGGTGCGGGGATAGTGGGCGGGATCGAACATTTGCCATGGCGCGAGCGCTTAAGGGGCGGCTGGGGATCAGGCAAGTTTCGGTGCAGGGCCTAACCCCGTCTTAACCATTCAGGGGTCATGAGCCTTGGCCAACACCAGTGGGAATATACGGAGAGCGGACGGATGGGTGCGGAGACGGCACAGCTGCAGCGGCTGACGGACGAGCAGGTAAACGCGCGGCTTTCGGCCTATAATAGCGACGGCTCGCTCGACCGCGACATCGCCCTCCTTCGCGACAAGGCCGGCGACCTCATCGAGACGCATGTGCGGGACCAGTTCGGCAAAGAGGCCGCCGAGCACGCCTCGGTTCATTATTCGAGCAGGGTCGACGCGGGCTGGATCCAGAACATCGCCGAATATGGACGGCGCATCTTCCAGGACCAGGCTTCGGTGCCGTCCTATATTGCCGCTCGCGGACGCCTGAAGTCCGCGATCGTCGACGACATGTTCGACCGCTTCGCCGACGATACGGACACGCTCCGGTCGTGCGTCGATGCGTTCCAGCGCCTGACGACGATCGAGACCGACATCATTCTCGCGCAGGTTGCCTTGCTCGAGGCCATCGACGCCGCCGATGTGCGCGGCCGCGAGAGCGACCAGTTTGAACGCCGCGTCGCCGATCTGGTGCGTGCCAGCACCGAGCAGTCCAAGGCCCTCACGGATCGCACTCGTTCAACCGCCTCTTCGGCTCGCGGCATGCTGGGCAAGACCAGCGAAGTCGCCGCCGCCGCCGAACAATCGGCCGTCGCCATGCGCGAAGCCGCCCAGACGGCTGCCGGGCTCATCCGCGCCATTGAGGATGCCCGCGCCGAAGTGGAAGTCGCTGCCGGCGTCGCAAGCCGCGCGGGCGATCAGGCGAGCCAGGCCGTGAAGGTCAGCCAGGCGCTGTCGGCCCATGTCGAGGCGATCGAGTCGATCCTGAGCCTCATTCGCGACATTGCCGGCCAGACGAATCTGCTGGCCCTTAACGCAACCATCGAAGCCGCGCGCGCGGGCGATGCCGGCCGCGGCTTTGCGGTCGTCGCTCAGGAAGTGAAGAGCCTGGCGTCACAGACCGCCCGAGCGACCGATGACATCACCGCCAAGATCACGGCGATCCAGCAGGCGACTCGCCAGACGGTGGACGCCAACGGATCGATCCAGGGGACCGTCGAGGAAGTGCAGAACTCCGCCGACCGCATCCGCGAGGCGATGGAGCTTCAGGCGCAGACCGTGACGATGATCACCGCCGCGGTCGACGAGACGGCGCTAGCCGCCGACTCGATGAGCTCAACCATCGCCGCGATCCGCACCGACACCGAAAATGTCGCCAAGGACATCGACCAGGTCGAACAGGGCTTCGGGCGGTTCTCCGAGCAGATCTCGAACTTCAAGGCGAGCGCCAAGGCCTTCGTGAACGGCATGGCTGCCTAGTCCTTCTTCCCCCGCCGCCCGAGCAGCGGTAGGCGGGGGAGCATGAATATCCTCATCACCGGCGCGAGCCGCGGCATCGGCGCGGCGGCTTATGGGCTTCTCATCAAGCACGGTCATGCCGTGGTCGGCCATTCGACTAGGGGCAGCGACGCCCTGATCGCCGGCGACCTCGCAGACCCCGCCGCGCCCCGCGATATCTGGGACACTGCAATTGACCAGCTCGATGGGCGCGTCGACGTGCTGATCAACAATGCCGGCATCTACGAAGCCGTCGCCGACAACGCGCCAGATGATGAGTGGCACGCCGCCTGGGCGCGGACCTTGACCATCAATCTCCAGGCCGCGGCGGACCTGAGCCGGCTGGCCGTCTCGCACTTCCTCGACCGGGGCGGCGGCGGGCGGATCGTCAACATCGCAAGCCGCGCGGCCTTTCGCGGCGACAGTCCGCAACACTGGCATTATGCCGCGTCCAAAGGCGCGATGGTCAGCATGACGAAGTCGATCGCCCGGGGTTACGCAAGCGAGGGCATCCTGTGCTTCGGGGTCGCGCCAGGATTCACGGTGTCCGAGATGACTGCAGAATATCTGCAGGGCCGCGGCGGCGCACAGATCCTCGCCGACATTCCCCTCGGCCGCGTCGCGTCGACTGACGAGGTCGGTGAAGTGATCCGCTGGCTCTCGACCGAGGCTCCGGCATCGGGGACAGGCAGCGTCGTCGACGTCAATGGCGCAAGCTATGTTCGTTAGTCTCGCCTTCTTCTTAGCTGCCCAACTCGTAATCCCGTTCGGCAAGCCGCGCGTGATCGAGCAGCCACGTGCGCCGATCGAAAGTGCGGGTCCCCGATGGGCGGTGGCGTGTGACGGATCGGATGACTGGACCAAGCCCGCGCCGCCGGTTCGGATCCACGGGAACACTTACCTCGTCGGAACCTGCGGCATCTCGTCGATCCTGATCGTCGGCAGCGACGGCGATATCCTGATCGACGGTGGGCCCGAGCAGGCCGCCGACCTCATCGCCGACAACATCCGCTCCCTCGGATTCCGGGTCGAGGACGTCAGGTTTATCGTGAGCAGCCACGAGCACCCGGACCATGTCGGCGGCCTCGCCAGGCTTCAGCGACTAAGCGGCGCCACCGTCATCGCGTCGGCGCCGGCGCGAACCACGCTCATGTCGGGTAAGCCCTCCGCTGAAGACCCCCAGCACGACACGCTCGAATCGTTCCCCGCCGTGCCGGTCGGGGGGGTCATAGGCGACGGCGGCGAGGTGCGATTGGGAAATCTCATGCTCACCGCCATGACCACTCCGGGACATACGCCGGGCGCGCTCAGTTGGCGGTGGGTCAGCTGCGACGGCGGCGTTTGCCGTACGATCGTCTATGCCGACAGCCTCTCGCCCGTCAGCAGTCCGAATTATCGCTTCAGCGATCATCCGGCCTATCTGGCGGCTTACCGCGCTTCGATCGCGAAGGTCGCCGCAAGCACTTGCGAAATTCTGCTCACGCCGCACCCGTCGGCCAGCCAGATGCCGCAGCGGTTGGCGCTTGGGAAACCGCTGCTCGATACCGATGCCTGCCGGAATTATGCGGCGGGACTGACCAAGAAGCTGGACGACCGTTTGGCCAAGGAGGCGTCGGGTAAGTGAGTTGGCGGGTCACCGTCCCCTGCTCGCGCGCTCAAGGCGAAGCCGTCGGCATCGAGGGATTGGCGGACTTCGAAGACGGCGCGCCGGTTCTGGTCGCCGATGAACCCGACGAGAAGCGTCCCGACGACTGGCTCATCCACGCTTATTTCGATCATGAGCCGACGGGGGACGAGATCGCCTCGATCAGCAATCTCGGCAGTGGCCCTCCGCAGATTGAAAAGCTCGGAGAGCAGAATTGGTTGAAGATGAGCCAGGCCGGGCTCGAACCGATCCGCGCCGGCCGCTTCACGGTTCACACGCCGACCTGCCCGCCCGATCCCGATCGCATCAATTTCGAAATCGATGCCGGTCTCGCATTCGGCACCGGCCAGCATGCGACGACGAGCGGCTGTCTGCTCGCGCTCGACAGGCTTGAGCGAGATGGCGCCAGATTCGGGAACATGGCGGACATCGGCACCGGTACGGGCCTGCTCGCCTTTGCCGCGATGAAGCTATGGCCGGAAGCCAAATGCATTGCGACGGACATCGATGACGTCGCCATCGACGTGGCGCGGGAGAATGCTGCGATCAACGGCGTGGGGATGGGCCACGGTGCTGGGCAGCTGTTGTTAGCCGTCGCCGATGGCATGGACTCGCCGATGTTGGCAGCGCGGTCGCCGCTGGACTTGATCATCGCCAACATTCTTGCCGGACCGTTGATCGAGCTGGCTCCTGACTTCGCGGGTGCACTGGCGCCCGGGGGAACCATCATGCTGGCGGGCCTGCTCGACACGCAGGCGCCGGCCGTCACCGCAGCCTATGAAAAGTTGGGGTTGAACCCGAAGCACGGCGGGTCGGGCGAGTGGCCCGTATTGGTGCTCAGCGCCTGACGCTCAGGCTTCGGCGACAATCCTGGCCCAGTCGGCTTCGCCGATCACGCGAATGCCGAGCTCCTCGGCCTTCTTGAGCTTCGAGCCGGCACCCGGCCCAGCGACCACGAGATCCGTCTTCGCGCTGACTGAGCCTGCGGCCCTCGCGCCAAGCCGCTCGGCCTGCGCCTTGGCTTCATCACGGCTCATGGTCTCGAGGCTGCCTGTGAAGACGATGGTCTTGCCGGTCCACTCCGTCTGCTTCGCGTCGCTGACGAACGGCGCGGGCGTGACTTCAGAAAGGAGATCGCCGAGCGCCTCCTGATTGTGCAGCTCATGGAAAAAGTCGACCAATGCCTCCGCCACCACTGGCCCCACTCCCTGCACCGACGACAGTTCGGCTTCGCCGCCGTCGGAGAGTGCGGCCCGCCGCAACTCCTCGACAGTTCCGAAGCATTTGAGGAGGTCCCTGGCGGTGACGATTCCAACATGCCTGATGCCCAGGCCAAAGAGGAACCGGGGACCGTCCGGTGCTCTCTTCGCTTCAATCGCCGCGAGCAGGTTGTCGACGGATTTCTCCTTCCAGCCCTCCCGGCCGATCAGTTCGCCGCGATGATTGCGAAGCCGGAAGATGTCCGCAGGAGAATGAAGCCAGCCGAGTTCGATGAACTCGACGATCGACTTTTCACCGAGCCCTTCGATGTCCAGCGCGCCGCGTGACACGAAGTGCCTCAGTCGCTCGAAGCGCTGGGCCGGGCAAATCAGGCCACCGGTGCAGCGGACGTCGACCTCGCCCTCTTCGGCGATCGCCTCGCTCCCGCATTCCGGGCAATGATCGGGAAAGGCGTAAGGCGTCCGCACTTCATCCCGAGTGAGATTTTCGACCACCTGCGGGATGACGTCCCCCGCTCGCTGGATGCGGACCCTGTCACCGATGCGCAGGCCGAGCCGCTGAATCTCGTCCCGGTTGTGGAGGGTGACGTTGGCAACAATGACTCCTCCGACGCCGACCGGCTTCAGGCGTCCGACCGGCGTAAGCTTACCGGTACGGCCGACCTGGATATCGATCGCCTCCAGGGTCGTTTCGGCCTTCTCGGCCGGGAATTTATGCGCGATCGCCCAGCGCGGTGCGCGCCCGACCTGCCCCAGTCGCTCCTGCCAGTCGAGGCGTTCCAACTTGTAGACGACGCCGTCGATATCGAACGGAAGCTCGGCGCGGACCCGCTCGATCGCGCGATATTGGTCGAGCGCCTCGTCAACCGTTTCGCAGTCCTTCAGAAGCTCGCTAACGGGGATTGCGAGCGAGGCGATGCGTTTCATCGCCAGCAACTGCGTCGTAGCCAGCGGCTCGCTCAGTTCACCCCAGCCATGAGCGAGGAAGCGCAGGGGCCGCGCGGCCGTGACCTTCGGATCCTTCTGGCGAAGCGAACCCGCTGCTGCATTGCGGGGATTGGCGAAGACTTTTCCCCCGGCGGCCTCCTGGCGCTCGTTGAGAGCCTCGAAGTCCGCCTTGGACATGTAGACCTCGCCGCGGACCTCGATGACGTCGGGACCGTTCGGTATCGATTGGGGGATATCGCCAATGGTCCGAACGTTCGCGGTCACGTCCTCACCCGTCGTGCCGTCGCCTCGTGTCGCCGCTAGGACCAGCTGACCGCGCTCGTAGCGCAATGAGCAGGACAGGCCGTCGATCTTCGGCTCCGCGGTCAGCGCAACCGGCTCATTTTCGGGAAGACTCAGGAACCGCCGCACCCTCCCGACGAATTCGCGGACATCCTCGTCCGAAAAGGCATTGTCGAGGCTGAGCATCGGCCGTGCATGGGTGACCTTGGCCAGTGCGCTCGTCGGTGCCGCGCCAAGGCGCTTCGAGGGTGAATCGGCGCGCTCGAGATGCGGAAACCGCGCCTCGATCTCACGATTCTCGCGCACCAGCGCGTCATATTCAGCGTCGGAAATCTCCGGCGCATCATTGTCGTGGTAGAGCCGGTCGTGCCGAGCGATTTCCTTCGCCAACCGCATCAGGCGGTTGGCGGCTTCGGCTTCGCTCAGTTCCTGACTCACCTTACTAGCCATGGCTTCAGCCGTGCTCGGCGAACAGCTCCTCCAGCAGGTTGATGAAGCTGGTCCATGACCGCTCGGCGGCAAGCGCATTGTAGGCGACGCCTTCGATCTGCAGCTTGCTTGCGTGCGGGTTGGTGAAGCCGTGCCCGACATGCCCGTATGCGTGGATCTGCCAGTCTGCCCCCGCCTCGGTCAGCTCCTGGCCAAGCGCGACGACCCTTTCCGGCGGGACCATGGGATCGTCCCAGCCGTGGAAGGCCGCGACCTTCGTCTTGTACTTTCGCGCCGGGAGGCCCGGAGGGTCGAATAGCCCGTGGAAGCTGATGGCGGCGGAAATCTCAGCGCCGCTTCGCGCGAGGTCGAGCGCACACATTCCGCCGAAACAATAGCCGGCAACGGCGATCTGGCCCGCTTGGACCTCCGGCTGGCCGCGCGTCAGCTCGAGCACATGCTCCAACCGTCGCAGCAGCGCCGCACGGTCGCTCTTCAGCCGGTTCATCTCACCGAACATCGTGTCGCGCGGAGCGCCGTGAAACTCTTTCCCGAAAAGGTCGGCGACCAGGGCATTGTAGCCAAGCTCAACGAGTTGGCGGCCAAATCCGATCTCCAGGTCGGAAACACCCATCACCGTCGGGATCAGGATCAAAGTCGGGCGCGCCTGGCCGTCGCGGCGGCCGACGAAGACGCTCTCAAGCTGCTCGCCCTCGAAACTGTGCGTGATCGCGCGGTCCTTACTCATCGAAGCTCCTTTGCCAGTTCGGCCAGCTTTGCCACCGTGTTCATGTTGCGCGCCGTCCCGGTTTCGGCCGCCGGGATGCGGAGGCGCGAGCGTCCGATACCCTTTTCGCCGTACGCGACATAGACCTCCCGAACGCCGGCCGCGATGCGCTCGTCGTCCGAACGATTACGGGCGGTTTCGAGCAGATCTTTCGGCGGGGGCTCGTTCATGAAGAACACCTGGACATAGTTGCCGGGGGCCTCGGGAAACGGATTGGCGCGAGCGGCGGATTCCATTTCGCCAGCGGTCCGGAGCATGACCCGGACCTCCTTACCCATATGCATCTGGATCCGGTCCTCGAGCATTCTCCGCAGCTTTTCCTCCGGCTTGTCGCTCAGAAAGAGGAGGTTACCGCTTGCAATAAATGTCCGAGCATTTTCGAGCCCCAGTTCATCGGCGATGGCCTTGAGATCCGCCATCTTGAGCGAACTATTCCCGACAAGGTTCACTCCTCGGAGAAGCGCTACATAGGCCGTCACGCGGCGCTGAGCAGGCGCGATGCCTGCGCCCTCGCTTCCTCGGTAACGGACGCTCCTGACAGCATCCGCGCAATCTCCTCACGCCGCTCTTCCTCGGACAGCCGCCGTACTGTCGTCCGAGTCCCGCCGTCGCCGTGGCTCTTTTCGATGCGGTAGTGATGGGAAGCGCGCGCGGCGACCTGCGGCGAATGCGTGACAACCAGCACTTGCGACTGCTCCGCCAGCCGCGAAAGCCGTTCCCCGATTGCGCTGGCGACCGCTCCGCCGACACCGCGGTCTACCTCGTCGAAGATCATCGTCGCAGCGCTACCCGCTTCGGCCAAAGCGACCTTGAGCGCGAGGATGAAGCGCGACAGCTCACCGCCGGACGCGATGCGCGTCAGCGGGCCGAACGGCGCACCTGGATTGGTCGACACCTCGAACTCAACGCGATCGGTTCCGGACGGACCCGGTTCGACGGAGGCGATCGCGGTGCGGAAGCGCGCGGCGTCCAGCTTCAGCGGCGCAAGCTCCGACGCGACCGCGGCGTCCAGCCTGGACGCGGCCTCATGACGCTGCCTGCTCAATACGTCGGCCGCGGCCGCATAGGCCTCGCGCGCTGCCACGAGCTGGCGGTCGAGTTCCGCGAGACGCTCCCCGCCGGACTCGATTGCTGCGAGTTGCCCGCGCATCTGCTCGCCGAGATCGGCAAGTTGATCGGGTTCGACGCGATGCTTGCGAGCAAGACCACGAATGTCGAACAAACGCGCTTCCGACACTTCGAGGCGCGCCGGATCGAACGCCATGGCATCGGCGGCGCGGGTGATCCGGTCTTCGGCTTCGCTCGCCTCGATCAGTGCGCGATCCAGCGCCGCAAGAGCCTCCGCAAGAAGAGGATGGTCCGCCGCGCCCCGCTCGATCCTCCGCGCAGCCTGGCGGAGTTGGGCCAAGGCGCCTTCCGATCCGCCGAGCAGCTCGTCCAGGCCGGTCAGGGATTCGCGGGCCTTGAGCCCCGCCTGCATCGCGGCCCTCTCCTCCGCGAGGCGCGTTTCTTCTCCGGCTTCGGGCGCCAGCGCCTCGATCTCTCGGCTCGCATGTTCCAGCCAATCGCGGTCTCGCTCCGCGACAGCGGCCGCTGAACGCGCATCGAGCAACTCCGCCTCGATCCGGGTCACTTCGGCCCAAGCGTCTCCGACTGCGTCCAGGTCCAGCTTTGCGAAACTGTCGAGCAGCGCCCGGTGACCCCTGGAATTCAGCAGGCCGCGATCGTCGTGCTGGCCGTGAATCTCGACGGTCAGTGAGCCGATGTCGCGCAGAAGGCCCGCGGGAACGCTGGCGCTCCCGACGAACGCGCGGCTGCCGCCGTCGGTTTTCAATGTTCGTCGGACGATCAGCGCCTCGCTATCCTCCGGCTCGATCCCCTGCTCGCGGAGGAGCGCTATCACGGGATGGCCGGGCGGCAACTCTACCTCGGCGGAGACCGAAGCAGCTTCCTGTCCTGCCCGGACCAACGCGCTGTCAGCCCGCGCACCGAGCGCGAGGCCAAGCGCATCGAGCAGGATCGACTTTCCGGCACCGGTTTCGCCGGTCAGCACGCCAAGGCCCGGCTCGAACTCCAGCTCGAGCCGCTCGACGAGCACGATGTTATGAATGGCGAGCTGCCTCAGCATGTGAGGACCAGCTCCCGAAGGCTCACTTCCGCGAAGCCGTCCGCCGCTGATTCTGCTTGTTGTCCTTGCCCAGCAGCTTCAGCGATTGCTTGTACCAGAATGATTCGGGGTAGTTGCGGCCGAGCACGGCCCCCGCCTTTTGCGCTTCGTCGGGCACGCCGAGCGCGAGATAGCATTCGACCAGGCGCTCCAGCGCCTCCGGCGTGTGCGTCGTGGTCTGATATTGGTCGACGACGCTGCGGAAGCGGTAGGTCGCCGCGAGCCACTGTCCGGAGCGTTGGTAGAAACGGCCGACTTCCATTTCCTTGCCCGCGAGATGGTCCTTGATGAGATCGAGCTTTACGCGCGCATCGGCGGCATAGCGGGTCTCGGGATAGCGACGGATCAGCTCTCCGAACGAGTCCGACGCCTGCTGCGTCGTCGTCTGGTCGCGGGTAACGTCGTCGATCTGCTGATAATAGCTCATGCCGATAAGATACTGGGCGTAGGGCGCCTCGGCGTTGCCCGGGTGGATCGTGACGAACCGCTGGGCCGAGTTGATCGCGTCCTGATATTTGCGGGCAAGATAATAGTTGAACGCGCTCATCAGCTGCGCGCGGCGGGCCCATACCGAATAAGGATGCTGGCGCTCGACCTCGTCGTAAAGCTTGGCGGCCTGCTCGTAATCGCCGCCGTCCATCGTCCGCTTCGCAGCCGTGTAGAGCGAACTCACGTCACGGGCGACATAAGCGGTGTCCGCTTTCTTGCCGCCATGCGCGCAGGCCGCGAGCGGGATGACCGCCGCGGCGGCGAGCAGCAGGGAAATCGGACGCGAAAGTTTCAGCATGAAATCCTCATTAGCGTGGGCTCCGGAGGAGGCCAAGCAGGGCATGGACGGAGAAAGCTTGGCCTTCGCTGAACGGAAATTCAGACAGGCTGAACCTCGGCTTCTTCCTTTTCCTCGGGCTTGAGGAAGCTGTCCGGCTCTACGCCGAGCCAGACAAGGACCGGTGCAGAAATGTAGATGGACGAATAGGTGCCGATCAGCACGCCGAGGAAGATGGCGATTGCGAGGCCGAAGATGACCTGGGGTCCGATGGCCATCAGGATACCGAGGGCAATCATCACGGTCAGCGAGGTCACGACGGTCCGCGCCAGCGTCTCGTTCAGCGACAGGTTGAGCAGCGGCAGGATCGCCATCTTGCGATACTTCCTGAGATTCTCGCGGATGCGATCGTAAATCACCACGGTGTCATTAAGCGAATAACCGACGATCGTCAGGAAGGCAGCCACGACATTGAGGTCGACCTGAAGCCTGGTGAAGGCGAAAAAGCCGAGCGTCATTGCAATGTCGTGTGCAAGTGTCAGCAGCGCGCCGACGCCGAACTGCCATTCGAAGCGGACCCAGATGTAGATCGCGATGCCAATCATCGCGAGCGCGATGGCGATGGCGCTGTTCTGGGCGAGTTCCTCGCTTACCTTGCCCGAAACCGATTCACCCGCATCGACTCGAGCGCCGGGATAAATCTGCGGGATCGTCGTGCGAAGCTTCGAGACGATTTGGTTCGACGCGCTGTCGGCTCCGGTCGGCTTGGGGAGGCGGATCTGATACGTCCGGTCATTGCCGAGGGATTGGGGAACCGCCTCACCGACGCCAAGCTGATCGACGCGAGTCCGCAGATCATCAATGTGCACGGGCTTGGCGAACTCCACGCGCACGACCTGGCCGCCGACGAAGTCGATGCCGAGGTTGAGGCCATGATAGATCGTGTACCCGACCGAAATGATCGTTGCGATCAGCGAGAGCACCAGCGCGACGTTACGCCAACGCATGAAGTCGAGGTTGGTATGATCAGGGACGAGCTTCAGCAGCTTCATGACGTCTGGAGCCTTAGATGTGCAGTTCGCGCGGCCGCGC
>Ga0070671_100001674_pt1 | contig 16779 bp, 16 predicted proteins | sample KBSS73metaG_FD_65341 | JGI IMG/M metagenome (GOLD analysis project Ga0070671, IMG submission 65341) | Switchgrass rhizosphere microbial communities from Kellogg Biological Station, Michigan, USA - KBS S7-3 metaG | ecosystem: Host-associated > Plants > Roots > Rhizosphere > Soil ...
ACACACGCCCCTGCTCCAATATCCGCCGCGCCTGGTGCGCTCGATCGGATGGAACGGACACGCAGAAGTGGGACCCAAGCCCCGGTACGTGCTCGTCCGATTTGATGTAGGCAGGCAGGCCCGCTCCGCTCAGCAGCCCGAGAGTGGCCTCGGCTGAGATCTTATCCGAGTACGCCGCGACGCTGACCCAGGACGTATTGGACACAATGTGCTCCCGATCGGCAGCTGCGATTGCCAGACATCATAATGGATAACCGGCGCCACGGTATTGATGCGGGCATTCAATGAGCACACGAGTTTCAGCATCTGGCGTGCGCTCAAGGCGCTGGGTGTTCCAACATCGGTGATGATCCCGACTGCGTGGTGGGCGAGTGAGCGCTCGGCTCAGCCCACGTTAGGCTGGTGCAGGAGCCCCAGAAGCGGCGCTTGCGCAGGAATGGGAACTATCCTGGCCCGTGCGATCTCGTCGCGGCAATCAAAGCTCTCGCCGTCGGCGGCAGGAGTGCACACCCGCACGCGATGCGGGCTCGCATTGAGCGTGGACTCGTAGAGCATGATCGAAGTCCGCCAGATCAGCGGGAAATGCTGCTCGATGCCGGCGCGGTCACCTCCCCTCCAGAGCGAATCGTCGTAGGCCTGGTGGATCAACCACAGGTATTTGTCCAGGGACTGGTGCGCCAGCACGATGCGAGCGACCTGGCCCGCGGCGCTGTTGTCACGCAACTGCTCCGGAGCCCCGGAACTGGGCGGGGTAACCGGCGGTGGAATTGACTCATCGGACATGACATCCACGGTGTCCCGGAAGAGCATCTCACCGAGAACCCGGGCCAGGGCCCTGTCCTTGACGAACCCTCCCAGCGCAGTGTGTGGAAGCGCAGGTTTCGTGGGTGCGGCGGTGGCATGGGCTGCTGCGATCAACAGGCTGGAAATGCACAGAAACAAGACGGAGGCAGCGAACGTGAGTGGCGGTGGGCCGCCCGAGCACGAGCGTCGAGGCAAGGATCTTCTCCCCTGAAGGCGCGGCGGTGTTTTCGTTCTTGGCCGCTGCAGGAATAGTAGCAATAAGTGTAACCGGTCCGGCCTCCTCATGACATAACCACGCCGGGAACTCCGGGCGCACTTGAGAGGTCGGAATGCTGCGCCCTGGGAGGTTCAGGAAGGCAATGGATGCGCGTTGCAACGATCATCGTCGTCCTGGTCATTCATGTAATCTTTTTCGGCTTGTTCGCCCTACGCAGCCCGGTACCGCGCACTGGCAAGGAAGAAACGGCGGCGCTGGCATTCTTGTTCCTGCTGGACGAGCGGCCACAACCACCATCGACAACGCAGGCCGCGCAGCGGGCAAAGCCGAAACGAGCCACCGCTGCGCCCGCAGAATCATCGGCCCCGATTGTCACACCACAACGGGAACCACCATCAAACGCCGTCGCCGCACCGGCGGCTCCCGACTGGCGGCGCGAGCTGCAGATTGCGGCCAACAATGCGATCGAGGCACAGGAGCGCAAGCGTCACCAACCAGCGCCGCATGACTTCTCAGGTGTGAAACCCGGCAGCACCGATGACAGCAAGCCGCGGTTTGGCTGGAATCATGCGGCAACACACCGCATCGAGGAGATACCCAGCGGCGGACTCCTGATCAATATCAATGATCGATGCGTCATAGCATGGGTCGTCTTTCCCATGCCCCTCTGCAGAATCGGGAAGATCCCGGTGCGCGGGGATCTGTTCGAGCACATGCAGGACTCAGGAGCGTCCGGGGAGCCGGAGGTGCCCTGACTCGTGCGGCGCAGGTACAATTTCTGCTTCCCCGGCGGTGACGTTGCCCCGGCCCTCAGGAGCGAATACCCCTTGGCTATCTCAAATGTCTAGAAGAAAGCCCGTGTCGAGAAGAAAACTATTGCGCGCGGGAGTCGCCGCAATGTCGATGGCAGTGCCCTATTCATGGGCGTTACGGGCCGCAGTCGCGCCCGCCGGCAAGCCGGGACCTCTCAAACAACGCGGCGCGGCGCAGCCCTTTGACTACGCCAGGCTAAAAGGTGTGGCCAAGACCCTGGCGGATGCACCCTACAAGGCTCCCCTGGATAAATTGCCGCCCGCCATCGCCCAATTGGATTGGGACCACTGGCAATCAATCCGGTTCCGTGACGAGCACTCGTTGTGGGCCGGCGACGGGTTACGTTTCCGGATCCAGTTTGCGCACCTCGGATTCCGCAGCAACAAGCCCGTGCACATGTACCTGGTCGAGGACGGACAGGCGCAGGAGATTGCGTTCGACCCGGCCATGTACGACTACAGCCGGGCGGGGGTCGCCTCCACCCAGTTGCCGCCGAGCATGGGATTTGCGGGCTTCCGCATCCTTTTCCACACGGACTGGATTCGGGACGTCGCTGCATTCCAAGGCGCGTCCTATTTTCGCGCCGTCGACGGTGACATGCAGTTCGGGATGTCGCATCGCGGCCTGGCCATCGACTGCGGAATGCCTACACCGGAGGAATTCCCGGACTTCATCGCCTACTACCTCGAGCGGCCGCCAAAGGACTCGAGCCGGCTGAATGTGTATGGGCTGCTCGATTCGCCGAGCGTTGCCGGTGCCTACCGCTTCATCATCGATGTCGCTGATAGCATTGTCATGGACATGGACGCCGCCCTGTATCCGCGCAAGCAGATCGAGCGTGTTGGCATCGCCCCGGGCACGAGCATGTTCTTCAGCGGCAAGAACGATCACCGCTCCTCACAGGACTGGCGTCCCGAAATTCATGACTCGGACGGGCTGCAGATCTGCACCGGAGCCGGCGAATGGATCTGGCGGCCGCTGACGGATCCAACATCCGTGCGGGTCAACAGCTACGCCGATGAGAGTCCCCGTGGATTCGGCCTGATGCAGCGCGAGCGCAGCTTCGAGCAGTACCAGGATGATGGTGTGTTCTACGACAAGCGGCCGAGCGCCTGGATCGAGCCGAAGAGCAATTGGGGCAAAGGCGCCGTCACGCTCGTCGAGATACCCACACAGGACGAGGTGATGGACAACATCGTCGCGTTCTGGACACCGGCCGCCAAGCCGCAGAAAGGCCAGGAGTACCTCTACGGCTACAAACTTTACTGGACCCGCGACAATCCCTTTGGACCGAGCCTCGCCACCGTGCGCGCCACGCGCACCGGGATCGGAGGAATTGTCGGCCAGAAGCGTACTCACTTTTCCTGGCGGTTCGTGGTCGACTTTGCCGGCGGCGACCTCGCCCTGGTCCCCGACTCTGCGCGCGTGACACCAATGATTTCGGCATCGCGCGGGCGCGTTGAGATAACTTCCGCCCGGCCTCTGCTGCCCTTGCGGCAATGGCGCGCGATGTTCGATCTGGCGTTGACTGATGACAGCGTGGAGCCAATCAACCTGCGCCTGTATCTGTCCCTGGATGGTCAGGCGCTCTCCGAGACCTGGCTGTACCAATACGTGCCTCCTCCACCGGATCAGAGGACGCTGTGACGGCACGCCGTCTGCGGTAAGCCACACTTTGATAGTCAGTTGTCGCACCCTGCGGCCGAGAGGTCGCGGGGTTGGCTGTGCGCACCGCGTCGGCAGAATCAGACGACGTGGTCCTGGGCCAGGCGGCCCGTGGTCGGCGAACAACCACAACCCGGGGCCAGGAAAAGGTGGCTTGGGGAGCGTTTCGCGGCGGAGTTCGCCCGATCGCTACAATTTGTTGCAGTGGGTCAACGGAAAACCCGGGCGATTCCTTTCAAACCCTTTGGGTCCGTCCGTGTGGTCGAAGTGCGCGCCGGCTCGATGCCACCCGCACCCGACCACCCGGGCTTTCCGCTATGCCGTACGGCTTACTTCTTCTTGGCAGCGCGTCCGCGTCCCGCGGGGGCGGCACGGAACGAAATGCCGGTGCGCATCGCCTTCTGCTGAACTGCGGCAGGCGTACGACCCAGCTGCTTAGCGGCCGCCTGGGCGGTTCCAGCCTTGGCCAGCTGCTTCAAAGTACGCAATTCGCCGGCACTCCACGATGCTCCGTTGTTGGTTGGACGTTTGGCCATCAGTCTCTCCTCGAGATTACAGTTGAACGAAGCCGCGATCATACACAACCTGTGGGTCGGACTGACAGTGGTGTTTGGGTAGATTTGAGCGAATTGCATCAGAGTTTGGGCATGTTTGGTCAAGTTTGGGGCGAGTTTGCCCACCCGTGGGGGCTGGTTGGGCTCCGGTTAGGCCTGGTTGGACCCTGGTTGGGGCCGGTTGGACCCCCGCAACGCCGGGTTTGGAGCGGCGCCATGGGCGGTTTGTCCGGTTTGTAACGAGTTTGGCCGCCGGTTGGCGACAGTTTGCGCCGGATTGGGTGGCGTTGGAGCGCGGTAGTTGGACCCCGGAACGGCGGTTTTGCACGCACGGCGGGCGGCGACGAAGGTCCCACACGCCATGCAACAGAGCCAACCTGACTCTCGCTGAAAAAGTCAAGAGCCACGGTGTAGACTGCGCATCCCGCCACCCGCTCGGACCTCGAGGCATGCCAAACATCGACACCCGCGCTCCCCGCCGGGCCACCCGCCAGCCGGGCGCGCGTCCCGTGTTGGGAGCTTTTCACGGGTTGAGTGTCCTCTTTTTGTTGATTCTTCCCGCTGCAACGCCGGCTGCGGCGCCTGCGCCGCTGATATTGACCAATGGCAATTTTTACACCGGGGCCGACAGCCAGCCGCGCGCGGAAGCCGTTGTTATTGTTGAGGGTCGTATTACGTTTGTCGGCAGAACGGGTGATGCGCTGCGTCGCGCACCGGCCAACGCGCAGCGGCTGGACCTACACGGTGTGACAGTGCTGCCGGGCCTGACCGATGCCCACGCTCATCTCGCCGAGATCGGGGAGCGCGAGCTGACGTTCAACCTGGAAGGAACGGCAAGTCTTGCGGAGCTGAAAAACAAGCTGCGCGTGCGTGCGGCTAAGGGAAAACCCGCAGACTGGCTGTTCGGCCGCGGCTGGATCGAATCGCGCTGGACACCACCCGCGTTTCCAACCCGGCAGGATCTCGATGCGGCCGCCCCGGACCGGGCGGTGGTGCTGCGGCGGGCAGATGGCCACGCATCGGTGGCCAACAGCGTGGCCCTGAAGCGGGCCGGAATCGACCGAAACACCGCGCCGCCGGCCGGCGGAAGCATTCTCAAGGACGCGGCTGGCGAGCCCACGGGCATGCTGATCGACAATGCCCAGGACATGGTTCTGCGCTTGCTTCCTCCACCTACGGATGCGGAACGTGCACGAGCGCTGGAACTGGGCGCACAGCGCAGTGTCCGGCTGGGTTGGACGCAACTGCAGATTGCGGGCAACTCCTTCCTGGAGGTTGACCAGATCTGCCGGTTATACGGGCAGGGGCGGATCAAACTGCGGCTGTATGACGCAATCTACGGCCCTGGACCGGATGTAGATCGGCTGCTCACCGAGGGCCCCTCCCTTCACGGTTGTGGTGACAAGCTGCCGGTGCGCGGCATCAAGCTCTACATTGACGGGGCGCTCGGTTCCCGCGGGGCGGCGCTACTGGCTCCATACAGCGACTCGCCGGCCTCCAGCGGGCTCCTGCTCAACACCGAGGCACGGCTGCTTCCCATCCTGACTCAGGCCTTGCGCCGGGGAATTCAAGTCGAAACACACTCGATCGGCGATCGGGGCAATCACATCATGCTCGATCTGTACGAGCGGGCCTTTGCCGCCGTTCCGATACCGGAGCGCGCCGTCGCTGAGCCGCGCTGGCGGATTGAACATGCCCAGATCCTGAGTCCGGCTGACATCCCACGGTTCGCGCGCCTCGGTGTCATTGCCTCCATGCAGCCCTCGCATGCCATTGGCGACTTGTATTTCGCACCCAGCCGCCTCGGGCCCGAGCGGCTCGCCGGAGCGTATGCCTGGCGCTCCCTGCTCGATTCGGGAGCAATCGTTGCGGCAGGGACCGATGCGCCGGTTGAGAAGGGTGATCCCCTGATCGAGTTCTATGCCGCCGTTGCGCGCCGCTCGTTACAGGGTTTCGCGGATGTCAACTGGCACCTCGAACAACGCGTTTCCCGCGCTCAGGCATTGAGAATGCTGTCGCTTTCGCCCGCCTATGCGGCATTTCAGGAGAAGGAGCGCGGCAGTATCGAGCCCGGCAAACTGGCCGATTTCACGGTGCTGTCCAGCGACATCATGACAATTCCGGAGGCGCAGATTCTGCGCGCTCACGTTCTGATGACAATCATTGGGGGCGAAGTGGTGTATGCCGCGCCTGATGCACCCGCGCACGCCGCCGCTGCCGGCGGGGCAGCCAACCCTACACTACAATGATGACACAATCGTCCGGAACAGCGCTGCCGGCGTGGTGCGCAGGAGTGTCGGGTTAATTTGCACCGGGATCATCCCGGTGTCGGGTTGTGGCTGTGCAATGACGACACTTTTTTGCGACAGACGCTCAGTCAATACGGTTGGCGCCGTTCCCTGGATAGTCAGAAAGAAACGACTGGTGCCGCCGGCAAGCTTCTGTACCTTGAAACGCGGGTCGGACTCGAACAGCGCGATGAGCTCGTTGGCTGATTTCCAGGCACGCGCGTAGTCGCCTTCGAACGCGTCCGCCGACTGGGCAATCAACGCGATCTGCGGCCACGCTTGCGGTAATGACCCACCAAACATACGGCGGGTGTGGGACAAACCTTGGATGAAACTGCCGGTACCGGCCAGGATTGCGCCGGACGCACCGTTGAAATGCTTCCACAAAGAGACGTACACGGTATCGAACAGGGCGGCGTATTCGCGGACGGTTTTGCCGGAATGGTAAGGAAGACTGAACATCCGCGCCCCGTCCAGATGTAATCTGATTCCGTGCGCGCGAGCATAGGAGCTGATTTGCTCCATCTCGGCGGGATCGAACATTTCATGATCCCGGCGGCGGACGGGACTCTCGATCACGATCGCGCCAACCGGTGTCGAGACTCGCCCGCCCGCCGAGCGCTCAATCCAGCTCCTGACTTCTGCCACCTCGAAGGTGGTTTTGCCGGGGGCGAGCGGAATGAGGTTGATGCCACTGAGTGTCGTTGCACAATCGCCGCTGTCGTTGAACAAATGGCTCTCGGCAGGCACCAGCACCCGCCGGTCGGCGCCCGCCAGCTTCCTAACCGCAAGGTGATTCGCCAGCGTGCCGGTGGGCAGGAAGATCGCCGCCTCCTTTCCCAGCAATTGCGCGAACTTGCGCTCCAACTCCGCCACGGCGCCGCCATTACTGTAGTAGTCAGGCTGCGGTGGCCTCTGTGCCACGAGCTTGCCAAGGAGGGCAACGTATTCGGGCACAGTGAGGGCAAGGCCATCTGCTTGCAGGTTGATAGTCTTGAACGGCGGCTCATCCGCTGACTGAGGGCCTGTCCGTGCAGACACAGCCTGCGCTGCGGCAGACAACCCTCCCCCGGCCACCAGCATCTGACGGCGATTCACGTCGAGCCTTGTGGCGAGCCTTGCGGGGCGTCTGGCAAGCCTGGCGGCGAGCCGCCTGGCCCTTCCGACGAGACTTGCGGTGCGCCTTTCTCGGCAGCCGCCTTGAGGTTGGCGAGGCCGGTCTCGAAATCGCCGCCGATCATCCTGTCCATGTTGACAAACAATCCCAGCACCTTGGCGATGAAGGGCGACGGACCCTCCATGGACCATGTGACCCGGGCGGCATCGCCCAGCGGCTGAACCGTGAATGCGGCGATGTTGTGAGCCCTGAAGGGCTTGATGAAATCGAGCTGGATGGCCGTCTGGGTGGGTGCGGCCGTGATGATCTGCATGCGCCCTTGACCGGCCTTGGAATTACCCTCCCATTCGTACACTGCGCCTTTGCCAGCCGCGGCACCCGCAAACGTTCTTTTCATGGCGGGGTCGAGCTTTTCGTAAGGCGACCAGGCACTCCATTGATGGAAATCATTGACCAGCGACAGAATCTTCTCGGGCGGCGCGCTGATTTGTGCGGAGCGCTCCACGCGGAATGAGTCCGGCCTGGTGGCTGCCAGCGTGAGAATGCCGGCAATGACCACAGTGAGCGCAACGAGGATGATCTTGAACACGGGCATCTCCTTTGGTGTAGATATCCGCAGGACGTTCGAGCTAGACCCGAGCCGACAGGCCGTGGGTGATTTTTCGCCGGTTGCCCGGGGTCGCCTGGACCTGGCGCCCGCATACCCCCAGAATGAACGTTCCAAAATCCTCCGACAGGCCTGACCCGAACAATATGATCCCAGCCCGCGAAGCCCTGCAACGTCTGCGAGAAGGTAACCGCCGCTTTGTCAATGACACTCGAAGCTCCGAATCCCTCATCGGCCCGCGGCGCCGCGCGGAGCTGACCAACGGGCAGGAACCGTTCGCCGCCATCCTCGGGTGTTCGGATTCGCGCGTACCGGTGGAGATTGTCTTCGACCAGGGGCTGGGTGATCTGTTTGTGATACGGGTCGCTGGAAACATCGTTGCGCCGTCCCAGATCGGCAGCGTCGAGTTCGTTGCGGAACGGTTCAAGACTCGGTTGGTGGTCGTGCTGGGTCACTCCAGTTGCGGCGTCATCCTAGCGACATTGGAGAACCTTCAGGGCCCGACCGAGAAGCGTTCGCGGAACGTAGACTCCATCGTCAATCGCGTCAGGCCGTCGGTTGAGGGGTTGCTGGAAACGGGATTGCGCTACGACCACGACGCGCTTGTGCATCATGCGGTTCGCGCGAACGTCCGCGCGTCGGCGGATCACCTGCGGCATGGATCGCAGGTGATCGAGACATTGATCCGGACCGAGGGGTTGTTGGTCGTGGGGGCGGAGTACTCGCTTGAGACGGGGATCGTCGATTTCTTCGACGGAGTGCCCGACTAGTCACGGATCCCTGTACGCATCCTTCCCGTTCCAACGGATGACGCCCTCGCAGGGATCGAACAAGCGCTCGACGTCGAGGACCAAACCCATGGTTCTTACAAGCGCAAATGCACGGATATCGGCCTTCGGAAAGGCTTCGTGTACCCGCATCGCGGCTGCGACAAGGGTGCGGCCCTTTGTTATTACGTCGTCCACCAGGACGATGTCCGATGGAGGTCTTGCAGACGGTATCACCGCGAAGGATCGGTAGTGTTGCTGCACGGTAGGCCGCTCCCACCTCCAAGCCGAGGATGATCTCTCCACGGCACGGACCCTCCGCAGGCCGGTCCAGACATCTTCAGCCAAACCGACTTCGTGCAGAGCCAGTGCGAGACGTCGCGCGACCCAAAACGAGGTCGGCATCGGCGAGGGGCTGTTTGGGATGGGGACGAGCAAGGTGTTCTCCTTGAAGATGCCACAGAATTGACGCCTTCGCGCGATCTCCTGGTGAATGCTTGCCACGTAGGATTTGAGCCACTTCGTGTTGCCGTTTTTGACTCTCGCGCACAATTGTCGCGAGCGTTCGGAAACTTCCGATTCCCCCTTCGGTGAGTACGCGTAACAAGTGGCGAATGGGAGGCGGTATTCGCGGGGAAGGTCCGGTACCTCAGCGGTCGCGCGATTTGCGCGTAGACGGCGACTACGGCTGATAGTCATCGTCGCGGGCCGTTGTATGTGTTCGGGCTGTGGGGTTTGACGGCGCCGGGTGGCTGGACGGCGCTGAGTGGTTGGACGGAGTCGCCGGGTTGGTCGGGGCCGTATGGCTGGCCTGGGCACTGCCGTGGCCGGGCTGGACTGCGGCGTCGCGATGCTGGGCATTGTCGCGGGTGCCCGTTGCGGTCGCGTTTTGCTCCGCTCGCAGTCTTAGCCAGTTCTCTCTGGCCTCGCGCCGGACGTCTTCCAGATTTCTCGGCGCTGGGCGAGCGGTGCTGCGGCCGGACTCACCTGTGGCGGCGGGCGCCGCGCGTTCCACCACGGCCGTGCTAGTCCTCTCGACCGCACTCTGCATGCGCGCCTGTACCCGCGCGTTGTAGTCTGCGCGGATGGACTCCGCCACTTCACTATACTTTCCCGCCCGCTCTATCTTGAAAGCTGCAAATGGAATATGGGGCCTTGGCTCGCGATCGATCCCCTGCTCCGCCAGCGACCGGTGATCAACACGCGCCTCGATGTTGGCCTCCTTGAGAGCTTCGTTCGTGAGTGTTGCCCAGCGTTCGCGGATCGCTGTGAACTCCTGCGAATTGTTCGGTAATCCGAGTCGCAGCCGATCGCGCGTCTGCATGTCCAGACCCGCCTTGGCTCCCAACCCTTCCGCGGAGACCTCTCTGGTAGTCAACAGGAGATGCGCGTGGAAGTTGCGTGGATCACCCGCCGGGCGCGGCTCGTGGACAGCCAGGTCGACTGCGACCCCGTAGTGGTCTGCAACTTCTTGAGAAAACGTGCGTGCTATTTCGAGCCGGCGCGCCGGCGGCAGCTCGAACGGAAGTGTCACCTGAATTTCGGTGGCTACCCGGGCGTTCTTGCGCGTCTCAGCGTTCTCAACCGCATTCCAGAGGATGGCGCGATTGCGTGCCCAATCCATGCTCTCGCCGGACAGATGACCGGGCAGCATGATTTCGGAGTGAGTGACATCCTTACGTCGCGAATGGTTGTGTACCTCGTTGGTGCGGTCGTCCCGGATCCTTTCACCGGCCCGGTATGCGGCGGCACCCACCGAACTGTGTCCGCCGCCACGTGTGATCGGGGTGATCTGCAATCGGAAAATCGCCATGGTGCGTCGTCCGTCAGTGTGATTACCGCGGTTGACGGGCGATTCGCACGCGCCGCCAGGCACGTGACGACGCTGTTTTCAGGAACCCCGACAAGTCAGGCAGTTGCTCGAGCTCCGATGGCATCACTGCCGCTTCGATGACGTGCTGCTCACTGACGTTGGTTGAATGGCGGGATCCTTTGAAGATGGACGACCCCTCGCGATCTCTGCCGCGCGAAGTCTGGCGGCGGACAATCTCGCGCTCGCCAATCAGGCGTGACGCAAAATGCGATGTGCCCCCGTCATCGCTGCCGGAACAGCGCAGGATCAGCGTATTGCCGCAGTTTTCGACGATTGTTTGGGCATCACCTGCACCGTACGTACTGGATACCTGCGCAATAGACTGAAAACCGATGACGCAGCGCCCTCCGAACTTCCGCAGCCGCGCCAGTGCATCCTTGAGGCCGTCGATGGCCCCGAGCGCATCGAGCTCATCAATGACGAACCACAGACGCTGATCTTCTTCGGGACGCGTCATGGCCTCGAAGATCGCAAGCCGCATCCAGGTCGCAATGATCGAACGCAGCGCCGCGATCTGATTCGCCTGGTACGGAACAAAGAGCGAACCGGAGCCCGTGCGGATCCAATTGCGTACGGAGAACGGCGCCGCGCGTTGGGCCTGTACGTACGCCAGCGCGGCGACGGCTGATCCTGTCACCGAGCGGATTGAACCAAACATACGGGCATTGTCCGCATCGAGGAACGGCTGTGCCGGCGTACCGGCGACCACCTTTCGCAGTTCCCGGGTCGAGGCGATGGCGAGCAGCCGCCAAAGCTCCGCGGCATCGCGCTCACCGTCGTGATGGCAGCGGCTCGCTACCGCACTTAAGAAGGTGCGCGCATAGCCACGCCACTCGCGACTCGATGCATCTTCGGTAGAGGGGATGAGCCCGCTCGCCAACTGCTCAACGTCGTAGGGAGTGTGGATTTCCGCGAACGGATCCCATTTGACCGAGCGCGGGTCGAAGGGATTGAGGATGACATCCCCCCTGCCGCGATCGTGAAAGCGCGCCAGGTAGCCGCCATCGGGATCAGCGAACACAGCCCGGTCGCCACGCCCCAACGCCCCTTCCAACAGCTCGGTGATCGCCGTGGACTTACCTGTCCCCGTCGTCCCGATAAATTTGAAGTGCTTGGTCTCATCCGCTGGCCCCACCGCCAGGCCGGCAAGCCCCAGAGACCCGCCGCCTGCCCAGCCCTTGAAGCTGGGCATGCGGCTCCATACACGCCACCCCGTCTTGACCAGGGCGCCTCGCTTGTACCATTCCATGGCATCAATACCCTCTGACGATCAGATAATCCGACTGCTCTCCATAGGGCGGAGCCTTGCGGTCCACGCGAACACACAGGCGCGCACCATCTCCGCAACGCCGCAGGTCAATACGCCCGCCGCGCTCTTCGAGATCCGCAATCTGGACGGCTAGCTCATCGCGCCGCGCACGAAGGGCCGCGATCTGGGCTCGGGAAGGTATGAGCCACGAAGCGAGCGCCAGTGGGATCGCGGAACACAGCATGGTGATTCCGACACTCCAGACCAACGCCCGTACGTTTGCCGCACGTCGCGCCGCACGCAGCGCGTCTGATGCGCGCTTGGTGTCGTCTGCAAGTGAGCGCAGTTCTTCCATCAAGACACGATGGACTTCCTCCCTCACTACCGTGGCAAGCTCATTCGTAGCCGCCTTAAGCTTCTTGAGGCTGGACTCGGCGACCTTCTGATTGGCCTGAGCCGCTTCCATGAGCAGGCCTAACTTCATTGTGGTGTCATCCATGAGGCAGCCCTACTCGTACTCCGCGCCCCCACGAGAGGCAGGCCGCGTGAAGTTGGCCGACTCGCTCGATAGGCCCCGCGGCGAGCGTTTTTCGGTGCCGGAATTGCTGGCGCGCCACTGACGCCAGAAATTCATCGCTTGCGCTCCCGCCCGAGCGCCGGTGGAATCATCGGGAACCACCAGCGCGACGCGCTGCCAGTTGGGCACTGATGCGAATTTCAGATAGCCGGACAGGTCAGGTAGCTGCTCGATCTGCGAATCCATCACGGCGGGTTCGATTCCGATGTGTTCCGACAACGTCGTGGACGACAGAAACTCCGTTGGGCGGCGGCTACGTGACCTGTTTGTGCGCAGAACCTCACGCTGACCAATGAGCCGCGAGGCAAAATTCGCCGTTCCCCCTTGGTCGCTGCCGGAACAGCGCAGGATAAGTGTGTTGCCGCAGTTTTCGACGATGGTCTGAGCCTCGCCCTTGCCGTAAGTACTGGATACTTGCGCTATCGACTGAAACCCCAACACGCACCGGCCACCGAACTTGCGCAGCCGCGCAAGCGCGTCCTTGAGACCGTCGATCTGCCCGAGCGCATCCAGCTCGTCCACCACGAACCAGAGCCGCTGATCCCCTTCGGGCTGACTCATGGCTTCGAAAATGGCAAGACGCATCCATGCCGAGATCGTCGAGCGTAGCGCCGCGATCTGTCCTGCCTTGTAAGGGATGAAGAGCACACCGCCGTTCGACTGGTTGTTCACCGGCGCGACTGTGTCAGCGCTGCCGGTAGTCTTCGCCGGATAGCCTTCTCGCACCCAACGCCGGACAGACAGCGGAGCGGCCGTCTGTTGTGCTATGTAGTCGAGAGATCCGACCGCGGAGCTGGTGACCGATCGGATCGAGTCGAACATCCGGCCGTTGTGCTCTTCCAGGAATGGTTGGGCAGGTGTACCTGCCAGGAAACCTCGAAGCTCGTTCGTATCTGCCACGACGAGCAGGTTGTATAGCTCGCGCAGGTCCGTGACCCCGGCTTCGTGCGCCTGGCGCGTCACCGATGCGAAGAAGGTTCGGGCATAGCTGATCCAGCTCCTGTCCGGACCTCCCTGGTCGGGAAGCAGCGAGCGTGCGAGTTGGTCAATGTCATAGGCGTTGTTGATCTCGCCGAACAGGTCCCATTTCAAGGATTCCGAGTCGAACGGGTTCAGCACGACGTCGCCGCGTGAGGTGTCCTTGAAACGTGCGAGGTAGCCGCCGTCGGGGTCGGCAATGATCGCCCGGTCCCCGCGCTGGAGGGCAGCTGCAAGCAGCTCACGAATCGCGGTGCTTTTGCCCGTACCTGTGGTCCCTATCAGCTTGAAGTGCTTTGTCTCATCAAGAGGTGCCACAGGAATGCCGGCCAGTGTTATAGCCTCATCGCTTCGCGCGCGGTGGCTCGCTCGCCGATGCTGCGGCGGGTGTGAGTGAAAGGACTGCCGCGCCGTGGCTGGTGTTTCAGCTAAGTCACCGGTCGCAGGTGATCCTGGCGTTGCATCGTGAATAACCGTTCCGCGACGATGAACGCTCGACAGCGCGCCAGGACGCGCAAGCACGCGGGCCGCCGCATAACCGATACCAGCGCACATCCCGACGCCGACCGCAAACTCCAGTATGCCGCCGCTGCTCGCGCCGAAATCGCGGAGTAGCGGGCTGATTGCGGACATCCCAATTCCGGCTGCCAGCGCGAGCGGCACTGCCAGCTCGGCCGCCGCAAACACCCTGCGAAACTCCACGCCGCGGCGGATAAGTGTTACTGCCAGCGGTACCTCGACGGCGGCGTACGCAAGCATGAGCCCAGACAGTGCGTGCAGCGAGCTCATGGGTGCTCCCGCTCGCCGCGCCTTCGCTCCGGGTCATACCAGATCTCGCGGATGAAGCGCTCGTGACGCTCGATTCCACACTGGATGACCACGTCCACCAGTAGATACAACAGCTGCTTGATGTCGCTTCGCGCCAGTTCGCGGCCGCCGGCGCTTTGTTTCACGAGCAGCACCAATTGTTCGAAAGCGAGCTCGGCGCTCGCCGCATGTACGCTGGTGATGGACCCGGGATGACCCGAATTCACGTTGCGCAGATAGTCGAATGCCTCTTCCGCGCGCAGTTCGGCCAACAGAATGCGATCCGGCTTCATCCTCAGACACGATTCGAGCAGTTGCTTGGGAGTAACACGCGCGAGCCCTTGACCGTCCTTGCTGTAAAAGAGACGCACGTGGTTGGCGTGTCGGTCGAGCACCAGTTCCTGAGCATCCTCGATCGTGATCAGCCGCTCTTCCGCGGGGATCTCCCGGATCAGGGCTTTTGTCCAGGTGGTCTTGCCCGACCCGGTCGCTCCCGAGACCAGAATGTTCTTGCGGCTCACTACCGCGAGCCGCATAAAGGCTTCGTACTCCTTCTGCGCAAGCAGGCGCAGCATCTGGGTCTGCGTCTCATCCCGTGAATCCGTCGCCTGGCGGATCATCCGGAACGCCCCGCGTCGACACAGGTCGCAGATCGACCAAGACTCATCACTAGGACGCCGGATCGTGATAGCCACACAACCCTGGGTTGTTGCCGGCGGCAGTACAATTTGTATTCGCTCTCCGCCCGGCAGCGATGCAGACAGCAGCGGCGACGCTTCGTCTATGCGTTGGCGCGTCGAGTTGGCGACGAGCTTTGCAAGCCGGCGACACCAGTCGAAACTCGCAAACGGCAAAGGCTCGCGCCGCCAACCTGAGCCCGTCTCCACGAAGGCTTCCTGCGGGCGGTTGATGCAAACCTCCGTCACTTCAGGGTCGGCCAGCAGTGGCTCCAGGGCGCGCAGCGTCAGGCGCAGGGCCGATACGTCGACCGTGGGCGTACCAGCGCCGCGCTGTGTCATGCCACCGGGAGCCGCAGTGCCGGCCTTGAATGGCGCCTGCTGCCCCGTCGCGCCCACCTTCGTCGCGGGGCCGGTCTCCTGCGTGCTCATTTCAGCGTGCCGTTGCGACTGAGCGGAGCTCATATACCGGCCTGAAATCGAGATCGCGAGCCACGAAGACCTGAATGCGATCGCCGTTTCGCTTCGTGACCGTGGGCGGGATGTTGACCGAGCCCTTGAGGACATCGGTCACGACGCTTGCGGAGCTCGAGGGGTTGTAGATGACCGGCCCGCCACTGCGGCTGGCGGATTGCACCGCTGCCTGCACGGCTCCGTCGAGGGTCGAAATCAGGATTGCTGCGCCGAATCGGTCCCAGAAATGACGATTCACTTCGCCCGCCAGCCCGGAGCGCCCGAGCTCGTCCGCACCGGGCGAATCGAGAGGAACAACGATGCCTGCCGGTGTGCGGGCTTCGGTCCATAGAACAAACACACGCGCAGCACCCTGCTGCACCTGTCCCCGGGTCTCCCCAATCAGTTTCGTCCCGCGCTCGAGCAGCACCACGGTCCCGTCCGAGCTGAATGTGTCGCTGGCCGTAATACAGGTCGTCATGCCTGGCAGCGTCGAATCAATTGCGGTCTCCAAGGTGCAATCAATGAATGCGCCTTTGGCTAACAGAAATCTTCGAGTCGGCAGGATCTGCGCCCGCGCAGAGGCGGTCACCGTCGGTCGCAAAAGCGGTGCGATATCGCCATCGGGCCAGCGGCCATCGGGCGCTCGGCCATCGGCAGTCCTGATGTTGGCCGAGCCGAACGCGCTGGAGTTGGAGGTGTCGCTCCCGTCAGCAATGGCGGATGCAGGCACACCAATTGCCGCACGAGCTGCCGACTCGTGCGCAAACACCGCACCGGACAACAATCGTTCCTGTTCAACTTGCTCCGCAGACTTATGCACGGACCGTCCGTATGGCGCGCCTCGGCGTCCGACCCCCGCCCAATTGGGTTGGGACAGCATCAACGGCAGTTGCGACGGCTCCGTAGGCGGAGACTGCGCGAGCGCACCGCTATCCAATGGCGGCGTGGCTTCGGCGAGCAGATGTGCCGCATGCGTGTCGGCAACATCAGGTCGTGCGTCGGCAGAGGCCGTCTTGAGCGAATTAAATCCGTCCAGGGCCGGTAAAGGCATTTCACCTTGCGCCCGGTGCAATACGGCAGTCTGAGCGTTGCGCCTGGCACGCGACTGACCGGAGAGCGCGTTGGTGTAGTACCACGTGAGCATACCTGCGCCCAGAACGATCATCAGGCCGCAAGCCATGATGCTGCTGACCCTCGATTGCAAGGAGCGTGTTGTACTGACGAATGGCTGTCCCCGTTCGCCGCGCACCGAATCGTCGGCCGATTTCGTCGCAGCACGGTCGGCACCACGGTGCGATGTCTCCGTACCCTGTGTCATGGGAGCCTCCCC
>Ga0070671_100001676_pt1 | contig 16774 bp, 25 predicted proteins | sample KBSS73metaG_FD_65341 | JGI IMG/M metagenome (GOLD analysis project Ga0070671, IMG submission 65341) | Switchgrass rhizosphere microbial communities from Kellogg Biological Station, Michigan, USA - KBS S7-3 metaG | ecosystem: Host-associated > Plants > Roots > Rhizosphere > Soil ...
GGACGCTTGCTACTACGACATCACGTGGACCGGCGTGGTGGGCCGCGAACCCACGGCGCGGGAGCAGATGGTTTTCGAGACCGTGCGGAACGCTCGCGATGCGGCGGTGAACTCCGTGAAGGAGGCCTTTGCGGCTAACAAGACTATTGCCGGGTGGCAAGCGGACGATGCCTCCCGCGGGGTGATCGCGAAGGCTGGGTTTGCCGACTGGTTTACCCACAGAACCGGGCACAACATCGGCCCAGTGCTTCACGGCAATGGCGCAAATCTCGATAATTTGGAGACGCATGACGAGAGGTTGATTTTGCCGAAGACGTGCTTCTCTGTTGAGCCGGGCCTCTATTTTCCCGGTGAATTTGGAGTGCGGAGCGAGGTGGATATGATCGCCCTTCCCGGCAAGGCCGAAGTGACGGGGCGCATCCAGACCGAGCTGGTGCGGGTGTGACAGAACCGGTATGCTCCTGGATTCCGCGCTGTTATGATGAGGTGAGATGACCACCAATGTTCAGGCGCAGGCCAGGGCCGCGCAGAAGACGACCACTCTGCCGCCAGCGCTGATTTTGATTGCAGGATGGCTGATTCCCGGGGCCGGGCACCTTTTATTGAAAAAGTGGATCCGAGGCGGGCTGCTATTCGTCTCGATCGTGGCAATGTTCGGAATCGGCCTCGCGCTGAAGGGCAAGGTCTATGCTCCCAACACAGCCGAACTTCTTGACATGCTGAACTTCGTCGGCGACCTGGGCACGGGGCTGCTGTACTTTGTCGCACGCGCCTTCGACCTGGGGCAGGCTGCGGTACAGATTGCTATCGCTGATTACGGGACGAAGTTCATCGTGGTGGCGGGGTTGCTAAATATCATCGCCGCGGTGGATGCTCACTCACTGGCGACGGGGAGGAAGGCATCTTGACGATCTCGCACTTTGGAGCGGTGCTGCTATTTTCGCTGTTTACATCGGTGGTCTTCGGAATCACGATGCGGTCGGAACCCCGGATGATGATCCGGTTCGGAGCATTCTGCTTTGCACTCTTCGTCGGGGGGACGATTGCTGCCAGCTGGCTGATGTGGCTGATCAAGCACTAAAGCGCTAACGCGCACTGTTTTAGTTGCAAGGCGATAGCCATGTTGCTGATTACAGAGTCCTTTTTCTGGACATCCGATAACAGATTTGGGTGATTGACCCTTTCAATGAGCCGGATGCCTGATAGTGCAGGAGGGGAAATCCTGCATGAAGACAGGTGACGGAGCGTGTAGACCGCACAAACCGCGGCTAGCCCCTACTATTGCGGTCAATTGCGGGTTAAAAACCGATGGTCTAACGACCTTCGTGCAGGTATGCTACTTACAACCTCCCCACGGTGATAGATGAACGTAAGAAGACCAGAGAGCGAAAACGCGCGACTGTGGGCGCTGTGGGTACGTGAGTTGTTGGACTCGAATCCTGAGCAGGAATGCGAGGAGCTGACGCGGCTCGCTGCTGCGTTGTGCGGGACCCCGATCGGACTGGTGACCCTGCTGGACGAACGCCAGCAGTGGTTTCGCGTATCCGAGACGCTGAAGCTTGGCGACACTCCACGCGAGGTTGCCTTTTGCGCGCATGCAGTGCGACAAGAGGGACTGTTTGTCGTGAAGGATTCCCTACTGGATGCACGCTTCGGCAGCAATCCCCTGGTGACGGCTGATCCTCCGATTCGCTTCTTTGCTGGCACCGCCCTCAGTACGCCGGACGGTCACATCCTGGGTACCCTGTGCGTGCTCGATATGACGCCGCGAATTCTGAGCAGCGAACAAATACAGGCGCTCCAGGTGCTGGCACGGCAGGTGAGCGCACGGCTGGAATTGCGGATGCAGCGCAGGGCTTTGGAACAAGCGCTGAACGATAAGGAAAAAGCGACGGGCGCTCTGCGAGCCAGCGAAGAACTGTTTCGCGCATTTATGAACGCGAGCCCGTTCCTGAGCTACATCAAGGATGCTGCGGGAAGACTGCTGTTCTACAACCGGGCATTTGCCCAGCGGTTTGGAGTCAGCGAGTATGCGTGGCTTGGTCGCACGGATGAGCAACTGTGGTCGCGGAAGCTTTCGAAGTCGGTTCGCACGCACGATCTTGAGGTAATGGCCGGCGGACGGATGGTGGAGACAGAGGAGCATATCCGCGGAACCGATGGGACGATCAGTTCGCTGCGCTCATTCAAGTTTCCGTGTCATGATTCGGCGGGCAATGTGCTCCTTGCCGGCGTGGCGGTGGACATCTCGGAAGAGGTAGCGCACAAGGCGGAGCTGGAGCGCTACCATCGCGAGTTGGAAGAGGCGAACGATCAACTGCGTAGGCTCGCCGTAACGGATGAGCTGACGGGCCTGCGTAACCGCAGGGCGTTTGAAGAGCGTCTGGTGATGGAGTTTTCGATGGCGCGCAGACGCAAGCGCGAGCTAGCGGTGTTGCTGATTGACGTCGACAACTTCAAGCTGACCAACGATCGCTATGGCCATGCTGCTGGAGACGAAGTTTTACGCAGGCTGGGAATGATCCTGCGGACGACGGTGCGACTGCCGGACCTGCCTGCTCGATATGGTGGCGAGGAGTTTGTGGTTCTGCTGCCGGAGAGCGGCGAAGAGAGTGCCATGGGGCTCGCTCGGCGCGTGATGCAGCGCGTCGCCCAGGAAGAGTGGGAAAACGAGCCGGTGACTATCAGCATGGGTATGGCAGCCATGAACGAGTCGCTAGTGAACGGGTATCAGCTGGTCGAATTGGCGGATGAGGCTCTCTATGCTGCGAAGCGTGCGGGGAAAAACCGCGTGATGGTACACAGCGGATAGGCTCTAGGCATAGCGGTGATGGGCTAAAGCTTTGCGAGGCGGTCTAGATAGGCGCCGAGCACGTCACGGCGCAGCGTGTAGTTTACGAACTTGCCCGCTTTTTCCGATTCGACGAGGCCTGCGTTTTCGAGTTCTTTCATGTGGTGCGAAAGGGTTGCCGCAGTAACTGGAATACAGTCACGAATATCGCCGCAGGCACAACAGTTGCCGGCGCTCCCCAGTTTTTCGAGTATCTCGTAGCGACGCGGGTCTGCCAGAGCTCGGGCGATGAGGTGAAACTGCCTGTGTGGTAACGAGATTTTTTTGTTCGCGCCCATCTGACTTCCTACTGTACTTGGATGCGTCAATCGTGTTGCGAGCAGATTCCCCGTGCGACTGAAGAGTAAAGGCGCATCCCAGAGGATGCGCCTTTCGATTGCGAAACTGAAGGACGAACTTAGGACTCCTTGCCTTCGTCCTCAGCCTGTGGGGTCTGTTCTTCGAGCTGCTTTTGGAGTTCCTCACGCTTCTTGGCGCGAGCGTCTGCGCGCTTCTGCGCCTTCTCGTTGAGTTCCTGCTCGGCGCCGAGCAGTTCAATGAAGGCCATCTCAGCTGCATCGCCCTTGCGTGCGCCGGTGCGGGTAATACGCGAGTATCCACCGTTACGCGAGCCATAGCGCGGGGCTACGACGGCGAAGAGACGGTCAACCGACTCGTTGGTCATAAGGTAGGCTGCCGCCTGACGGCGGGCGTGCACATCGCCGCGCTTGCCAAGAGTAATCATCCGCTCCACTAGGGGCTTGGAGGCCTTGGCCTTGGTGATGGTGGTCTCGATGCGGTCCATCGTAATGATGGAGGTGACGAGGTTGCGAAGAGTAGCGCGACGGTGGCTGGTGTTACGTCCTAGTTTGAATCCTGCATTACGATGGCGCATTTTGATCTCCTTCGGTCTGAGCTTCTGCTCAACCGGGTGGTATTAGGTGTTGCGTGTCAAGAGGAGCAGAGATTAAGTTCCCTGCTCCCCTTTGGATTGCAGTTAGAACGTCTCCGAGTCGGCTGGGATGTGGAGGTCTTCGTCCTCATCGTCGTCCTCGTCGTCGAAGCGGCCAAAGCTGGCAGCGAGCGTGGCTGCCGGCAGCACGGACGTGGGTCCAGGCTGCGGGTTGCCGTTCTCGTCGATTTTCATGCCGAGCGACAGGCCCATCTGCGCGAGAATCTCTTTGATCTCGTTCAGGGACTTGCGGCCGAAGTTCTTGGTCTTCAGCATCTCGGCCTCGGTCTTCTGGATCAGTTCACCGATGGTCGCGATGTTTGCGTTCTTGAGGCAGTTGTAGCTGCGCACCGAGAGCTCAAGCTCTTCAACAGAGCGGTTGAGGTTCTCGTTGCGGATCGCCGGACCGTCGTGGCTGGTATCGTGACCGGCCTCCATCTCTTCTTCGAAGTTGATGAAGATGGTCATGTGGTCCTTGAGCAGCTTGGCCGAGAGGCCGAGTGCGTCAGCAGGAGATACGGTGCCGTTGGTCCAGATCTCGAGGGTGAGCTTGTCGTAGTCGGTGATCTGACCGAGACGAGCAGCCTCGACGAGGTAGTTGACCTTACGGACGGGCGAGTGGACACTGTCGACCGGGATGAATCCGAGGCCGAGGTCGGCGTCGAAGTTCTTGTCAGCCGAGATGTAGCCGCGGCCGCGCTTGAGGCGCATCTCCATGTCGATCTTGCCACCCTCGGAGATGGTGCAGATGTAGACGTCCTTGTCGAGGATCTCGACGTCGCCGTCGGCCTCGATGGAGCCGGAGGTAACGACACCGGCCGTGTCGGAGCGCAGGTAGAGAGCCTTGGGGCCGTCGCCGTTCAGCTTGAACGGAATCTGCTTGAGGTTGAGGATGATGTCAGTGGCGTCCTCAACGACGCCGGCGATGGACTGGAACTCGTGCAGAACGCCTTCGATGCGGACCGCGGTAACGGCCGCGCCCTCGATGGACGAGAGCAGTGTGCGGCGAAGAGCGTTGCCGATGGTGGTACCGAAGCCGCGCTCAAAGGGCTGCGCGCTGAACTTGCCGTACTTTTCGGTGAGAGACTCGCTGTCGACTGCGAGACGCTTGGGCTTCTGGAATCCTCTCCAAAGCATGTGTTTCTCCTTTTCCGTCCTAGCCGCGAGGCACTCTGCGGACTGGCGGGTGATGCGGTTGCATATTCGGTTGTGGTGTTCGCTGCGACTCTTGCGAAACGCAACGTTGCTGCCGGCCTCTTACGAGGCCGACAGCGAAGCCTGATTACTTGCTGTAAAGTTCGACGATCAGCTGCTCGTTAACCGGCAGGTTGACGTCCTCGCGCTTCGGCAAAGAGAGAATCTTGCCGGAGAGATTGTCGCGGTTGATATCGATCCAGGTGACGGAACGCTGTCCGCTGGCAAAGTTCTTCGCCTCTTCGAGGATGACGATGGACTTCGAACCCTCGCGGATTGCGATCTCGTCCCCAACCTTGCACTGGAAGGACGGGATATTGACCTTGCGGCCGTTGACCTGAACGTGGCCGTGGCGTACGAGCTGACGAGCCTGACGGCGGCTCAGCGCGAAGCCGAGACGATAGGCAACGTTGTCGAGACGGGTCTCAAGCTGCTGGAGCAGGAGTTCGCCGGTGACGCCGGTCCTGTTCGAGGCCTTCTCGTAGTAGGCGCGGAACTGGGTCTCAAGAGTGAAGTAGATGCGCTTGGCCTTCTGCTTCTCACGCAGCTGCAGGCCGTATCCAACGACCTTCTTTTGCTTCTTGGACTGGCCGTGCTGGCCTGGGGGGAAGTTGCGCTTCTCAACGGGGCACTTCTCTGAGAAACACTTGGCTCCCTTGAGGAAGAGCTTGGTTCCGTCGCGGCGGCAAAGGCGGCAGACGGGTCCGGTATAACGTGCCATGACTTTCTATCTCCTAACTTCGGGTGTCGATCGTTTTACGCGCTGGCAGCGCTTCGTCGCGATCCGGGTTGGTTATGCTGCGGGAGCCACGCGGGCTCCCGCAGAGAACGATGAAGAGTTATACGCGGCGACGCTTCGGAGGACGGCAGCCGTTGTGCGGGATCGGCGTGACGTCACGGATCGAGCGAACCTCGATGCCGGCAGAAGCGAGAGCGCGGATGGCGGACTCACGACCTGAGCCGGGGCCCGAGACGCGCACATCGACCGAGCGAAGACCGTGCTCACGGGCAGCGTTGGCGGCGCCAACGGCAGCCTGCTGCGCCGCGAACGGGGTTCCCTTACGGGAGCCGCGGAAGCCGAGCGAGCCAGAGCTCTTCCAGCTGAGCGTGTTGCCCGTCTGGTCGGTGATGGTGACGATGGTGTTGTTGAACGAAGCCTGGATGAATACGAGGCCAAATGGAACGTTCTTCCGCTCGCGCTTTTTGAACTTCTTGCCCTTACCGGCCTTGGCGCCGGCAGCCTTCTGCTGAGTCTTCGCCATGGCTTACTTCGTCGCTTTCTTCTTACCGGCGACGGTGCCCTTGCGAGGGCCCTTGCGGGTACGAGCGTTAGTGTGGGTGCGCTGGCCGCGGACAGGAAGCGAACGGCGGTGGCGGAGGCCACGGTAGGACTGGATTTCGATGAGGCGCTTGATGTTGAGCGACACGTCCTTGCGGAGGTCGCCTTCGATCTGGCCTTCCTGCTCGATGACGTGACGGATGCGGTTCAGCTGATCCTCGTCGAGCGTTGCGATCTTGGCAAACGGATCGACATCCGCCTTGGCCAGGATCTTCGCAGCGCGCGAGTCGCCGATACCGAAGATGTAGGTGAGTCCGATGCGTACCTGCTTGTTGTTCGGTACGTCGACTCCAGCAATACGTGCCATTGGGGTCCTTATCGTTGGGCTCCGGAGGCTTCGCCACGGAGCGGGGTTGGTGGTTGCGGCTGGTGTCCGCTGGGTTCATCGCACGCCTTGACTTCGGCGAACTAGCCCTGCGGGGCCGGCTTGAGGAAGCGAGATCGCTTCCAGTGGACTTATCCCTGACGCTGCTTGTGCTTGGCGTTTTCGCAGATGACGCGAACGACGCCGCGGCGGTGGATTACCTTGCACTTGTCGCAGATCTTCTTTACTGACGCACGGACCTTCATTACTTCTCCTAAAACAGCCGTTAGCTTCCAGCCCTGGCTATTCGCCAGAGGCCATCGCTGCAAGCCTGATTGCCTGGTTCAGATTGTTTCCAGCTGGAAGCAAAATGCTAAGAGCCAGAAGCGGTCACTCGTCTACTTGTAGCGGTAGACGATTCGTCCGCGGTTGAGATCGTACGGGCTGAGCTCAATCGCGACACGGTCGCCGGGGAGGATGCGGATGAAGTTCTTACGCATACGTCCTGAGACGTGTGCCAAGGCCTGATGCTTGTTCTCAAGCTCAACCTTGAACATCGCGTTGGGCAGGGTCTCAACGACCGTTGCCATTACCTCAATTGCATCTTCCTTCGACAAACGCTCTCCTTTGGAGGTCTCCGGGGCTTGCCCCTTTGTCTCCACAAACTTGTACTGGATGCCTGGCCCGCAAACTTAGTCTGGCCACTCAGGGAGTGACTGGAATTGATTGGCGTGCAAACGTACGGCACGCAGCATCTCTTATGATACCCCAACTTACGCCTTTTTTGATAGCCGGAGGCGATTTTCCGCCCATCTGCGGGTGTTTAGCGGGTCAAAACCAGCGGGCCGTCGTTAGTAATGGCAACAGTGTGTTCAAAATGGGCACTGTAGCTGCCGTCAACGGTTACCGCAGTCCAACCGTCCTTGAGAACCTTTACCTCAGGTTTTCCGGCGTTAATCATCGGTTCGATCGCTAGAACCATACCGGCCTTGAGGCGGGGACCCTTGCCGCGAGTTCCGAAGTTAGGAACCTGGGGGTCTTCGTGCATGCTTCGGCCGATTCCATGGCCGACAAACTCGCGGACGACGCCGAAGCCTTCGGCTTCGCACATCTCCTGCACTGTGGCCGAGATGTCGAAGAGCCGTCCGCCAACCTGGCACTGTTCGATGGCAGCTTCGAGGGAGGCTTTGGTGACATCAAGCAGCTTCTGGGTACGTTCCGTGGGTTTGCCGATCGCGTAGGTGACAGCAGCGTCGGAGTAGAAGCCGTCGATGATGACTCCGCAGTCAATCGAGAGAATATCGCCGTCCTTGAGGACGCGCTTCGCGTTCGGCATGCCGTGAACCACCTCGTCGTTGACGGAGGTACAGAGAGCGGAGGGGTAGCCGTGATAGCCCTTGAAGGCGGCCTTGGCGCCAAGTTCTGCAATCTTTACGACGGCGATCTCCTCGAGATCCATGGTCGAAGCGCCGGCTTTGACGTGTGGCGCAATCGTGTCGTGGACCTTTCGGAGTGCAATCCCGGAGACTCGCATCTTTTCGATCTCCTGCGGGGATTTGATCATGATCGCCATTGTGGCTAAGCTCCCGCCTGGCGGAGTTGCTTCAGGCCCGACTCAATCGCGGAGGTGACCTGCTCGACCGCCTGCGCGCCATCGACTTCCCTGAAGCGCCCTTGCCGGCTGTAGTGTTCGATCACAGGGGCCGTCAGGGAATTGTAAGCCTTCATCCGTTCGGTAAAAGCGGCTTCCGTGTCGTCGGAGCGGTGCTGGAGCGGGCTGCCGTCAAAGTCACAGAGGCCTTCGCGCTTCGGTGGCTTGGAGTAGACGTTGTAAATGTGCTTGCAGGCTGAGCAGATGCGTCGGCCGGTGATACGGCGTAGAAGCTCGTGCTCGTCGACGCGGATATTGATCGCAACCAAAGGATGGGCCGCGCCTGCTTTATGTTCGGCGGCCGTTGATGAGAGGTGTGCATCGAGCCACTCAGCCTGACCAAGGGTCCGGGGATAGCCGTCGAGGATGTAGCCGTTCTCAACATCCGGCTGCAAGAGGCGCGCGCCGACCATATCGTTGACAATCGCGTCAGGGACGAGTTGGCCCTGATCCATCAGGCCCTTTGCCGCCTTGCCTAGATCCGTTCCACGGGCGATGTTATCCCGAAGGATGTCACCGGTTGAGATCTGCGGAATACCAAAGTCGGCCATTAGACGCTGAGCCTGGGTTCCCTTACCGACACCCGGGGCGCCCAGAAGAAGAACCGGCCCGGGCAGAAATGCGTCTGCCGGGGCCGGAGAATGTGCGGATTCCTGAGTCAATGTTGCCACTTCCCTACCAGCTCTTGCGTCCGCGGATACGACCGCTCTTGGGAGTAAAGCCGTCGTAGTGGCGCATGATGAGTTGCGATTCGATTTGCTGAACGGTGTCCATCGCGACGCCAACGACAATCAGCAGGCTGGTGCCGCCGAAGTAGAAGGTGACTCCGAGACCATTTGTCATCCATGTAGGCAGCTTGTCGAATATTGGACCGATCAGCGCAATGTGATTGAAGTGGATGCCACTGATGATCAGCTGCGGGATGATCGAAATGATGATCAAGTAGAGTGCGCCAACCAGCGTGATGCGCGTGAGGACGTCGTTGATGAAGTCAGCCGTACGCTTGCCGGGACGGATGCCGGGAATGAAGCCACCGTACTTCCGCATGTTGTCGGCGATGTCATCGGGACGGAAGACGATCGAGATGTAGAAGTACGCGAAGAAGATGATCGCGGCGATATACAGCAGCTCGTACCACGGCTCGCCCGGAGCGAGGTTGCGGATGATCGGGCCGAAGAAGGCCGTGTCGCGCAGAGGAGCACTGCCGAAGAAGCTCATGCCGGCGAAGAGGAGCGGAGCCGACAGGATTGAGCTGGCGAAGATGACGGGCATCACACCGCCGGAGTTGACCTTGAGCGGAAGGTGAGTTGACTGACCACCCATCATGCGGCGACCAACAATGCGCTTGGCGTACTGTACTGGGATGCGACGTTCGGAACGCTCGACGTAGACGATGAAGGCTACAACGGCGATCATGCCTGCGACAAGGATAGCGACCGCCACGGGGGTGAAAGCGCCCCAGGCGTTGGTCTGCACCTTGTCGTAGAGTTCGGCGATGCCCTTGGGCAGACCGACGACGATGCCAGTGAAGATGAGCAGTGACATTCCGTTGCCGACGCCACGCTCAGTAATCTGCTCGCCGAGCCACATGATGAACGCGGTTCCAGCAGTGAGCGTGAGAACGCAGAGCGGAATGAAGGCGCCGCGCGAGATGGTGACCATCGACGACCCCGTCGATGTGTTGGTCAGCGTGAGCGCGATGGTGAACGACTGTACGATGCCGAGGAGCACCGTGACATAGCGCGTCCACTGGGTGATCTTGCGACGGCCGAGTTCGCCTTCCTTCTGCAGCTTCGCAAGCGGTTCGTAGATGACCGTAAGCAGCTGGAAGATAATCGACGCGGTAATGTACGGCATGATGCCGAGTGCGAAGATCGTCAGCTTGCGCAGGTTGCCGCCGGAGAACAGGTCGACGAGGCCGAGAGCAGAGCCGGAGTTCTGATTGAAGAACTCAGCGAGCATCTGTCCGTTGATGCCGGGGGTAGGGATGTGGGATCCGAGACGGTAGACGGCCAGAAGACCAAGCGTGAAGAGGACGCGCTTACGGAGGTCTGGAATACGGAAGATGTTTGCGATTTTCTCGAACATCGGAGAGATGGACCTCGGGGTAAAACGGTAGTTCGGGGTGAAACGGCGATGCGAGGGAGCGATCTCCCTCGCCTGCCTTGAATTTTACATTGTTCCGGAGGTTATCCGATGAGAATTGCCTTGCCGCCAGCCTTCTCGATCGCCTCCTGGGCGGTCTTCGAGAACTTGTGTGCGTGCACGGTAACGGCGACCTTGATCTCCCCGTTATTGAGGACCTTGATCAAACCATTCTTCTTGCGCAGAAGGCCGAGGGAGACGATCTTGTCGAGCGTGAACTCGGTCTCCTTGGAAGCCTCGTTGATCTCGGCGATGCGGTCGAGGCCGAGCACGGTGTATTCGGTGCGGAAGATGTTGGTGAAGCCACGCTTCGGGAGGCGGCGGTGCAGCGGCATCTGGCCGCCTTCGAAGCCGCGCATCAGCGACGAACCAGAGCGCGAACCCTGCCCCTTGTGGCCGCGGGTGGAAGTCTTACCCATGCCCGAGCCCATACCGCGGCCGACACGCTTTTTGTTTTCGTTGGCCTTTTTAGGGGCGCGCAGATTGGAGAGATTGCGGATTGCCATTTGTTTCCTCGCTATAACGCCGGGAGGTTGATTCCCGACTCGCATTTGGATCGATACAAGATCGATCAGTTAAGACTTTGTACTGCCTGGATCTTTACTCGACGATACGGACGAGATGGGGGATCTTGGCGACCATACCGCGGATGGACGGCGTGTCCTCGCGCTCAACGATCTGGTTCAGCCGGGTGAAGCCGAGGCCCTTGACGACGAGCTTGTGCTTGACCGGGGTGGCGATCTTCGAGCGGAAGTACTGCAGCTTGATTTTGGCTTTGGTTTCGGCCATGACTTAGGAGCTCCTCTTACAGTTCTTCTTCAGATTTACCGCGCAGTGCGGCAACCTCGGCCTTGTTACGAAGCTGGGTAAGAGCGTCGAAGGTGGCCTTGATGACGTTGTGTGGGTTCTTGGTGCCGAGGGACTTGGTCAGAACGTTCTGTACGCCAGCCGAGGTCATCACGGCGCGAACCGTGCCTCCGGCGATGACGCCGGTACCTTCGGGGGCAGGCTTCAGCATGACCTGGCCTGCGCCGTAGTGGCCCAGAACCTGGTGCGGAATCGTGGTTTCGGTGAGGTTGATCTTGAAGAGGTTCTTCTTGGCGGCCTCGATGCCCTTGCGGATGGCCTGGGGAACTTCCTTGGCCTTGCCCGAGCCGTAACCGACGACGCCCTCAGCGGGGTCACCGATGACGACCAGTGCGGCGAAGGACATGTTCTTGCCACCCTTAACGACCTTGGTGACGCGGTTGATGCTGACGACCTGGTCCTTCAGGTTGAGCCGGTTCGCGTCGATCTTTTTCTTTGTTGCCATAATGTCTTTTCCAGCTTTCTGGCCGCCCGCTTCAGGGAAGCCTTTTAGAAACTTGAGAACCTAGAACTCCAGGCCGGCTTCGCGAGCTGCATCGGCGAGCGCCTTGATGCGGCCGTGATACAGGTAGCCACCGCGATCGAAGACCACCTTCTTGATGCCCTTCTGTTGTGCGCGCTCAGCGATCAGTTTGCCAACTTCAACAGCCGCAGCGACGTTGCCACCGGTCTTCTTCGCTTCGCCCTTCTTGGCTAGCGTGGAGGCTGAAGCAATAGTTACGCCGCTGGCGTCGTCGATCAACTGGGTGTAGATGTGATCGAGCGAGCGGTAGACGTTGAGGCGCGGACGCTCGGCGGTGCCGGACATCTTCTCACGGATGCGCGTGTGTACGCGCTTGCGGATAACGTCGCGTTTGCGAGGAGTGATCATAGTTTTGTTTCCTTCCTAACAGCGTCGCCAGCATCTGACGACGTTCGGTTGTGTACTTCCAATCAGGGAACAGGGACCGGAGGCTGACTTCAGAGTTTCCTCAGCTGGCTGGGTTGTTCCTGGCCCAGCCTCCGGTACCTAACTTACGGCTTACGCCCGGCTTACTTAGCGCCGGTCTTGCCAACCTTCTTCTTCAGCTTCTCGCCGGTGTAGCGAACGCCCTTGTTCTTGTATGGGTCAGGCTTACGGAGAGAGCGCATATCAGCAGCAACCTGGCCAACCTTCTGCCGGTCGATGCCGGAGATGGTGATATGGGTCTGCTTGGGGTCAATGGCGACATCGATGCCGGTGGGCAGGGGGAACTCGATAGGGTGCGAGTAGCCGAGGGTAAAGACTACAACGCCCTTGCCCTTCATCTCGACGCGGTAACCGATACCGACGATGTCGAGTTCTTTCGTCCAGCCAGTGGTGACACCCTGAACAGCGTTGAAGACCAATGCGCGGGCGAGACCGTGAAACGCAGCCTGCTTGTCGTTCTCACGCTCAGCGACGATTGCTCCGTCCTTCTGGATGAGTGAGATACCAGCCGGGAGCAGAGCGCTGACTTTGCCCTTCGGGCCTTCGACCAGGACAGTGTTGCCGTCGACGGTGTACTTGACGCCGGCGGGCACGGGAATCGGCTTCTTGCCAATACGAGACATATCAAAATCCTTCAAGTAGCTTGCGAGTCGCGAAGGAGTGACGTTCCAATAACCTTCGTTCCACTGCAGCCCACGACAGCAGAGCTGTCGGTTGTTTCAAAAATCAAAGCTTCAAATCGAAGACCGCAATTACCAGACTTCGCAAAGAATCTCGCCGCCGACGCCTTCACGACGAGCCTGACGGCCGGTCATGACACCCTTCGGGGTGGTCATGATAGAGATACCGAGACCGCCCTGAACGCGGCGGATCTCATCGCGGCCAACATACACGCGGCAGCCAGGACGCGAGACGCGCTGCAGGTCACGAATGGCAGCTTCGTTATTGGTGCCGTACTTCAGGTAAACGCGGATGACCTTCTGGCCGTTTTCCTCGGTCGCCTTGTAGTTGGCGATATAACCCTCGTCCTTGAGAATGCGGGCGATCTCAGCCTTGAGCTTCGAGGCAGGAACGTCAAGCTTCTGATGACGGGCGCGGATGGAGTTGCGGATGCGGGTCAGAAAGTCTGCTACTGGATCAGTGAGGTTCATTCATTCTCCTTCATCCCCCGTTCGCTCGCAGACGTATCTCAGGCGAGAACCAGCGGGAATGTCTTGTTGCTTTGCTTGTTTGCGTTCCAGACTTCTGCACCCTAAGCCTTGGCCTGAATGAGGTCTCTGGAGCGGGCGTACGGACGAATCTCCGGACGCGGTTAATGTCTTTATTGTATCAGCTTTACCAGCTCGACTTCACGACGCCCGGAATCTCTCCCTTGAGAGCGAGCGAGCGGAAGCAGAGACGGCAGACGCCGAACTTACGAAGGAAGGCCCGTGGACGACCGCAGAGCTGGCAGCGGTTGTGCTGGCGGGACTTGAATTTCGGCTTCTTTGCGTCTTTGACGCGCTTTGCTGTCGTTGCCATAGTCTTTACTCTCTATCCTTACTCAAACCAGTTGTGGTCGCGAGGACCGTAGTTAGGCTCCCAGCCGGAAGGGCATACCGAAGGCTCTCAGCAGAGCGCGAGCGCCGTTGTCGTCCTTGGCAGTCGTCACGATGGTGACGTTCATACCCTTGATCTTATCGACCTTTGCGTAGTCGATTTCGGCGAAGATGAGCTGATCGCGCAGACCGAGCGTGTAGTTGCCACGGCCATCGAAGCTCTTCGACGACACGCCGCGGAAGTCGCGAACGCGGGGAAGGGCGATCGAGACAAGGCGGTCCAGGAACTCGTACATCGCATCGCCACGGAGGGTTACCATCGCGCCGATGGGCATGCCCTCGCGAACCTTAAAGGCTGCGATGGACTTCTTCGCCTTGGTCGTCACAGGCTTCTGGCCGGTGATAGCGGCAAGGTCGGCCACTAGGGGATCCATGATCTTGACGTTCTGCGTCGCTTCGCCCAGACCCATGTTGACGACGATCTTCTCAAGCTTCGGAATCGCCATCACGTTGTCGATGCTGAGCTCTTTGGCGAGAGCCGGCTTGATCTCTTTTTCGTACTTCTCTTTGAATCGCGTTGCCATCTTCTTCTTCGCTTTCTCCACGGTTCCCGGATTGGCCTTCGCCGTCTACCGATTCGTGGGGTGAACCTTTGAATTTCTTACCGCAAAGACTACTTCTTCGATTTCTTCTCGACGATCGCGTTGCCGCTTGCCTTCGAGAAACGAACCTTCTTGTCGCCGTCGAGCCGTGAGCCGATGCGGGTCTTATTGCCCTCGCCGTCGACGAGCATCACGTTCGATATATGAATCGGCGACTCCTGCTCGGCGATGCCACCCTTGATGTTCCGCTGCGGGTTCGGCTTCACGTGCTTTTTCACGATCATCACGTGCTCAACCAGGACACGGTTCTTGTCGGCGATAACGCGAAGAACGCGGCCGCGCTTGCCCTTGTCCTTGCCTGCGATGACTTCGACCGTATCGTTGCGTTTAATCTTGATGCCTGCCATGGATACCTCTCCTACCCTCGGCAATCTGTCGGAGCCGGAATCCGCTTTATGTCGCCGCAAACAGCACGGCGCGAAACTAGATGACCTCGGGTGCGAGCGAGACGATCTTGAGGAACTTCTTCTCGCGAAGCTCCCGGGCAACGGGGCCGAAGACGCGGGTTCCGACCGGCTCCATCGCATCGTTGATGACGACGGCGGCGTTCTGGTCAAAGCGAATGTAGGTTCCATCCTTGCGGCGATACTCTTTGCGGGTACGCACAATGACGGCCTTGACGACCTTGCCCTTCTTGACGGTTCCGTCCGGGGAAGCCTCTTTGACGGCCGCGGTGACGACGTCGCCCAGACCGGCCTTCTTGCCGAGACCGCCACCGAGGGGCAGGATCACCTGCAGCTTGCGCGCGCCGGAGTTGTCGGCCACGTCAAGGATTGTTCTCATTTGTACTGACATCGTTCGTCTCCTGGTGGTACGGCCGGGGCTTCGCTGCCCCTGCTTTGAATCTCAGAATCCTCAGCGTAAATCGAGCCTGCGAGCTTACTTGATCTCGGTCGCGGGAGCAGCGTCGTCGGCCAACTGCGCGAGCGAGCTGCGACGAACGATCTCCTCGAGGGACCAGCGCTTCAGCTTCGACAGCGGACGGGCCTCGCGGATGCGAACCACGTCGCCGACGCGAGCCGAGTTCTGCTCATCGTGCGCGTAGAACTTCTTGTTCGACTTCATTACGCGCTTGTACTTCGGATGCGCCTTGCGCATCTCGATCTCGACGACGATGGTCTTCTGCATCTTGGTCGAGACGACCAAGCCGACTTTCTCGTTACGGCGGGAGGCGGTCTGCTCGGCTGCTTCGGTCTTGTTTGTGGTCTCTGCCATGGCTTAGTCCTTCTTTGCTTTCTTGCGAGTGCTCTTTGCAGGAGCTGCGGCAACGGCGGCGGGCTTGGCATTGACGCCCAGCTGGCGCTCGCGGGCGACAGTATTGATGCGGGCGATATCCAGCTTCAGCGTCCGCAGCTTCTTGATGCCCTCGTTGTTGCCGAGGCTCTTCTGAAAGCGGATGCGGAACAGCTGCTCGGCAGCCTTGGTCTGCTCGCTCTTGAGCTCGTCGTCACTGAGGTTACGAATCTTTTCGAGTTCCATTGTCTCTTCCTTCAAACCAAATCTTTACTTGCTGGCGACTGTGGCCTGGACGTCGTGACGCTGAACGAAGCTGGTCTTGAGAGGCAGCTTGTGAGCGGCGAGGCGCATCGCCTCTTTCGCCATCTCAGGGTTGACGCCTTCCATCTCGAACAGAATCCTGCCGGGGCGAACGACGCAGACCCAGTGATCCGGAGCGCCCTTGCCCTTACCCATACGGGTTTCGGCTGGCTTCTTGGTGATTGGCTTGTCCGGGAACAGGCGCAGCCACACTTTGCCGCCGCGCTTGATGAAACGCGTCATTGCGATACGGCTGGCCTCAATCTGACGGTCGGTGATGTAACCGCACTCCATGACCTTCAGACCGTAGTCACCGAACGAGAGATCGGAGCCGCGCCACGCCTTACCGGTCATCCGGCCGCGCTGCTGCTTGCGATACTTCACCTTCTTAGGCATCAACATAACGAAAACCCCTGGCTTTTAGCTGCTAGCTTCTAGCCTTTCGCCAGACCTAGCTGAAATACAAAATCGTTTACGACGTGAAGACGCCGGCGGTCGTACCCTGCTCGCGACGCTTCTTCTGCTCATAGATATCGCCGCGGTAGATCCAGGTCTTGACACCGATGATGCCGTAGGTCGTCTTGGCCTCGGCAAAACCGTAGTCGATGTCTGCGCGCAGCGTGTGCAGCGGCAGACGACCCTGGAGATACCACTCAGAGCGCGCGATCTCGTTACCGTTCAAACGGCCGGAGACGCGAACCTTGATGCCCTTGCAGCCGAAGCGCAGAGCGGAGTCAACCGACTTGCGCATCGCGCGACGGAAGCTGACACGCTTCTCAAGCTGCAGCGCGATGTTCTCGGCTACCA
>Ga0070671_100001678_pt1 | contig 16768 bp, 14 predicted proteins | sample KBSS73metaG_FD_65341 | JGI IMG/M metagenome (GOLD analysis project Ga0070671, IMG submission 65341) | Switchgrass rhizosphere microbial communities from Kellogg Biological Station, Michigan, USA - KBS S7-3 metaG | ecosystem: Host-associated > Plants > Roots > Rhizosphere > Soil ...
CAGGTGAACGCCACTTTCAAAGGCGATCATGGCGCCGAATTCACCTGGTTCTCGCTTTCGACTGCCCTCCCGTTGGCAGCGGTGGATGCCGATCGCGCCGCGGCCAAAATCGTGGCGGCCTGTCGGCGCGGCCAAGCTTCGCTCATCATTGGTCTGCCGGCGCGCGCCGCCATCATCGGCAACGCGCTCTTTCCCAGCCTTACGGGTGAGATCATGAAGCTGGTCAACCGAATCCTGCCCGGTCCGGTCGGGGTGGAAGGGGATGAATTGAAATCCGGTCGGCAGGCACGCGCAGAGCAGCGAGTGCCGGGCTGGCTAAGCCGGCTCGGGGACGCCGCGATCGCGCGCGACGGCGAAGCATGATCCGGCACGGTGCCAGCGAAGCGACTTTTCGTTAGTCTGGAGTTGCCCCCGGCGATTGCTCGGCGTCTCGTTAGGCTGAATCCGGACGTGCGTGGAGTCCGTTGGGTTGCGGCGGAGCAGATTCATCTCACTCTCGCTTTCCTCGGCAACGTCGGGGCCGACGCCGAGGAAAAACTGCGCGATCACCTCGCTGCGATTCGCTGTGCGGCCTTTTTTCTCCCGTTGCGCGAGATCGGGACATTTCCGGGGAAAGCGCGCCCGAACGTCATCTGGCTTGGGGTCGGGCGCGGACATCCCCATCTCTTTCAATTGCACAAGCGAGTAAGCGATGCGGCTCTTGCGGCAGGCCTCGAACCAGACCTGCGACCATGGCATCCGCACATCACGCTGGCGCGTTGCCAGAATGTTTCCCGCCAGGCGTTGCAGCATTTCCTCCGCGCACGGGCCGAGTTCGATGGCGGTCTTGTCCGAATCGACTCCTTCCAACTAAAATCAAGTCGGCCAACGCCGACGGGATCGAGTTACACCACCGAACTGACAGTCCCGACGTCGTAGACGCTGCGCTCTGCGAAGCGCGAGAGTAACCGCGGGGGACGGGACGAGTCTCGGGGCAACCTACAGTTCGACCCACGCTTCGCAGAGCGCAGCGTCTACAGTTGCAATCGCCGGGCGCTCTCCCTATATCCGCGGGATGAAATGCCTCCTTGTGCTCCTCTGCGCCTTTGGCCTAACGACTTCTTTCGCGGCCGACGCGCCGCCCGTTACCATTGCCCTGAAAGCGGCCCGCCTTTTCGATGGCAAATCGAAAACGCTCCTATCCGATGGGGTCGTCGTCATCCAGGGCAACGCCATCACCGCCGCCGGGAGCAACGTCGCCATTCCCGAGGACGCCAAAATTATCGATTTGGGCGACGCCACGCTCGCACCGGGATTCATCGACGCGCACACCCATCTCACCTCGGACTACTCCGGCAACTACAACGAGCGGCGTCTCCGCTCCTTGGACGAAAACATCTCCCAGCTTGCCCTCGAGATGATCCCCAACGCTCGCGCCACGATCGAAGCCGGTTTTACCAGCGTGCGCGACGTCGGCAGCGGCTTTCCGAACTCGCATGATTTTCCCGATGTCTCGCTCCGCAACGCGATCAACAAGGGCATCATTCCCGGGCCCCGCATGCTCGTCGCGACGCATGGCATCGGCGCGACCGGCGGCCATTTCGACCATAGCAGCGGATTCCGCGACATGCTTTTCGGCGCGGAACCGGATTGGACCAACGGCATCGCCGATGGCCCCGATGAGATCCGCAAAGCCATTCGGCTCGAAGTAAAAAACGGCGCCGACGTGATCAAGGCCGCCGTCTCGGGCGGCGTGCTTTCGTTAGCCGACGAAGTGGATGTTCCGCAGTTCACGCCCGCGGAAATGGCGGCGCTGGTCGATGAGGCGCATCGCCTGCGCAAAAAAGTTGCCGTCCATTGTCACGGCGACGAAGCCGGCAAGGTAGCCATCAATGCCGGCGTGGATTCCATCGAGCACGGCTCGTTTTTGAAACCCGAAACGCTTACCCTGATGAAGCAAAAAGGGACTTATCTGACGCCGACCCTGATGGCATCCGAGTGGATCATGGGCAAGCTCGGTCAATACCCGCCCGCGATTCAGGCCAAGGCCAAAGCGGCGACCGAGGCGCGCTCCGAGATGTTTCGCAACGCGGTGAAGATTGGCGTAAAGATTTCGTTCGGGACGGACGCGAGCGTTTATCCACATGGGCAGAACGCGAAGGAATTCGCCCTCATGACCGGGCTCGGAATGAAGCCGATCGACGCGTTGCTCAGCGCCACATCGGTCGATGCGGAGTTGTTAGGCGTGACCAACAAGCTCGGCAGCTTGGAGAAAGGAAAACTGGCCGACATCATCGCCATGCCGGGCGATCCGACTGCGGACATCACTGTGACCGAGCGCGTCTTCTTTGTCATGAAAGACGGTCAGGTCGTGAAGAACGAGCCGAAGCCATGAGACGCTCAAATTGTTGGTCTTATCGCAGAGTGCGCAGAGGCGGAGAATCACAATAATTTTGTCTTCCTCCGCGTGCTCTGCGGTTAAATATTTCGCTTATGAGATTTGAAAATCAGGTCGCGATCATCACCGGAGCAGGGCGGGGGATCGGGCATGCCATTGCGTTGCGTCTGGCTAACGAAGGGGCGCGCGTCGCCTCCGTCAGCCGCAGTGAAGCCAACGCACAACGCACCGCCGACGAAATCAACGCCGCCCGTGCCGATGCCGCCAAAGCCTACGCGGTCGATGTCGCCGATCACCAAGCCGTGCAGAAGATCGGCGGACAAATTCTCGAGGATTTCGGCCGGGTCGACATCCTAATCAACAACGCCGGGGTCACGCGCGACGGGTTGAGCATGCGGATGTCGATCGAAGATTGGGAAACGGTCGTCAATACGAATTTGAAAGGCGCCTTCAGTTTCACCCAGGCCGTCATGCGCTCGATGATCAAGCAGCGCAGCGGTCGCATCATCAACATCAGCTCGATTGCCGGCGTCACGGGCAACGCCGGCCAGGCCAATTACGCCGCGAGCAAGGCAGGATTGATTGGCCTAACCAAATCGCTGGCGCGCGAGCTGGCCAGCCGTGGCATCACGGTCAATGCCGTCGCCCCGGGATTCATCGTCACCGACATGACCGGCGTCCTTTCGGATCAGGTGAAGGAAACGATCCTTGCGAAAATCCCGCTCGGAAAATTCGGCGAAGGCGACGACATCGCCGCCGCCGTGGCGTTCCTCGCCGCCCCCGAAGCTAAATTCATCACCGGCCAGGTCCTAACCGTCGACGGCGGGATGGTCATGTAGCCGTTTCGCTACCCGAAAACCGGGCTGTGAGGTGCGGTAGTTTCGGCGCGCCTGTGGGCCGCCGTTCGGGCTGGCCACGGCGTTCACGGTGTCGGTATGCCTAACGCCAATCACCTCGTTTCTCAGCGACCCGCGGTTTCAGAAAATCCTCGCCGAACCAGAACCGAAGACGATTTACTAGCCGCTCAGGTGCAGAGACGACGCGCTTTGGGTTTTCTCCGGGTTGGACGTTGAACGTTAACGTTGAACGTTTTTCTTGCCGCCGTGCTACCAGACCCCGGCTAACGAAAAAACGGACGGAGCTTTCGCCCCGCCCGCCATGGCTGTCCCGGACAAATTTCTAATCCTAAGCCAGCACCGTCGCTGGTTTTCATAGCAGCTTTCGTTCCTGTCCGGTCGCAGAGTTCGGCTTTCCAAGGCGGGTCCGGCCGCGGCAGTGGAAAAGTCACTCTCGCGCGTGGATTTCTCGAGCTTCGCAGACCGTCGGGGCTACGGAATGAGCATAAGATTTGCTCGTAAAGCGTTATCCGATTTTGAAATCCATAGCCTTTATTGCAGCCCTCGTAGCGGCTTGGTTCGTCTATCATCGAATGAACGCCCCGATCACCTATCCGCCCGGCGTCCTCCTGGCGGGCGAGCCGGAACAGCACGACCCGCCTTACGAGGTCTCTTTTGATTACAAGAAGTTTCATCTGAGACCGCTGGCTGCCTTTGTCATCGACGCACGGGTCTTACATCGGAAAACTTATCGCTACGATTCTCAAGCGGCACTCGCCCCGGTCGATCTCGCAGTCGGTTGGGGACCGATGTCGGATCAGGAAGTACTCGATCGCCTAACGATTAGCCAGAGTGCGCGCTTCTACTTCTACGAGTATAAAAACCCGCCGCCGATCCCCAAGGAAGAGATTTCGGCTCACTCCAGTAACCTGCATCTCATTCCCTCGAGCGATGCGATTGCGGCCGAGTGCAAATCGCTGCGCACCGGAGAACTGATTCATCTTTCAGGTTTGCTCGTGCAGGCGACCGGCCCGGGGATCGGCACGTGGACCAGCTCGACCAGCCGCACCGACAGCGGGAACGGCGCCTGCGAGTTGATCTGGGTGGAAGACTTGGAAAAGATCGCGCGCTGATCGGGACGCTTGCTCGGCGAAGCGCGGAGACAGCATTGCCGTGGGAGGAAAGTTTTCTTCTCGTCACACGGACCCGCGCTTCGCACCGGGGAGCGTCTACAGGTTGCGCCCGCTGGCTTCCCGTTTCATGCTGCCTCATGAGCACTGAGAAAGCGACGTTTGGCGCGGGCTGTTTTTGGGGCGTGGAGGAATTGTTTCGCAATACAAAAGGCGTGACTGCGGCGACCAGCGGTTACGCCGGCGGAACGACGGAGAACCCGACCTACGAAGAGGTTTGCAGTCATACGACTGGCCACGCGGAAGTGGTCGAGGTCGAGTTCGATCCGGCGCAGGTCAGCTACGAACAGTTGCTCGATATTTTCTGGAGCAATCACGATCCCACCACGCGCGATCGCCAGGGGCCCGACATCGGATCGCAATATCGCTCGGTCGTTTTCTACCATTCGCCGGAGCAGCAAGGCGCCGCCGTAGCGAAAAAGGAGCAACTGGATAAGAGCGGGCGTTTTCGCCGGCCCATTGTGACTCAAATCGAACCGGCGCCGGCCTTCTATCGCGCGGAAGAATATCATCAGCGATACCTGGCGAAGCACGGTCGTTCGCATTGCGCCATCTAGGCGAACGGATTCCTCCCCATGTCGCGCAATGTTATCCGGACAGAAAACTTCGTCAGCGACGCAGCCAGTTTCATTCTCGAACAAGCGCGGGCTGCGCTAGCGGAGCGAGGTGAATTCCGGATTGCCCTCTCCGGTGGCAATACGCCGCGACCGATCTTTGCCGAGTTCGGCCAAATCGCGCGCGATCTGCCATGGGAACGCGTCCGTTTCACTTTTGGAGATGAACGCTGCGTTCCGCCGAATCATTCCGATAGCAACTTCCGCATGGCGCGTGAGTCGCTCTTCGATCCGCAATCGGTTCCGGAAGAATCGATCATGCGTCTGCGCGGCGAGATCGATCCCGCGCTTGCCGCGCAGGAGTATGAGGACGCGCTCGCGCTCCTCGCGACGCAGCGAGGCGAAACGATTTACCGGCACGATCTGACGCTGCTCGGGATGGGCGATGACGGTCATACCGCCTCGCTTTTCCCAGAAACCGCGGCCCTCGCCGAACAAGTCCGCCGGGTGGTGGCGAACTACGTGCCGAAGCTGGAGGCGTGGCGCCTAACGATGACGCTGCCGCTGCTCAATCAATCGCGCCAGGTCCTGTTTCTCGCCCGGGGCGACAAGAATCATGCGGTGCTGGAGCGCGCCATGGCTGGGGATCCGGAGTTTCCCGCCAGCCTCGTCAATCCGCCTAATGGCCAACTGACATGGATGATTGGGGTCGCCTCCGCCTAACGAAATGTCAACAGCGTGCCAATGTTCTCCGTTGTAGCCGGAATGGGTGATCCCGGTCGGTCTGGCGCGTGGCGATATAGCCGTCCCCTGAGCGAATGAGAAAAGCGCGCACTGTTCTGGTCACGGGTTCGGCGGGATTGATTGGCTCGGAAACGGTCAGGCATTTCGCTGCCGATGGCTGCGCGGTCGTCGGGATCGACAACGACATGCGCAAGCAGTTCTTTGGCGAGGAAGCGTCGACCCGCAGAACACGCGATGAGTTGCTCGCGAAAGTTCCGGATTATCAGCATAACGAGATCGACATTCGCGATGCCGGCACGGTGAACGACGTTTTCAAACAACACGGTCGCAGCCTGACCGCGATTGTGCACACCGCGGCACAACCGTCGCATGATTGGGCGGCGCGCGATCCGCAGATGGATTTCACGGTCAACGCCAACGGCACGCTCAACCTGCTCGAAGCAGCGCGGAATTTCTGCCCGGAGACGCCTTTCGTTTTCACCTCGACGAACAAGGTCTACGGCGACACCCCCAATCGTTTGCCGCTCCAGGAACTGCCCTTGCGCTGGGAAATCGAGCCGGGGCACGAATACGAGCCGGGCATTTCCGAGAACATGAGTATCGACCAGACGAAGCATTCGCTCTTCGGCGCATCGAAGGCCGCAGCCGACGTGCTGGTGCAGGAATACGGCCGCTACTTCGGGATGCCGACCGCTTGTTTCCGCGGCGGATGCCTGACGGGTCCCGCCCACGCCGGCACGGAGTTGCACGGTTTTCTCTCCTATCTCATGAAGTGCACGGTGAGCGGGCGGCCCTATCGCGTTTTCGGCTACAAGGGCAAACAGGTGCGCGACAACATCCACAGTTTCGACCTGGTCGAAGCCTTTGCCGCATTCGTTAGGGCGCCGCGCGTGGCGGAGGTCTACAACATCGGTGGGAGCCGCCATTGCAATTGCTCAATGCTCGAAGCGATCGAATTGTGCGAAGAAATCAGCGGGCGCAAACTTTCCTGGGAATACGTCGAGGATAACCGGATCGGCGATCACATCTGGTGGATCAGTGACGTGCGGAAATTCCAGGAGCATTATCCGCAGTGGAAATTCCGCTACGGCTTGCGCGAAATCCTGGAAGAAATTCACGCAGCGCTCTAGACGTTTCCCCAACAGGGAAGCGCGAGTCGGGGCGCGGAGCCCTCGACCGCGCTTGCGGTTTCACTCAGCGCCAACGCTCATATTAATACTGCTCGCCCTCGTCCCCAGTGTCTGGCGAGATCCGATCCGGAATTGCCCAGACGTTGATCATGACCGCGAGCCAATAGATCGGGAGCAGGAAAAATCCAAATCCGGCCGTGCCGGTGGCAATCAGAAGCGCGAGACCAAGTGCGATGGGAGTTCCGAGAAAAATCAGGAGCAGGCCGATGAGACGATAACCCTTATAGATGTGCCCGAGCCCCGGGACGATGCTAAGCATCACCGCGACCATGTCGCTCGCCTGGCCTTCCGCGGTATGCAAAAGCCCGGTCGCGGCGGTCGGGGAAGGCAACGCCGGTTGATTGGATTCGGCGGCGGGTGTGTCGGTGTATTCCACGGGAGTCCTTTCTTGAGCTAAATGCGGGGCGTGCTCCTGACGATCAGCAGCGGCGCCGGATTCGTCAAGAAAACTAGAAGCGTGCAAAGGCGCGCCTTTCTCAGCAAAGTGCGCCATGCCTGCGCTCGATGAGATAGTCCGTTTTGCCGACACCCGTTTGCGCCTCGCGGAGATCGAGGACTACCCAAATGCGCTCAACGGCCTGCAAATCGAAAATTCCGGCACGGTCACGAAAATTGGCGCCGCCGTCGACGCGTCGGGACGAACGATGCAGTTGGCGGTGACGCAGGGGATCGATTTTCTCGTGGTGCATCACGGCTTGTTTTGGCCGGGGTTGCAGGCCGTCACTGGCGCACGGCAGCGCGCGCTCAAACTTGCGTTTGATAATAATCTGGCGCTCTACAGCGTTCATCTGCCGCTCGACTTTCACCCGCAGATTGGCAACAACGCACTCCTCGCCGCCACCCTCGGTCTGCACAACACCCGCCCTTTTCTTGAGTGGAAGGGACAACCGCTTGGGCTCCAGGCCGAGACCGACCTGCGGCGCGATGACCTGCTCACTCGGCTCAAGGAGTCGTTAGGCGGGCCCGTTCGTTGCATCGGGGCGGGACCGATGGAGGTGCAGCGCGTCGGCCTCGTGACCGGTGGCGCGGGTGGGGAAATCTACGAGGCCGCGCGCGCCGGGGTGGATACCTACATCACAGGTGAAGCGCCGCACTGGGCGGCGGTGGCGGCGGAGGAACTCGGGCTCAATCTCTTACTCGGCGGCCATTACGCGACCGAGACCTTCGGGGTCAAGGCGCTTGCCACCGAGCTGGCGCAACGCTTCGAAGTGCCGTGGGATTTTCTCGATCACCCGACCGGTTTGTGAAAGCATCTCGTTAGGCCCATTTGATCATGGAGCAAATGCTTCTCTTTTTTCTGGTTCTTGGCGTCGCGGTCATCGTCGCGCTCTTCCACCGATTGAACGGGATGGCTGCGCTCGTCGACGCCCTCACAAAACGCGTCGCGGCGCTGGAACAGAAACCGCCACCGCCGGAGAATGCGCCCGCTCCGACCCCGGAAAAAATTCCGATTCCACCGTCGCCGTTGCTGGCGAGATCCGTTTCGCCGCCGCCGCCGGTCGCAATTCCTCCGCCCCTTCCGCCGCCCTTGCCAGTGACAACCCCGCCCCCTGCCGTCGCATCGACGCCCTTCAATTGGGAAGCGTTCATGGGGGTAAAGCTGTTCGCCTGGCTGGGCGGACTCGCGCTCTTCCTGGGTGTTATCTTCATGGTGAAATATTCTTTCGAAAACAATCTCATCACGCCTCTCGGCCGGGTTACGATCGGTGCCGGGGTCGGCGCGGCGGCGATCGCCGCCGGCTGGTGGCTGGCGCGGGGGCGTTATCGGGTCACCGCGCAGAGTCTGTGTGCGACCGGTATCGTCATTCTCTATGCCGATCTTTTTGCGGCCCATTCCTTTTACGGACTGATTTCCCTAATGACCGCCTTTTTTGCCATGGCGGCGGTGACGCTCTTTTCCTTTCTCATCGCGGTCGGTCTCGATGCGCCGGTGATCGTGATTCTGGGATTGTTAGGCGGCTTTCTCACCCCGGTGCTTTTGCGAAGCGGTGTGGACAATGCGCCTGCGCTTTTTCTCTACATTGCCCTGCTCGATCTGGGCGTGGCGGCGGTCGCGCTGCGCAAGAGCTGGCTCTATCTCATTCTGCTCGCGGCCGGCGGGACGGCCCTCACGCAGCTTGGCTGGACGATCGAATTCTTCAACCTCGCCAAGGCTGGACGCGATTACTGGATCTTTCTCGGTTTCGAAGCGCTCTTCGTAGCGATCTATTTTCTGCGATCAATCAGGCAGGCAGGGTCGCAGGAAAAGATCGGCGAACTTTGGACCACGCTTGCGGCGGCGGTCGCCGGATGCAGCGCGCTCGGGTTCGGCTTTTGGCTTTTGGCGGTGCCGTTGCTCGCGCGCCAGCCACTTTTTTTCTTCAGCTTCGTTTTTCTGGCCGACGCCGGCTTGCTCGCGCTGCCGGTGTTTGGGCGGTCTCATCGTGGAATAGCCTTTGGGGCCGGCGCGCTCACTTTTGTGCTCCTGGCGGGATGGATCGGTTTGTTCGCTCGGCAAAGCCCGCCTGCCACAAGCCTCACGGCGATCGTTATTTTCGCGCTGCTTCATGCCGCCACCACTCCCGCTTCCGCATGGCGACCCGCTCTTCTACCCTTTACAGCGTCCGGCACTCTCACGCCCTTCCTCCTTCTCATTATCCTGATCGACCAGGTCCGGCTCTGGAATCCCACGCCGGTCCTGGCCGTCGCGCTCGTGCTCAGCGGCATCCTCCTTGCCGCGGCGATCGTTAGGCGGGCGGATTGGTTCGCGCTCTCCGCTTTAGTCGGCGCTGGGCTTACGGAGTTAACCTGGCAAAACGAGCGCTTTTCGGACGAGCAGGCAGTGCCCGCGCTTGTCTGCTACGGCCTTTTCCTGATTCTGTTTGTCGCCTTTCCCTTTTGCTCGGCGCAAAAAGAAAAAGCCTGGTCGTGGGCGATCAGCGCACTCGCCCAGGCGCTTGCTTTCTGGCTTTTCTACCGCGCCGTCACAGCCGCCTTCCCTAACGAATGGATGGGGCTGCTCCCGGCCGCTTTCCTGATTCCAGCGGCTCTCGGCGTCATTTCCCTGCTCAAACTTTATCAGGCCGATCCTGCCACCGGCGATGCGCGACTCGCCTGGCAGGGTGGGGCTCTTTTGCTTTTCGTTAGTCTAATCTTTCCGCTCCAATTCGAGCGCGAGTGGATCACGCTCGGCTGGGCGCTGGAGGGGCTGGCTCTGCTTTGGCTCTTCCGACGATTGCCCCATCGCGGTCTGCGCCTTGTCGCTGTGATCCTGCTCGGTGCCGCCTTCGCCCGACTCGCCTGCAACCCGGCCGTGCTCGAATATCACAAGCGCACCGGAACGCGGATTTGGAATTGGTATCTCTACGCCTATGGGGTGGTAGGCGCCTGCCTGCTTGGAGGCGCCCGACTCTTCGGAGCACCGCAAAAAAATCCGCTCGAGCGCGCCGGTCCGCCGTTCCTGGGCTCGTTAGGCGTGATTCTCGTCTTCCTTCTCCTCAATCTCGAGATCGCCGATTACTTTTCGCTCGGACCGACCCTGACTTTTTCCTTTTCCGGAAATTTCGCGCGCGACATGACTTACTCGATCGCATGGGCCCTCTTCGCCCTCGCTCTCATTATCGTCGGCATGAAAATCAAGCAGCGCGCCGCGCGCTACGCCGGCGTGGCGCTGCTCGGTGTGACATTGGCCAAACTTTTCCTGCACGACCTGAGCGACCTCGACGAGCTCTACCGCATCGGCGCCTTCATCGGCGTCGCGCTTATCCTGATCGCGGCCTCCTTCATCTACCAGCGCTTCCTCGCGCCCGAGCGTGCGTGAGCTGGAATCGCCGGAGCGAGTTCCTCTGATGACGGCGCTGGGCGTGCCGCAAATCCGCACCTATTCTTATTGGCCGGTGATCGAGGATGAACAGATCGGCCTTTGCAGTCGGTGCATGACAATGAGCTGTCGTGATGGATTCGGGAAGGTGGCCCCGTCCCGATAATAGAATTACCCTACCCGAGACAATGGCTCGTGATCGGTTACGGTTTTACTTCAACCGAGCTAGTCACACGGCGACACGATCTTAATCGATCGTGCCGTTTGCCTTTTCGCGACGGCGGGTCAGGAAAACCCTTCATCCACAGATTACACGAATTTCCACTCAGCGAAGCCCGGAAAATCTGTGTGCATCTGTGAAATCTGTGGACCATTTCATCAGCCTTCGAACCGACTCCCTGCCGCGAGTCAAGGACGCGCGGAAGCGAGTCCCTCCGCTTCAGGCGCGAGCACCAGAGCCGCGGCCCGTTGGCTGAGTTCACTTTCTGCTTTCACAATGCGCGCTTCATTGTTCCTTCTTGCGCATGCCTGCCAGCGAGGACAAGCGCGTTAGCACGAAGGCGACCAGTATTGTCGGCCTCGCCGTGCTTTGCAGTCGGGTGCTCGGGCTGATTCGTGAGCAGGTCTTCGCTGGGCTTTTCGGGGCGGGAAGAAATCTCGATGCGTTCCTGATGGCTTTCCGTTTGCCCAACATGCTGCGCGATCTTTTTGCCGAAGGCGCGCTCTCTACCGCTTTCATCACCACCTTCTCGCAGAAAATCGCGACCGAAGGCGACGAGTCGGCGTGGCGATTAGCCAACAAAGTCGCAACCCTAACGACGATCTTCATGAGCGCGGTCACTCTGCTCGGCATCGCCTTTGCGCCGCAACTTGTCGGAGTGCTGACGTGGTGGAGCTGGTCGCCGGAAAAAACCGAGCTGACGATCCTGCTCACGCGCATCATGTGGCCCTTCATCCTGCTCGTGTCGCTGGCCGCGCTGGCCATGGGAATGTTGAACGCCAGGAATGTTTTCGGCCCGCCGGCGATGGCCTCGAGTTTTTTTAACCTCGGCTCAATCATCGGCGGCGTCGCGCTGGGTTGGTGGTTCGACCCGCATTTCGGTGCGCGTTCCCTGATCGGCTTGTCGATCGGCACGCTCCTCGGCGGCTTGTGGCAATTGACCGCTCAATTTCCGTCGCTGCGGCGCGTTGGTTTCAGGTTCAATCCCGACTTCAAATGGCGCGACCCGGGGGTGCGCATGATTTTGACTTTGATGGGCCCGGCGGTGATCGCGGCCAGCGCCGTGCAGGTCAATGTACTCATCAACAGCGGGTTCGCGGCGCGCCTTGGCGACGGACCGGTGAGCTGGCTCAACATTGCCTTTCGACTGATGCAATTGCCGCTCGGCATTTTTGGCGTCGCGGTGGCGACGGTGACGTTGCCGCTCGTCTCACGCAGCGCAGCGCTTGGTAACACGCAGGAGTTTCGCGGCGCGCTCGCTCACGCCATGCGCCTGGTCATGCTGCTCACCATTCCGTCCGCGATCGGCCTTATCATTTTGGCGGAGCCAATCATTCGGCTGATTTATCAACACGGACGCTTTACCGCTGCTGCGACGACGCAGACCGCCGCGGCGCTGCGTTTTTACGCGCTCGGACTCGCCGGCTACTCCGGGGTAAAGGTGCTCGCGCCCGCTTTCTACGCGATCAACAAGCGAAACCTTCCGATGGTCGTTAGTCTCCTTTCCATCGCGATAAATTTTGTTCTCAACTGGCTCTTTACCTTTCGCCTTGGGCTCGGACATCGCGGACTGGCGCTTTCGACGAGCCTGGTCGCGATAACCAATTTCCTGCTCCTCTACGCGATGATGCGGCGGCATACCGGCCGGCTCGAAACCGGACAGATGCTGGCGACGTTAGGCAAAGTGCTCCTCGCCGGTGCGGTGCTGGCGGCGATTTGTTGGGGCGCGCAACACGTTTTCTTCTCGTCCGCCAGTGCCGTGTCGCCATGGAAGCTGGCCGCCGAAGTGGGCGTCACGATCGGTGTCGGGGTGATAGCGTTTTTTGGAACGGCCTTTCTCCTCCACGTCGCCGAGGTTCACGATGTCGTGGCGATCGTGCGGCGGAAGTTAAAGTTGTAGGACCCGCTACGATTTGACGCGTTTCAGGACGCCAGGGCTCGATCCAGATCGGCAATGAGATCGTCCCCATGCTCGAGGCCGATGGAAAGGCGGAGCAGTGTCGCGGGGGTGAGCGTTTCCGGACCTTCGATCGATTGACGATGCTCGATCAGGCTTTCCACTCCGCCCAGACTGGTGGCGCGGGTGAAGATCTGCATGCGGTTCGGCAGCGACATCGCAGCGGCGCGATCACCTCTTAGTTCGAAGGAAAGCATCCCACCAAACAGGCTCATCTGGCGTTGCGCGAGGGCGTGCTGCGGATGCGAAAGCAGCCCCGGATAATGAACCCGTTCCACCTTCGGATGTGTGGCAAGAAATTGCGCGACGCGTGCGGCGTTATCGCAATGGGCTCGCATTCGCCAGGGCAGGGTTTGCATACCGCGGTGCACCAGCCAGCAATCGAAAGGCGCCGGGACCGCGCCTGCGACGATTTGCAGCTCACGAATGCGCCGGAAAAATTCGTCGTCCTGCCGCGCAATGAGAGCGCCTCCCATCACGTCACTGTGGCCGCCAAAATATTTCGTGGTCGAATGCATCACGAGATCGGCCCCAAGCGCGAAAGGTCGCTGGATCATGGGGCACCAGGTGTTGTCGACCACGAGCCGCGCCCCGGCATTGTGCGCGATCTCGGCAGCCGCGGCGAGGTCGGTTAATTTCAGGGTCGGATTGGAGGGCGTCTCGGCCCATACAACTTTTGTGTCTGCGCGCACGGCCTTTCTGATCGCGTCGACATCGGTCATATCCACGAAATCGACCGCGAGTTGCCGGCGGGCAAAGACGTCGCGGAGGAGCCGCAAGACGCCGTGATAAGCTTCCCGCGGGGCGACGACGTGGTCGTTAGGCGCGAGCGCCTGAAAGACGGTCGCGGCGGCCGCAAGACCTGAGGCAAAGGCCGCCGCCACCTCACCGCCTTCGACAAGGACGAGCGCCTTTTCCAACGCCGCGCGATTCGGATTATCGGAACGGGCGTAATCGAACCCGGTCGGGAAACTGCCGTCCTCGGCGCGTTGAAAGGTTGTGGAAAGATGGATCGGCTCGGCCACCGCGCCCGTCGCCGGATCGATCGCGCGCCCGGCATGGACCGCGATCGTCTCGGGGTGGAGTGGGAAATCCGGCTCGGTCATGAGATGCGCGAAGGTTAAGGCCACGCCTGCCGAGCCGCCAGTCCGCTGTGCGGAAAGAGCGTTTTGCATTTGACGGCTTACGGGTCCCATCGGAAAAACCAACTGCACCAACTGCTGGCCGCTCCAGTGCCGGCTCCGCCTCTTATGATATACGACGACGAAGTCTTTCAGATGGCTTGCGACCAGTTCCATGTCATCGCCGATTACCTGAACATCGACCAAAACGATCGCGACCGGCTCATGTATCCGAAGCGCGCGATGGCCGTCACGCTCCCGGTGCACATGGACGACGGCAGCACCAAGACTTTCCAGGGCTATCGCGTGCAGCATCACCTTACGCTTGGCCCGACTAAAGGCGGCACCCGTTTTGCGCCCAACCTTTCGATGGGAGAAACGGCTGCGCTCGCCATGTGGATGAGCTGGAAATGCGCGCTCAACAATTTGCCCTACGGCGGAGCAAAAGGCGGCGTCGCCTGCGATCCGACGAAGCTTTCGCGTAACGAACTGGAGGCGGTCTCGCGCCGTTACATGCAGGAGATGATTCCATTTGTCGGCCCTAAGACCGACATCATGGGACCGGACATGGGGACGAACGAACAGGTCATGGCCTGGTTCATGGATACGTATTCGGTTTATCAGGGTTATTCGGTGAACGAGATCGTTACTGGCAAGCCAGTCTCGATCGGCGGCACTGAGGGCCGACGCGAATCGACCGGGCGCGGCGTCGTTTATCTGATCGAGCGCGCCATGGACATGCTGAAAATGGACCCGGAGAAGTCGACCGCGATCGTCCAGGGCTTTGGCAACGTCGGTTCGGTCGCCGCCCTGTCGTTAGGGCTGAAGTCCGGGGTCAAGATTGTCGGGATCAGCGATCACACGGTCGCGCTTTACAATCCCAAGGGCATCGATGTCAAAGCGGCCGACTTGCACGTGCAAAAGAAAGGGAATCTGCGCGCCTTCGGTGAAGGCGACCGGGTTGATCCTAACGAGTTTTTAGAGATGCCCTGCGACGTCCTCGCGCCTTGCGCGGTCGATCGCGTGATCACGGAAAAGAACGCGGACAAGATCAAGTGCCGCATCCTGGCCGAGGGCGCGAACGGCCCGACCAGCCCGGAAGCGGACCTGCATCTGAACAAGCGCTGGGACGAAGTCTTCGTCATCCCGGATATCCTCTGCAACGCCGGCGGCGTCATTGTTTCCTACTTCGAATGGGTGCAGGGTTTGCAGGCCTTCCTCTGGACCGAGACGGAAGTAACCGACAAGCTCTTCCGTATCCTCGAGCATTCCTTTACGCAGATGATCAAGCGCGCGAAAAAGGACAAGGTCTCGCACCGGACCGCGGCGATGGCAATCGGCGTCGAGCGGGTAATGAGGGCCAAGCATCACCGCGGCTTGTTCCCGTAATACAGTCTTGCAGGCTGTCGGGTAACGCGGGCTTCCAGCCGGCATTGTAAATTCATCGCGGCCCGCGGGCTTTACCTCCCGGGGTGTTGGCCTCATGATCGCGAAATGAAATTCACCCATAGCGAAGAGGAGCGTGACGGACGCCTCCTTGACGTGTTGTCCGATGAAGAGCGCGGCCTGCGAATCATGGTCTCGCGGCTCGGTGCAGAAATGGTCAGCCTGGCGCGCCGCGACGGGGAGGGGAATTGGATCGGTTTTCTGCATCGCGACAATGACCTGAGCAAACCGCCGAGCGGCTGGGCCAATCATTCGACCGTGATGGGTTACTTCCTGCACCGTCTGAAGGACGAACGCAGTCTTTATCGAGGCCGTGAGATCCGCGGCGGCACTCACAGTTTTCTGCGCCACAAGCTCTTTACAGATATCAGCGCGGACCTGGGAGAGAATGCCACTCTAACTTACCGGATCTCTCCTAACGAGATTGAGTCGTATGAGTATCCGCTCAAAGTCTCACTCGCGCTGACCTATGCTTTGCAAGACGATGCCCTTCATATCGACTTTCATTTCCGCAATCACGAGCCCGAGCTGACCGCGCACCTTGAGTTTGGGCTGCATCCCGGTTTTGCCGCAGACAGGCCCGACACTTTTCAACTCGAGATGCCATCCGGTTGTTATCGTCGCTGGTTTTCTCCGGGAAACTATCTCTCGGGGGAGACCGAGGATATTACTCACGCTGGCGGCGAGATGCCTTTCGATCGCACGCAACTTCCCGGCTCTTTCATCCTGGAATTCATCGATGTGTCCGATCGCACTTTTGTTTTTCGCGATCCACCGAGCCGCCGCCGCGTCACTCTCGATTTCGGCGAAGTGCCGTATTTTACGCTTTGGAACGATGGCGGGCCGTTCCTTTGCGTCGAGCCATGCTGGGGCCTGACGGATCGCCACGACCAGCGCCCTTTCGAGGACAAGGACGGCATCCAAACAGTTGCGCCCGGCGGCGAGCTTCGCGCAGGTTTCACCATCCAACCAGAGCACGCCTGAATCCTTCAAGCCGTGGCAAAACAAAATCGACCTGCCGGTTGCGAGGCACGCCGAGGGGTCGTTGTTGGGGTCGTACCTACTGTACACTTGACAGCACCCCTGGGGCAGCGAATCGCCCAGCGCCTCAAGATGAACAGCGTGAGTTATGTCTCAAATCTTCTCGGCGGTGTCGATAGTAAGCTCTGGGGTTGCCCTGATTTGACGGACAGGAGAAGAGCCGGCCGCTTTGAAGCATTTTTGCTTCCCTTTTTGGGAACGACCAGGTACAACAAAGAAGCTTGTCCGTTTTCGACCTGCTATTTCGCGTTACTGGATGAGGTACCGTTGATGCGCCGCCTTTTTCGTTCAGA
>Ga0070671_100001681_pt1 | contig 16766 bp, 16 predicted proteins | sample KBSS73metaG_FD_65341 | JGI IMG/M metagenome (GOLD analysis project Ga0070671, IMG submission 65341) | Switchgrass rhizosphere microbial communities from Kellogg Biological Station, Michigan, USA - KBS S7-3 metaG | ecosystem: Host-associated > Plants > Roots > Rhizosphere > Soil ...
AGGTCGACGTCGAGCACCTCGACGGTGACCTCCTGGCCCACCTCGACGACCTCGGACGGGTGGTCGATGTGCTTCCAGGACAGCTCGGAGACGTGCACCAGGCCGTCGACGCCACCGAGGTCGACGAACGCACCGAAGTTGACCACCGAGGAGACGACGCCCTTGCGCACCTGGCCGCGGGCCAGCTGGTTGAGGAACTCGCTGCGGACCTCGGACTGGGTCTGCTCCAGCCACGCGCGGCGGGACAGGACCACGTTGTTGCGGTTCTTGTCCAGCTCGATGATCTTGGCCTCGATCTTGCGGCCGACGTACGGCTGCAGATCGCGGACGCGGCGCATCTCGACCAGCGAGGCCGGGAGGAAGCCGCGGAGCCCGATGTCCAGGATCAGGCCGCCCTTGACGACCTCGATGACGGTGCCCTCGACGGGCTCGTCCGCCTCCTTGAGAGCCTCGATCGTGCCCCAGGCGCGCTCGTACTGCGCACGCTTCTTGGACAGGATCAGGCGACCCTCCTTGTCCTCCTTCTGGAGGACGAGGGCCTCGACGAACTCGCCGACCTCGACGACCTCGGCGGGGTCGACGTCGTGCTTGATCGACAGCTCCCGCGAGGGGATGACGCCCTCGGTCTTGTAGCCGATGTCGAGCAGGACCTCGTCGCGGTCGACCTTGACGATGGTGCCCTCGACGATGTCGCCATCGTTGAAGTACTTGATCGTCTTGTCGATGGCGGCGAGGAAGTCCTCCTCCGACCCGATGTCGTTGATGGCGACCTGCGGGGTCGTGTGGGTCGGGGCGGCGGTGGTGTCGGTGGACATGTAGTGGGGTGCTCCGGTGGGATGGATGTCGTTGTGACCGCGTGTGGCGGCCGGGCGGGTGCGTGTAGCCGTGACTGCTCCGTGCGACAGTCACCTGGTTGTCGTCGATTCACCCGGGAAAGTTCCCGCGGCGACGACCCGCTCGGGAAGACCGAGCCGGACCTCGCACACGTTGACCACGGGTACTCGCGATGGTACGCGGCACCCGATCAGTGGGGCAATGCGGGTCCCCCGGTGCGAACGGGGAGGATTCACGCCGTGAGCTGGGGAGAACGATGAGTGCCGAAGAGCTGCTCGGGACGGCCGGGGTGGCCCGCAGGGAGGTCGACTCCGCGGAGTCCGAGCGGGCCAGCCGGGCCTGGTGGGACGCCGACGCCGCGGACTACCTCGCCGAGCACGGCCGCGACATCGGCGACGCCGAGTTCGTCTGGTGCCCGGAGGGGCTGCACGAGGCCGAGGCCCGCCTGCTCGGAGAGGTCGCGGGCCGGAGCGTGCTCGAGATCGGGTGCGGCTCCGCGCCGTGCTCGCGCTGGTTGGCGGCCCAGGGCGCGCACCCGGTGGCCCTGGATCTCTCCCGCGGGATGCTCGCGGCCGCGGCGGAGCTGAACCGCGCCACCGGGATCGCCGTCCCCCTCGTCCAGGCGGGCGCCGAGCGGCTGCCCTTCGCCGACTCCTCCTTCGACCTCGCCTGCTCCGCCTTCGGCGCGGTGCCGTTCGTCGCGGAGCCCGTGCAGGTGATGCGCGAGGTGCGCCGGGTGCTCCGGCCCGGCGGGCGGTGGGTGTTCGCGGTGAACCACCCGATGCGCTGGATGTTCTCCGACGACCCGGGCCCGGCCGGGCTGACCGTCACCCAGTCCTACTTCGACCGGACCCCCTATCTGGAGGTCGACGACGCGGGCCACGCCACCTACGTCGAGCACCATCGGACGCTCGGCGACCGGATCCGGGACGTCGTCCGGGCGGGGCTGGTGCTCGACGACCTGGTGGAGCCGGAGTGGCCCGAGGGCCACGAGCGTGTGTGGGGCCAGTGGTCCCCGCTGCGCGGCAGGCTCTTCCCCGGCACCGCGATCTTCGTGACCCACCGGCCTACAGCAGGGTGACCGCGCCGGAGTCCAGGTCGTAGCGGGCGCCGACGATCGTCAGCCCGCCCGCGGTCACCGACTTCTCGAGGTCGGAGTCGTGCCGCAGCGTGTGCACGACCCGCCGCACGTTCTCGTCCACCGCCGCGGCGACGCGGGCGGCGCGTTCCGGCCCCTGCGGCGGCACGGACGGCGCGATCGCCTCCACGAGGTAGGCGAGGTGCCCCGGCCCCTCCTCTCCCGCGTCGACCGCGGCGACGGCGGCGCCGACCGCCCCGCAGGACGAGTGCCCCAGCACCACGAGCAGGGGGATCCTCAGCTCCCCGGCCCCGAACGCGATGCTGCCCAGGACGGCGTCGTCGAGCACCTCGCCCGCGGTGCGGACGGTGAAGAGGTCGCCGAGCCCCTGGTCGAACACGAGCTCCGGCGGCACCCGCGAGTCGACGCAGGACAGCACCGTGGCGAACGGGTGCTGCGCGGCCACGAGCGACCGGCGGATCTCCGCGCCCTCGTGCGGATGCTCCGGGCGGATCGCCTGCCAGCGCCGGTTGCCCTCGAGCAGGAGGCGCAGTCCCTCCTCGGCCGTGGGGATCCCGGTCGGTTCCGACGCCGCCGCGGGTGTCGCCCCGGCGGCCGGCATCCCGCTCAGCCCCACCCCGACCATGCCCTGGATCGCGGCCCGCCGTCCGATCGCCCGCATCGCCCATCCCCTTGCAGCACGCAACGTTTCGGCTCGAAAGTACGGCGCTGCACGGTTCGTCGGAACTGCTCTGGCCGGTTCCGCGATGTGGATCACAGCCGGGCACACTGGCCGTCTTCGCGGCTTCGTCACCACGGCCTAGTCTCGTCCCGTGCCGATCGACGCCGCTGAGCTGCAGCAGACCTTCACGCCCGGGCAGCTGAACGAGCGGATGGGGATCGAGATCCTCTCCGTCACCCTGGAGGAGGTCCGTGGCCGGATGCCGGTCGAGGGCAACCGCCAGCCCTACGGCCTGCTCCACGGCGGCGCGAGCGGCGTGCTCGCCGAGACCCTCGGCTCGGTGCTCGCGGCCGCGCACGCGCTCCCCGACCGGTTCCCGGTCGGCCTGGAGCTGGCCTGCACCCACCACCGCGCCGCGACCGACGGCTGGGTGACGGGGGTGGCCCGGCCCCTGCACGTCGGCCGCAGCACCTCGACGCACGAGATCGTGCTGACCGACGAGCAGGGCAGGCGCACGTGCACCGCCAAGCTCACCTGCCTGCACCGCGACACGAAGCCGCAGGTCTGAGCGCGGTGGGTGGCGGCGGACCGCCACCCACCGGTTACTCAGCGCCGACGCCCTCGCCCAGGTAGGCCTCCTGGACGCGCGGGTCGGCCAACAGCTCCGCACCCGTGCCCGTGAGCGTGGTGCGGCCCAGGTCGATCACGTACGCCTTGTCCGACAACCCCAACGCCGCCAACGCGTTCTGCTCGACGAGCAGCACCGTGGTGCCCTCGGACCGCAGCTCCTTGACGGTGTCGAAGATCAGCTGGGTCATGATCGGCGAGAGCCCCATGGACGGCTCGTCGAGCATGAGCAGCTTCGGCCGCGACATCAGCGCCCGGCCGATCGCGAGCATCTGCTGCTCGCCGCCGGAGAAGAGGCCCGCCTTGTTCTGCCGCCGCTCCCCCAGCACCGGGAACAGGTCGTAGACCCGCTGCATGTCCTTGACGATGCCCGCCTCGTCCTTGCGGGTGTAGGCCCCGAGGCGCAGGTTCTCCTCGACCGACATCCGGGCGAACAGCCGCCTGCCCTCGGGGCTGTGCGCCACCCCGCGGGACAGGATCGAGTGGGCGGGCAGCTTGTGGATCTCCACCCCGTCGAACTCGACGGTGCCGGACACGGGCCGCAGCAGCCCGGACAACGTCCGCAGCGTGGTCGTCTTGCCTGCCCCGTTGGACCCGATCAGGGACACGATCTGCCCCTGCTCGACGTCGAACGACACCCCGCGCACGGCCTGGATCGCCCCGTAGGCCACCACCAGGTCACGGACCTGTAGGAACGCCATCAGGACTCCTCTCCGGACTCGTCTGCGGGCTCGGCTGCGGGCTCGGCCGCGGGGGCGGCCCCGGCGTGCAGCTGCGCCTCGATCTCCTCGGGCGGTGCGCCCAGGTAGGCCTCGATGACCCGCGGGTCGCCGCGCACCTCGTCCGGCGAACCCTCGACCAGCAGCTCGCCCTGGACCAGCACCAACACCCTGTCGCACAGGGTGAAGATGAACTTCGTGTCGTGCTCGATGACCACCACCGACACACCCAGGTCGCGGATCGCGAAGATCAGCTGCCGGGTCGCCTCGGTCTCCTGGGCGTTCATGCCTGCCGTGGGCTCGTCGAGCAGCAGCACCGACGGGTCCGTGGCCAGCGCCCGGGCGATCTCCAGCCTGCGCTGGTCGCCGTAGGGCAGGTTGCGGGCCAGCTCGTCCGCGAACCGGGTCAGGCCGACGAACGTGAGCAGCTTCTCCGCCCGGTCCTTCGCCTCCGCCTCGCTGCGCCGGAACTGCGGCCCGTGCAGCAGCGACGAGATCGGGCTCTGCTTCATCCGGACGTGCCTGCCCACCAGCACGTTCTCCCGGGCGGTCATGCTCGGGAACAGCCGGATGTTCTGGAACGTCCGCGCCACACCCGCCTCGGTGACCCGGCTCGGGTCCTGCGGCATCGGCTTGCCGCGCAGGGTGACCGCACCCGACGTCGGCGTGTACAGCCCCGTCAGACAGTTGAAGAAGGTCGTCTTGCCTGCGCCGTTGGGGCCGATCAGGCCGATGACCTCGCCCTCCTTGAGCGACATCGTGACGTCGTTCAGCGCGCGGAGCCCGCCGAACTGCATGGTCACGCCCGCCGCCTCCAGGATCGGCTCGCGGGTGCCCGTCGCGATCCGCATGTCCTCCGCGAGCTCGGCGGTGACCTCCTCGGGAGGCGCCTCGAGCTCGGGAGGCAGTTCCGTCTCCTCCGTCATCTCACTTCACCTCCGTGGGGAGCGCGCCGGGCGCTTCCTTCGCCGCGTCCTCCGGATCCTCGGCCAGCTCCGCCTTGCGGTGCTTGTCCGCGATGATGCCCTGCGGCCGGAACCGCATGATCAGCACCAGCGCGAGACCGAAGATCAGCAGTCGGTAGTCCGCGAACTCGCGCAGCTTCTCCGGCAGCACGAACAGGATCGAGGCGCCGAGCACCGCGCCCGGGATGGTGCCCATGCCGCCGAGGATGACCGCGGCGAGCAGGGTGACCGACTCCAGGAACCGGAACGAGTCGTACGCGACGACGGCCGTCTTGTGGGCGAAGAACGCCCCCGCCAGCCCGGCCAGCATCGCGCCGATGAGGAACGCGAGGATCTTGATGGGGCCGGTCCGGATGCCCATGGCCGACGCCGCGTCCTCGTCCTCGCGGATGGCGATCCAGGCGCGGCCGAGGCGGGAGTTCTTGAGGTTGCCGAACACCAGCATCACGAAGGCCACCAGCAGGACGATCGCCACGTAGTACATGACGCCGCTGGGCAGCTGGATCGGGCCGATGCTGATCGACTCGTTGAACTGGAAGCTGCCCAGCCCCACCGGCGGGATGTTGGGGATGGCGTTCGCGCCACCCGTCAGGCCCGCGATGTTGTTCTGCGCGCTGCGCACGAAGATCTCACCGAAGGCCAGGGTGACGATCGCGAGGTAGTCCCCGCGCACCCGCAGCGTCGGCGAGCCGACGATCGCGCCGAAGACGCCCGCCACCACCGCCGAGATGACCATGACCAGCAGGAACGGCAGGTGGATGCCGACGGCCGAGGCCGCGGCGCCGGACAGGTTGGCCGCCGTGAACGCCCCGATGCCGAGGAAGGCGACGTACCCGAGGTCCAGCAGGCCCGCGAGCCCGACGACGATGTTGAGCCCGATCGCCGTCGCCGCGTACACGCCGATGTTCGACGCGACCGTCATCCAGTACTCGGTCCCGGCGCCGGTGAACGGCAGCGCGAGCGCGCAGACCAGCAGCACGACCACGCTGAACACGCGGTGCCGCTCGGACACCGCACCGACCCAGGTGAGCAGGCCGGAGGCGTTGAGCGCGCTGAACGCACCGGCCAGGGCCGCCAGCAGGGACAGGAACACCACGCCCGCGTAGGGGTTGACGACACCACCCTGACCACCGCTGGTCAGCACCTCGGCCACCAGGAGCAGGACGAGCGCGAAGATCACCAGCAGCAGGATCCACTCGACCCACCACGGGAGCTCCCACTCCCACTCCGGGCGGCCCTCGAGGCCACCCGAGGTCGCCGAGAGGACGGTCACGAGCCCGCCGACCAGCGCGACGACGGAGCCGAACGCGACGGCGCCGTCCGACGCCGTGATCGCGCCGAGCCCACCGCCCTCGACGAGGATCCAGAGCCCGTTCAGCAGTGCGACGGCGGTGACGCCGACCCCGAGGCCGCGCACGATCCGATGCTGCGCGGGGACCTTGACCAGCGCGATCACGATGGCGGCGATGCCCAGCAGCGTGATGTGCAGCCGGAAGCCGGAGATCCCGAAGGGCTCGACGAACATGTTGAGCGACGCGCGCTCGGGGTAGGCGCCCTCGTTCAGCACGAAGGTCACCCACGGCAGGAACGCGCCCAGGATCGACAGCACGCCGCCCGCGATCATGCCGATCGTCGCGAACGGGGCCAGGGCGTTGAGCACCGGGCCGAGCCTGCCGGTGTGCCGGACGGGCGGCGGGGCGACGGGCGCGACGGGGGTCTCGGTCGTGGCGGTCATGCGCGCACCCGCTCGGACTCGCCGAAGAAGCCCTGCGGCCGGAAGACCAACACCACGATCAGCACCACGAAGATCCACACGTAGTCGTACGCCGTGCCACCCGGCAGGTACTGCCCGCCGAGGGCCCTGACCAGCCCGATCACCAGGCCTCCGACGACGGCACCCCGGATGTTGCCGATGCCGCCGAGCACCGCCGCGGTGAACGCGAAGATGCCGTTCTGGAAGCCCATGTCGATGTTGATGTTGTTGAGGTAGCCGCCGTAGAGCACGCCCGCGACGCCCGCGAGCGCGCCGCCGATGGCGAAGGTCAGCACGATGACGCGGTCGGGGTCGATGCCCATCAGCCGCGCGACGTCCCGGTCCTGGGACGTGGCCCGCATGGCACGACCCATCCGGGTCCGCTCGATGAACCGCTCCAGGCCGAAGGCGAGGCCGAGCGAGACGACGATCAGCAGCACGCCGGTGTAGCGGATCACCACGCCGTCACCGATCGGGATGACGAAGGCGCCCTCGATGAAGACGTTGGGGAACGGGATGGCGGCGGTGGCGCCCGGGTAGAACACCCGGACCGCCTCCTGCAGCGCGACCGAGACGCCGAGCGCGGTGATCAGGGGCGCCAGCCGGGGGGCGTTGCGCAGCGGCCGGTAGGCGAAGCGCTCCATCGCGACCGCCACCAGCATGGCGACCAGCGCGCCCGCCACCAGGGCGATGGGCAGGGCGAAGTACCATCGGGCGGCGACGGCGGTGGGCACCCAGTAGGTCAATGTGGCCAGGCCGCCGTAGGCGCCGACCATGAAGATCTCACCGTGCGCGAAGTTGATCAGCGTGATGATGCCGTAGACCATCGTGTAGCCGATGGCGATCAGAGCGATCAGCGAGCCGAACATCAGCCCGTTCGCGATCTGGGACAGGAACGTGGACAACCGAGGGATCTCCTCAACCCGCGTGCACGAACGGGGACGGGTGTGATGGCCCGTCCCCGTTCGTGAACTTGCTCCAGCGGTGCCCCCGAGCGGGGGCCTCCGTCAGCTCGCCTGGTACGACCCGGTCTCGATCGGCGCGAAGGCGCCGTCCTTGACCTCGTAGACCGTCAGGACCTTGTTGGTGGTGTCGCCGAACTGGTCGAACGAGACCGCGCCGGTCGCACCCTGGATGTTGGTGGCCTGCACCGCCGCGATCAGCCCGTCGCGCGTGGCGTCGGAGAAGGTGCCGTTGCCGACCGCCTTCGAGAGCCCGTCGATGAGCACGTTGGCCGCGTCGTAGGTCAGCGCACCGTAGGCGCTGTACGGCTCGGAGTAGCCCGCGGCCGCGTAGGCGTCGATGAACGCCTTGGCGCTCGGGAGCTGCTCCGGCGGCGCACCGACGTTGGTGGCGAAGTCACCGGCACGCCCACCCAGCTGGGTGTAGGTGGCGTCGACGATGCCGTCGCCGCCCATCAGCGGGACGTTGATGCCCGCGTCGGCCAGCTGCTTCGACAGCGGGCCCGCGACCGGGTACTCGCCGCCGTAGTAGACCGCGTCCGGGTTGAGGCCACGGACCTGCGTGATGACACCGGAGAAGTCGGTGTCCTTCTCGCCGACCTTCAGGCGCGCGGGGACCGCGGCACCCAGCTTCTCCGCCTCGGCGGCGAACTGGCCCGCGAGACCGGCACCGTAGGTCTTGCCGTCGTCGATCACGACGATGTTCTTCTTGCCCTGCTTCTGCACCAGGTACTGCGCGGCGAACGGGCCCTGGATGGCGTCCGTGGTCGCGGTGCGGAAGTACGTGGCGTTCGGCCGGGACGGGGCGGTCTGGTAGTTGTCACCCTGCGTCAGCGTGGGGTTCGTGTTCGCAGGCGAGATCTGGACGATCTTCTTCTGCGAGAGGATCGGCGCCACGGTCTGCGCGGTCGAGGAGTTCAGCGTCCCGACGACGCCGACCACGTTGGGGTCCGACGCCAGCTTCGTGGCCGCCTGGCCCGCGATCTGCGCGGTCGCCTGGTCGTCCTCCGCCTGCAGCGCGAGCTTGTAGCCCGGCACCTTGCACGCCTGGTTGGCCTGGTTGACCGCCAGATCGGTGGAGTTCTTCATGCCCAGGCCCAGGGCCGAGAGGCTGCCCGAGAGCGGGGCGACGAAGCCGATGACGAGGGTCCCCTTGCTGGTGTCGCAGGTCCCTCCGCCACCGCTCGACGCCTCTTCACGGTTCGTGCTGCAGGCCGAGAGCGCGAGCACCCCGGCGAGCAGTGCGGCGGTCGTGGCGACCTTCCGCGTCCGACTCATGTCATGTCCTTCCGTACCAACCACGTCTTGGGCGGTCCCCGAAACGACCCGCCTGGTCCACGATCAGTGCTCGTGAGCGTCGCGGACGTTAGGGGACCGGCGGGGGCCCCGTCATCACGAGGCGAGCCAGCTTTACCAGACCGCAACCGGATATCGCGGAGAGTCACTGGGAGGGTACCGAAAGTGTGCAGTTATCATATCGTTATCAAGCTGCGAGCCGCTGACCAGCGCAGACGCTCTTAACACGTGTCCAATCTCGCAGTCCGTCCGGGGTCATTACCGGGGAGTAACGAGGCCCGGGAACGCGAACAGGGCCGCCCCCGGGTGCGGGGACGGCCCTGTTCGGGTGCGCGCGGATCAGCCCTTCGCGGGAGCGAGTCCGTCGATGACGGCCTCGGCGACCGCCTTCATCGTGGTCCGGCGGTCCATCGCGGTCCGCTGGATCCACCGGAACGCCTCCGGCTCGGTCATGCTCTGCTTGGCCATCAGCAGGCCCTTGGCACGGTCGATGACCTTGCGGGTCTCGAACCGGTCCTGCAGGGAGGCCACCTCGTCCTCGAGCGCGCGCTTCTCGGCGAACCGGGAGACGGCGAGCTCGATGGCGGGCACCAGCTCGTGCCGGGCGAACGGCTTGACCAGGTAGGCCATGGCGCCTGCGTCCCGGGCCCGCTCGATCAGGTCACGCTGGCTGAACGCGGTCAGCATGACGACCGGCGCGATCTTCTCCTCGACGATCGTGGCCGCCGCCTCGATGCCGTCCTTCTTGGGCATCTTGACGTCCATGATCACGAGATCGGGCCTCAGCTCGCGGGCCAGCTCGATCGCGGCCTCACCGTCCGGGGCCTCACCCGCGATCTGGTAGCCCTCTTCCCCGAGCATCTCGGTCAGGTCGAGACGGATCAGCGCCTCGTCCTCCACCACGAGGACGCGCCAGCCGACGGCGGGACCGTCGTCGGTCGTCTTGTCCTCGGACACTGGCTGGCTCACGGGGGGTTCTCCTTATGCTGCGGGTCGAACGCGAGGGTTCAGAGTACCGGCGATAAGGTTGCGCACAGGTTGCCCTGTCAGTGTGATCCCGCCGGACGCGAGCGAGAACACATCCGGGGCACCGGTGCGCCCCCGTAGCCCAACGGCAGAGGCAGCGGACTCAAAATCCGTCCAGTGTGAGTTCGAATCTCACCGGGGGCACCACCCTGACCTGCGTGTCTCTGCGGGAGACGACCCCCCTCACAAGTCTGCGTTCGAATCCTCCCGGCTCGCCGAACCCGCTATCGTCAGCCCATGACCGCGTCCTCGCCGCACGATCGTGCGGTGCAGCACCCGCTCGCCGCGGGCGCCGCGCCGGCGGTGGTCCGGCAGTGGCTGGCACCGGAGGACGCGCGCCGCTTCCTGGCCGAGTACCAGAACGCCATCGACGAGGCCCGCACCTCCCTCGACCTCACGACGGTGCACGAGGTCACCGAGCGATGGCGCCGGGTCGCGATCCTCCAGACGGACGCCGAGGGCTATCGACGAACAGTGCGTCGCGGCGCCGAACTCGCCACGGGCCACCCCTCCCCCGAGGACGAGCCGTTCGACGTCACGAAGCGTAAGGCCGGCCTGTAGACCCTTGTACCGCGTCGAGCCGGTCGGCCCCGACATCGAGTCCTCGATCGCCGCCCTCCCCACCGAGTTGATCGTCCCCTACGCGGAGCTGGTCGCCGCACTGGAGCTGTCGCCGTCGACGATCGGCGACCCGCTCGTACCCTCGAACCCGGGTGGACTCCGCGTCGCGACGATCGGCCCGGCGGGCACTGGGCAGGTGGTCTTCCACGTGATGGAGCGAGAGCGTCGCGTTCCGATCGTGCAGGTCGCCTTCGTGTAGAGCCATCCTCTGGGTGGGCATGGCCTACGGGCATCGCCGGGCGGCCACGAGAAGGACACCAAGACCCACCGGGCCCGCCGCATCGCGCTCGATTCGCAGTCCGTCGCGCTCCGTCGCGACCACCGCGAACGGGTCTCCGAACGACTGCGAACGTTGGGCACCCAGCTGACCGACAAGACCTTCGTCTTCTCCGGCCACAGCACCCCGGACCACTCCGAGCCCTACTCCCCCGACGCCGTCACCCAGCGGTACGAGTCGATGGCCGAGCGAGCCGGGATCGACACCCACCTCCACGCTCTCCGCCACTTCTCCGCCACCGAACTCCTGACCACCGGCATCGACGCCGCACCGTCGCAGGCCGCCTCGGCCACGGCGCAGGCGGCGCGACGACGCTGAAGGTCTACGCAGCCTGGGTGGCCGCCACAGACCGCAAAGCCGCCGAGATCCTCGCCTCCCGCATGCCAGCCCCACCCCTGCGAACGAGAGCGAACGAGGTGTGGGCGGCAGCGAACGAGGATCGGGCCATGCCGAACACCCACACCTTCCTCACCGAGCTATCCGCGCGGAAGAGTTCCCCGCCGTCCGAATCCGAGCTCGCTACCTGATCCCCGCGAAGGTCATCGACCAGCTCGTCGAGGACGCGGTCGGGACTGCCAGCCCCGACACATGACCGCCGCAGTCCGGCGACCAGCCCGAAGCCGGAGTCATCAGAATTGATCAGCGCCCGCGGCGGGCGCTAACGGTCATTTCGCCCTACCGATAGGTCTGCAGATTCCAATCCGCAGCTCGGGGGACGTTCGATGACGACCGGTCAGCAGCCGACAGCTCCGTGGGGGCCACCACAACCGCAGTGGCCCGGAGACGACAGCCCGACGCTGCAGATCCCGCACCAGCGTCCTCCGGAGGCCGGCCCGCCCCCTCCCCCGCCGAACCGCAGGAAGTGGCCGTTCGTGGCCGGAGCGGTGGTAGCGGTCGCGGCCGTCGCCGCGCTGGTCGTCGCGCTGACCGCCGGCGGGGACCCCACGCCGGTCACCTCGACCGTGTCCCCGACCTCGACGACGAACCCGCCGCCCGCGCTCCAACGCACCCCAGAGCAGGCCTACGTCGCCGACATCCTCGACACCCCCGGCCTCACCTCGACGATGTCCGACGTCGAGATGACGACCATCGGCAAGGGAGCCTGCGAGGTCATGGCCTATCAGCAGTACACCCGTGCGGACCTCGTCGCCCAGCTCGGCCAGTCCAAGCTCGGCCCCCAGGTCATGGGGGTCATCGTCGATGCCGCGCACCGCAACCTGTGCCCCCAGTACACCTTCCCGTCCACCACGACGACGGGCTCCACCGCCTCCGGCGACGCCTCCACGACCGGCCCAGCCTCGGGGACCGTCTCCGACGGCACCTACCTCGTGGGCGAGGACCTGGACGCCGGCACGTGGAAGACCTCGGGTGACGGCGGCGCCTGTTACTGGGCGCGGCTATCCGACGACTCCGGCTCGGACATCATCGCCAACAACTACGGCAGCGGACCGTCGCGCTTCACCACGAAGAAGGGCGAGGTCGTCGAACTCTCCGGCGGTTGCACCTGGACCAAGCAGGGCTGATCTCGGTACGAAGACCGTCCACGAGTCCAGGGGAGACCCGGCTTCCTTGCCTCGAGAAAACACCCGACGTCACGAGATGTCAGGCGCGCTCATAGGACACGTGGCGGCCCCGGCTCGTTTCGAGTGTGCGGTTGCTCTCGCATAGGGCCGCCGTACCGATTCGACGATTGCTCCCGGTAGGCATGTCGTCGGCGATGGACTGCACCCTCCGGGGGGCCTCGCTCGGGAGGTGGCCGCCACCTCCGTCCTTTCGTCCACGGAAGGCAGCACGGGAGGCGCCCGAGCCGCCGGCTCGGATTGCCTGGCCTGCGGTTCTGCTGTGTGCGGCGGCCCGGGCGACTCCCGTGCCGGGCTACGCCGCCGAAACGACGGAGGTGGCTTTCACGGGCCGCGACGGACGGTTCTGCGGTGTCGGAAGAAGCGGTTTCTGTCGGGCGGACGAATGGCAGTGTGAGACGACTGCCAGCTGCCGCAGCGAGGCGACCACTCAGCGGAGTTATCCACAAACCTGCAGCTAGAGGTGGTTGTCGAACGGCTGATCGAGTAAACTCGACACCATGACCCGGCAGCCGGAATTGGTAGGCGAGGAACTCCTCACCGCCCTTTCCGACGCCCAACGAGTACGCAATTCCGTCGACGCGTGGATACTCTCCCTCATCGCCGACGCCGAGACCCAAGGACTCGCCACCGAGCACGGATTCACCAACACCGCCGACCTCCTGCAGACCACGCACCGGATCACCGCCGGCTCCGCGAAAGCCTGGGTGCGGGTGGCACGCAAGACCACCCCCAAATTGACACTGCAGGGCGAGGAACTGTCCGCCCCCATGCCTGCCACGAGCGAGGCGCTGGGGGCGGCGGAGATCTCGTTCGACCACGCCGTCGTCATCGAACGCACCCTCGCCGCCGTCCCCACCCACCTCGTGGCCGATCGTGCCGAGGTGCTGGAGCGTGACCTCGCCGAGCACGCCCGGGTGTTGGACCCGAACGCGTTGCGCAAGGTCGGCAAGCACGCGTTGGCGATGCTCGACCCGGACGGGCCCCGCCCCCGCGACGGGGCACCCACTCGGAACCGGCTGCGGTTCACCGAACGCGGCGCCGGGTTCGAAGCCTGCGGCTGGTTCGACACCGAATCCACCGCCATCCTGCGCAGCGCCTTGTCTCCACTGGCCGCACCTGTCGGGGCGCACGCCCCCGGATCCTGCGAGGACCCGGGCTGCGACCACGGCACTGGGGAACGGTTGCCGGACCCGCGATCCGCGGCCGAACGCGACGGTGACGGGCTCGTCGAACTCGCCCGCCGCATGCTGCAGGTCGGGGAACTGCCCACCGAGAACGGCAACCGGCCCCAGGTCACCGTCACCATCGCGCTGGAAGACCTGCACGCCGATGGTGCGGGCCTGCTCGAAGCCGCAGACGGGATCGGACGCGGAGTCATCCGCGCCGAAGACGCCCGCCGCATCGCCTGCGACGCCGGGATCATCCCCATCGTGTTGGGCTCCGACGGCGAACCGTTCGACGTCGGGCGCCGCCATCGCATCGTCCACCCCGCCCTACGCCGCGCGCTGGCCGTGCGCGACGGCGGATGCGCGTTCCCCGGCTGCGGCATCCCCGCCCGCTGGAGCGACGCCCACCACATCCGCCACTGGGCCCACGGCGGCGACACCAGCCTGGCGAACACGGTGCTGCTGTGTCCCCGACATCACCGCCTGCTTCACCACGGCGAATGGACCGTCGAGATCCAGCAAGGGATCGCCTGGTTCCATCCACCCGCCTGGTCCGGGTCACCACCAGGCCACAACGCCGTGCACCGCCCCGACCTGATCGGGCAGCTCCCCACACCCCGCCGCCGCGAGGCCGAGCGGGTAAGCCTCGACGCCCTGGTCGGGTAGAGCCATGCCCAGCCCGACCCATCGCCCCCCACCGTGCCGCGCCGCTGCACTGGCCCCGGTCGGCATGCCCGAGCCACGGCGCCCGAGCCAGTCTCGTCGAGCCCGAGTCGCTGCACCTGTGTCGCTGCACCGTGTCGCCGCACCGTGTCGCCGCACCGTGTCGCCACATCCAGGCGCGTTGCGCCGCGGCATTGGCGCCACACTGTTCCGGCGCCCGCTCAATGCGGACTGCGGGGTCGGGGCAGGGCAGACCAGGGCCGCCACCCCTGAGCCACCTCCGTCGTTTCGGCGGCGCAGCCCGGCACGGGCTTCGCCCGGGCCGCCGCACACGGGCCCACCGCCGGAGGACGGCACCAGCCGGCGGCCCGGGTGGAGTCCGTGCTGCCCTCCGGGGTCGACACGGCGGCGGTGGCGACCACCTCCGGAGTGAGGTCCCGCGGAGGGTGCAGTTCCCTTCTGCGGTTGCCGGGGTGACGGATGCCCGACGCTCAGCGTGCGGCGATCACCTGTTCCAGCAGCGCCGTGGCCGCGTCCCGCTTGTCCCCGATGTCCTGGGACCCAGCGTTGAACACCTCCACCAGGACCATCGAGTCTCCGGTGACGGCGATCGCCTCGCTCCGGCCCGGGCCGCCGAAGGATTCGGCGCGGTCGCCCACCGAGATCTCCTCCGGGGTGGTGCCCTGCGTCGCGGCGTCGGAGGCGACCTGGGCGAACTGGTCGTCGGCGGCGAGGGCGAAGCCCACGGTGATCTGGACGTCGGCGCCGCCCTCGCGATCGACCGCGAGGTAGCTGCAGCCGGAGGCGACGACCACGTTGCCGCTCACCGCCAGGGTGACCGGGCTCCCGACGGCCGCGGACACGTCCTGCTCCGTGGGGCACTGCGCCGGGCCGAAGGCACCGGAGCCACCTGTCACCTCGTCGACCGCGGTCACCGCGCGCTGGACGAAGTACCCGGCGACTCCGACGACAACCAGCACCAGGACGACGACGACCAGGACCGCGATCAGGCATCCGCGCCGTCCCCGCGGCCTCGCCGGTGGGGGCTGCGGGGTGTACTGGGGCGGCGGCTGGGGTTGCCAGTGCGGCTGCGGTTGACCCTGCTGACCGGGCTGCCCCGGTTGCGACCAGCCCTGCGGCCCAGACTGCCCCGGCTGCGACCAGCCCTCCTGCGGCGGCCGCCACTGCTCGGGCGGATACCACCGGCCGTCAGTGGCCTGCCACCACCCCTGCCCCTGGGGTTGCTGCGACATCGACGGCTCCTCACCGCGCAGACCCTCCGGACCGCGATCACCGTGTATCGAAGCAGGTCGTGGCGTGCGGCGGTAGCCGTCGGCATAGACGCGGGCCCTTCCCCGCAGGTGCTCCACGGGCCAGCGGCGGTCGCGCGAGCGCGATCAGGCTCTGACCGGGTCGGAGGCCGACGGCGACGCGCGTCCACCGGTCTCACGATCGTGCGGACGAGGTGAACCGGAGGCCGCCCGCCGAGCGAACACCGGATGACCCGCTCACGACACCGCAAGGACCACGATGGATTCGTCGACCGACCGGAACCCCGCCTCCGCCGACGCACCCCCGCTCGACCTCGCCGAGGAGAGGCTCCGGGTTCTCGGTGGTGAGGACCTCCGGAAGGCCGCCCACGGCCTCGCCCGGGCTCACGCCGATCGTCGCCACCCCGGCCGTGGCCTGTCCGACGGACCGTGGGCCGAGGCCTTCACGCGTTCCTTGATGAGGACCGCCGACGCGGTCGAGCACGGTCAGGACCCCGCGAGCGTCCAGGTAGACGCCCCCTGAGTCCGCTCCGTCAGACCGTCGCGACGATCGCCCGCAGGTGCTCGACCGACCAGCGGCGGTCGAACAGTGTCGGGTCGTGCGCGTCCTCGGCCTTCAGGGTCTCGATCAGCCTGACGTACCCGTCCAGGTCCAGGGCGCGGAGGAGGTCGAGCAGGTCCGCTGCCTCGCCGGAGGCGGGGGCGACGGGCGCGACCAGGCGGTCGTAGAGCTCCACGACCTGCGTGACCATCGTCAGGTGGCGCTGTCCGGGGTCCACCGAGGGGAAGTTGGTGGCCGCGAAGTCCTCGGTGAACACGATCGGCTCGACGGCCAGCGCCTGCGGCCCGTAGGTCTGGGCGAGCAGGATCAGCAGCTCGACGTCGAAGGTCTCGTTGAACGACGTCATCCGCCCGAGGACGGGGGCCAGGGCGGCGGCGTCGAACGCCTTGAAGCCGGCCTGGGTGTCCAGCACGTGCGCCAGGTCCGGCACCAACATCGCCCGCACGAAGTGCCGGAACAGCACGATCAGCTTGTCCGGCTTGTCGCCGGTGCTGTGTGGCTCGACCGAAGGCCCGTCCGCCTTGACCAGCACCGCGCCGTCCATGCCGTACCGCTGCCCGAGGGCCGCGACCACCCCCTCCGAGGAGACGATCGGCGCGGCGAGGGAGCCCAGCATCGCGAGGTTCGCCGAGAGGTCCGCGTCGGTGTAGCAGACGACGTGCCTGCCGGGGACCGTCGCGA
>Ga0070671_100001682_pt1 | contig 16757 bp, 16 predicted proteins | sample KBSS73metaG_FD_65341 | JGI IMG/M metagenome (GOLD analysis project Ga0070671, IMG submission 65341) | Switchgrass rhizosphere microbial communities from Kellogg Biological Station, Michigan, USA - KBS S7-3 metaG | ecosystem: Host-associated > Plants > Roots > Rhizosphere > Soil ...
ACCAGCGTTTCCTGTGTGGGAATGACGCCCAGCGCCGCCCGCCCGGCGTTCAGATAACTGGCGGCCTGTTCGGCGCCGCCCGGGCACAATCCGGTTTCCGCCATCAGCCAATCGGCGTCGCGGAAGTCTTGCCGAAGATCCGACACGGCTCGCGACAGCTCGTCACTACGCGCCGGCGCCTCTCCGAGCCAGAACGGGATCGTCGGCGGCGCGCCGTGCGCATCGCGCACGCGCACCGTCCCGCCGGCGACCTGCATCACCTGCCACGAGGCGTTGCCGAGCTGAAAGATGTCGCCGATGTTGCTTTCGATGGCGAAGTCTTCGTTCAACGTGCCGATGAAGGTATCTTCGGGCTCGACGACGACCCGATAGTCCGCGATTTCTGGAATCGCGCCGCCTGAGGTCAGCGCCAGCATGCGCGTGCCCCGCCGCCCTTTGACAACGGCGTGCACCTCGTCGCGGTGCACCAGCGCGCCGCGCCGGCCACGCCGGGTCGAGAAACCCTCGGCCACCATCGTGACCACCGCGTCGAAGTCCGCGCGCGGAAGCGAACGATACGGCCAGGCGCCGCGCACGAACGCGAAGAGATCATCCTCGGGCATTTCGCGCGACGACACTTCCGCCGTCAGCTGCTGCGCAAGCACGTCGAGCGGCGCGTCGAGCGAGACGATGCGATCCAGTTCGCCGCGGCGAACGGAACGCAGGAGCGCCGCACATTCGATCAGATCGTCACGGGAAGTCGGGAACAGACGTCCCTTGGGCGTGCCAGTAATCGTGTGCCCCGAACGGCCAACGCGCTGCAACAGCGTGGCAATCCGGTGCGGCGAGCCGATCTGGCAGACGAGATCCACGTGGCCGATATCGATGCCGAGTTCGAGTGATGCGGTCGCAACGAGCGCTTTGAGGGAACCGGTCTTCAGCCGGTGCTCGGCATCCAGTCGGATTTCCTTCGAGAGGCTGCCGTGGTGCGCGGTGACGGCATCCTCGCCGAGACGTTCGCTCAGGTGTCGGGCGGCGCGTTCCGCCATTTTCCGCGTGTTCACGAACACCAGCGTCGTCCGGTGTTCCGAAATCAGCTGCGTCAGCCGTTCGTAGTATTCCTCCCAGACTTCGTGCGACATCACCGCGTCAAGCGGCGAGCGGGGGATTTCGACTGCGAGGTCGATCTCGCGCCGATGGCCTTCGTCGACAATCGTGCACGTCTCGGAACGATTCCCGACGAGAAACCGCGCCACCTCCTCGATCGGTTTCTGCGTGGCAGAGAGTCCGATTCGTTGCACCCGGCCGCAGTAGGGGCCGACCTTGCGGCAGGGGCCGACCTTAAGGTCGGCCCCTGCGTGCTGTAGGCAGGAGCCGCCTTCAGGCGGCCCATCAGATCCGGCGTCGGGCCGACCCTCCGCGACCAGCCGTTCCAATCGTTCCAGGGAGAGCGCAAGGTGCGCACCGCGACGGCCGCCGATCACCGCGTGAATCTCGTCGACAATCACCGTGCGGACCGTTCGCAGGATCTCGCGACTGCGCGTCGAGGTCAGCAGCAGGTATAGCGACTCCGGCGTCGTCACCAGAATGTGCGGCGGTTTGCGCAGCATCGCCGCGCGCTCTGACGACGTCGTGTCTCCGGTTCTGACGGCGGCGGTCACCCGCGGTGCCCCGATTCCCGCGGCTTCCGCGAGTTCACGGATGCCACGCCGCGGTTCGGCGAGATTCTTGTGAATGTCGGCGCTCAAGGCTTTCAGCGGCGACACGTACACGACGCGCACTTCATCGGGCAATCCCGCTTCGACGCCTTCGCGAACGAGGTCGTCGATCGCGCTGAGGAATGCCGCCAGCGTCTTGCCGGAGCCCGTGGGTGCGGCGATCAGCGTATGTTGGCCGTCACGAATCGCCGTCCATCCGCGCACCTGCGCGGACGTCGGCGAACCGAGTGTCTCTTCGAACCAGCGTGCAACGGCGGGGTGAAATCCTGGGAGCATGGCGGGTAATTACCAACGACCAACGACCGACCACCAACCAGGGGACCTGGACGTTGGAACTTGGAAGTTGGGGGTTTAGAAACATCATATAGCAGCGATGCAAAGCGAGTTGCCGTTTGCCGCGAGGGCGCGCGAGTCCGTCGCCATTGCTGATGGCGCGGTCTGGCTTAAGCACTGGCTGACCGTCGACGAGCAGCGCGTGGTCGTCGAGCAATGTCTCGCCATCATGAACGGCCCGGTGGGCGGCTACGTACCAACCGTACGTGGCGGCGGTAAGATGCACGTGCGCATGGTGTGCCTCGGGCGTCACTGGAATGCGCTCACCTATAAATACGAGCCGACGCGCGCGGATTACGACGATGCCCCCGTGCTTCCAGTCCCGGAGGCATGGGCGCAGCTCGCGTCCCGCGCCGCTGCGCACGCGGGGTTCACGTTTGTGCCCGACCTCTGCATCATGAACTGGTACGACGCCGAGGGACGGATGGGCCTGCATCAAGACAAAGACGAGGGTCGCGAGTCGATCGACGCAGGATTACCGGTCGTCTCGTTTTCGCTGGGGGACACGGCGCGGTTTCTGTTTGGAGGTCTCAAGCGGCGCGATCCGATTCAGTCGTTGCTGCTGGAATCCGGTGACGCGTTCGTATTCGGCGGTGCCGCGCGTCTGCGCTACCACGGGGTGTCTCGAATCATTCCGGGCACCGCGCCGCGGGAACTCGGGCTCGAGGGACGCTTCAACCTCACATTTCGGAGGTATTGAAGATGACGAGGAAGGTGCTGCTGTTCTGCCTCGTGGTGTCGGCCGCGTCGGCCGTATCCGCGCAGACCATTCATGACGAGGTTCTTCCGCAGCAGGACGGGCCGTCGCTCCATTACGCGATCTCGGTCCCGCGTGACTATCACCGCGAGCCGGTGCCGCTCGTCCTGGCGCTGCACTTCGGCGGCGATCCGCGTGGTGCGGGTCACGCGATGCTGCAAATTCTGATTCAGCCCGCGCTGGGCAGTCTCGGCGCCGTGATCGTTGCGCCCGATTCGCTCGGCGGCGGCTGGAGCGTGCCGGCCAACGAGCGTGCGGTGAATGCGCTGCTTGCTGCTGTCGAGAAGAAATACACCATCGACTCGACGAAAGTGATCGTCACCGGATTCAGCATGGGCGGACAGGGAACATGGTATTGGGGTGACAAGTACCCCGATCGCTTCAGCGCCGCCATTCCGCTGGCGGGAACGCCGACGCCCTCTGCGGCCACGTGGCGCATTCCGGTGTTCGCGGTGCACTCGCGCGACGATCAGGTCCAACCGATTGGTCCCACCGAACAGCGGATCGCCGATCTGAAGAAGCGCGGCATCAACGCGCAGATCGTCGTGGTCACCGGTATTCAGCACTTCGAGACAGACAGGTTCGTCGACGGTCTGCGGCAGGCGGTGCCATGGGTTCGAGAAGTGTGGAAAACGAAATGAAGAAGATGATCGCTGGGCCGGCTAAAGCCGGCCCGTACGTACTTTGTCTGATCGTCGCAGTCTCTATTTCTCTGGCCGCGCAGACCGCCGGATGGGACGCGAAGTACCGCGCAATCCCGAATGCGAAGAACATCGGCGAGTACATGAAGCGGATGAGTGCGCGGCCGCATCATCTCGGCTCGCCTTGATGCAGGCCGAGCGACAGTTGATCGATCCGGCGGGGCTGCCGCGCCGTCCGTGGTACCAGCACCTGCTGTACGCACCCGGCTTCTACACGGGCTACGCCGTGAAAACGGTGCCCGGTGTCCGTGAAGCGATCGAACAGAAGGAGTACAGCAGCGCGGAAGCTGAAATCGGACGCGTGGCGAAGGCGCTCGAACGCGAAGCGATGCTGCTCGACACGGCGTCAGCGCAACTCGAGACTATCCGTTAGCACCCCTCGACGCGCCGCTTCGCGGCTCGAGGCAGGTTAATTGGTTGCGAGGGTCTCGGGCGTCGTCGACGACGCGCAATTCAGGAACTTTGACGTCTTCAGCCAGGTGGCGTCAGGGTAATAGGAGAAGATCAGTCCGCCGTCGCGCACGGTGTCGATAACCTGGTGGGCGACCGCTTCACGCACCGCCGGACATCCCCAACTGCGCCCGAGCCGCCCGTTCGCCTTCGCGGTGTTCGCGTCGACATACGCCGCTCCGTGCATCACGATGGCGCGCTCCCGGGCGTGTCCATTGAAGCCCGGCTCGAGGCCGTCCAGCCGAAGCGAGTAGCCGTTGTGACCGATATAGGTATCGGCCGTGCGGAAAAGCCCGATGCTGCTCGCCTTGCTCTCCATCGAATCGGAGAACCGCGTGGCCATGTTGTCGCCGCTGTTTCGACCGTGCGCGACGAGTTCGTTGAAAAGCAGCTTGCCGGTGTGCAGATCGAACACCCACAAACGAGGCGTCGTGGACGGCAGCGAGTAGTCGATGAGCGTCAACGTCGGCGGCGCCTGAAAGTCGCCGGAAGCGACACCGCACGACACCGCGCCCATCGCGAGATTCAGTACGTCCGTTGGGACGCCCGCATGCAGCGCGGCGGAACGATCGATGGCAATTGCGCTCGGCGCCACGCTCGCAGCGGCGGTTTCCACGGTCCGAGGCGCGGGCGATTGATTGAGAGCTTTCGATGGCCGCGATTCGACCCGAGCCGCGGTCTTGGCGGCGATCGGCACAGCCACCAAACAGATCAGGATTGCGAGCGAGACAATAACCGAATTTCTGCTCATCAGTTCGTTGAATGGTCTGAAATCAAGAACGGTTCACCATACTACGGTCCGTGCAGAGCTCATTCAAGCGGGACCGCACCGGCAATCTCGCGCTACTGCGAACTTTTCCGCGTTGCCGCACCACAAACGCAAAGAAAGCGGCCTTTTTGAGCAGTACCTCCAGGTCTTCCGCTTGCTCTGCTGGGGCGATGTTCGGGAGGTCTGTCATGTTACTGCGAGCTCTGGCGATCTGGTGTGGGCTGCTGGTGGTCGCGTTTGTCAACGGCGCCGTACGGACGATCTGGTTGACGCCTGCGTTGGGCGGTCCCGCGGCACACGTCATCAGCGCGCTGGTGCTGTCGGCTGTCGTCGCTGCCGTCGCATGGCGCGCGATCGGCTGGTTGCACCCGCACACCGCAAACGAAGCGCTGCTGATCGGCGACGAATGGGTACTGCTGACGATTGCGTTCGAATTTCTTGCCGGGTATTACCTGTTCGGCGCATCGTGGGATGCGCTGCTTGCGCAATACAACGTGTCACGCAGTGAGATGTGGGAGCTGGTGCTCGTGACGATGTTCGTGGCGCCCCTTGCGGCCGCCTTTGGACATCATCTAATTGGTCGTCGTCGCGTCATTTCCTCCACGCATCTGGCGCGCTTCAGGTGATAATCTCCCCGACCGTCTTCTCCCGCGCCCGTCGCGGGTTCCGGCGCGACGAGTCGTACCGGAGCGCAACGCGCGTAGGCGGAAGGAGCTGACATGGCGAAGAAGACGGCGAGGAAGGCGACGGCGAGCAAGGCGGCGAAAGGGTCGAAGAAGAAGACCAGTGGACGCAAAGGCACCGCGAACGCTGCGTTCATGCGTCCGGTGGCGCCGGACGATACCCTCGCGGAGGTCGTCGGCTCCAAGCCGATTCCACGCACCGAGGTCACCAAGCGGCTCTGGGCCTACATCAAGAAGAACGGGCTGCAGGACAAGAAGAACAAGCGGATGATCAACGCGGACGCCTCGCTGAAGGCGGTGTTCGGCGGCAAGTCATCCGTCAACATGTTCGAAATGACGAAGCTGGTGAACAAGCATCTGAAGTAGGGCGAGCAGGGCGAGTGGGGCGGGAAAGGCGAGTCGGGCGAGTAAGGCCAATTGGCCCCCTGCCTGATACCCCCCACCCCACGCTCCTCACCCACCCAGCCGCCTCGCCTGGCCACGCATCCCCTCTGCCCCGCCCGCGTCAGGTAATATCGAATTTGAATCATGCGACGCGCGGTTTTTCTGGCCGTGATGCTGTCGTGCTGCGCCGCCTGCGGCGACAACACGCCGACATCGCCTTCCTCGACCTCGCCGAACGCGACCGAACGTTTCGATGACATCATCAGCGTCCGCGAGTCGAAGTTCTATCCCTTCTCCGTCGGCTCCAACGGCACGACGACCATCAATCTGGCAAGCCTCTCACCACTCGACCGTCCCGGCGTCGTGAATGCGACGATGGAGATTGGGTGGGGGAAGGCGATCAAGGACGACAGCGGGACCGTGGTGGGATGCGATCTCGCGAAAGTCATTCAGACCACCCCGGCGCTGACCGCGCAGTTGACTGACGCGCTCGCGCCTTCATCTGACTATTGCGCAAACATCGCCGACGTCGGTGGGTTGCGACAGTCGGTGAACTTTTCCATACGGATCTCGCATCCATGAATCCGGCTTCCGGTTGTCGGCTTCCCGCTTCAGGGTCACGCGGCCCCGGCGTGACACCGCGCTTATGTGCAATGGTGCTGTCTGTGGCGTTGATGATCGCCGCCTGCGGCAGCGACAACACCCCGACCACTCCCAGCAATACCTCGACGACAACCAGTGAGAACTGGTCCAGTGTGCTGGCGCCGGGTGGCGCGAGCACGCGATCGTTCACGGTGAATTCGACGGGTACGATCGCCGTGACGCTGACAGTTGCGGGGGCGACGGTGGGACTCGGCGTCGGGTTGCCGCGCACGAGCGGCGGCGGCTGCAGGCTTGGCGTCACTGTGAACGCCGCGCCCGGGACGACTCCTCAGATCAGCACGCAGGCAGACGCCGGCCAGTACTGCGTTCAGGTGTACGACCTGGGCACGATCACCGATCCGGTCGGCTTTGCGCTGAAGATCGATCATCCGTGACGGATTTGTACGAAGAGTTTCTCGCCGTCTATCCCGAGTACGCTGCGACGCACGCGCTCGACGCGCTGCGCGCACGCGAGTACCGCCGTCTCGACGATCAGCAGCACGTTTATCTCGACTACACGGGCGGCAGCCTGCATGCGGAATCGCAGGTGCTCGAGCATGCCAGGCTGCTGAACGAGCACATCTTCGGCAATCCACACTCGGCGAGTCCGTCCTCGCACAGCATGACGAAGCTCGTCGAGGAGACGCGTCATGCCGTGCTCGACTGGTTCAATGCATCGCCCGACGAATACGTTGCGATCTTCACGGCCAATGCAACCGGCGCACTCAAGCACGTCGCCGAGTCGTATCCGTTCAGCCAGGGCGCCGGCCTGCTGCTCACCGTCGACAATCACAATTCGGTGAACGGCATTCGCGAGTTCGCGCGCGCGCGGGGAGCACCGGTCGACTATGCGCCGCTGACGTGCCCGGAGCTGAGGATCGATCGCGGCAGTCTCGACGCGATGCTTGCGGCACCCTCGACCGGTCCGGGACTGTTCGCCTTTCCGGCGCAGTCGAACTTCAGCGGGGTCAAGCATCCCCTCGACCTCATCGAGCTCGCTCACGCGCGCGGGTGGGACGTGCTGCTCGACGCCGCCTCGTTCGCGCCGACCAGCCACCTCGATTTGTCCACGGTCAAACCGGACTTCGTGAGTATTTCGTTCTACAAGATGTTCGGATATCCGACAGGTGTCGGCTGCCTCCTCGCGCGCAGCCCTGCGCTCGCGGCGATGAAGCGTCCGTGGTTTGCCGGCGGCACCGTCAGCTTTGCGACAGTCGGCGGACGGGCGTGCATCCTGTCTGCGGGGGAAGCGGGATTCGAAGACGGAACGCTCAACTACCTGGCTATCCCTGCGGTCGAAGCGGGTCTTCGGCATCTGCGTGCGGTGGGCATCGATACCATCAACGCTCGTGTCCGTTGTCTGACATCGTGGCTGCTGGAGCGTCTGGTACGGCTGCAGCACAGTAACGGTCATCACATGGTCCGGATTTACGGTCCGACCACAACCGACTCGCGTGGCGGCACGATCGCGATGAACTTCTACGATCCGGAAGGCCACCTGATCGACTACCGCCGTGTCGAGGAGATCGCAGGCCGTGCCGGCATTTCGCTTCGAACCGGCTGCTTCTGCAACCCCGGCGCGGGAGAAACGGCCGAAGGGATCACCGAAGCGGATGTGCGTGCCGCGCTTGAACTCGATCCGAACATGAACCTTGGGCGTTTTCTCGACCTCGTCACCAGCCGCGGTGGCAAGAGCGCGGGAGCCATGCGGGTGTCGTTCGGAATCGTCAGCAACTTCGCCGACGCCCACCGCTTTGTGCAGTTCGCCGAGAGCCTGCGCGATCAGACGCGCCTTGCCATCGGCAGCATGACCTGCGATATCGCAGCAGGCCGCGCGATTCGAGACGGCGCCTGACGACACATCGTCGCGCTCTCGACCCCACCGGACGTTGCATCCGTCGTGTTCCGGCATAGATCACGCATGCAGACGCGCGCGTATGGAGGGTGTGCATGGCTAAATACGGCAAGAAGGCGGGCGAGAAGGTCGAACGCGCCATGCGGGAACGCAAGCGCGGGACGCTCAAGAGCGGCCGGTCAGGCAAGCGGGTGAAGAGCCGAAAGCAGGCGATTGCCATCGGCCTCTCGGAAGCGCGCAGTTCGGGTGCGAAGGTGCCGAAGAGATCGAGCTCGCGAAAAGGATCGAGTAAGGGCGGACGCAAGGCCGCGTCGAAGAAACGTTGAGAGCGTGACCTTCGTCGCTCCGTACGGCACCTGGGCTTCTCCCATCGCCGCCCAGACCGTTGCCGAACAGGGACTCCGTCTGGGTTTCGTCGCCTGCGACGGCGACGACGTCTACTGGCTCGAGGGACGTCCGCAGGAAGGCGGCCGCAATGTGCTGGTCAGGCGGGGCGCCGATGGCATCGTCGCCGATGTCACGCCAGCGGATCACAACGTCCGCACGCGCGTTCACGAGTATGGGGGTGGGGCCTACGTCGTTCACCGCGGCGTTGTCCATTACTCGAACTTCGCGGACCAGCGAATTTACAGGACCTCAGTCAGCAGTAGGACGAGCCTTAAAGGCTCGTCCTACAGTCATTCAATGACGGACGCGCCAACGGCGATTACGCCGGAAGGCAAGTATTTTTATGCGGACGCGACGATAGACGAGCGGCGGCGGCGCCTGATCTGCGTGCGAGAGGACCACACGCACGAGGGACGTGAGCCCGTTAACACCCTCGTGTCGATTCCCTTGGACGGTGAGCCGAACGCCGGCCATGTCCTCGCGTCCGGCTACGACTTCTACTCCACGCCGCGATTGAGCCCTGACGGCTCGCGCCTCTGCTGGTTGTCGTGGCGTCATCCCCAAATGCCGTGGGACGGCACAGAGCTGTGGGTGGCGACGATCACCGCGGCAGGGGCCCTCGACAACCTCGAGCTGGTTGCCGGCGGACCACACGAATCGATTTTCCAACCTGGCTGGTCGCCCGGCGGCACGCTGTACTTCGCGAGCGATCGCACCGGTTGGTGGCTGCTGTACGGATGCGACGTTCGCCCGGAGCCGTTTGAAACGAAACCGGTCTTGAGGCAGTCGCCGGCCGAGGCGGAATTCGGGCGGCCGCAATGGATGTTTGGATGGACGACATGGGCCTGCGGCGACGAACGTCAGATGCTCGCCGCCTATGTGCGTCGCGGGCGCTCGTCCCTTGCCGCGATTGACGTCGAAACAGGCACGCTCACCGATATCGCGACGCCGTTCGAGCCGCTCGAATGGGTGACGATGAGTTCGTCGCATGCTGTGTACGTCGGCGCTTCGCCGTCACACGCGGCGGCGGTCGTGCGAACCGACCTCATGACGGGGGCGACGGAGATCCTGCGCTCGTCGTCGTCGTTGTCGATCGACCGGCGCCACGTGTCGATGCCAGAGGCCGTTGAATTTCCCACAGAAGGCGGGGTCTCGGCACACGCCTTCTATTACCCACCGTGTAATGCCGAGTACCACGCCGTGCCGTCGGATCTTCCGCCGTTGATCGTGATCACCCACGGCGGACCGACGACGCAGACCAAGGCGGTGCTGGATCTGCAGGTACAGTTCTGGACGAGCCGCGGCTTTGCCGTGGTTGACGTGAATTACGGCGGCAGCAGCGGCTACGGGCGCGAGTATCGCCAGCGTCTCAACGGACACTGGGGCATTGTTGACGTCGACGACAACATCAATGCCGCGCGCTATCTTGTCGAACAGGGCAGAGCCGACCCCCGCAGGCTGATCATTCGCGGTGGGAGCGCGGGCGGGTACACCACGCTGGCGGCGCTGACGTTTCATCCCGAGGTGTTTCGCGCCGGCGCCAGCTACTACGGCGTCAGCGACGTCGAGGCGCTGGCGAAGGACACGCACAAGTTCGAGTCCCGGTATCTCGACACGTTGATCGGGCCGTACCCGGACGAGAAGGAGGTGTATCGCGAGCGATCGCCGATTCATTTCATCGATCGCCTGTCGTGCGCGTTGATTCTGTTTCAGGGGCTGGAGGACAGGGTGGTGCCACCCGACCAGTCCGAGCGCATGGCACACGCCGTGCGCGCGAAGGGGCTGCCGGTGGCGTATCTCGCCTTCGAAGGAGAGCAGCACGGCTTCCGGCGGGCGGAGACCATCATCCGCTGTCTCGAGGCGGAGCTGTACTTCTATGGAGCCGTCTTCGCCTTCACGCCGGCAGGCTCGTTGGCGCCGATAGAAATCGACAACCTCCACTAGGCGTTCGAGCCCTGATCTAAGATCCGACTAGAGCAATTTTCGAATTTACGTAGTGACGAATTGACGAATTGACACCTGAGAATTCGAAAATTCGTAGATTCGTAATCACGTCAATGCGAGAAACGCTCCAGTTAGCAGCAATATGAAGCAGATCACGGTTGCCTTGCTCGTCGCGCTTTGCGCGCTTGCGTCGCCACACGCCCAGACACCGCCCGCGCAATCGCGCGTGACGGGAACCATCGCGCTTGCGCTCGACGTGCGTGAAACGCCGCGCAAGCTGCTGCATGCGCGCGAGACGCTTACGGTGACGCCCGGTGCGCTCACGCTCGTCTATCCGAAATGGATTCCCGGCGAGCATGCGCCAGACGGACCGGTTGACGACCTCGTCGCACTGACCTTCACCTCCGGCGGTAAATCGATCCCGTGGCGTCGTGATCCCGTCGACCTGTTCGCCTTTCACGTCGACGTCCCGCCGGGGGTCACCACGCTCGATGCGTCGTTCGATTTCCTGCCCGCGATCGGACAGGGGGGCTTCAGCTCTGCGTCGTCCGACACGGCGCATCTCGGCATCTATTCGTGGAATCAGGTGCTGCTGTATCCGCAGGGTGCACGGACCGATGACGTGATGTTTCGGGCCAGCATAGAGCTTCCGGCGGGTTGGAAATTCGGAACGGCGTTGCCCGTGGCCAACCAGAGCGGCGCGAAGATCGACTTCCAGCCCGTCTCACTGACCACGCTCGTCGACTCACCTGTTATCGCAGGCGAGTACTTGCGAGTCGTACCGCTCGATGGCTCGTCGCGTCCGGTGGAAGCCGCTCTGGTCGGCGACACCGCGGCCTCCATCGACATTCCGAACGACCTGACGGCGAAGTGGAAGCGGCTCGTCCAGGAAGCGGACGCGATGTTCGGGGCCCGCCATTACAGCAACTATCACTTTCTCCTGACGCTGAGCGACCGTGTCGCGCACTTCGGGCTCGAGCATCACCAGTCGAACGATTCGCGCGTGCCGGAGAACTCGCTGAGAGAGCAGAATTCGATCGGAGTCGTGGCGCACGAGTATGTGCACTCGTGGAACGGCAAATACCGGCGGCCCGCAGGGCTGGCGACGCCGGACTTCCAGCAGCCGATGATTGGCGATCTGCTGTGGGTTTACGAGGGGCTGACTCAGTATCTCGGGTACGTGCTCGCCGAACGGAGCGGTATTTGGAGCGAGTCGTACTACAAGGAGCGGCTCGCCCAGATCGCGGCGTTCCTCGACAACGAGCCCGGCCGACGGTGGCGCCCGCTTGTGGACACCACGACGGCCGCGCAATTGCTCTACTTCGCGCCAGGCCAGTGGACCGGATACCGCCGCGGCGTCGATTTTTATGACGAAGGCTGGCTGATCTGGCTCGACGTCGACACCGCTATCCGCGAGCTGACGCACGGCCAGAAATCCATCGAGGACTTCTGTCATCTGTTCCACGGCGGCGAGAGCAGTGCGCCTGCCGTCAAGCCGTATACCGTTGACGACGTGGTTGCGGCGTTGAACCAGGTGGCGCCGCATGACTGGAAGGCGTTCCTGGGTTCACGCATTTATCAAGTGACGCAGCGTGCTCCGCTCGACGGGATTACGCGCAGCGGATGGCGGCTCGTCTACAACGACACGAAGAATGAATACATTACGGCCGGCGACAAAGAGCGCGTGGATGCGACCTATTCGATAGGACTGCACGTCCGCGCGAGCGATGGCGTCGTCAACGACGTTGCGCTCGATTCTCCGGCTGGAAAGGCGGGTATCGGGCCAGGAATGCAGATCCTCGCCGTCAACGGCCTGCGGTATTCTGCGGACGTCCTTCGGAACGCGATCAAGGAATCGAAGATGGCATCGGGACCGATGTCGATCGAATTTCAAAATGACGACATAGTGAAGACCGTGTCATTGGACTATCACGGTGGGATTCGCGAGCCTCATCTGGAGCGCGACCCGAGCAAGCCCGACATGCTGGCGCAAGTTCTCGCCGGCCGCGCGAAGTAACCATGTACGCGTCAGTATTGTGGCTGCATTCGTGGCTCCGGTGGGCCGTGCTGTTGACCGGACTGGTCGCCTGGTTGCGCGCCATCGGCGGCAAGACCGCAAGACGGCCGTGGACACCCCAGGATGAACTGTGGGGACTGCTGCTGACCATCAGCGTCGATCTCCAGTTCCTCGTCGGTCTTGTGCTCTACCTGTTCCTGAGCCCCATCACCAGGCTTGGCCTTCGAAATTTTGCCGCGGCGATGCAGATCAATGTCGCTCGCTTCTTCACGGTCGAGCATGTCATCGGAATGATCGCGGGCATCGCGCTCGTGCACGTCGCACGTGTCAAGATTCGAAAGGCCGCGGACCCGGATCGCAAGCACCGGCTGGCGATGGTGCTGTTTGGAATCGCGCTCATTGTGATGATCATTTCGATTCCCTGGCCGGGCATGCCGGTCGCGCGACCGCTGTTTCGGCCATAAATCGTTCGGACCGTTCGAGTCGTTCGGAACGTTCGGATCGTTCGTCGTTCGGAATGTTCGAGTCGCTCACGGTCACAGGCAATGATCGAAGTCATAACCGGCGACATCACAGCGCTGGATGTCGATGCGATCGTCAACGCGGCGAATGAGCGGATGCTCGGCGGCGGCGGCGTCGACGGCGCGATTCATCGGGCCGCAGGACCTCGGCTATATGACGCGTGCCTCGCGGTGCCGGAGGTGCGGCCCGGCGTTCGATGTCCAACCGGACACAGCCGCATCACGCCAGGCTTCAATCTGCGTGCGCGCTACGTGATTCATACGGTCGGCCCCGTCTGGCGCGGCGGCAGGCACGACGAGGCGCCGCTGCTGGCGTCGTGCTACCGCAGCGCGCTGGAGCTCGCGCGCCACCACCACCTACGATCGATTGCCTTTCCGGCGATCAGCTGCGGCGTCTATGGCTATCCGATTGATCAGGCTTCCGCGATCGCCGTGCGCGAAACGCGCGCCACCGTGAACGACTTCGATCGCATCGTCCTCGTCGCATTCGACGCCGATGTTCACGCGGTCTTATTGGCCGAAGCGAACGAGAACGACTCAAACGATCCGAACGATTAGAACGATTAGAACGATTCGAACGACCCGAACGATTCGAACGACCCGAACGGTTTATATGCAGACGATTTTGACCGACAGGTTGGGCCTCCAGCATCCAATCATCCAGGCGCCGTTGGCGGGTGGCGGCGACACGCCAGAGCTCGTGGCCGCGGTGTGCGAAGCGGGCGCGCTGGGGTCGATTGGGGCCACGTATCTCACTCCGCAGCAAATCATGGACGCGAGCGCAGCGGTCCGAGCCAAAACGCGGCGTCCATTCGGCATCAACTTGTTCGTTCCTGAGCGCGCTTTGCCCGACGACATCCCAATGGGCACGGCCGTCGCTCGGGTTGCGCCGTTTTACGAGGAGCTCGGGCTGCCGCGTCCTGAACCGCCGTCACGCGCCAGGCGCGATTTCGACGCGCAGCTCGACGCCGCACTGGAAGGGGGCGCGTCGGTGTTCAGCTTCACATTCGGGATGCTCCCTGCGTCGGCGCGCGACAAGGTGAAGGCGCGCGGCGTGATGCTGGCGGGCACGGCCACGACCGTCGACGAAGCAGTGGCGCTCGAGCGAGCCGGTGTCGACCTCGTCGTGGCGCAGGGAAGCGAAGCCGGCGGCCATCGCGGCACCTTTGCCGACGCCTTTGACGCGACCGCTTTCGAACAGGGGATGGTCGGAACTCTCGCACTCGTGCCGCAAATGGTCGACGCGGTCGGCATTCCGGTCATCGCCTCCGGCGGCATCATGGATGGCCGCGGCATCGCAGCGGTGCTGGCGCTTGGCGCAGTCGGCGCCCAGCTTGGCACCGCGTTCCTGACGTGCGAAGAAGCCGGCATCTCGGAAGCCTACAAGCAGGCGCTGCTCGAGGCGCGCGAGGACCAGACGCGGGTCACGCGCGCGTTCTCGGGACGGCCGGCGCGAGGAATCGTCAACCGGTTCATGCGCGAGGTCGAGGCGCCATGGTGGCCTCACCAGTCGTCGATCCTGCCGTTTCCACTGCAGAACACGCTGACGCGGCCATTGCGCACGGCGGCGGCCGGGCAGGGACGCGCCGAATTCCTGTCGCTGTGGGCGGGGCAAGGCGTGCGGATGGCGCGGCGCATGAAGGCCGCGGATTTGGTGGCCGCACTTGCCGAGGAGACCGACGCGGCTATTCGTCGGATTTCCGGTCGCGTTTAATAAATGTGAAAGCTGCCAAGGGCGCCACGGGTGCACTCCTTGCACCTATTGCACCGCTCGCACCTATTGCACCAATCGCACCTGTTGCACCCCTCGCACCTGTTGCACCCCTCGCACCTGTCGCACCCCTCGCACCGACCACGACCTAACGCCTGACCCCGTCGTACTCGAGCATCTGTGTCGTGAGGTCGAGCGGGTAGGTAATCTTCACGTCGGTGATCTTTCCGTCAGCACCCGTCACCGCTTCCAGCTTCGGCTGGACGAAGCCCGTGTATGACGGCAGATTGAGCTTATCGACGCGGGCGACCACTTCATCACGCAGCTTCGGGTCGAAGTGGACGCCGTAGGTATCGAACAGCTTCGCGGCAGCGGCGTAATCGCCCTCTGACTTGATGCGCTGCACTTCGGCGAGCAGCTTTCCGGCGCCTTCCCGGAACGCCTTGGGGTCGACCACCGTCAGATAGGTCTTGCCGTCGCGCGTCCGCTGCTCGATCGCCTTCGTATTGGCCATCAGCCAGCGAACGATCATCTGCCGGTTGCGCATGTGATCTTCCGCGATCGTGTTGCCCTCGCGGATGCGCCGCAGCTGCACCAGCGCGTTCCTCGTATAGGCCTCGTACTGGGCGCGGACGATATTGTCCTGATCAGCGGCCGGAATGACGCCAATCTCCACCAGCTTCGGATCGGCGATGTAGTAAAGGCCGACGAGATCCGCGCGCGCTTCCTCGAGCGCCGAGAAGTGCTCTTTGATGGCCTGCTGCGGCGTGCCCTTGAAGCCGGCCGCCTGCTGCCCGGAGGCGTGGCCGATCACTTCGTGCATGTCGGTGAGCAGGTTGTCGGCAATCGATCCGTACTTCGTGCCGCGCTCCGCTTCTTCCGGTGTCCATGAAAACTCCGTGCGCATCGTGCCAGGCGTGGACTTGTCGTACGCCTCCACGACGTTCGACAACGAGACCGACTTGCTGCCGTACTCCTCGCGAATGCGCTGGTCGTTTGGAAGATTGATACCGATGGGCGTCACCGGGCCCGAATCGCCGGTTTCGACGATGACGTCGATGGCGTTGGCGACGATGCCTTTGACGTTTGGTTTGTGATACCTGGCTTCGGCAGGCGAGTGGTCTTCAAACCACTGCGCGTTATCGCCAATCTTCTTGATGATCTCCGTCTTCTCCGGGTTGATCGAGAAGACCAGCGCCTCCCAGCTGCCCTTGATGCCGCGCGGGTCGAGGTACACCTCGATGAAGCCGTTGATCGTGTCGACGGGCGACGCCTTGTCGGCGACCCACGCGATGTCGTACTTCGCGCGGTCGCTGTCCTCGCCGGTGCGGTACCACTGCACGAGCGCGCGCAGCGCGTTCTGCATCGGCTCGGTGGCAAACGGCACCGCATCCTCGAGGTGGCGAACGATCTCGGCAATCTGCTTTGCGTAGCGGCCGTCGGCCTTGTACACCTCCTCGACGAGCCGGCCGTTCGTTTTCGCGAGACGTGAATTGAGGCCGTTCTTTTCCGTGAAGCCTTTGAGGTCGGCCATCGTCACGCCGCCCGCATAGAGATTGTTCGCGCTCGCCGTCAGGATGTCGGTGCCCGCCGGCGGCGCCTTGGTGGTCACGCTCGGGTCGACGTTCGGATCGAAGAACATCGGCTGCAGCCGTTTCAGCATCGCGTCGAGCGTTTCGCCGTTCTGTGTTGCGAACGTCGCGCCCGCTGCCTGCGCCGACTTCGCGGCCGCGGCGAACGCCTCGGGTGTCGTCTTCAGGACGAACTTGCGCGCGGTCAGGTTGTTGTACGGGCCGTTGTTGATCCAGAACAGCTTCGTGTATCGCTGAACCTCCGCGAGGGCCGTAGGATCGATGCCTTGCGGGTGCGCGACGATCTGGTCGAGGATGCCGCGCATCTCGAGCGC
>Ga0070671_100001687_pt1 | contig 16744 bp, 10 predicted proteins | sample KBSS73metaG_FD_65341 | JGI IMG/M metagenome (GOLD analysis project Ga0070671, IMG submission 65341) | Switchgrass rhizosphere microbial communities from Kellogg Biological Station, Michigan, USA - KBS S7-3 metaG | ecosystem: Host-associated > Plants > Roots > Rhizosphere > Soil ...
GATTGAACGAGATCGGTCGCTTCTTCCTCCCAGCCGCTACGGCTGGAGTCGAGCTTGTCGAAGACCTGGAGCTCGGCCTGCTTCGCGAGCGCTTTGTAGAAGGAGCGCCGCTTGTCCACTTCCGGGGCGCTGAGGAGAAATTTCACTTCGCCGCCGAAATCGCTCTCCAGAACGGCGCGCAATTCCTCGAGCGCTTCATGCACGGCGGCCGCGCCGCCGAGTTTGTTGTCGGCGAGAAAGTTAACGTTTTTCAGCCAGACGAGTTTGCCGCCGCCGAAAAATGGGAGCGTTTGCAACGCCTCGATCGTGGCGTGAATCCGGGCCGCGGCCTGGTCGGCATTGTCGGCACAACCATCGATCGTTTCGACTCCGAAATCGCCCGCATCGGCCGGCGCGAGTTTGGCTGCCAGCTCGCTCGCGGCCGTTTTGACCGCGCTCTCATCCGAGCCGACGACGGCATAGACGCTGGCACTTTTGCGGGCGACTTTGGTTTTCATCAGCGGGTAAAACGACGGAAGCGCTTTTCGAATTCTGCCATGTCGGCGAATTCGTTGCCGTAAATTTCGACCAGGGCCGCGGTGGACGGCTCGCTGGCGAGAAGGCGCTCGACGAATCTCGGAAACAATTCCTTGGGATACCTGTTGAAAAGGTAGCGGACAAATTTCGCGCTCGTGTCGTAGAGGCGCGCGACCGCTTCCGGATCCGCCGGGTAACGCCCGGTCGCGGTCAGTTCCGCCACGCTCATATCGGCGAAGTGGAGCTTGCGCTGGTTGGACAGAGGCGAGCGCCAATGGCGCGCGGCGACGCTGGCCGAGCCCATATATTCGGCAAAGCCTTCACTGAGCCAGAGCGGCCAGCGGCGATTGCCATAGATCCGCGCCACGATCGCATGGGTGGTCTCGTGCGCCAGAGTCTGGGAGTCGAACCCGCCTTGGGCGGCTCGGACGTCAAGGAAAAGATCGTCGCCGTTGGCGAAGCTGTGGGCCCAGGCCGGGGCCTGCGTCTCAGAGAGAAATAGCTGCCATTCTTTCTCGTTCTGAAAAACGTACACGTGCGATTTGCGGGCATATTGTTCTGGCTTTGCGCCTAACGACTGGGCGACATACCAGAGATCGAACTCGATCTCGCGCGCAATCTGCAATGCGTCACTCAGGCTGCGGTAATGAACGATGAAATTTTCCGTCTCGCCGTGCCGCCATTGCTGTAGCCGGATCGCCAGCGCTTTCTCACCCGCCGGACTGATGGCATGATCGGCCAGTTGTTCCCAGCGTTCCTGTTGCAGCGGCACGTCGTAGGGCGGCGGCGTCGAAGGAACGACCGTCGGGAGGGAAGTCGGGGCGGCGGTTTTGCCTGTAGCGCGGCTCGGAAAAGGCCAGGTGGGCGAAGGCGATTGAGCCCCCAGAGGGGTGACGAGATGCAGCGCAGCGATCGCGGCGGCCGCACCGATCCAGCCCGGGAATGCGCTAGGGCGCGCGCGCGGAAAGGACCGCGTCTTTCGCGGCGTAGGAGCAGAATTCTTTGTCCAGCGCGGCAACATCGGCGAATCGGTCAGCGTAGTTGTGCATGAGCGCGGTGTCGAACCGTTCGCCGCGGGCCAGGGCGGCGAGGAGCCCGCGGAAGCCGGCCGGATCAAGGCGGACGAGAAAGCGCACGAGCCGCTCGGATTCATCGTAAAAGATCTCAACCTCCTCAAGCGACGGATAATCCCTTAGCGCGACCAATTGCGAAACCGGCATGAGCTGATCGCTCACGATCGATTCCGACCGCGGGCGGGCAATGTAATTGCGGGCGCGCTGGTAGCTGGCGCGCGTCACGCGCGAAACGTATTCCGCAAACCCTTCCTCAAGCCAAAGCGGAAGCGGATGCTCATAGGCACGAAAGAGAACGAGATGCGCCATTTCGTGGCCTAACGAGTTGTTGGCGAACCGATAGGCGGGATCGCGCACGATAAAAAGGCTGCCGTGCGAGTGAATTCCGCCGGTCCATGGCTCGAGACGCGCCTCGTTCTGGAACAGCTTCCAGTCTTCCGCTTTCTCGAAAATGTAAATGTGCGACTTGGCAGACCCGCCGGGTAGTCTATCCAAACCGAGTTCCCGGGTGATAACACGAAAGTGGAACTCGGCTTCGACCGAAATCGGTGTCGCGACATAGCTGTGGTTGAAGTGATAAACGAAATGCTCGGTCTCGCCGTGTTTCCATTCCAGCGGACGAATGGCGAGCGCGTGCGCTCCGAGCGGGTTGGAATCCGGCTGGCTCAGTGCGGACAATTCGACTTCCGGCAACGAGTCGAGGCCGGTCGCCGGCGCCTCCTCTGCCTTCGAGGAAAAGCTGCCGGCCGCGACAAGAAACAAGGCACCAAAGAACAGCCTGGACAAAGATTGGAGTCGCGGCAGGGTATCGCGGGGCCGATCCGCTAATGGACGCGCCGCGAACCTTGATTCCATAGCTTCGACCAAGCTGTTTCCATGCCATGACGGACGGCATGGGGCCCTTGCGCTCCGAGCGAGAATCAGGTTGTCAGCCGAGGGGACGAAGCCCGAAATTGATTGACAATTTTCTTGAAATCTGTCAAAAGTTAGGGCTTCGCATCGTTTCCCCAACCGAGAGCCATATTATGTACACGCGCAGTTCACGACTCCTCTTCCACAGAACCATTTTTCGCAACCCAATAGGGCCGCGAACCGGTCCGTTTCGAAGGTTGCGGAAGGGCCTTATTTGTCTGCTCCTGCTGACGGGGCTGGCGACTCCCGTTATGACTTTCGCGCAACAGTTTACGGATGTCTCGGTCGCCGCCGGACTGCATCGCGAATTGACGAGATCGTGGGGCAACCCAATGTGGGGCGACCTGAACAACGACGGGCTGCTCGACCTCTTTTTGCCAAACCACGAGACGCCGGGCCCAGATAACGGAATCTATCCCTATATCTACATAAACAACGGCGACGGGACCTTCACTGACGTCATTGATACGTCAGGGATCATGATGGAACCGCCGGACACCGGGGCGTGGCAGGGCATTTCGCTGGGCGACTACGACGGCGACGGCAATATTGACGTCTTTGTCTCGGAACCAGCGTTCCAAGGCGGCGGGCTTGCGCCCACGACGAACAAACTCTTCAAGGGTCACGGTGATGGCACGTGGGAATACGTCGATCCCGATTCCGCCGGCATCCTCACCAACCGCGACTACGGTGAATGCTCCTTCTTTGTCGATTACGACAACGACGGCCTCATCGATATCTTCGTCAAGAATATCCCTAACGACTCGACCGACACCGACACCATGAATCGCCTTTATCATAATAATGGCGATGGAACTTTTACCGTAGTGGATGGCGCTGGGGGACTAGCCGACGCCGAGCACGGCATCGTGGAGGGCTCCCTCTGCTCCTTCGCTGACTACGATAATGACGGTTACATGGATGTGGTCTTTGGCGGGAACAACGCTTCGGAGGCTCTTTACCATAACAATCGTGATGGTACTTTTACCGACGTCACGAGCGTTTCCGGCCTAACTCCGAAGGCCAACGTCGAGGGCATCGCCTGGGGTGATTACAATAATGATGGTTTGCTTGATCTCTACATTTCGAGAGGCAAGCAGAGCGGCAAGGGCATCCTGAGCAATACCCTCTATCACAATAATGGGGACGGGACCTTCAGTGACGTTACGAACTCCGCGCACGTGGATGACGGTACCAATACCTGGGCGGCAGCCTGGGGGGATTACGACAACGACGGCCTGCTCGATCTCTTTGTTGCGCGGCCTGGAACGGGTATCATCGGCCCGGGTAATGCTAATATTCTTTACCACAATAACGGTGACGGCACCTTCACAGACGTGGCCGCTCAGGAAGGTGTTGCGCTGCAGGATGACCAACTCACTTCCGCCCATAAGCTGGCAGCGTGGGGTGACTACGATAACGACGGCTTCCTCGATCTGGCCGTAAAGGACGGGATAGGTCCGAACCTAGCTACCGGCGATGCCTTCATAGGCCTGCACTACCTGTTCAGGAACAACGGTAACGACAATCACTACATCAAGCTGAACCTGCAGGGTGTGCAATCCAACCTCCATGGTATTGGAGCGCGGGTCACCGTGGTGCACGACGACGCGATCGCGTTCCGCCAGAACAACGGCGGTGGCGGGGGCGAGTGGGCCTCTCAAGGAGCTGGACCCATGCATTTCGGGATCGGAACGTCGCCAACTGCGACCGTGAGAGTCACCTGGCCGAGTGGGCTCGTTGATGTTATGCCATCAGTGGCGGCGAACACGACGCTGACGATCGTCGAAGGTTCCAGCCCCGCGCCGGTTGAGGCTCAGAACATCTCGACCCGATTGCAGGTCCTAACCGGTGATAATGTTGGCATCGGTGGATTTATTGTAACCGGCACGACTCCGAAGAAGGTACTAATTCGCGGTATCGGACCTTCGCTCACGGACTTCGGCATCCAGGGGGCTCTGGCTGACCCCGTGCTCGAATTGCATAAACCCAAGGGCGTTGTCCTGGTGAATAACAATTGGAAGGACACGCAGCAGCCCGATATCTCTGCCACCGGTCTGGCTCCCACGAATGACCTCGAGGCCGCCATTGTTTCCACTTTGGACCCGGGAAGTTACACAGTTATCTTGAGCGGACAAAGCGGAGGGACCGGAATCGGGCTAGTGGAGGTCTATGATCTGGATGCAGGCATTACCTCGCAACTGGCAAACGTAAGCACGCGTGGATTCGTGGGCACCGTTGAAGACGTTATGATCGGCGGGGTAATCATTGGCCCGAATGGAGCGCCCGACGCCACGGTGGCGGTGCGTGCTCTTGGGCCTTCTCTGGCCGCCGACGTAAGTGGACCCTTGCAAGATCCGACCTTGGAATTGCGCGACGCTGATGGAGCGCTCGTGGCCTTCAACAATAATTGGCAGGATGATCAAAGTCAGGCTGCCAGCCTTCAGGCCGTTGGTCTTGCCCTGCCTGACGGGCTCGAAAGCGGGATTTACACGACCCTGCCAGCGGGTAATTACACAGCGATCGTAGCCGGTAACAACGGCGCCACGGGGGTTGGGCTTGTGGAAGTTTATAATGTGACTCCGTAGAGACATGCCGGTTGCCTCTTATCGGTGCAGGAGGAAGACATGATGGTCAATAACTCTGTTCTCGGCGCGCTTTGTTAGCGGGAGGGAGAAGCAAAACATGAACGTCATTTCCAGGAACGATCGCATTAAACAAAAGGTCTGGCTGATCACGATGGGCGCGTTCACGCTCCTCGCTTCCGCCGCGTCGGCACAGCAGTTTACTGATGTTTCTGTCGCTGCCGGGCTGCACCGTGATCTTACCAGGTCGTGGGGCAATCCCCTGTGGGGAGACTTCAATAACGATGGGTTGCTCGATCTTTTCGTGCCCAACCACGAGGCACCGGGTCCAGATAACGGAATCTATCCCTATATTTATATAAACAAGGGCGACGGGACCTTTACTGATGTCGTCGCAACGTCGGGAATCACAACCCAACAACCTGATACCGCAGCCTGGCAGGGAATTTCCATCGGCGACTACGACGGCGACGGCAACCTCGACATTTTCATCTCGGAGCCGCCTTTTCAGGGCGGTGGTAATGCGCCGACCCGTAACCTTCTTTTCAAAGGACACGGCGATGGCACCTGGGAGTACGCCAGCGATGTCGCCGGCATCGTCACGGCCCGCGACTACGGCGAGTGCTCGTTCTTCGTCGATTACGACAACGATGGCCTCATTGATATTTTCGTGAAAAACATTCCCAACGCCGTAGGTGAGACCGCTGCTAATGTTCTCTATCACAACAATGGCAATGGTACTTTCTCCGTCGTCGCGGGCGCAGCTGGCCTGGCCGACGCCACCCATGGCGTCACGGAGGGCTCGATCTGTTCGTTTGCGGACTACGACAATGACGGCTTCATGGACGTCGTCTTTGGCGGAAATAACACTACCGAAGCTCTCTACCACAACAACAGAAACGGGACTTTTACCGATGTCACGACGGCCGCTGGTCTGACACCGAAAGCAAACTCCCAAGGTATCGCCTGGGGCGATTACAACAATGACGGTCTGCTCGATCTTTATATCTCCCGAGGCAAGTCGAGTGGGAGGGGCATTCTGAATAACACCCTTTATCGCAACAACGGGAATGGGATGTTCACCGATGTGACTAGCTCCGCTCACGTCGATGATGGCACCAATACGTGGGGAGCCGTTTGGGGTGACTACGACAACGACGGGTTCGTTGACCTATTCGTGGCGCGCCCGGGGACGAGCATCCTCGGTCCTGGGAACGCCAATATTCTTTATCATAACAACGGGGACGGAACGTTCACGGACGTGGCGCCACAGGAGGGTGTCGCACTTCTGGATAACCAGCTTACCTCGGCTCATAAGCTGGCCGCTTGGGGGGACTACAACAACGACGGGTTTCTCGATCTGGCGGTGAAAGATGGAATCGGGCCTTTCCTGATGACGGGCGAGGCCTATAAGGGGTTGCACTATCTCTTCCGGAACAACGGCAACAGCAATCACTACATCAAACTCAACCTGCATGGCGTGCAATCCAATCTCAATGGCATCGGCGCGCGCGTTACCGCTTCCTACGATGGGAAGATCGCGTTCCGCGAAAATAACGGCGGCGGCGGCGGCGAATGGGGCTCGCAGGGCGCCGGCCCGCTTCACTTCGGCATCGGCTCGGCCGCGACCGCCACTGTCGTAGTCAATTGGCCCAGTGGCGTTGTCGATACCCTCTCTGCAGTAGGCGCGAACTCGACAATCACGCTGGTTGAGGGTGCCACCAATCCGACACCGACACCGACACCGACACCGACACCGACACCGACACCAACTCCTACTCCGACACCTGCACCGCCAACCATCACCCAACAACCGCGAAGCGTTGCGGTTGCAGTAGGACAAACTGCAACCTTCAAGGTAAAAGCGACCGGCGCGCCGCCGCTGAATTACCAGTGGAAGAAAAACGGAACAAACATTTCCGGCGCAACCCAGGCGGTCTATGTCACACCGCCAACAACTCTCGCTGACAATGGCTCAAGCTTCGCGGTAGTGGTCAGCAACAGCGCTGGGAGCGTGACCAGCCGAAAAGCGCGGTTAACCGTTACCGGCTCCGCGCGATAACTGCGCAAAACCCGCCTGATCCTGGGAACGGCTCAATCAGGGAGTAACTATTTCCGCGGTGCCGCTAACAAACGGCCGGCCCACGCCGCCCGCAATCAGGATGCGACCATCGCTAAGCAGCGTGGCGGTGTGATTTTGCCGCTCGACGGTCATCGTTCCAAAAAGGCTGAATTGACCGGTCGCCGGATTGAAAATCTCCACCGAATTCAAAGCTTGCTGAGCGCCGCCAAAGACCGGACCACCAGTGATGTCTCCGCCAATCTCAAGGACCTGGCCCTGCAACGATCCCCAGGCGGCGGGAAGCAAAATTCCGCGATGCCTTCCCCTCGCCTGCACCATTGGGCCAACCGCCGTGAACGAACGCGTAGCGGGCTGGTAGATGTCAGCCACGTCGGGTGTAAACGTTCCGCCGGCCACGAGCACCGTCCCATCGGCAAGCAAAGTGGCCTCATGCTCCGAGCGGGCGGCATGCATTTTTTGAACGCTCGTCCAAATCTTGGTTGTGGGATTGTAAACTTCCGCCGTGTCGGTTTCGCGGTCTCCTCCCCCTTGGGAGTTAGCCAAGACATTTCCGCCAGTTATCAACACGGTCCCGTCCAATAACAAGTCCGCGCGATGTCTTTTTCGCTTCTGATTGGTCACTCCAGTGTAGGAGAAAGTTTCTGTAACAGGATTAAACAGTTCGCACGTGTCCGTCTCGTCTCCACCGGTTGAAACTCCACCCGTGACCAAAGTGGTCTGATCGTTAAGCAACGTCGCGGTATCGAGCGCGCGAACGGTGTTCAAACTAGCGATCGTCCGAAACGTGCCCGTGCCCGGATCGTAGATCTCTGCGCTCTTGAGATAACCCGTCGCACTCTTGCCGCCGGCCACCATCACCAGGTTGCTGGAAAGCAACGTGGCAGTATGACTCTTTCTGGCTGTCTTCATGGCCCCCGTTAAAGTGAAGGCATTAGTAACGGGATCAAAGAGCTCGGCGGTCCGCAGCGGCGAGGTGTCGGTGCTGCCCGCGGCCAGGAGCACCTTGCCACTGGAGAGGAGCGTCGCGGTGTGCTGATTGCGGCCATTCTGCATGTTACCCAATGAGGTAAAGCCATGAGTGACAGGATCGAGTATTTCAGCCGTCTGCAAAGTGTTGTTGCCGGTCACTCCTCCGGCCACGAGGATGGTTCCATTTAAGAGCATGGTGGAAGTCTGTCCGGCACGATTCTCGATCATGCTATCGTGAATTGACCAGGAGAGGGTGGCGGGATCATAGATCTCGTTCTGGCGCAGGAAACCGCTCTCGAGGGTGACGCCGCCAATAATGAGCAGTCTTCCATCGGGCAGAAGAACTCCATCATGGTTGGAGCGGTGATATATCATGCGCGCAGCAAGCGTAAATGACTGGGTTGTCGGATTGTAGGTTTCTGTCTCATCATGAGGACTGGTTCCAGAAAACCCTCCCGTAATAAAAACAGTTCCATCCGGCATGAGGTTGGCTGTGTGATTGGCGCGAGCAACCTGCATCATTTGCCCCAGAACCGTGAAACTTTGCGCCGCCGGATCGTAAATCTCCGCGATCTTAGTCGCGACGCTCCCGACATAACCGCCAGCAATCAATACTGTCCCATTGGCTAAGAGCGTGGCGGTGTGACGCACCCTATTCACCGGTGTGCCGATGGGGACCGTAAACTTTTTGGCGATTGGATCGTAGAGGTCACCACTCTTCCCACCCACAATCAGCACCTGGCCGCTGGGAAGCAGCGTAGCCGAATGCTTGTTTCGAGCGATCCTCATGTTCTTTGGCACGGCTGTGAAAAGCCCAGTCCCTGGATCATAGATTTCGGCTGTCCGAGAGAGCACGGATCCTTGATCTCCACCCGTCAGTAATACCGTCCCGTCCTGTAGGAGTGTCGCGGTGTGATCCGCTCTCGCCTCCGTCATCTTGCCGGTGGGAGTAGCCAAGCCGGTCGCGGGATCATAGAGCAGCGCCGAATCAAGGGTAGCAGCCTCATTGACACCACCGGCGATCAGCACCTTGCCTGAGTTAAGCCGAGTGGCAGTATGGCCGGTTCGCTCCGGGCTGAGGACGATCTGAGCGTGCACAGCCGAAGCAGCAAAGAAAGCACAAGCGATAAGGAGGATAGAGGCAATGGTAGTTTTCATGAGGTGTGTCCTAAGTGACAAAGAAGAATGCGGTTAAGCGGCCACGGCCGTTGCTAGGGCAGGTAATAGACCTCGACCAGCCCGACTCCGATGGTATCGTCTTTACCCCGGACGACTGCCGTGTATGCGCCGCTCGCCAGATTCGTCAGGATGGCCGACTCAGCGGGATTTGTTGGCGCGAGCCCTGTCGCTTGAATATTAGCCTCATCAGTGTCCGCCCAATTGTCATTATCCGCCACCGTCGCACCGCTGGCATTATGCAGCTCAAGAGTTGGATCCAAAAGTGGGTTGCCAACATCCATTCCGGCAAGTGAGGGGCCGATCGCCCGGATCAACACCTGTCCTGTGCTGGTCCCGGCTCCGGCAATAAAGCCGCCGATCATCGCGCTGTCCTTCGTCTGGACAAAACCACGCGTGCTGATGTTCGCCAAAGTCGCCTCGGCAGTGACGGCGTCCAAGTCGTAAACCTCAACCAGGGCCGCCCCCGTGGTATCGTTCACACCCTTGACAATGGCGGTGTAGAAGCCGTTGCCAGCATTCCCCGGATCAACGGGAGCAAGGGTAGCGACAATGACAGATTCTAAAGCCGAGGCCGGAGTCAGCCCAATGTCATTGATGAAAGCTTGATCAGCAGGACTAAGATCTTGCCAGTTATCATTCGTAACGACCGAGCCGTCGGGTAGATGGAGTTCTAAAAGGGGGTCCGCGAGTGCACCCGGAACCGGAGGATTAGCATCGGAGAGCGAAGGTCCGATCGCGCGAATGACTACTTTCTTAGGCGTGCTACCTCCCGTGATAATAAAGCCGCCGATGATAACGTTCTCCCCTGTCCCTGCCTCGGCGCGAGTCGAAATATTGAGAGGCTTGGCCGGCGACGGACTGGGCGTTGGAGTGGGAGTCGGGGTTGCTGTCGCCGTGGTCATGGTGAGATCGGCGCCGTTCGATGTCCCGCCTGCGTTTGTGGCACTGATCCGGAAATGGTAGAGCGTCGCAGGATCAAGCCCCGTCACCGGGACGGCTACTTTCACGTTCGTGCTGCCGCTACCCGCGTCCGTTATCGCCGTGGTCGAGCCGTAGCTGGTGGTCTTCCCATAGTCAAAATGGAAGCTGGTGTCGATTCCGCGCGGATTGACCGATCCGTTAAAGGTCGCGCCGGTCGTGGTCACGTTCGTTGCCGCCAGGGTGGTGACCGTGGGTGGCGTCCCGGTTGGGCTCGGAGTCGGCGTGGCGGAGGGCGTCGGCGTAGGGCTTGGGGTTGGTCCATTTAGCACTTCCGCGGTGGTGCTGACAAAAGGCCGGCCAACACCGCCCGTGATGAGAATGCTACCATCCGTTAATTCCGTCGCGGTGTGATTCTGGCGCCCTACCGTCATGTTGCCAAAAAGACTAAATTGTTGGGTATCGGGATCGTAAAGTTCCACTGAATCGAGCGCTACTTGCGCGCCCCCGAAGACGACGCTGCCGATATCCGACCCACCGGTGGCGAGCACTTTCCCCTTCAAGCTACCCCAGGCGGGATTAGTCAGCCGGAGTGCAACGTGACGCCCACGTGCTTCGATCATCTGACCGACGGTCGAGAAGTTCGCGAGCAAAGGATCATACAAATCCCCGGGGAGCGGTACGACAGTTCCACCGGTCACCAAGACTGTGCCGTCTTCGAGCAAGGTCGACTCGTGTTCCGAGCGCGAAACGCTCATATCCGGGAGCATGGACCACAGGCCGGTCCCGGTGTCGTAGAGTTCGGCGGTCGCGGTTTCACGATCCCCACCTCCCTGTCCGTTCTCCAGAAAATTACCTCCCTCAATAATCACGTTACCATCCAAGAGCAGACTGGCACGGTGCCGTTTTCTCCCCAGGTGGAGCGTCCCACTGAGCGTAAACATCTCCGTGCTTGGATCAAAAAGCTCCGTGGTGTCGGTCGAAATACCACCCGTTTGCACGCCGCCGACAACCAGCACCTGGCCCGAATTCAGCAAAGTCGCGCTATGCAACGCCCGTTCCTCGTTCATCGGCGAGGCCGAGTGGAACAGTTGCGTCGACGGATCGTAAACTTCAGCGGTCGTCAGGTCCCCGACCGTCCCGCCTTTGCCGCCCGCCACCAGCACTCGCCCATCTTGCAGGAGCGTGGCTGTATGACTCTTCCGGTCATCAACTAACGTACCGACCAGGGAGAAGGAATTGTTCGACGGATCGAAAAGCTCATTCGACCTGAGATTAACAAAGTCGGTGCTACCTGCGGTAAGCAATACCGTGCCATCATTAAGTAAGTTCGCCCGATGCTGATTTCGGGGCGTATTCATATTACCGATTGGCGTGAAAGTGTGAGTCACCGGATCCAGTATCTCAGCTGATTGCAGGGTTTGACTGCCCGTCACGCCGCCAGCGACAAAAATTTTCCCGCTTTGCAACATCGTGGCCGTATGGCCGCCTCGATTTTCGAGCATCGACTGATATTGAGACCAAAATCCAGTGGAAGGATCGTAAACTTCATCCTGGGCGAGGAATCCACTCTCCAGCGTGACACCTCCGATGACAACCAAGCGACCATCTCCTTGCAGGATGGCGACATGATTCGATCGATGATAGGTCATCTTGAAAGCGAACGTAAAGGTCTGTAAAACGGGATCGTATATCTCCGTCTCATTGTGTGGGCTGGTCCCCGAGAAACCACCGGTGATGAAGACCACTCCGGAGGGCAAAAGCGTGGAGGTATGATTCGCACGCGGCACCTTCATGTTGTTCGCGAGGAGCGTGAATAACTTCGTTGTGGGATTGTAGATCTCGGCCGTGTTGACCGCGATGTTATCGACATAGCCACCTGTGACCAGAACGGTGCCGTCTGCCAGCAGTGAGGCCCGATGACTCTTGCGATTAATGGGCGTCCCAGTCGTCGCGTTAAAGCTGCCATCCGTCGGATCGAAAATATCGGCGCTCTTTCCGCCTTCCACCAGCACCGTCCCGTCCGAGAGCAACGTCGCCGTGTGCTGGGTCCGGACAATTTTCATCCCTTGTCTGGTAAGAGCGAAAGTTCCAGCCACCGGATCGTAGAGCTCCGCCGTCTGCAAGGCCCCGGTGCCATCTTCGCCGCCCGTGATAAGAACCCGGCCGTCATTGAGCAACGTCGAAGTGTGATTGGTTCTCGCTGCGACCATCGAGCCGGTCGGAGTGATCAAGCCCGTGGCGGGATCGTAGAGCAGCGCAGAGTCGAGGTAGGTCGTCTCGTTCAGGCCGCCGGTAATCAATACTTTGCCGGATTGGAGGAGGCTGGCCGCATGTCCAGTTCGTTCGGTACCGAGGGGAATGGTTTGCGCCCGAAGCGTGCCCGGCCCGAGAACCGTACACACAACGACTGCCAGTAAGGAGAAAATTTTGCCCATAGAAAACACCCAAATGAAAATGCCGTCCGACCCTATAAGATTAGAGGGGAAATGTCCAGAATTATCGTAAGAATCGAAGGCGTTTTTGAGACCAAAAAGCGGCTCTTTCTCGCCGCCGTTCGGAGCCGGGGCGATGTTCGGAATATAGCACCGGCATGGCCCCTGCTCCTCTCGCGGGCTGGACAGGCGGGAATTCCCACCTACAATGCCCGCTCCGAGCTTCCGGCTCGAGCCGGCAAGTGACGCCGCGTCCGCGGACTTTCACGCCGTCAGCAACACCACTCACTACATCTTTGAATACTACACAAAACACCAGTCATCTCGTCGCGCCGCACGGCGGCGAGCTCATCAACCTCATCCTCAACCGCGACGCCGCCGCCGCGACCAAAGCCGAGTCGCGCGATTTCCCATCGTGGGATCTAACCCCGCGTCAGATCTGCGACCTCGAACTGCTCCTCAATGGCGGCTTCTCGCCGCTTACCGGCTTCATGAACAAGGCCGACTACGAGAGCGTCTGCAGCAACATGACGCTCGCCAGCGGCGTGCTTTGGCCGATGCCCATCACCCTCGACGTCACGGAGGCTTTCGCCAAAACACTTAAGCCCGGCAGCAGCAAGATCGCCCTGCGCGATGCCGAAGGCGTCATGATCGCCATCCTCCATGTCGAGGACGTCTGGCAACCCGATCGCCAGGCGGAAGGCAAAGCCGTCTTCAACAGCGCCAGCATCGCCCACCCGGGCGTTGCCTACCTGATGAACCGCAGCAACCCGTGGTATGTTGGCGGCCGGCTCGAAGGCCTCCAGCTCCCGAGCCATTACGATTTTAAAACGCTGCGCCTCACCCCGGCCGAGCTTCGTGCCGATTTCGCCAACCAGGGCTGGCGCCGCATCGTCGCTTTCCAGACGCGCAACCCGATGCACCGCGCGCACGTCGAACTCACTTTCCGCGCCGCGAAACAAGTCGAGGCCAGCCTCCTCATTCACCCGTCCGTCGGCATGACCAAGCCGGGCGACGTCGATTACTTCACCCGCGTCCGCTGTTACCAGCTCCTCGTCGGCAAGTATCCCGCCGGCACGGCCAAACTCTCCTTGCTCCCGCTGGCAATGCGCATGGGCGGTCCGCGCGAGGCCATCTGGCACGCGCTCATCCGCAAGAATTACGGTTGCACCCACTTCATCATCGGCCGCGACCACGCCGGCCCGGGCAAGGATACCGATGGCAAACCATTCTACGGTCCCTACGAGGCGCAGGAACTCTTCGCCAAACACGAGAATGAAATCGGCGTCACCGCCGTGCCGTTCCAAATGATGGTTTACCTCGAAGACAAGGACAAATACTTCCCGGCTAACGAAGTCCCGAAAGACGCCCGCGTTCTCGACCTCTCCGGCACTGAACTTCGTACGCGCCTCAATGAAGGGCGCGACATTCCGGCGTGGTTCACGTTTCCCGAAGTCGCGGTCGAATTGCGCCGCAGCTTCCCGCCCCGCGCGAAACAAGGACTGACGATCTTCTTCAGCGGCCTTTCGGGCAGCGGGAAATCCACCATCGCCAACGTCCTCATGACCAAGTTCCTCGAAGTCGGCGGCCGCCCCGTCACCATGCTCGACGGCGACCTCGTCCGGAAGCATCTCTCGAGCGAGCTCGGCTTTTCCAAGGAGCACCGCGACATCAACATCCGCCGCATCGGCTACGTCGCCTCCGAGATTACCAAGAACGGCGGCATCGCCATCTGCGCCCCGATCGCGCCCTACGACGCAACCCGCAAAGATGTCCGTGCCCTCATCGAACCCGTCGGCGGTTTCATTCTCGTCCACCTCTCCACTTCGGTGGACGTGTGCGAAGGCCGTGACCGCAAAGGTCTCTACGCCAAGGCGCGCGCCGGCATCCTGAAGGAATTCACCGGCATCAGCGATCCCTACGAGGAGCCGACCGACGCCGAGTTGCACATCAACACCGCCGACCTTTCACCGGAAGAAGCGGCCCAGGAAATCATCCTGCACCTCGAACGCGAAGGCTTCATCGGCATGAACCGTAACCACGCCTAACGAGCGAAGGTCTTTAAGGGAGCGCCGCTTGCGGACCTGGTCCTGCAAGCGGCGTTCGTCCTCGGGCGTGTCCTACTGCGGTGCTTCCTTCTTCTGCGCATCCGGCGCGCTGCAATTGATCGTCACCGTCGCGCCCACTTTCAGTTCGCCGGTCACCTTCACATTGGAGCCGCGAGTCACCTCCCACACCCCGCTATCCGTCTGCACCGTGATCATATTGCTCGTGACCGTGAGCACTTTCCCTGTCACCGTCATCGCCTGACCAAATACTAGGTTGCTCAGCGCGAGACATCCCGCGGCCACCAGCCCCAGCCATACGCTTGTTTTCATCCCCCGAGTGAACCGCGGGTAGTCTGCGTCCGGCAAGCTTTTTCAATCCTGCTACGGGAAGACGTTCCCGATACTCACCAACGCCGCTGGCGAGCCCTGCACTCGTCAGCGGCGTTTCTCGCTTCCGGCCCCCGGGCCGCGCTGCGCTCAATAAGTAAACGACTGGATCTGACCAGCCGCCACATCCGGGCCATCGACAAACCCGATTCGCTTCCGTGGATTAAGCGCGATGTGCGCCGGCACCACATTGCCGACATTAGAAAAATTCAGCCCGTCGATCGATTCAATTAAGTTCCCGGCGACATCGTAAACATGAATGCTACTCCCGCTCCCCGCCGTGCTCGAGACCGGCTGCGCCACTAGAAACAGCCTGTTCACCTGGTCGAACTGCACGTCCGCTCCGCTAAATATTTGATTAAAAGCTCCCGGCAACGTCTGGATCGATCCGGCCTGGTTGGCGATATCGTAAAACTCCACGCTGAAATCGATCTCCGTTGTCGTGCACGCCGTCCCGGTAGTCGGATCGACCGCAATCCCATTCACGTCCCCGAGCCCGACTCCGTCGAACTTCACGAAAGCGCCCGTTGTCAGATCGACCGTCGCGATCTTTCCTGGAATAAAAGGATTTCCCAGCGTGGCATGACCAAGCACAGCCCGATTCGCCACGTTGTCATAAGCCATCGGCGGATCGCCGCCGTTGACAAAATCCCCATCGGAAATCGAAACGACCGGACCGAAGGTGTTGGCTGCGACATCCGAAGTGAAGAGCGTCGGCCGAAAATGGCCGCTGATATCCAGGGCGTAAACGGCAACATTCGGCACGCCCTGGCTGCGGCTCACTTGGCTAACGAGATGATCCGTGCCCACGGGCGGAGTCCACATGCCGCTAATCCGATTCCGGCGGAGCGGATTAAGAGTGCTGAAGGTGCGCACCACATTCAAGTGTCCCGTCGAATGTTCGCGCTCCACCAGTCCAACGGAATTCCCCACCACCCCCAGCGTCACGTAGTCGTCATGCGTCTGCGTCTCTTGGATGACCTTGACGATCGCGCCCGTCGTTTGGTCGAAAGTCTCGATCGCGGCGTGAGTCCGGCCGTTATCCAGGGTTTGCGCCTCGCACAGGATCCCCTCGTTCCCTGCCTGGTCGATATCGAACCCAAAGATTTGTCCGCCAAATTGGCTCTGCACGATCACCCCTGTGGGCCCGATCGCCGGCTGACCGGACGCAGCCTGCGCCTGCCCCACCCCTAACGTGACCACGCCCAACGCCACAACGGCAGGACAAAAACAATTGCTTTTCATACCCGCAGGGTGCCCCGACGCGCGTCTCTCGCTCAAGCCGGTCTTCGTAACAGATCGGTTACCTGACATTTTCCCGGCGCCCGCCGTCATCCTTGAATTGCCTGGCCACGAACGCTCTGTCTATGATCGCACCCATGTCAGCCACGATTGCGGGCGCGCATAAGACCAATTTCTCATCCTTCATCCGGGAAGAATTCGCCCTCTTCATCAGCCTCGGAACAGCCGGTGTTCTTCTCGTGATCGGCAACGCCCCGCTCGAAAACCTTACCCATCCATTCGTAACCGGGCTGCTCTTTCTCTGGCTCTTCGGCATTGTCCTTTGGTCTGCCATCTGCGTAGCCCGGCATGCCGACTTTCTCGCCCTCAAATGCGGGGAGCCATACGGAACCCTCAT
>Ga0070671_100001690_pt1 | contig 16739 bp, 16 predicted proteins | sample KBSS73metaG_FD_65341 | JGI IMG/M metagenome (GOLD analysis project Ga0070671, IMG submission 65341) | Switchgrass rhizosphere microbial communities from Kellogg Biological Station, Michigan, USA - KBS S7-3 metaG | ecosystem: Host-associated > Plants > Roots > Rhizosphere > Soil ...
CCAGTGCCGAGCAGCGTCACCTCGATCATGCCCTTATTCCTACCGTTTTCGGACGCGTCAGAAAGTGAAACCCTCGTTTCAATAGGGTATTGAGGCGCTCCTGGAACATCCACGAAATCCACGAATCGACCCGTTCAAAAGTTTCAATAGGTCATTTACGACTGGGAAACCCGCCCGCAACAGAGCGCCCATAGCGTCGGGCCATGACATTCGACTACTCCCGCCTCACCGCCACGTGCGCCGTCGAGTCACCCGAGAAGGCGGTCACGTTGCCGCCCGAGGCCTACAACAGCGCCGACCTTTACGCAGCTGAGGTCGACCGCATCTTCAAGCGCGGCTGGATTCCGCTGTGCCGTGTCGAGCAGGTGGCCACTGCCGGCAGTTACTACAGCATCGACATCCTCGGCACCCCACTCGTCGTGACCCGCGACCGTCACTCCGAGATTCGCGTGCTGTCACGCAATTGCACGCATCGGTGGATGGAGGTGTGCAGCGGCGCGGGCGAAGCCAACGTGCTGCAGTGTCCGTACCACCTGTGGTCCTTCGGTCTGGACGGGCATCTCTCGGGTGCGCCTGAGATGAAGAAGTCGCCCGGTTTCGACCGGAATGACCACCCGCTCAAGAAGTTTCGTCACGAGGTGTGGAAGGGCTTCGTGATGGTGAACTTCGACGGGCAGGCCGAGTCGTTGGCGAGTCAGTACGCAGCGCTCGATCCGATCGTCGACGCCTACGACCTGGAGAACTACCAGACCGTCGAGCAGACCGACTGGGGGGTGTGCGACTGGGACTGGAAGATCATGGTCGACAACTTCATGGAGTGCTACCACCACATGGGCCCGCACCGCGGGTCGCTGGAGGACCGATTCCCCGCCGCGATGAGCTTCACCGGCGAGGTCGGCGACTACTTCACCACGATGTGGTCACAGCAGCGGCCCGAATATCCCGCGGATCCGCCGTTTCTGTCGCCGGGTGCCGACACGCTGACCGCAGAGCACAAAGATCGGTCGCTGATCTTCATCGCCTACCCGCTGCTGCAGATCGCGATGGGCCCGGCATACATGTACTGGCTCAAGACGCTTCCGCTGGGCGCGGGCAAGATCGAGCTCCAGCTCGACATCTGCATGTCGCCCGCCTCGCTGGCCGCACCCAATGTCGAGGAACGCCGCAACGAGCTCGTCAAGCTGATCTGCGACGTCCATCGCGAGGATCTCGATGTCTGCGCCGCCGTCCAGCGCGCCGTCCGGTCCGGCGTGACCAGCAAGGGACGGCTGTCGCACCTCGAACGCCCGCTATGGGAGTTCTACCGCTACCTCGGCCGCGAACTCGGACTGACCAATCCAACCACCCTCGCATCGACAGGATGACAATGACGACAACCCTCAACGGCCAGACCGGCATCGCGTCCACCGCCCGGGAGGTGGCAGATGCGCTCGCGGCCAAGGGCGTCAAGTACGCCGCGATCAGCTTCGTCGACATGCACGGCAAGCCCAAGAGCAAGATGGTGCCGCTCGGCCATCTGACCCAGGCGGCGCTGGGCTCCGAGATGTTCACGGGGGCTGCGCTGGACGGGGTGCCACAGGACGTCAACGACGACGAGGTTGCTCCGCATCCTGACCTCGACGCGCCGATCATCATGCCGTTCAACCGCGAAATCGCCTGGTTTCCAGGTGATCTGTGGATAGGCGACAGTCCGTTCGAGGCGTGCAGCAGACAGATCCTCAAGCGCGTGACGGCCGACGCCGCGACGCTCGGATACACCTTCAATCTCGGCATCGAAACCGAGTTCTTTCTGCTCACCGACAACGACACACCATCGCCCGCGAGTTCCGACGACAACCTCGACAAGCCCTGCTACGACCTGCGTACCATGCTGCACAACTACCCGGTGGTCGACGAGATCGTGTCCGCGATGAACGAACTCGGTTGGGACGTCTACTCATTCGACCACGAGGACGGCAACGGGCAGTTCGAAACCGACTTCACCTACACCGACGTGGTGTCGATGTCCGACCGGCTGGTGTTCTTCAGGATGATGGTCGGCGAGATCGCCCGCAAGTACGGTCTGTTCGCATCGTGGATGCCCAAGCCATTCGCCGACCGTACCGGCAGCGGCGCTCACTACAACATGTCGCTTGCCGACACCTCGGGTACGAATCTCTTTGCTGCCGAGGATGATCCGCGGGGATGCGGGCTGTCGATGCTGGGCTATCAGTTCATTGCAGGCGTACTGCGCCATGCGGATGCGATCTGCGCGGTCATTGCGCCGACGGTCAACAGCTACAAGCGGCTCGTCAAGCAGGGCAGCATGTCCGGCCTGACGTGGGCGCCGGTGTTCGCCTGCTACGGCGACAACAACCGCACGAACATGCTGCGTATCCCGAGGGGCGGTGGACGCGTCGAGTGCCGCGCCGCCGACAGCGCCAACAACCCTTACCTCGGCGGTGCGCTGATGTTGGCCGCAGGCCTCGAAGGCATCCGCGAGGGCCTCGACCCGGGAGAGCCGAACCGGGACAACCTCTACCGGCTGACCGAACCCGACCTGGTGGCGCGCGGAATCGGTTGGCTACCAAGGTCGCTGGGTGAGGCGATCGACGCGCTCGAGGCCGATCCACTGGTTCGCAAGGTCTTCGGCGACGCCATGTTCGACTCGTTCGTCGCCGAGAAGCGCGCCGAATGGGACGGGTACACCGCGCACGTGTCGGCATGGGAGACCGAGCGTTACCTGAGGTTTTGGTGACCATGAGCCACCTGTGGGAAGAACTCACGTCGGTGCAGCTGGCCGACCGCCTGGCTGCCGACCCCGACTGCGTGGCGCTGATACCCGTCGGCGCCACCGAACAACACGGGCCACATCTGCCGGTGGGCACCGACACCATCATCGCGACGGCGCTGGCCGATGCGGCGGCAGGCGAGACGGCGGTCGTGCTGCCGCCACTTGCTTTCGGCGCCAGCTTCTTTCACGGCACTCGGCTGGCGGGCACGGTCGCGTTCTCGGGCGAGGAGACGGCCGCGACGGCCTGGCTGGTCGCGGAAGCCTGCGTCGATAACGGTTTCCGAAGGCTGTTGTTCGTCAACGGTCATGTCGGTAACGCGGCCGCGCTGTGGATCGCGTGCGATCGCTTCCGGCGGGAGTTTCCCGAGCTGCGCATCGGTGTCATGCAGTGGTGGGATCTGACACCCGACATTGCGCGGCGCGCGACGGAGGATGCGCTCGACTGGCACGCGAACGCCGCGGAGACATCGCTCATGCTGGTGCTGCGGCCCGAGCTGGTCGACACCGACAGGATCGGGGACGCCGACGATCCCGACCGGACCGAAGGCGCTGTCTTCAAATATGCAGTCCAGCACGTCTCGACCAACGGAGTGACCGGATATCCGTCGCGGGCGACGAAGTCGATGGGCCTCGAGCTGTGGCGCGACGTGGTCGCCGCCGCGCGTGACACCGTCGCGCGTGCACACAGTGAGCAGCCGCCGCTTGGCTAAACTCCACGCCATCGGACGACCTCGCAACAACGCCGCCAACCGCGTCGACGCCGCACGGGCAGTCAAGCCGCGTGCCGACATCGTCAACGCGGCCACCAAGCTGTTCTCCGAAAAGGGCTACGCCCAAACGACGATGAGCGACATCGCGCGCGCGTCGGGCCTGCAGCAGTCGTCGCTGTACTACTGGTTCCGCAACAAGGAGCAGCTGCTCGGCGAGACCCTGCTGGTCAACCGGGCCCCGTTGAAGTTCATCGCCGAGGTCGGCGCAGGCTCCGGCTCGCCCGCGGTCAAGCTCTACCGGCTGCTGCGGTTCGACACCATGCAGCTCGCCCTATCGCCGATCGACTTCAACGAAATCCAGCGCATCGCCCACGACCAGCGGGCCGAATTCCACCAGTTCTGGGCGGATTACGAGCGGCTGAAGAACTGGGTCGTCGACCTGATCGGCGCCGCGATCACCGAGGGCAAGTTCATCGACTGCGATCGCGAGGAAACCGCAGGCCTACTGCTGAACTTCGATGAGGGCGCCCAGAAGCGCACGCGCCTGCACACCGATCAGGGCGACCGGGTCGAGGAGGCGATCCGGGTCGGCGAGCAGGTCGCCATCATCGCCGTCCGCGGACTGCTGAAGCGGCCCAGCGAGATCAGCAGGATCAGTGCGCAGGCCGCGCAGTTCGACGATGCGTCGATCGCGCTGCGCGTGCCGCAGCCGGAGTGACTACTCGCGTCCGCCCGAGACGAACGTCATGTCGGCGAACCGGTTACCCGATACCGACGCACCGGCCGCATCCAGCGTGTCGAGCTGTTCAGGCGTCAGTGACACTGTCAGCGAGCCCAGGTTCTCCGCGACGCGTTCCGCGCGTCGGGTGCCGGGTATCGGCACCGAGGCCACACCAAGCGCGTCGGCTCGGAGGCGCAGCCACGCCAGCGCCACCTGGGCCGGCGTCGCCCCCTGTTGCTCGGCAACGGACCTGACCACTTCGACCACGGCGAGGTTGGCGTCCAGCGCGCCCTCGCTGAACCGAGGCATGGTCTTGCGAAAGTCATTCGGCGACGACAGGTCGGCGGCCGACCGAACCGTTCCGGTCAAAAACCCCCGTCCCAACGGCGAATACGGCACGAAGCCGACGCCGAGTTCGGCGGCCGCGGGCACCACATTCCGTTCGACGTCACGGCTCCAGATCGACCACTCGCTCTGCACGGCGGCGATCGGATGCACGGCAACCGCCGCCCGCAGCTCGTCGGCCGTCACCTCGGACAGGCCGAGATGGCGGACCTTGCCTGCGGCCACCAATTCGGCCATGGCACCGACGGTTTCCTCGATCGGCACGTTCACATCGCGGCGGTGCATGTAATAGAGGTCGACCACGTCGGTCTGCAGCCGCTGCAAGCTCTCGTCGATGCACTGCGCGACATAGGCCGCGTCGCCACGAACGCCGATCTTCCCTGCGGCCCGGTCTGCCGGGTTGCCCTGGATGCCGAATTTGGTGGCCAGCGTGACCTCGTCGCGGCGGTCGGTGAGCAACTTGGCGATCAGCTTCTCGTTGTTGCCGTTGCCATAGATATTGGCGGTATCGATGAACGTCACGCCGAGGTCCACCGTGCGATGCAGCGTGGCAAGCGATTCGGTGTCGTCGACCTCGCCATACACAGGGGTCAGCGCCATGGCACCGAAACCGATTGCACTGACAGCTAATTCGTCGCCCAATGCGACCGTGGGCACTGTGTTGGCACTCGTCATGGTGGCTCCTAACGAATATTGCCGAGACTGTATTCCGGCCCCTGGCCTCGTTGGCATCGTTTGACCGCAGGTATCACTTGAGCAGCCAGGTTGCCGACGTGACAGTGTTGCAACCACCAAATCCCTTTCACGCCGGGTGCGTCGGCTCTAGCCTGTGAAGTAAGTCACGAGTGGGAGGCGACCATGCGGATCGCAGACGTATTGCGGAACAAGGGTGCGGCGGTGGCCACCATCACGCCCGAGACGTCGGTCGCCGGTCTGCTCACGGAGCTCACTGTGCACAACATCGGCGCCATGGTGGTGGTGTCGCAGGACGGGCTGGTCGGCATCGTTTCGGAGCGCGACGTGGTGCGCAAGCTGCACGAATTGGGCGCCGAGATACTCCACCGCCCGGTGTCCGACATCATGACGACGGTGGTGGTGACGTGCACACCGGAGGATTCGGTGAACAGCCTCAGCGCGTTGATGACGGAGAACCGGGTGCGGCACGTGCCGGTCGTGGTCAACGGGCGGCTGGCAGGCATCGTCAGCATCGGCGACGTCGTGAAGAACCGACTGGAAGAACTCGAGGCCGAGCAGCAGCACCTCCAGGCCTACATCACTCAAGGTCGCTGAGTGTCGATCGACGTCCGCCCCCTGGGGCGGAGCGATGTGCGCGGCGCTGCCCGCGTCCTGGCCAAGGCGTTTTACGACGATCCGGTGACCAGCTGGATGCTGCCCGATGACAGCTCCCGGCTGACGGCGCTGACCAGGGCGTTCGGCCCGCTGGCCCGCCATCATTTTCTGCCGCGCGCGGGTTCGGAGGTCGGGGTGCGCGACGGCACCGTCGGCGCCGCCACGCTGTGGGATCCGCCGGGGCAACGCAAGCCTGGCCTGGTCGAACAACTCATCACGACGCCCACGATGCTGTGGGCATTTCGCTCCCGAGTACCCGCGAGCATGCGGGTGATGGAGCTGATGGAAAAGCACCATCCCGAAGAGCCCCACTGGTACCTCATGCTGATCGGCAGCGACCCGTCCGTGCGGGGAGCGGGTTTCGGCCACGCGTTGATGCGGTCCCGGCTCGACCGGTGCGACGCCGAAGGCTCTCCGGCATACCTGGAGAACAGCAATCCGAAGAACGAGGCGTATTACCTGCGGTTCGGCTTCGAAATCATGGGCGAGATCAACCTGCCCGACGGCGGGCCGCCGATGTGGCCGATGTGGCGAAACCCCCGGTAACTACCGCGCGAGCGACCCCAAAATGCCAAGAAAGTGCGGCGTGTTGCGTGCAAACACGGTCATCCCCAGCTTGCGCGGGGGCCCACGCCGAAATGGCCGCTAGCTCCAGGAGTATTCGGCGCGTAGCCGGGCGGCCACGATTTCGAACACCTCGCGCTCCAGGATCGCGCCCTCGCGCCGAATGCCCTCTTCGGGAACGTCGAGCACGCGGTCCAGCCGCACCCAGCTGGCCCGGCCCTCGTAGTCCCAGCTACCGCTGCCGATGCCGACCCAGTCACGGTCGTTGCGGTGGTGTTCCTGGCTGGACAGCATCAGGCCCAGCAGCGTCGAGCGGTCGCGGCCGACCACCAGCACCGGCCGGTCCTTGCCGCGGGTCGGATCGTCCTCATAGACCACCCACGTCCACACGATCTCGCCGGGATCGGCGCGGCCGTCCAGGTCCGGGGCGTAAACCAGCCTGCGGGCCCGCTGTGCGGTCGGAACGCTGTTGTCGGTGACCGGGCGGCCCGCGGTGATCGCCGGGGCCTCGTCGGTGGGCACGCCGGACAGCGCGTCGAGCCCGATTCTGATGCTGGTCTGGATGCCGGTCTGCAGCTGTTGACGGATGAACTTGGGCGCCTCGTTGAACACCAGGTTCTCCGCAAAGCGTTGAAACGTCTGCAGTGGTTTCCATGGCGGGGCCATAAACCCGAGCATAGGGGAGTCCGAGCGGCCGCGATTGTGTCGAGACGGCCTCGCCTAGATACCCTGGTACCGCACACCAACGCGCTCACCAGGAGATTCCCATCAGCAGTTTCGCCGACCAAACCTTCACGGCGCCGGCGCAGATTCGGAACTTCTGCATCATCGCCCACATCGATCACGGCAAGTCGACGCTGGCCGATCGAATGCTGCAGCTGACAGGTGTGGTTGCCGATCGGGACATGCGCGCGCAGTACCTGGACCGGATGGACATCGAGCGTGAACGCGGCATCACGATCAAGGCCCAAAACGTCCGGCTGCCTTGGCAACTGGATGGCACCGACTATGTGCTGCACCTGATCGACACGCCTGGCCACGTCGACTTCACCTACGAGGTGTCGCGGGCCCTGGAGGCGTGCGAAGGTGCCGTGCTGCTCGTCGACGCCGCGCAGGGCATCGAGGCGCAGACGCTGGCCAACCTCTATCTGGCGCTGGACCGCGACCTGCACATCATTCCGGTGCTCAACAAGATCGACCTGCCCGCGGCCGACCCGGAGCGCTACGCCGCCGAAATCGCCCACATCATCGGCTGCGAGCCCACCGATGTGCTGCGGGTGTCCGGTAAGACGGGCGCGGGCGTCTCCGAACTGCTCGACCACGTCGTCCGCGAGGTCCCACCGCCGGTCGGTGACCCCGATGCCCCGGCGCGGGCGATGATCTTCGACTCCGTCTACGACACTTATCGCGGTGTGGTGACGTACGTCCGCGTCGTAGACGGCAAGATCGTCCCGCGCGAGCGCATCAAGATGATGTCCACCGGCGCCACCCACGAGTTGCTGGAAGTCGGCATCGTCTCTCCCGAACCGAAGCCGTCCGTCGGCCTCGGCGTCGGCGAGGTCGGCTACCTGATCACCGGCGTGAAGGACGTGCGTCAATCGAAGGTCGGCGACACCGTGACGGCGGCGCGCCACGGCGCGACCGAGCCGCTGACCGGCTATCGCGAACCCCGGCCGATGGTCTATTCGGGGCTGTATCCCGTCGACGGCTCTGACTATCCCGATCTGCGCGACGCGCTGGACAAGCTGCAGCTCAACGACGCCGCGCTGACCTATGAGCCGGAAACCTCGGTCGCACTCGGCTTCGGTTTCCGCAGCGGCTTCCTCGGCCTGCTGCACATGGAGATCACCCGCGAGCGGCTCGAGCGTGAGTTCAATCTCGACCTGATTTCCACGTCGCCCAACGTGGTGTACCGCGTCGTGAAGGAAGATGGCGACGAGCTCGTCGTCACCAACCCGTCTGACTGGCCCGACGGAAAGATCCGCACGGTGTACGAACCCGTCGTGAAGACAACCATCATCGCCCCAAGCGAATTCATCGGCACGATCATGGAACTGTGCCAATCGCGGCGCGGCGAACTCGGCGGCATGGACTATCTCTCGACCGAGCGCGTCGAGCTGCGTTACACAATGCCGTTGGGGGAGATCATCTTTGACTTCTTCGATGCGCTGAAGTCGCGCACCCGCGGCTACGCCAGCCTCGACTACGAGGAGGCCGGCGAGCAGGAAGCCGAGCTGGTGAAGGTCGATATTCTGTTGCAGGGCGAGGCAGTTGACGCGTTCAGCGCGATCGTGCACAAGGAGTCCGCCTATGCCTACGGCAACAAGATGACAACCAAACTCAAGGAACTGATTCCGCGTCAGCAGTTCGAGGTTCCGGTGCAGGCCGCGATCGGTTCCAAGATCATTGCTCGCGAAAACATCCGCGCGATCCGCAAAGACGTGCTATCGAAGTGCTACGGCGGCGACATCACGCGTAAGCGCAAGCTGCTGGAGAAACAAAAAGAAGGCAAGAAGCGAATGAAGACCATAGGCCGAGTTGAGGTGCCGCAGGAGGCGTTCGTCGCCGCGCTGTCCACTGACGCCCCGGCCGACAAGGCCAAGAAGTAGGAGTCTTCAGACGATGATGCGCTCAACCCGATCGACGATCGTCGCGTTGAGCGCGTGTGCGGTGCTGGCGGGCTGCTCGTCGGCCGCGGTCGAAAGTGCGCCCACGGTCCACATCACCGAGGCCGCCAAGCCATCTGTGTCGCGGGCGTTGGATCAAGCCCTGCCAACAACCAACGAACTGGCCACCATCCTGGGCACAGCGGGTTTCATGGGCCGTCCCGTCAAGGGCGGGCCCGAGATGCTGTTGGCAGGCGTGCGCGAATCAGAGGCCACGCCCCTCGACTGCGTCAGCGCGGGCTTCCGGCTGGAAAAGATCGTGTATGAGGCGAATCCGGTGCGCACCGTGGCCAGCCAGTCGTGGATCGGCGGGGATCAGAGCGGGCCGTCGTACTCGGGCTTTTTCGGCGCCGTGCAGTTCGCCACCCCCGACGATGCTCAGGCGTTCTTCGCGGCGGCAGCCGACAAGTGGCACCGCTGCAACGGCCAGACGCTGGTGCTGCATCAGCCCGAGCACGGAGCCGATGGGTTGAGCCGGATCACCGACGTCGTCGTCGACAACAAGATGGTGTCCGCGATCGTCCTGCACGACAACGGTTCAACGATCCAGCGCGCCCTCGGCGTCGCATCGGATTGCGTTGTGGATGTGGAGGTTACGAACCCGCCCGCCACCAACGGTGGTAACGCGGCCGGTGCCGTCGGCGTCGCGAACCTGATGCTGCAGAAGATCGGCGTTTCGTGAGCGGCCGCGCCCGGGGAACCAGCAAAAATTGACGGCTACCCGACACTTTCGGGGCCTGTCGGTCACAATAGCGCGGTGATCTTTGTCCGCACGGCCGCCCGCGTATGCACCGTCGGGGCCGTCATCGCGGTGTCCGTCCTGCTCTCGGGTTGCGTGAGCACGGTGTCCGGCAACGCGGTGCGCGCGCAAAACGCGGCGCCGATCGACGTGTCGCCGCTGACCGAGGCCAAGCTCGACGACGTGCTGCTGTCGATTGGCGAACTCAACGGCATCATGGGCTCGACGCAGATGAAGGTCACCAGCGAACTGGAGGACATGACCGATCACTCGGGAGAGGTCTCCGACCCCGACTGCCTCGGCTCCATCTATGGCGCGGAGGAGCCCGTCTACGCAGGCAGCGGTTGGACGGCGGTGCGCGACCAAGTGGTGCGGGAGCCCGGCGAGGACAACGAACACTGGGTCGAGCAGACCGCGGTGTTGTATCCGTCGGCCGAGAAGGCGCAGAAGTTCTTCGATGACTCGAAGGCATCGTGGGACAAATGCTCGGGCTATTCGGTGTCGGTCGATGATGCCAACGCCACCTACTTGTGGCAGATCGACAACGTCGCCTCCGAAGACAACTTGATCACTCAGCTGACGGCGCAGGAGGACGCAGGCGGCTGGGCGTGTCAGCACGGCCTGTCGGTGGTCTCGAATGTGACCGTCGAGGCATGGGCCTGCAGCTACGACGTCAAGGACGAGGCGGCGACGATCGCCAACCAGATGGTCGCCAACGCAGCCAAGAAGTAGCTCAAACCGTAAGCGCCAGAACGCTGATCACAATCAGCGCGATGATCGCACTGCCGGTGAGGTAGACCTCGCGCCGCGGTGAAATGCGGTTCGGCAGTGGACGCTGCGCCAGGATTCGTTGGCGCCTGTGGCCGATGAGATAGGTCGAAAGCGCAAGCAGGGCAGCGACGCCCGCCGCTGCGAGTTGTGCTGCGCTGGGCTTGCCATGGGTATCGCGGATCAACAGGATTGCGCCGTTGGCCAGGACCGCCAGCGACGTTCGCGTCCACGCCAATGTGGTTCGCTCGGGCTGGGTTTGGCTGTTGCTCGTCAACCCGAAACTGCCTTGACGACGATGAGGCCCACCGTGAGCAACCCGACCAGGACGAGTCCGATGCCGAGATACATGGGCGTGGGGTGGCGGGGCAACGGCAGGCCTCGGCGCATGGCGTGATCGGCTTGTCGCCACCGAAGGATTCCCGTGCCTGCGGTGAGGATCGCGAGCAACGCCAAAATGACTCCGAGCACGTGACGCGCGCCGGGGATCGACAGTTCGGGGATCAACTGCACGACGGCGACGGCCGCGGCGAGCAGCCCAAGCGCGGTGCGCTGCCACGCCAGAAACGTGCGCTCGTTGGCCAGCGTGAATCGGTAGTCAGGCTCGACCTCAGGTCTGCAGTCGTCGTCGCCCACCACTGAAACCTAACGAATCCGCACGGGAGTGTCTCGCATATCGGCCGCGTCAGCCGACATCCCACGACGGCGCACAACGCCGAAGCGCGAACGTGGCAGGTGACCAGTGAAACATCAACTGCAGCAGCAGATTCAGGCCGTTTGCGCGGACTGGATCACCGCGTCGACGGCGCGCCCGATGTGATCCGCCGCGCGGTCAGGGTCGGGTTGTCCGGTGTCCAGCCAGGCGATCACGGCTTCGAGGGTGACCGTGGGGAGGAGCCGCGCCGCCCACTGTTGCCATGGTCCATCCGGGATCCGCTCGGCGAGGTTGCGCTGGGCGATGTCAGTTGAAGCAGACCGCATGGTGTCGATCACGTCGCGGAACTCCGGTTCGCGCGCTGCGTGGCGGAACAGCAGCCGGAACGCGTCAGGATCAACCGTCGCGGCCCGCAGCAGGACGGGGATGGTGCCCTCATCGAATTGGTCGGTGCCGACCGTTTCCGAGAGTCGGGTGCGGGCGCGGTCCAGTACCGCACGGTAGAGGTCGGCCTTCGATGCGAAGTGTCGGTAAAGGATCACGTGGCTGACGCCGGCTTCTGCGGCGATGTTGTCGAGGCTGGTGGCGGCAAATCCCGTGCGTGCGAACGCACGAGTGGCCGCGTCGAGAATCTGCTGTCGCCGTTCCGCGCGAGCCAATCGCCGGACCGGGGGCGAAGCAACCTGTGCCATTTCGCCGCCACCTCCCTCTTGTTTAAAGCAGATTGTACAAGTAACTTTGTTTAAGTCGTCTTATACAACAGTCGCCGGAGGGGGAGGATTGCCATGACGACCCCGGCGCAACTGCCGTTCGAACAGGCACATCCGCTACAGATCGCGCCGCAGCTGCGCGAACTACAGGCCCGCGCCCCCATCCATCGGGTCCGCACCGAGGTAGGCGACCTGGCGTGGTTGGTCACACATCACCCAGACGTGCGTCGACTACTCGACGACGACCGACTCGGACGGTCGCACCCCGAGCCGGAAACAGCTGCCCGGACCGGGGAATCGGCCCTCTTTGGCGGGCCGCTTGGCAATTTCGACACCGAGCACGCCGACCACGCGCGGATGCGGGCTCTGCTGCAACCACACTTCACACCACGGCACATGCGAACGCTGCGTTCGCGGGTCGAGGCTCTCACCACCCAATTGCTCGACGAGCTGGCTGAGCACGGGCCACCCGCCGATTTGCACACCATGTTGGCGCTACCGCTGCCCATCTTGGTCATCTGTGAACTGCTGGGAGTGCCTTATGAGGACCGTGACCAATTCCGCGCCTGGACCGACGACGCGGCCAACACGCGCGACCATGCACGGTCAGAACGCGGACTCATGAAGCTGTATGCCTACGGAAAGCAGCTTGTCGCCGTCAAACGATGCGCACCCACCGAGGATGTGATTTCGCGACTGTGCACGACCGAAGGCGTAACCGACGACGAGGCCGCCGAGATGTCGATGGCATTGCTGTTCGCCGGACACGAGACCACGGTGGTCCAAATCGGCCTGAGCGCTGTTCTTTTGATGGCGAATCCCGAGCAGTGGCAGGCCCTTGTGGACCAGCCCGCCCTGGTACCCAATGCGATTGAGGAGACCCTGCGAGCCTCGCGACGCGGTGGCGGCGTGTTGCCTCGCTACACGCGCACCGACCTACAGATTGGGGGAGTCACCATTGAGGCGGGAGAGCTGGTTCTGCTCGAGCTAGGCGCGGGCAACCACGACCCGGCGGTGTTTGCCGATCCCGACAGAGTCGACGTGACCCGATCGGGCGCAAGCCATCTCGCCTTCGGCTACGGCGCTCGGTACTGCCTGGGTGCACCATTGGCACGCATCGAGTTACAGACAGTCTTCTCACAACTGGTATCTCGTTTTCCTGCTATGCGCCTCGCGGTCGACGTGACGGAGTTGACGCTGCGGCGCGACACGCTGGCCGGCGGACTGCTCGAACTTCCGGTGCGGTGGTGAGAGTCAATCAGATTGTGTTGAAGGGAAGTATTCGTGGCGCCACCGCTTTTGGCGCTCGCTGCGCGAGCGATATCGCATCTGGCCGCTCGCCGACCGCGGCCCTTGGAACCAATCTGATTCAAACCTGCGTTGATGTGGCGTCGTCGCCATTCACCTGGTAAAAGGCGTGGCCGTGCACCGGCTTTCACCAGAAATCCGGTTCGTGTATGCGTGGGCTGGACGCCTAGCCTGCCTGCGTGGTCGACGACGCGTACCTCATGGCCCCGGAGGGACCCCTCGCAGCCGACGTGCGCCTCAACGGCGCCTGGCCATGGATCGCAGTCGTTTTCGCCGCGGGAGTCATCACTGTCGGCGGGCTGCTATACAGCCCCGGCACCGACGATCAACCAGTGCCAGGGGCATCGACCACATCGAGTATGGACCGGTGAACCCGCGGTTGATCTTGCCCGCGTACACAGCGACAACCGCTTCGTCGCTCGCAACGCGGGCAATTTCACATCCGCATAATCAAGATGTCGCGGCGAGTGGTGCCACCCTGTCGCGCCGCACCAGCTCACCCCAGACAGCGAACGCCTCGGCGTGCTCCGCAGTCGTCGAGCCGCTCGCCAGCGCCACCAAACCGGACGCCAACCGACCGATGCCGATACCGGTTTCGTGGACGACGCGAACCAGTTCGTCGAAGGCTTCGTGATCGGAGCAGCCGCGCAGCGCGACAAGGATTCCTGTGGCCACGTCGATCATCCGACGCGAAGTGTCGTCACCCACGCGATAACTCATGCAGCCATCGTGCGTGATGGCTCAGCGGTCAACAAGGGATGGAGCCACGATGATCCTGAAGCGCTACCGACCCGTCACCGGCTCGCTACCCCCGCTACATCGGCGCGTTGGCCGGCACGAACACCCCGGAGCTGTCGGCCTCTTCTTCCGCGCGAATGACGTGGACCACCGCGTTGATCAAAGCCAGGTGGGTGAACGCCTGCGGGAAGTTGCCGAGGTGCCTGCCGGTGCGCGGTTCGATCTCCTCCGCGTAGAGATGTAGCGGGCTGGCGAACGACAGCAGCCGCTCACACAGGTGCTTGGCCCGGTGGATCTCGCCGATCTCCACGAGCGCCGACACCAGCCAGAACGAGCAGATCGTGAACGTGCCTTCCTCGCCGGACAGGCCGTCGTCGGTCTCCTCGACGCGGTACCGCAGCACCAGGCCTTCCTCGGTCAGTTCGTCGGCGATGGCGAGCACCGTCGCGCGCACCCGCGGATCATCGGCAGGCAGGAACCGGGTCAGGATCGCCAGCAGCAGCGAGGCGTCCAGCGCATCGTCGCCGTAGCGCTGCGTCAGCACGCCACGCGAGTCGACGCCGTTGGCCAACACGTCGGCCTTGATCTCCTCGGCGATCACCCGCCACTGCTGCGCGTAGGACTTCTCGCCCTCTAGTTCTGCCAGCTTCGACCCGCGATCCAGCGCGACCCAGCACATGATCTTCGACGACGTGAAGTGCTGCGGCTCGCCGCGCACCTCCCAGATGCCGCGGTCGGGTTCGCGCCAGTGTTTGATCGCTTCCTCGACCTGTTGCTTGAGTACCGGCCACAGGCTGTCGGAGATCTGCTCGCGCGATTTGGCGTGCAGATAGACCGAATCCAGCATCGTGCCCCAGATGTCGTGCTGCATCTGGTTGTAGGCGCCGTTGCCGATGCGCACCGGGCGGGCGTTGTCGTAGCCGGACAGGTGGTGCAGTTCTTCTTCGACGAGGCTGCGTTCCCCGCCGACGGCGTACATCACCTGAAGTGGATGACGTTCACCGTTATTCGCGCCGGACACATCGGCGATGAACGCGAAGAAATCGTCGGCCTCGCGATCCAGGCCCAACGTGTACAGGCCCCACAGCGCAAACGTCGAATCGCGCACCCACGCGTAGCGGTAGTCCCAATTTCGTTCGCCCTGAGGCGTTTCCGGCAACGACGTAGTCGGTGCTGCCAGCAGCGCGCCAGTCGGCGAGTAGGTCAGGCCCTTCAGCGTCAGTGCGCTGCGTTGCAGATACGACCGCCATGGATGGTCCGGAAAATCGCCGATGTTGATCCACTGGCGCCAGCACTCGCTGGTCTGCCACATCCTGTCGGTGGCCTCGTCATAGGTCTGGGGCACGGGATGTTTGGACCAACTCAGCGCGACGAATATGTTGTCGCCCTCTTTCATTCGTGTGCGGGCCCGTGCCTCGCGGCCTTCGAGGCCGATGCGCAAATTGGTCGTCAGTCGCAACGTCGGATGCGCGTCGGAGTCGCGGCTGGCCCGGGCGATCGCCTCGCCGTACCCCTGGGCGGAGTACTCCCAAGTGGCGTTGACCCGGTGGTAGTCGAACGACGGCTCGCAGCTCATCACGAGTTCGACTGTGCCGCTCACACAGCGCACCGTGCGCAGCAGGATGTGCTCGGCGTCCCAGTCCATCGGCGTCCGCCGATGTGTGCGCGACCGTGTCTCGATGTCGTGCCACGGCCCCATCACCAGCGTGTCCCGCACGATCATCCAGCCCGTGTGCGTCTGCCAAGTGGTCTCCAAGATCAGGCTGCCCGGCAGGTATCGACGGGCCGCAGGCACCGAAACGCCGTACGGGCTCAGCCGAAAGTGGCCTGCGCCTCGGTCCAGGATGGCGCCGAAGACACTGGGCGAGTCCGGGCGGGGGACGCACAGCCATTCCACCGAGCCTGCCGACGAAATCAGGCAGGTGTTCTCGCAGTCGGAAAGGAACGCGTAGTCCGCGATCGGCGGAAAGGGGTTCCGCAACCCGCCGCCGGAATACGGAACCGGTGCCGTCACGGTGAACGGGGCGTCGGACTCGTCGACCGCAACGGCCGCCGCGCCATTGGCTTTCGGCGCCCCGTCCGACGGCTCGGTTTGTTGCAGAACCATGCGGACATCATCAACTGCCGAGAGCCTCGGCGTCTACTTGTGTCGATGCGTGTCCGAGCGCCTTTCGGCTCAGCGCCGGGCAAACTTCGGTGCGTGTTCGGGCAGTGGGCCGATCGCGATCCCGTATCCCGCAACTGCGCGCAGCGCGGGGACCTTGCCGGCCAGCCGGACGAAGAACGGCGGCTCAGCGGTTTGACCTGCAGAAACGGCGACGGCGATGACGCGGGTGTGGATGGTCCGCTGTACCGACTGAATCAGCGCGGCAGGCAGCCACCGACGCGCTTGCACCCGGGCCAGCTGGTTGGTCGAGACGGTGCCGCGGCGCAGCGGACCCGCCAGCGCTGCTGCGGCCGCTACCGCGTCGGCGACAGCCAGATTGATCCCCACCCCACCCACCGGTGACATGGCGTGTGCCGCGTCGCCGATCAACAACAGTCCGTCGGTGTACCAGCGCCGCAGCCGGTTCAGCTGGACGTCCAGCAGCTTGACGTCGTCGAACGACGTCAACGAGGCGATGTGATCGGCCAACCATGGAACCAGGGACACCACTGCGCTGTGCAGCGTCTCGATGCCCTGCGCGCGCAG
>Ga0070671_100001693_pt1 | contig 16722 bp, 16 predicted proteins | sample KBSS73metaG_FD_65341 | JGI IMG/M metagenome (GOLD analysis project Ga0070671, IMG submission 65341) | Switchgrass rhizosphere microbial communities from Kellogg Biological Station, Michigan, USA - KBS S7-3 metaG | ecosystem: Host-associated > Plants > Roots > Rhizosphere > Soil ...
CGGCGCCGGCTCGGTGGCGTCGAACCAGCCGGCACGGCCACCTCGTTCCGCCGCCCGGACCGCGGTCGCCTGCAGCAAGTGGGTCTTGCCGCTGCCCGAGGGACCCCAGAGGTAGACCGGCGGCGCAGCGTGTTCCAGGGTCAGCAGGTGAGCCAGCACGGAGGCATTGGCGCCCGGCACGAAGTGCTCGAACCGAGGCGGCTCGTCGTGGCCGAGGGCCAGCGGAATCTGCTTCATCCGGAAAGGGCCGCTCGACACGTTGGCGGCGGGCGGTCGAGGCGGCTGTCCGAGCGGCTCCGAGGGCGACATTCGATCGCGTGATCCAGTCGCGCCGAATCAGTGCAGGCGCGGCGACCGGCCATGCACGAGAAGGGCCAGGCGAGCTGCGACGTTGTCGCGGTCGACCGCATCGGGCGCCTGCTCGAAGTAAGTCTGCAAGTCGTCCGCGGCCGCCGTATCGAAGCCCAGCTCGGCATAGGCCAGGCCACGATCGCGGCGTTCGCTCCACGACTCCGGCAGCAGGATGACGAGGCGCTGGGTGACCGCGAGCAGACGCGGCCAATCTTCTGCGCTGCGGTGGATCTCCTTCAGGTTGCGCAGCATGCGCGCGAGCACGTCGCGCGGCGGTGCGGCCTGCAGATAGAGGCCGAGCGGCGCATCGAAGCGCTCGAGCGCGCTGCCGCGCTTGTAGGGCACGAGCATCTGCTCGAGCGCCTCGCGCGACAGCGACCGGCCGGTGAAGGGATCGACGATCACCTCGCCCTGCGGCATCCGCACCTTGACGAGAAAGTGACCGGGAAACGAGACGCCCTGCGCGTTCAGGCCGATCTGCACGGCCAGCTCTGCGTACAGCAGCGCCAGCGTGATCGGAATTCCGCGCCGCGTGTGCAGCACCTTGTGCAGATAGCTGTTGGCGGGGTCGTAGTAGTCGTTGGCGTTGCCCGCAAAGCCGACTTCCTGGAAGAAGAAGTTGTTCAGCCAGCGCAGCCGCTGGACCGCGACGGCATCGGCCGGGATGCGGCGACGCAGCTTGTGCGCGAGGGCGTCGATCTCGGCGAGCACGCCCTGGGTATCGAGATCGGGATAATCGTCCTGCGCGATCGACGCGGCCGCTTCGATCAGCGGCAGGCTCGCGTCCTCGGCCACCAGCGACGCAAAGTAGCCGAGGGTGGTCGGTACCTGGAAGTTCAGCGAACCGGGCATCGAAACAGTTTATCCGCGCCGCGCGAACTGCTTCAAGCGTATGCCCATCGCGACCAGCGCCGAAAAATAGAGCAGCGCTGCGCCGACCAGGAACACCGTCAACCAGCCGACTCGGAGCCACGGCTGATCGTGCAGACCGACCCAGTCGATCCAGCGCGCACCCCAGGCCAGGAGCGCTGCAAGAAGCGCAGTCGCCCAGATGACGCGAGCGGCAAAGCCGGCCCATCCGGGAGAAGGCTGGTACGCGCCGACGCGTCGCAAACCGATGAAGAGCCATACGGCGTTGATCAGCGCACCGCAGCCGATCGACAGCGCCAGGCCGGCATGCCCGAGGAACGGCACCAGCAACAGATTGAGCAGCTGCGTCAGCACCAGTACCGCGATCGCGATCTTCACCGGCGTGCGGGTGTCCTGGCGGGCAAAGAACCCGGGCGCAAGGATCTTCACGGCAATCAGACCAATCAGGCCGACGCCGTATCCCATCAGGGCCGGCACGGTCTGGTTGACGTCGTGGGCGGTGAACGCACCGCGCTGGAACAGCACCGCGACCAGCGGTGTCGGGAACACCAGCAGGGCCGCGGCGCATGGCAGGGCCAAGAGCAGCACGAGGCGAAGACCCCAGTCGAGCAGCGCGGAGTAGCCGGCGGCGTCCGCACGCCCCTGCGCCGCGGCGAGTTGCGGCATCAGCACCACGCCGAGCGCAACGCCGAGCAGCCCGGTCGGAAACTCCATCAGGCGGTCGGCGTAGAACAGCCACGACACCGCGCCCACGCCTTGATGCGACGCGATCTGGGTGTTGATGAGCATCGAAAACTGGGCGACCGAAACGCCGACCAAGGCCGGCGCCATCTGCATCAGGATGCGCGCGACACCGGGATGGCGCCAGGCCGCGGCGATGACCGACGGGGCGAGCCCGATCCGCGGGAGGCCGCCGACGCGGATCAGAGCGGGAATCTGAGCGGCAAGCTGCAGGATGCCACCAAGCATCACGCCAGCCGCCAGCGCGTAGATCGGCTCGATGCCCCAGGCGGCGAAGCGTGGACTGAGGCCCCAGGCAGCGCCGATCATCGCGACGTTGAGCAACACCGGCGTGGCCGCCGGAACCGCAAAGCGGCGCCAGGTGTTGAGAACGCCGGCCGACAGCGCGACCAGCGACATGAACCCGATGTACGGGAACATGAAGCGCGTCATCAGCACTGCGCCATCGAGGCGCTCGAGGCCCGACGCCATCAACCAGACGATCACCGGCGCGGCGACGATGCCGACGGCGCAGGTCGCGAGCAGGGCCCAGAACAGCACCGTCGCGACGGCGTCGATCAGGCTGCGGGTGGCGTCGTCGCCCTCGGCCGCGCGCGTCCGTGCCAGCACCGGCACGAAGGCCTGCGAGAACGCGCCCTCCGCGAACAGCCGGCGCAACAGGTTCGGGATCCGGAATGCGACGTTGAAGGCGTCCATCCACGCGCTGGCACCGAACAGCGAGGCGACGAGAACATCGCGGATGAGTCCGGTGATGCGGGACGCGAGCGTGAAGAGGGAGATGGTCGAGGCAGCGCGCAGCAGGTTCATCGCAAGGGTGCGAGTGCACTCGACGCAGGGCGAGCGGCGGATTATCGGTCACTCACGGGGCGATTCCGGGCCATGCACAGCGTGCCACGCCGGGGCTGTATACTCGTAGGCTTTACCGAATCAGCAAGACCCAAGCATGGCCACCTCCTCGAAAGCCAAGAAGAAGACCGTCCGCAGCGCGTCCGGGCTCAAGCGCGCGCGCCAGGACGTCAAGCTGAACGCCGCGAACACGGCGCTGCGCTCGAAGTTCCGCACCGTGATTAAGAACGTGCAGAAGGCCGTCGCCGCCGGCGACAAGGCAAAGGCGACCGAACTCTTCAAGACCGCACAGCCGGTGATCGACTCGATCGCCGACAAGGGTCTGTTCCAGAAGAACAAGGCGGCACGCCACAAGAGCCGTCTGGCGGCGAAGGTCAAGGCGCTGGCGACGGCTACTACCTGATCGCTTTCCCAGCAAAAAGGGCTCGCATTGCGAGCCCTTTTTGTTTGGGCAGGATCTAAGCGGCTTACGCGCCGGTCGGCGGCTCGACGACGACCAAGTTGTTGTCGCGGGCGAAACTCATCACGAAGTCCCAGGCCATCGGCTCGACCTCGCGCAACGCCGAGTCGACGAGGACCGATTTGACGCCGTCGATCACACGTGGAACGCAGAACGGCGAGTAGCCGATGAAAGAGGCGATGCCGCCGGCGGAGCCCTCCGGCCGGAAGCTCGACATCGCACCGGCAAGTCGCTCGGCCCAGTCGCTCGGACGAAACGGCTTGCCGTCGCGCGTCACGCCCTGGATGAACAGGGTGCGTGGCTGAGGTGACGGCATGGGTTTGTCGGGGGCGGGCCGCCAGCCCCAGGGCGGGCTGTCCGTCCACAGGGGCCGCCAGCCCCAGGGCGGGCTGTCCGTCCACAGGGGCCGACGAGCGACCAGCGGCATTGTCACTCGGAATTGCTGCGGCGCAACAACCGGCTCGGGATCACTCAACGCTTCCATGCAACGTCTTCGGCCTCATGGACACGGGCCTTAGAATTCCGCGACGATGGATCGTGCGGAAATCGCACCCACGGCCTTCCCCAGCGGAGTGATGCCATGAACGCCCCCGAGAAACTGTTTGCCGGCGCCGAGCCGCATGTGATGAAGACCTACGGGCGGCTGCCGATGGCGCTGTCGCACGGTCGCGGCTGCTGGGTCTGGGATACGGAGGGCAAGAAGTACCTCGACGGCTTGGCCGGCATCGCGGTCAACACGCTCGGGCATGCGCACCCGAAGCTGGTGCCCGCGCTGCACGATCAGATCAACAAGATCATCCACAGCTCGAATTACTACCTCGTGCCGCTGCAGGAGCAACTCGCGGCGAAGCTGTGCCAGCTGTCCGGGCTGACGAACGCGTTCTTCTGCAACTCGGGGCTCGAGGCGAACGAGGCGGCGATCAAGATCGCGCGCAAGTTCGGCCATGACAAGGGCATCGAGCGCCCGGAGATCGTGGTCTACGAAGCCGCCTTCCACGGTCGCTCGATCGCGACGCTTTCCGCTACCGGCAATGTCAAGGTGCAGGCCGGCTTCGGCCCTCTCGTCGAGGGCTTCGTGCGGGTTCCGCTCAACGACTCGGCAGCCATCGAGAACCTGGCGCATGGCCATCCGAACATCGTCGCCGTCTTTCTCGAGGTGATCCAAGGCGAAGGCGGAGTCCGCCCGGCGACGGTCGACTACCTGCGCGAAGTCCGCCGCATCTGCGACGAGCGCGGCTGGCTGCTGATGCTCGACGAAGTCCAGTGCGGGATGGGCCGCACCGGCAAGTGGTTTGCCCACCAGTGGGCCGGCATCGTGCCCGACGTGATGCCGATGGCCAAGGGGCTGGGCTCCGGCGTGCCGATCGGCGCGGTGCTGTGCGGTCCGAAGGCCGCCGATGTCCTCGGTCCGGGCAACCATGGCACCACTTTCGGCGGCAACCCGCTCGCGATGCGCGCCGGCGTCGAGACGCTGAAGATCGTCGAGGAAGAAGGCCTGCTCGCGAACGCCGCGGCGGTCGGCGCGACCTTGCGCGATGGGCTCACGCGCGAGTTGGCCGGCGTCAAGGGCGTGACCGAGATCCGAGGTCAGGGCCTGATGCTCGGCATCGAGCTCGATCGCCCGTGCGGTGCCCTGCTCGGCCGTGCTGCGGAGGCCGGCCTGATGATGAGCGTCACCGCCGACAAGGTAATCCGCCTGTTGCCGGCGCTGATCATGAGCCACGACGAGGCGCGCCAGATCGTTGCGATCCTCGTGCCGCTGATCAAGGAATTCCTCGCCCACCCGGAATGACCGCATGAAGCCGGGGTCGAACCTGATCAAGCACTACCTGCAGTTCAAGGACTTTCGCGCCGAGGAATACGCCTACCTGTTCGAGCGCACTGCGGTCATCAAGAAGCGCTTCAAGAACTACGAGAAGTACACGCCGCTGGTCGATCGCACGCTGGCGATGATCTTCGAGAAGGCGTCGACCCGGACCCGGGTCAGCTTCGAGGCCGGCATGTACCAGCTGGGCGGCTCGGTCGTGAACCTGACGACCGGCGACAGCCAACTCGGCCGGGCCGAGCCGATCGAAGACTCGGCGCGCGTCATCAGTCGGATGGTCGACATCGTGATGATCCGGACCTACGAGCAGACCAAACTCGAGGCGTTCGCCGCGAACTCGCGCGTGCCGGTGATCAACGGCCTGACCAACGAGTACCACCCGTGCCAGATCCTGGCCGACGTGTTCACCTGCATCGAGCAGCGGGGCAGCATCGCCGGCAAGGTCGTCGCGTGGGTCGGCGACGGCAACAACATGGCCAACACGTGGCTGCAGGCCGCCGACATCCTCGGCTTCATGCTGCACGTCAGCACGCCGACCGGCTACGAGATCGATCCCGAGGCGGCCGGCGTCAAGAACACGAAATGCCTGAAGGTCTTCAAGAATCCGCTCGACGCCTGCCGCGGCGCCCACGTCGTGACGACCGACGTCTGGACCAGCATGGGCTTCGAGGCCGAGAACGCCGAGCGGGTGAAGGCCTTTGCAAATTGGTGCGTCGACCAGGAGAAGATGGTGGTGGCACGACCCGACGCGCTCTTCATGCACTGCCTGCCGGCCCATCGCGGCGAAGAGGTCGAAGCGGCCGTCATCGACGGTCCGCAGTCGGTGGTCTGGGACGAGGCCGAGAACCGTCTGCATGCCCAGAAGGCGCTGATGGAATACTTGGTGCTCGGCCGCATCGGCTGAAGCTTCTGGCGACGAAGCGAATGCGACGGCCCGTTCGCAAGGCGTCGCCGAGGTCAGCGCAGAGTGTGCGAATAAACCGACACCGCCCCACCCTTTCCTTTGCTAGCGTCGTTCGCATGAAGAGGCTCTGGGACATTTCCCCGCCGGTATCGACGACGTCGCCGCTATTCCCGGGTGACGAGCCGTATGCGCAGCGCTGGACTGCGACGATCGGTCCGGGCTGCCCGGTCAACCTGAGCGCGATCACGATGTCGCCGCACATCGGTGCGCACGCCGACGCGCCGCTGCACTACGGCCCCGATGAAGCGACCATCGGCACGCTCGCGCTCGAGCCCTACCTCGGGCCCTGCCGCGTCGTCCATGCGCTCGACGCCGGCGCGCTCGTCGAACCGGAGCATCTCGCGCATGCGGCAGCAGAGCTACCGCCTCGCGTCCTCGTCCGCACCTGCCGGCGAGCGCCCACCGCGTGGTCGACCGATTTCGCATCGTTCGCACCGCAGACGATCGACTGGCTTGCCGATCGCGGCGTGCGCCTCGTCGGCATCGACAGCCAGTCGGTCGATCCCGCCGACAGCAAAGAGCTGCCGAGCCACCACCGCTTGCTCGCGCGCGGTCTGCGCGTGCTCGAGAACCTGGTGCTCGACGACGTCGAGGCCGGCGACTACGAACTGATCGCACTGCCGTTGAAGCTGGTCGAGGCCGATGCCTCGCCGGTCCGCGCGGTACTGCGGGAGCTCTGATGCGCAGCCGCGACGATTGCCTCGCGCTCGATGCGGCCGACCCGCTGGCGCCGCTGCGCGATCTCTTCGCGCTGCCGGACGGCGTGATCTACCTCGACGGCAATTCGCTCGGTGCGCTGCCGAAGGTGACGGCCCAGCGCATCGATCAGGTCGTACGCGCCGAGTGGGGGATCGATCTGATCCGGAGCTGGAACACGGCGGGCTGGATTGATCTGCCGCAGCGCCTCGGTGACAAGATCGCGCGCCTGATCGGCGCCGGTCGCGGCGAGGTGATGGTCGCCGACTCGACCTCGGCCAATCTCTACAAGGTGCTGAGCGCGGCGGTCCAGATCGTCCTCTCCGACTCGCCCGATCGTCGCGTGATCGTCTCCGAGCGCGGCAACTTTCCAACCGACCTGTACATCGCCGACAGCATCGCCCGCCAGCACGGCTTCGAGCTGCAGCTCGTCGATCGGGACGAAATTCCGAGCCGACTCGACGATCGCCTCGCCGTGCTGATGCTGACCCAGGTCGACTACCGCAGCGGCCAGATGCACCCGATGGCCGCGACGACGCGGGCCGCGCACGCTGCTGGCGCGCTGATGGTCTGGGACCTCGCGCACTCCGCCGGCGCGTTACCGGTCGATCTGATGGGCGACGGCGATACCGCATCGGCCGCCGACTTCGCGGTCGGCTGCGGCTACAAGTACCTGAACGGCGGACCAGGAGCGCCGGCCTTCGTCTGGGCCCACCCACGCCACACCGCTCGTATGGACGGCGCCGGCTGGCGTCAGCCGCTGTCGGGCTGGCTCGGCCACGCGGCGCCGTTCGAATTCAGTCCAGCCTACCGACCAGCCACGGGGATCGCGCGTTTCGGCTGCGGTACGCCGCCGATCCTGTCGCTCGCTGCGCTCGAATGCGGTCTCGACGTCTTCGACGCGGCGCAGGAGCACGGCGGGATCGATGCGCTGCGGCGCAAGTCGATGGCGCTGACCGATCTCTTCATCGAACAGGTCGAGGCGCGCTGCGATGGGCACGGGCTGCAGCTGGTCTCGCCGCGCGATCCGGCGCAGCGCGGCAGCCAGGTCAGCTGGGCGCATCCGTCCGGCGGCTACGCGATCGTGCAGGCGCTGATCGCGCGCGGCGTGATCGGCGACTTTCGCGCGCCCGACATCCTGCGCTTCGGCTTCACGCCGCTGTACACGCGCCATGTGGATGTTCACGACGCTGTCGAGGTTCTGCGCGACGTGCTCGAGAGCGGCGAATGGCGCGACCCTCGCTTCAACCAGCGCGCGGCGGTCACCTGAGCCGGCGATGAGCACCTCCGAAGCGAACTCGCACCGCGGTGCGCAGCGCGAAGGCTCTCCGATGAGCACCGAGAAGATCGTCCACGACGAAGGCGCCAAGCTCGACCTGTCGAGCGACATGAGCTACGGCGACTACCTGCATCTCGATGAGGTGCTGGGCGCGCAGCATCCGCGTTCGCCCGAGCACAACGAGATGCTCTTCATCGTCCAGCACCAGACGACCGAGCTGTGGATGAAGCTGCTGCTGCACGAGCTGAGCGCTGCCATCCGCTGCGTAGTTGGCGACGAGCTGGGCAGCGCGTTCAAGATGCTCGCGCGCGTCAGCCGGATCATGGAGCAGCTGGTCCACGCGTGGGACGTGCTGGCGACGATGACGCCGTCCGAGTACTCGGCGATCCGGCCGTACCTCGCGAGCAGCAGCGGATTCCAGAGCTGGCAGTACCGCTGCATCGAATTCATGCTTGGCAACAAGAACGCCGCGATGCTGAAGCCGCACGGCCATCGGCCCGACCTGCTGGCGAAGGTCGAGGCGGCCTGGCGCGCGCCGTCGCTCTATGACGAATCGCTGCGCCTGCTCGCGCGGCGCGGGCTGCCGGTTCCCGCCTCACACCTCGAGCGCGACTGGACCTTGCCGTACGAGATCAGCGATGGCGTCGAGCAAGCATGGCTGACCGTCTACCGCGATCCCGACGCGCACTGGGACCTGTACCAACTCGGCGAAGAGTTGACCGATCTCGAAGATGCGTTCCGGCTTTGGCGCTTCCGCCATGTCACGACGGTCGAGCGCGTGATCGGCTTCAAGCGCGGCACCGGCGGGACGAGCGGCGTCGGCTACCTCCGCAAGATGCTCGACGTCGTGCTGTTTCCGGAAATCTGGAAGCTGCGGACCGATCTGTGAGCGAGGCCGTCGGCGCCGTCCGCGGCGACCGATCGCCGCGGACTGTAAGCCGGGCCGACACCGTTTTCGATGTGCGGCCCTTTTGGAGAAAGACTCAGGCGCCCTTCTGGCAGCGCTTGCGCGCCACGAGCGAGACGGCACCCAAGCCCGCCAGCATCAGCGCATAGGTCTCCGGCTCGGGAATCGGCTGGATGGCTCCGCGCACCTCGCCACCGGGGAACTGCGTCGTGTGGAAATTGATGTAGGAATTGCCAGCAAAAATGTTCGGTAGTTGCGCCGCCAGCGTCGTGTTGTTGCCTTCCGCTGCATCCCACTTGCCGCTGACGGTGCCACCGACGCCGCTGGCAAACGGCGTCACGACGACGTCGTTGGGATTGTTGTCGTTGAACGGGGCGCCGATGAAACCCCAAACCACCGGGAGGTTTTGCCCAGGGGTCGCCGGCACACCGGCATGGATGTGTGCATTGCCGAGGTTGTCGTTGACGTCGGCGCTCTGCGAGCCGGTGAAGTCAATGTTGAAGACCGTTGCGCTGAATGTCATCGCTGTCTGCGCGTCATTCAGCGTGAACGTCGCCGTGCCAAATGAACGCCGGGCGTGGGGCGCCGGTCGACGTCGTCGGAACGGTAGGCGGGTTCACTTGCAAATTCGTCAAGTTCGCGGTGAACACCGTTACCGCGTGGGCGGCGGCACCTCAATGTCAACGACGCGACAAAAACGCCAGCGAGTTTCAACATGTCGTCTCCGGTTTGGTTTGGTAGCGCCGAACGAGATAGCAAAAAGCGCGCCGAGACGCTGATCGCCGAACGCGGTGCCCGGGTAGACGAACGCCGAAGCTGCTTTATTCCCAGTGTGCGGCGCAACCGCTCATTCCATTCCGAGCAGCTTGTAGATGCGCCGCGTGTAGACGCCGAACGCCTCGTGCGTCTTGATATCGAGCGTGCGCGGATGCGGCAGGTCGATCACGAAGTTGTCGGCCATCCGCGCCGGGCCGGCGGTGAAGACGATGACGCGGCTGCCGAGGAAGACCGCCTCCGAGATGCCGTGCGTGACAAACAGGATCGTCTTGCCCGATTCGCGCCAGATGCGCAACAGCTCGAGGTTCATCTTCTCGCGGGTCAGCGCATCGAGCGCGCCGAACGGCTCGTCCATCAGCACCAGCTTCGGGTCATGGATCAGCGCGCGAGCAATCGCCGCGCGCTGCTGCATGCCACCTGACAGTTCGTACGGCCGCTTGTCCTCCGCGCCCCCCAGACCAACCAGCGCGAGCAGATCGCGGCCGCGGTGGCGCGCCGCGTCCATCGGCAGGCCGAGAATCTCGGCCGGCAGCATCACGTTGTCGAGGATCGTGCGCCACTTGAGCAGCAGCGGCTGCTGAAACACCATGCCGATGTCGCGCGCCGGATCGAACGGGTGCTCCTTCGAGCCGAGCACCACCTCGCCGCTGTCGTGCGGATGCAAGCCTGCAAGGACCTTCAGCAGCGTGCTCTTGCCGCACCCGGATGGGCCGACCAGACAGGCGAGCTCGCCGGGCATCACGTCGAACGACGCGTTCGAGATCGCGAGGTGCGCTTGCGGGCCCTTCCCGTACGTCTTCGCGACGTCCTTCAGGTGGATGAACGGCTGCGACGCGCTTGCCATCTCAGCTCACCCGGGCGTCGGGAACGACCAGCGCACGCTCGAGCAGCAGCACCGCGCCGTACAGCACCATCCCGATCAGCGTGATCAGCAGCACCGCCATGAACATCGCGGCGGTGTCGAGCGTCACCTGGACCTGCAGCATCAGGTAGCCGAGGCCTTTGTCCGAGCCGAGAAACTCGCCGACGATCGCGCCGGCCACCGCGAGGATCGCCGCGACCTTCATGCCCGAGAAGATGTACGGCAGTGCGCCCGGCAACTGGATTTTCGTGAAGACCTGCCAGCGCGAGCCGCGCAACGTGCGGACGAGGTCGAGCAGGTCGGGCTCGACCTCGCGCAGACCGCGCACCGTCGTCAACAGGATCGGGAACACGCAGATCGAGAACGCGATCAACATGTTCGGCACCACGCCGTACTTGAACCAGACGATGATCAGCGGCCCGAGCGCGACCTTCGGGATCATGTTCAGGCTGACCAAGAGCGGCATCATCAGCGCCTCGAGCGGCTTCGACCACGTGAAGAGCAGCGCGAGGAAGACGCCGACGATCAGTGCGAACAGATAGCCGCCGTAGATCTCGGTCGCGGTGACGAGCGCATTGCCCCACCAGTTGTAATTGCCGGCCAGCAGCGTCTGCGCGGTATCGACCGGCGACGGCATCACGAACTTCGGCACGTTGCCGAACTTCACGAACAGGTACCAGACCGCAAGCAGCACGAGGTGCGACGCGACGGCCATCGCCATCCGCGGCCAACGATCGGTCAGGCTGCCCATCGAAGGGCCGTCGTCTGCGCGGGCGTCGGCGTGAGGATCATGGCGGCTGCCGATGATAGGGGAGCCGATCTGGCCTTCTTCTGCAAAGCATCGACCGCGTCACGACCCGGCTCCGGGTTGCTCCTGCCTCGTCGACGGTCGGTCCCTTGCTACACTGAAAACGACCCCGATGACCGGCGCGTTCGCGTCCGCGTCCTTCCCCAATTCGACAGGAGACGACATGCCATTCATTCGTTCGCTCGCCGTCGCGCTGCTCGCGCTCGGCGCGCTCGGCGGCACCGCGCAGGCCCAGCCGAAGCAGGAAAAACTCGACTTCATTCTCAACTGGGTGCCGGGCGGCGACCACGTGCCGTATTACTACGCCAAGAAGATGGGCTGGTACCGCGACGCCGGCATCGATCTGACCATCGAGCCCGGCAAGGGCTCGGCGCTGGCGGTGCAGAAGGTCGGCGCCGGCGCCAACCAGATCGGCCTCGCCGACATGGCGAACGCGCTGGTCGGGCGGAGCAAGGGCGCCGATGTCGTCGGCGTCTTCAACGTATACGCCAATTCGCCGCAGGGCCTGTACTGGCTCAAGAGCTCGGGCATCAAGTCGATCAAGGATCTGGCCGGGAAGAAGATCGGCAACCCGGCCGGCGACGGCGCGCGGGCGATCTGGCCGGCGCTCGCGAAGGCGAACGGCATCGACGCGGCCTCGGTGACCTGGGTCAACATCGACGCCAACAGCAAGCTGGCGGCGCTGAAGTCGAAGTCCATCGATGCGACGACCTCGTTCTACAACATCCACCACATCTTCCAGAAAGAGCTCGGCGACGACATGGGCTTCGTCGCCTGGAAGGACGTCGGCCTCAACACGTACGGCAACACAATCATCGTCAACGGCGACTACTTGAAGAAGAACAAGCCGGTCGTCGCCAGCTTCGTCAAGGTCACGCAGAAGGCGTTCGCCGCCTGCGTCAAGGAACCCAAGCCTTGCGTGCAGGCGATGCTCGATGCGAACGGCGCGCTGCAGTTCGACAACGAGTTGACGAACTGGGGCCTCGTCGAGGTGCTGATGAGCGACAAGTTCTCGAAGTCGGTCGCTCTCGGCGTGCTCGACGACGCGCGGATGGCCGCCGACTACGAACTGGTCAAGACCTACATCGGCATGGACAAGCCCTTCGACGTGAAGAGCGCGTACACCAACGAGTTTCTCGACAGCTCGGTCAAGATGACGAAATGACGGCCCCGCCGCGCATCAAGACGACGGTGGTCGGGTCGTACCCGGTCCCCGAGTGGCTCGTCGCCGCTCCGTCCGAGCAGGGCCTGATCGACGCGACCCGGGTCGTCATCGCGACGCAGGAGGCGGCCGGCGTCGACGTGGTCTGCGACGGCGAGCTGTACCGCTTCGACGTCAACCATCCCGAGACCAACGGGATGATCGAGTACTTCGTGCGGCCGATGCAGGGCGTGCGCTACGGCATGACCTTCGACGAGGTGACGGCCTACCGCGCGCTCCCCGGGATGCGCTTCCGAACGCGGCCGCCCGGGGTCGTCGACGGCCCGGTGTCGAGCGGCACACTCGACCTGCCGGCTGCCTGCCAGCGCGCGAAGGCGCTCGCGACGCACACGTTCAAGTTCACGGTGACCGGGCCGCACATGCTCGCGAAGACGCTGCTCGACCGCCACTATGGCGACCCGGCCAAGCTCGCCGACGCGATCGCCGACGTGCTGGCCGAGCAGGTGCGACACCTCGACGCCGACATCGTGCAGCTCGACGAGGCGAACCTGCCCGGCCATCCCGAAGAATGGGAATGGGCGGCCGCGGCGCTGAACCGCGTGCTCGATGCGGTCAAGAGAACGCCGGCGGTCCACCTGTGCTTCGGCAACTACGGCGGCCAGAGCGTGCAGAGCGGCACCTGGGAGAGCCTGATCCGATACCTCAATGCGCTGCACGCCGACCACGTGGTGCTCGAATGCGCGCACCGGCCGCCCGACGAGATCGAGGTCTTCAAGGCGCTGAAGCCGGAGATCGGCTTCGGCCTCGGCGTCATCGACATCAAGGCCAACGAAGTCGAGTCGGCCGACGAGGTGGCGCGCGCGATCGAGCGCGCCGAGAAGACGCTCGGCGCCGGCCGGGTGAAGTACATCCACCCGGACTGCGGCTTTTGGATGCTGAAGCGCCCGATCGCCGACGCGAAGATTCGTGCCCTCGCGCGCGGCCGCGACCTGTTCGAAGGTCGAGCGGCGCTCGCGACCTAACGCTTCGGTTCCGGCAACGCGCGCACGAAAGCGCGCGTGTGGGTGCCGAAGTTGCCGAGCAGACGCACCAGCGAATCGGTGATCGCGGCCTCGCCGGTCGGCCCCGTGCTGGCGACGACGGCGAGCAGGTCGACGCCGGTCTCGGTCTCGCCGAGCACATAGCTCGGGTCGGACGTGTACTTGTGCGGCAGGGTCTTCGCGAGCAGCTCGTCGAGCGGATCAGCGTAGCCACTCGACTCACGCGTGATCACTTCGCGCGGCGAGTTGTCGGTATAAGGAACAGGCGGATCGCGGCTCATGTCTCGCAGCGCGGTCAGCGTCGCGTCGTTGGTGTCGCCGCGCAGATAAGCGCGGCGCAGCCGGTGCAGCTGGTAGTTCTCGAGCGCGAGATGGCGATTCGTCACCAGCGTGACGGCGTCTACCCGCGGCCCCTTCAAGCCGGCGAGGTACAGCGTGTTGATCCACAGCATGCCGGCGACGCTGCGGCCCGGCAGCACCCGCGCGTGGTACGGCTGGGTCAGGTCCTGGATGTAGTGCAGCGCCCAGCCCGCGAAGCGCCAGCCCCAGTACGGATGACCGGTGCGCAGGGCATGCGCTGCTAGCGCCTGATACAGGTGGATGCGGTACTCGGGATACGTGCGCTGCAGGAACGGACCGGCCTTGTAGATGATCGCGGCCTCGTGAAAGAAGCCGACATGAAGCGGCGCCTGGCTCGAAAATTCGACCTGCGGGTTGGCACCGAACGGCTGCTTGCCGAAGCCGTACAGGCGACCGTACGGCGTGCCGCTGTCCTCCCACAGGCCGACGTCGAACCCGTGGTCCGGTTCGTCGGATGCGGTCGCGACGACGTCGACGACAGGCACCGCCTCGCCAGGCTTGAGCTCGGCGTAGCTGTTCGAACGCGTCGTCTCGTTGCGCTGCAAGGTGGTCACCGCGCTCTCGCCGATCGCCCGTCGCTCGCCGTATCCCTGACCCGGCGGAACCTGCACGTACAGCCGCAAGCGCACGTCCGGATTGACGCGGAGCGCGGCCAGGAAACGGCGCCGGAGTTCGGCCGGGCTCGCACCGTCGACCCGGAACGCGAGGCCATCGGGACGGGCCGGATAGGTCGGCACGTGAGCCCGCGCCCAGCGCTCTTCTTCGTCGAGCAACGTGGCCAGCGCCTTGCCTTCGGCAACGAGGAATTCCTCGAGCGGTTCGGCAGCGACCGGCGCCGCCTGCGCAACCCGCGGCAGCACCGACAACGCGGGCCAGGTGCAGAGCGCATGGTTGCTCCAAGACCGGGCCGAAGTCGCCATGCCGATCAGGATCATGAAGAGAGCCAACCGGGCGCTGCGCGGCAGCGAAGGAAAGTGCATCGAGATGACCTGAGGCGCGCGTATGCGCGGCCGCCGATTGTCACGTGGTCATGCTGCTTGCACGCGCGGGTCGTGGCAGGCGATGGCGTTGATCACCGCGGCATCGACGCACACGCGCGAACCGGGTGCCAGTGGTTAGCCTCGCTCGTCTTGTTTTACCCGGATATAATAAGTCAATTGACGAGGCATTGCCTCCCGCAGCGCCGACTGCTGCCGGTCACGCGGCGCGCCAGGAACCTGCAGAGAACACTCCGATGAGCCATCCCTCTCCACCCGTCCCAACGCCCGAAATCATCCGCACCTACACAGCGTTCTCGGGCACGCGCCGCATCGCGCACGGTACGTTGAGCGAGGTGGCGGTTCGCGCCAAGCGTGAGCTCGACCGCGTCGAGGCGCCGCAACTGCTGGTCTTCGACGATTTGACCGGCGCCGTCGTCGACATCGACCTGCGCGGCAGCATCGCCGAGGTCACCGAGCGGGCGGTGCGCCAGGGCTCGCCCGGCTCCCCATCCGATCGGCCACCCGGCCCGCGCGGTCCGGGCCGGCCGCGTCTCGGCGTCGTCGCGCGCGAGGTGACCTTGCTGCCGCGCCATTGGGAATGGCTCGGCCGCCAGGCGGGGGGCGCTTCGGTCGCGCTGCGCCGGCTGGTCGAGGAAGCGCGCCGCGGCACCGGCGGCCAGCAGCGTATTCGCGAGGCGCGCGAGACGACCTATCGCTTCATCAGCGCGATGGCCGGCAACGAACCGGGCTTCGAGGAAGCGACACGCGCCCTCTTCGCCGGCCGGCGCGCCGACTTCGAGGCGCACAGCGCAACCTGGCCGGACGATGTGCGTGAACACGCGGCGCGTCTCGCCGCGCCGTCGTTCGACGCGGCGCCGTCGGCCTGACGTCGTCCGCAGCGATCACGGCTAGGACGCCTCGATCACCGCCGCTAGCTTCTCGAACAGGGTCTGGGCGAGGTTGAGGTCGCGGCGCGAGCCGTCCGACGCGCTCACAGCGCAAAGAAATGAGCGCCCGGCCTTCACAGGCGGGCGCCCTTCGATCGTCTACGAGTCGTCAGCCGAGTTTCACCGGCACGAAAATCTTCTCGCCGTCACGCTGCACCAGCAGCGCCACGCTCTTCGGCTTGCCGCTCAGCACGCTCTTGACCTGGTCGACCGACTGCACCGGCCGACCATTGATCGCGAGCAGCACGTCGCCGGCCTCGATGCCGGCGCGCGCCGCCGGGCCGCCGACGTTCTCGACCACCATGCCCTGCTCCACCTTGGCAGCGCGGCGCTCTTCCGGCGTCAGAGCACGCAAGGCAACACCGAGCTCGCCGCCCTGCACGCCGCTGCCGGCATCGGCCACCTTCTTGCCGTCGTCCTCGATGCCGCCGAGCTTGGCCTCGATGTCGCGCGGCGTCTTGTCGCGCCACACCTTCAGCTTGACCTTCTCGCCCGGCGACGCCAGGCCGATCAGGCTCGACAGCTCGCCGGAGCGAACGACCGGCTGGCCGTCGACCTCGGTGATCACGTCACCCGACTTCAAGCCGGCCGCAGCCGCCGCGCTGTCCGGCGCGACGTTGGCGACGAGCGCGCCGTCCGGCCGCTTCAGCCCGAACGAATCGGCGAGCGACTGGTTGAGGTCCTGCACCGTGACGCCGAGGCGCGCATGCGAGGCCTTGCCGGTCGCGACGATCTGGTCCTTGACCTTCAGCGCGACGTTGATCGGAATCGCGAACGACAGGCCCTGGAAGCCGCCGCTGCGCGAATAGATCTGCGCGTTGATGCCGACCACCGCGCCATTGCCGTC
>Ga0070671_100001695_pt1 | contig 16717 bp, 8 predicted proteins | sample KBSS73metaG_FD_65341 | JGI IMG/M metagenome (GOLD analysis project Ga0070671, IMG submission 65341) | Switchgrass rhizosphere microbial communities from Kellogg Biological Station, Michigan, USA - KBS S7-3 metaG | ecosystem: Host-associated > Plants > Roots > Rhizosphere > Soil ...
CGGCGGCGACGTCGAGGCCTTCGAGCGCGAACAGCGCCTCGTGCCAGCCGAGGTGGCCGGCGAAGCCGTTGCGCTCGTCGCCAGTGTCGGCAACGACGTCTGCATCGGCGCAAGGATCGGTCCGGGCCGCCGCATCGGCGCGTGACTCGGTGGCGCGAGCGGTCTCGACCGCCACATCCGCGTCAGCGGCGCCCGCGCCCCAGTGGCGCCGCCACTCGCCCATCCAGCGCGCGCCTTCCTCGTGGCGCGCCTGCATCTCCATCACGTGAGCGACGGCGTGGATCGCCCACGGCACGCGCGCCGCGCCGGCGAGGGCGCGCCGGCCGACCGCTTCAGCCTCGGCGTAGCGCGCCGATTCCTCGAGACCGAAGGCGTGCAGGGCGAGAACGTAGGGATGGAGCGGATCGTCTTCGCGCCAGGCCGGCAGCACCGAGGCGACACGCTCGCGCAGCGACTCGAAGTCGCCGCGATAGAAGTCGAACAGGTGCGCCCACTGCAAGGCGAGCGCATCGCGAGGATGGTTGCGCAGGATGCCACCCCACGCGGAATTCGCGCCGGCCCAGTCGCCTGCGGCGACGCGGCGCAGGGCGGCGAGGTGGCCGATCTCGCGCTCGCTCGCGCCCTTCGCGAGCGCGCCGGCGACGTCGAGCTCGGCGACCGCTTCGGCGCGCAGCGCGGGCTCGGTGAGGCCGAGCAGGAAGCCGGCCTTCATGAGGCGCGGCAGCAGCCACGCGGGGTCGGCGCCGATCGCCGCGTCGAGGTCGGCGATCGGCGTTCCGTAGAACGACATCATTCGCCAGAGCGCCTTCTCGCTCGCCGCGAGGGCGGCCGCCGATCCGGTCGAGACCGGGTTGTCGCGCGCGTCGCGCCGCGTCATGGCGCGGTCCGATCGATCAGCGCGGCGGCGGCTCGGGCCACGGCGCCGGCGTCGGCCGCATCGCTTCCCACGCGTGCGCCACCTGCAGCACGGTGAGGTCGTCGTGGCGCCGGCCGACGATCTGCAGGCCGATCGGCAGCCCGGCTGTCGTCTGCCCGCAATCGATGCTGGCGGCGGGCTGCTCGCTCATGTTGAACGGTAGCGTGAAGGCGATGTGCTCGAACGGCCGCCCGGGGTCGCCGGTCGGCGCCGCCATCTCGGCCGCGTAGGCGACGATCGGCGAGGTCGGCGAGATGACGACGTCGAAGTTGCGGCAGGCGGCGACGGCGGCGTCGCGCATCGCTCCCATCTGGCTATAGCCGCGAAAGACGCGCTCGCCCGAGAGCGTCGCGCCGCGCCGCGCCCACTCGACGATGAACGGCAGGATCCGCGCGCGCCGCTCCTCGCGCAGCGCCGAGATGTCGAGCCAGGCGCGCATGCGCCAGAAGTCGTCCATGCCGTCGAACATCGTCCGGGTCAGGAATGGAGCGATGCGCTCGACGCGCGCGCCGGCGGCCTCGAACCGCTTCGCCGCTGCTTCGACCGCGGCGCCGACCTCGTCGTCGACTGGCAGGCCGACGCCGGCGTCGATCATCAGGCCGACGCGCAGGCCGCGGACGTCACGCTCCAGGCGCTGCCACTCGATCGCTTGCGCCGGCAGGCTCAGGGCGTCGCGGTCGTCGGGCTGCGCGAGCACGCCCATCAGCAACGCCGCGTCGGCGACTGTTCGCGTCATCGGCCCGGCGACGCGGCCGGCATACGGCGGGTCGATCGGGATCCGGCCGAGGCTCGGCTTCAAAGTGAAGATGCCGCACCAGCCGGCCGGCAGGCGCAGCGAGCCGCCGATGTCGGTGCCGACATGGAGCGGCCCGTAGCCGGCAGCGACGCCGGCGGCCGCGCCCGAGCTGCTGCCGCCGGGGTTCTTGTTCAAGTCCCACGGATTGCGGGTCACGCCGTGGAAGCTCGACAGTCCCGACGACAGCATCCCGTAGTCGGGCATCGTCGTCTTGCCGAGGATTACCGCGCCGGCCTCGCGCAGGCGCGCCGCCGGGGGCGCGTCGCGCAGCGCCGGAACGAGCTCGGTCGCCGCGGTGCCGAGCGGCACCGCCGTGCCGAGCGTCGCGATGTTCTCCTTGATCATCGCCGGCACGCCTTCGAGCGCGCCGACGTTCTCGCCCGCGCCGGCATGGCGCAGCCAGCGCGCCTCGGAAACCCGCGCCGACGCGAGCGCCGCCTCGGCGTCGAGCGCGTACGTCGCGTGCAGCTGCGGCTCCCAGGCGGCGACGCGGTCGAGCACGGCGCGGGTGACCTCGACCGGCGAGAGCGACCGCTCGCGGTAGCGGGCGATCAGCTCGGTCGCCGGGAGGTCGTGCAGCGCGGTCATGGGTGCGAGCGTGTGATTCGAACGAAGTGAAGGATCTAGACGGCCCGAACGACGAGGTCATTCGCTGCCACCGAGGATGACAGCGAGGAGCTATTGCCAGCTCAGCGCGGCGAGGTCGTTGGCGAAGATCGGCGAGCTGCTCCACAGGCCCTTCAGCCGCTTGCTGGCGACCGCGAACTGGGGCAGCTGGAACAGGTAGACCGCGACGCTGTCGGTCGCGAGCTGGCGCTGGATGTCGCCGAGCAGCTTGAGGCGCGCCTTGGCATCGGTCGTCGAGTTGTAGGTCGCGAGCAGGTCGCGATACGCCTTCGAGTCGTAGCCGTAGTAGTAGCTCGGGTCGCCGTAACGGTCGAAGTCGAGCGGCTCGACGTGGCTGACGATGGTCAGGTCGAAGTTGCCCTTGAATGCGCCCGAGAGCCACTGCGCCCACTCGACGTTCTCGATCCTGGCGACGACGCCGACCTTGGCGAGCTGCGAGGCGATGATCTCGCCGCTCCTTCGCGCGTACGCGAGCGGCGGCAGCGTCAGCGTTGCGTTGAGCGGCGTCGTCACGCCGGCTTCCTTGAGCAGCGCCTTCGCCTTTTCCGGGTTGTACGGATTGACGCCGGTGAGGTCGACGTGGCCGGCGTCGGTCGGCACCATGTGGCTGCCGATCGGTACGCCGAAGCCTTCCATGGCGCCGTCGATGACCGCCTTGCGGTCGACCGCGGCGGCGAGCGCGCGCCGCACCCGAATGTCGTCGAAAGGCTTCTTCTTGTTGTTGATCGTCATGATCGTTTTGCCTTCGGTGCCGCCGATGACGACCGAGAAGCGCGCATCGCCCTGGAACTGCTTGACCGACTCGGGCGCGCCGAAGCGAGGCATGCCGTCGACGTCGCCGGCGAGGAGCGCAGCGACCTGGGCCGCCGGGTCGCTGATGAAGCGGTAGGTCACCTTCTTCATCGCCACCTTGCCGGCGTCGCGGTACTGGTCGTTCTTGACGAGCGTGATCTGCGCGCCCTTGGCCCACGAATCGAACTTGAACGGGCCGGTGCCGACCGGCCGGGTCGCCGTCGTCGGCGCGCTCTTCGGATCGAGGATGACCGCCGTGTTCTCGCCCATCCGGAACGCGAAGTTGCCGTCGGCGTTGTTGAGGACGACGATCACCGTCTGCGCATCGGGCGTGTCGATCCGGCTGATGTTGTCGAACACCGACTTCTTCGCCTTGTTCGTCGATCCCGGCGCCTTGGCGCGCTCGAAGCTGAACTTGACGTCGCTGGCGTCGAACGCCTCGCCGTCGTGGAACCTGACGCCCTTCTTCAGCTTGAAGGTGTAGACCTTGCCGTCGGGATCGCTCGACCAGCTGTCGGCGAGAAGCGGCGTGACCCTGCCGTCCATGTTGATCTTGGTCAGGCCCTCGAGGACGCTCAGGTGAACGACCTCGCCGATCGCCGCCGCCGGCGCGACCGTCGGATCGAGCCCGGGCGCCGGCTCGAGCGACATCGCCAGGACGACGCTCTCCTTCTTCGCCTGCGCTGCCGCGTGCGGCGGCAGCGCGACGGCGAGCGCTGCCGCGCCGAGCGCGACGATGCAGGCCGGGGAGGCGAGGAGCGGACGGGGCGAGGTCATCGGTGACTCCTGTGGGCGGTATCCGGCACTTTACGAGAATGATTGGCGGGGGCGCCTGTCTTGGCGCGATGCTGCGTCCGGCTCGCCTCGGGTGGGCGAGTCGCCTCGGGCGCATCGGCGACTTCGCAGCGACCGTACGCCGCCGATGATCGCGCCCGCTGCAGCATCGCCTGCACCGAAGGGCGCAGACGCTCGCCGTAGGTCGTCTCGGCCCGGACCGCGGCATCGCACTGGCGCTGCAGATCGCTCGTCAGCGCCATCGACGCGAACCAGGCGTTGCGCGCATCGGCCTCCCGGCCGGCGAGCGCGCTGGCGACAGCGAGCGTGGTCCAGTCCTCGATCCGGCCGCTCGGGAAGCGCGGGTCGTTCAAGGTCAGCGCGTGGAGCGCGAGCTGGCGCGCCGCCTCGGCTTGCGGTGGGCGCTCCTTCAGGTGCAGGAAGGCGAGGTTGCCGACGACTTCGGAATCGAGCGGATTGGCGGCGAACGCCCGCTTCTGCAGGCGCACTGCGTTGCTTGCGTCGTCGCTGCGACCGTAGGCGACCAGCGCCGCGTCGTTGAGCGTGCGCGCGTCCTGCTCGCGAACGCGGGTCGCGAGCTCGGGCGGAGCGCTCGCCGAGCGGACCGACTCGGCGGCGGTGCGGACCGTGCCGCGACGCCGGAACTCGCGCGCCTCGGCCGCGGTATTGAGGACGCGCGCGAGATTGCGCCCGGCGGCCTCGGCGACGCGCGGCATGCGCTCGCTCATCAAGGCGTCGGCGATCTCGTCGAGCTCGGCAGCGCCCTCGACGGCGACGGCAGCGGGCGGCGATGGCGCGCTGGCGCCCGAAGACGTGGCCGATGACAAGGCGGCATCCGAGGCGTTGCCGAGCGGCGCGCGCGGCGTGCCGACCGTGTTGGCCGACGCCGATGACCGCGCGCTGCGCAGCTCGGTCCCCGGCACCGGAACGGCTTGCGCGGGAAAGGTTTCGTCCGCCCGCAGCGGCGACACGGGGTCGTCGAAGCGAGGCGTGCGGTCGCTCGTGAACCACCATGCCGCGGCGGCCGCCGCCAGGACGATGACGACGATGCCGGCCAGGTTGACGGCGCGACCCGCCGCACGTTCGCGATCCGTACCCGCGCTTGGCACGGCATCCTGCGCCGCTACGCCTGCTTTCGCCTCCGCCTCGGCCGCGGCCCTCAGGCGGGCCTGCTCGAGCGCCAGTGCCTGCGCGTAAGCCGTGCCCGGACCTGTCCTCGACGGGGCGGCCGGCGCCGCCGCTGCGGCCGGCGCGGGCGCTGCCGCTCCCGGTGCCCGTGCTGCCGGGGCGCTCGGCGCTGCCGGTGCTCGCTGCCCCGTCCCTTTCGCCGACGTCGCCCGGGCCGCGTCATCCGCCGGCGCCGCTGTCGACATCCCTTGCGTGGCTTCCGCGCCCGCCGCGCCGGACGTCCCTGCCGCGGCTTCCGCACCCGGCGCCCCCTCCGCCAGCGGCGACGGTGCCGAAGCGAGTGCATCGCTGCTGACGTCGCGCCGCGCGCCCGGCCGGCGCTTCGGCACCTCGGCCAGACGAGTCGCCGGCGACGGCTCGATGGCGAGCGGCCCGGCCCGCTCGGGGTCGAAGGTGCGGCCGGCCTGGATCGATGCCGCCAGCTCGGGCTCGCGCAGACGAAGCGCCGCCAGCCCGATCAGCGCCCGGTGCGGCCACTGCGCCGGAATGGGATCGTTGTGGACATCGAGAAGCTGGCGCACGAACGCTCCGGCCAGCGCGTGTCGCTCCTCGGTCCAGTCGGCGCCGGCGCCGCTCGGCGACTCGGGCAGGTAGCGCCACAGCATCGCCGCCAGGCTGAAGAGATCGCAGCGCCAGTCGAGGGCCAGGGTCGGCCCCAGATTGCCGCGCCGGCCTTCCTCGAGGGCGTGGAGAAGGCGCGGCGACTGGTATTCGTAGGCGGGCTGGCGCAGCAGCGGCAGCGGCTCGACCAGGTCGACTTCGGGGAAGAGCGAGAAGGCGACGTCGATCAGGGCGAGGCCGCGAAAGCGCGGCACCAGCGGCTGGCCCTGCACCGGCCGTCCCGCTCCCGCCGGCGCCCACGGAACGCAGACGTTGTCGGGCTTGAAGTCGAGGTGGACGAAGCCGAGCGAATGCAAGGCGTCGAGCGCGAGCAGGCATTGCTTGGCGAGCGACCACCAGTGGGCGCAATCCTCGAAGACGCTGCGCAGCGGGACGTCGCCGCGGCGCAGCGGCACCGCGCTCGCCCACTGGTCGATCGTCGCGCCGGCGTCCCGCGTCTGCAGCGCGTCGGGGCCGCTCTCGTCGGCGGGGAGGAACTCGAGCGCCTTCGCCACCGGCGCGCCGGCATGGCGTCCGAGCCGCTCGAGGATGCGCCACTCGCGCTCGGTCCAGCGCCTGAAGTCGCCCGACGTGCCGGCGAGAAAGCGCTTGGTGTAGCGGCGCTCTTCGCCCGATCGGGCGCGCTCGCGGAAGACCTCGACGTGGGCGCCCGTCGCCATGCGCAGGCGCCCCTGGCCGAATACCCGATCGATGTCCTCTGGGGTCATCCCCGTTCCTGTCCGTCGCGTCGCGCTCGCATCGATCGAGGATCGATGCGACCGTTGGGCCGGTCGCAGCGCCCGCGCCGAGGATACGACGGGCTCGCGACGGCCTGCGCCGCGGGGGCTTCAGGCGTGCATCGGCGCCAGCCTCGCTTCGCTCGACGCAGCTCCGACGCCGAGGGCGGCGAGGCTGGCGACGAGGGCGGTGTCGAGCGGCGTCGCCTCGAGCTCGGGGCAGCGCGCCGCGATTCGGCGGCCGTCGAGGGCGTGCGGCACGCGCCAGAGGTACGACATCGTCGCCAGCTCGCGCCACAGCGGCATGACGACGCCGGCGATGCGGATCAGCGGCCACGGCATCGTGCCGTGGCGCCAGCCGCGCGCCGGCGCGACGCCGAGCGCGGCGGCGGCGCGCTCGGTCGCGGCGAGGAACTCGCGGCCGGTCACCGAATGGCCGGCGAAGGCGAAGCGCTCGAACGGCGCGAGGTCGGGCAGCGCGGAAACGGCGACGAACGCGCGCGCGAGGTCGGGCAGGTAGGCCCAGGCGTGGACGAGGTCGGGGTCGCCCGGGTAGTCGAGCCTGCCCTTCGCGATCCCCTTGACGACGACCTCGTCGAACCAGCTGCCTTCGCCCGAGCCGAAGAAATCGCCGGCGGTGATCACGGTCGAGCGGAGGCGACCGGCGGCGGCGCGGCGCGCGAGCTCGCCTTCCATCTCGGCGCGGATCCGCCCTTTGGCGGTCGTCGGCCGCTGCGGCGTCGCCTCGTCGATCAGTGCCGGCATTGCGGCGCCGTGGTTGTAGACGTTGCCGGGCAGCATGAAGCGCGCGCCGAGGCGCTCGGCCAGGTCCATGCCGGCACGCGCTGCCGGCAGGGCCTCTTCTTCCCAGCGCGTGTAGATCGGGTTGATCGCATGGACGACGACCCCCGGCCGCGCCGCGCCGGCCGCGGCGAGCGCGCCGGCGAGCGACGTGAGCGGCGCGCGGACGAGCGTCGCGGCGGCCGGCATGCCGGCGCCGGCGTCGCGGCGCACGTGGGCGACGACGTGCCAGCCGGCGGCGGCGAACGTCTGCGCGGCGGCGAGGCCGAAGCGGCCGTTCGCGCCGAGGACGAGGACGGTTCGGGCAGGATCGAAACGGGACGAAGCGGTCATGACGGGTCTCCGGAAATCGGCCACGGCGAATTGCCGATGACGACGAGTGTGGCCGCCCGCGATGCCGCCCGGCATGCCGATTACGGCATGGAAGCCATACACTTCTGCATGCCTGCCGACGCGATCACCGACTTCGACTGGGCCCTCGTTCGCAGCTTTCTCGCCGTCCTCGACGCCGGCAGCGTCACCGCGGCGGCGCGCGCGAGCGGCGCGCGCCAGCCGACGCTCAGCCGCCACGTCGCCGAGCTCGAGGCGCAGCTCGGCGCGCCGCTGTTCGAGCGGACCGGCCGCGGCGTCGCGCCGACCCGCGCCGCGCTCGCGATCGCCGCGGCAGCGCGGCGGATGGAAGACGGCGCGCTCGGCGTCGCCCGAGCGCTGGCGACGGCGCGCTCGGCGACGCGCGGCGTCGTCCGCGTGACGACGAGCGAGGTCGCGGCGACGTGGCTGATGCCGGCGCTCCTCGCCCGCTTCCAGCGCCTTCATCCGGAGATCGCGATCGAGCTCGTCGCCTCGAACGAGCTCACCAACCTGCTGCGCCGCGAGGCCGACATCGCGGTGCGGATGGTGCGGCCGGCGCAGCAATCGCTGGTCGCCAGGAAGCTCGGCAACGTCGCGATCGTCGCCGCCGCGCACAAGAGCTATCTCGCCGCCGCGCCGCCGCTGCGAACGGCCGACGACCTGCGCTCGCACCGCCTGATCGGCTATGACCGCGACGACACCATCGAGCGCGGCGCGGCGCGGATGGGCCTGGTCCTCGCGCCGAGCGACTTCGCGCTGCGCACCGACGACCAGGTCGCCTACGGCCGGCTCGTCGCCGAGGGTTGCGGCATCGGCTTCGTCGCCCGCTACAACCTGCGCCACTGGCCGGGCGTCGTCGCCGTCCTGCCGGCGCTTGCGATCGCCGCGCTGCCGTGCTGGCTCGCGGTGCATCGCGAGATCCGCTCGAACCCGCTGGTCCGCACGGTCTTCGACTTCCTCGCCGCCGAGATCCCTCCGGTGCTGCGCGGCTGATGCCTCCGCGCAATCTCGTGACGCGCCCGCTGCGCTCGGGCTAGGGCCTCGCCATTAACGCGTCGAGATCCGGTCGTGCGATCGGCCGGACGCTTTCGTAGGCCCGCGCGGCGCGAAGGACGAGCGCGTCGCCGAACATCGGGCCGACGAACTGCAATCCGATCGGCAGGCCGGCGCGCGTCAGCCCGCACGGGATCGTGCATGCCGGCTGCTGCGAAAGGTTGAACGGATAGGAGAACGGCGTCCAGCCGAGCATCGCCGCCGAGTCCATCGGCGAATGGCCCGCCAGCCGTGCCTCGAACGCCGGTACGGCGACCGCGGGCGTGACGAGCAGATCCCAGCGCGTCATGAACTGGCGCAGGTGCGCGCCGAGCGCGATGCGCCGGAGCGTCAGCCGATGGACTTCGAGCGCGCTGCACGCCGCGCCAAGCTCGGCCTGGGCGCGAAAGTCGGGATCGACGAGCTCGCGCTGCGCCTCCGTGAGCCCGCTCCAGATCGAGAAGCTGCCGACGAACCAGAGCCCGGTCGTGATCTCGAGCGGGTCGTCGATGCCGGGGTCGACCGCTTCGACGTGGGCGCCGAGCGTCTGCAATTCCTTGACCGCGGCGGCGACGGCGGCGGCGACTTCGGCGTCGACCCTGGCGTAGCCGAGGGTCGGCGAGAACGCGATTCGCAAGCCGCGGATGCCGTCGTCGAGGCCGATCGTGTAGTCGCTCGGGTCGTAGGGAAGCGACGTCCAGTCGCGTGCGTCGGGCCGCTTGAGCACGTTCATCATGAGCGCCGCATCGGCGACGCTCATCGCGTGCGGCCCGAGGTGCGCCACCGTCCCCATCGGCGAGAGCGGATACGCCGGGACGCGGCCGAAGCTCGGCTTCAGGCCGAAGTTGCCGCAGAACGCGGCCGGGATGCGGACGCTGCCGGCGCCGTCGGTGCCGACCGAGAGCGGCCCCATGCCGGCAGCGACCGCGGCGGCCGTGCCGCCCGACGATCCGCCCGGCGTCTTGGCCGGATTCCACGGATTGCGGGTGATGCCGGTGAGCGGCGAGTTGGTCTCGCCCTTGCAGCCGAACTCGGGAGTCGCGGTCTTGCCGACGATCACCGCGCCGGCCTCGCGCAATCGCGCCACGGCCGGCGCGTCGACGTCCCACGGCCCGGTCGGATCGACGGTGCGCGAGCCGCGCAGCGTCGGCCAGCCGGCGGCGAGGATGAGGTCCTTGATCGACACCGGAACGCCGTCGAGCTCGCCGCACGGCGAGTTCCTGCGCCAGCGCGCCTCGCTCGCCCGCGCCGCGGCGATCGCCTCGTCGGGCGCGAGGTGGCAGAACGCGTTGAGCAGCGGGTTGAAGCGCTCGATGCGAGCGAGGACGGCGCGAGTCGCCTCGACGGGCGAGGCGTCGCCGGCCCGGTAGAGGGCGAGCAGCGTTAGCGCGCTGCAGTCGGCGAGGTCGGTGGCAGGCACGATGGCGTCTCCGGGTCAGGTGGAACGAAAGCTCGCCGCCCCGCAGGTGATCCACTCCGGCCGCGCGTGACTACGATAGCGCGGACAGCGCACGCCGCCCTCCGCAACCTCCACGTCTCTCGCCACGATGAACACGCTGCCCTCACGCCGATCCCTCCTCGCCGCCGGCGCCGCCTCGCTGCTCGTTTCCGCCGCCGGCTGCGCGACGAAGTCCGAGAGTCCGTCGGCCGCCGCGGCGGCGCTCGCGCCGACCGGCCGGCTGCGCGCCTCGATCAACCTCGGCAACCCGGTCCTCGCTCGCCGCGACGCGGCGGCCGGCGCCGCCGGGGTCTCGGTCGACCTCGCACGCGCGCTCGGCGCCCAGCTCGGCGTCCCGGTCGACCTCGTCGTCGTCGACGGCGCGGCTCGCTCGGTCGAGACCGTCAGGAGCGGCGCCGCCGACATCGGCTTCTTCGCGATCGATCCGCTGCGCGGCGAAGGCATCCGCTTCACCGCGCCGTACGTGCTGATCGAAGGCGCGTACCTCGTCCGCAACGATTCGCCGCTGCGCGACAACGGCGAGGTCGACCGGCCCGGGACGCGGATCGTCGTCGCCCGCGGCAGCGCCTACGACCTCTACCTCGCGCGCACGCTCAAGGCGGCCGAGCTCGTCTACGCGCAGACGTCGCCCACCGTCGTCGACGAGTTCCTCGCCCGTCGCGCCGACGCGGCAGCGGGAGTCAAGCAACAGTTGCAGGCCGACGCGGCGCGCGTCGGCGCCGTTCGCCTGCTGCCCGGCCGCTTCATGGTGATCGAGCAGGCGATGGGAATCCCGGCCGGGCGCGGCGAGACCGCGCAGGCGCTGCTCGCGGCCTTCGTCGAGCTCGCCAAGGCGAGCGGCTTCGTCGAGGAGGCGCTTGTCCGACACGGCATCCAGGGCGCGGTCGTCGCGCCGGCGGCGCAGCCGTGATCGCGCGAAAATCTTCTCTTCGACGCGGGCCCTGACGCTCTGGCGCCGGGCCTTGAAAAGCCGGCGCGCCGCTCAGATCTGAGCCGGTCGGGCGCATGCCCGCCTTCTCGCTCGGGCGCTTGTCCCGCCTTCATTCCGCGGCCGATCGGATCACGCCCTGCCGCTCTCTCTTTCCTTCCCGTGCCGCTGCAAGACTTCCATCCCGCCGTCGCCACCTGGTTCGCCCGGACGTTCGCCGCGCCGACCGCGGCGCAGGTCGCCGCCTGGCCGGCGATCCGCGCCGGCCGCCACACGCTCGTCGCCGCGCCAACCGGGTCGGGCAAGACGCTGACCGCGTTCCTGGCGGCCCTCGACGGCCTCGTCCGCGACGGCCTCGCGCCGGGCGGCCTCGCCGACGCGACGACCGTCGTCTACGTCTCGCCGCTGAAGGCGCTCTCGAACGACATCCGTGCCAACCTCGAGGCGCCGCTCGCCGGCATCCGCGCCGAGCTGAAATCGCTCGGCCTCGCCGACGTCGAGATTCGCACCGCCGTGCGCACCGGCGACACACCCGCGGGGGAGCGCCGCCAGAGCCTGAAGAAGCCGCCGCACATCCTGGTGACGACGCCCGAGTCGCTCTACGTCCTGCTCGGCTCGGTGTCGGGTCGTTCGATGCTCGCGAACGTTCGCACCGTGATCGTTGACGAGATCCATGCGGTCGCCGCGAGCAAGCGCGGAAGCCACCTGGCGCTGACGCTCGAGCGGCTGCAGTCGATCGTCGCCAAGCCGCTGGTCCGCATCGGCCTGTCGGCGACGCAGAAGCCGATCGACGAGGTCGCGCGCTTCCTCGTCGGCGCCGGCGCGTTGGTTGACGGCAAGGCCGACTGCGAGATCGTCGACATCGGCTACGCGAAGGAGCGCGACCTCGCCCTCGAGCTGCCGCCGACGCCGCTCTCGGCGGTGATGTCGAACGACCAGTGGGAGCAGGTCTACGGCCGGGTCGCCGAGCTCGCGCTCGTGCACCGGACGACGCTCGTCTTCGTCAACACGCGGCGGATGGCCGAGCGCGCCGCGCGTCATCTCGGCGATCGCCTCGGCAAGGACGCGGTCGCCGCGCATCACGGCAGCCTCGCCAAGGAGACGAGGCTCGACGCCGAGCAGCGGCTCAAGCGCGGCGAGCTGAAGGTGCTCGTCGCGACCGCGTCGCTCGAGCTCGGCCTCGACATCGGCGATGTCGACCTCGTCTGCCAGCTCGCCTCGCCGCGCTCCATCGCGACCTTCCTGCAGCGCGCCGGCCGCTCCGGCCACGCCGTCGGCGGCGTGCCGAAGGCGCTTCTCTTCCCGCAATCGCGCGACGAGCTCGTCGAGTGCGCGGCGCTGCTCGACGCGGTGCGGCGCGGCGAGCTCGACGCGCTGCGAGTCGTGCCGGCGCCGCTCGACGTCCTCGCCCAGCAGATCGTCGCCGAGACGGCGTGCCGCGAGTGGAACGAGGACGCGCTCTTCGCGCTGATCCGGCGCGCGTGGCCGTACGCGCAGCTGCCGCGCGCCGACTTCGACGCCGTCGTCCGCATGCTCGCCGACGGCTTCACGACGCGGCACGGCCAGCGCGCCAGCTACGTCCATCGCGACGCCGTCCATCACGTCCTGCGCGAGCGAAAGGGCGCGCGCCTCGCCGCGCTGACGTCGGGCGGGACGATCCCCGAGAGCGGCGACTACGCCGTCGTCCTCGAGCCGCAGGCCGCCAACGTCGGCACCGTCAACGAGGACTTCGCCGTCGAGAGCATCGCCGGCGACGTCTTCCAGCTTGGCAACACGAGCTATCGCATCCTGCGCGTCGAGCCGGGCCGGGTTCGCGTCGAGGACGCGAACGGCGCGGCGCCGAGCATCCCGTTCTGGCTCGGCGAGGCGCCGGGGCGCAGCGACGAGCTGTCGTTCGCCGTGTCGCGCCTTCGTGCCGACGTCGGCGCGCGGATTGCGCGCGACGGGCGCGATTCGGCGATCGCCGCGCTGCAGGCGGCGATCGGCCTCGACGACGAAGCCGCGCGCCAGATCGTCGATCACCTCGCGCGCTCGCTCGCCGTCCTCGGCGCGCTGCCGACGCAGGAGCGGATCGTCATCGAGCGTTTCTTCGACGCGTCGGGCGGGATGCAGCTCGTCGTCCATTCGCCGTTCGGCAGCCGCGTCAATCGCGCCTGGGGCCTCGCCTTGCGCAAGCGCTTCTGCCGCCGCTTCAACTTCGAGATCCAGGCGGCGGCGACCGAGGACGCGATCGTCCTCTCGCTCTCGACGCATCACAGCTTTCCGCTCGACGAGGTCACTCGCTACCTGAACTCCGCGACCGCGCTCGACGTCCTCGTCCAGGCGCTCCTCGACGCGCCGCTCTTCGCCGTCCGCTGGCGCTGGAACGCGACGACGGCGCTCGCGCTGCCGCGCTTCTCCGGCGGCAGGAAAGTCGCGCCGCAGCTGCAGCGGATGAAGTCGGAAGACCTGCTCGCGTCGGTCTTCCCCGACCAGGTCGCGTGCGCCGAGAACCTCGCCGGCGACCGCGACGTGCCCGAGCATCCGCTCGTCGCGCAGACGATGCGCGACTGCCTCGACGACGCGATGGACGCGACCGGCTGGCTCGCGCTGCTGCGCCGGATCGAGGCCGGAGAGGTCGAGGTGATCGCGCGCGACGTGCCCGCCCCCTCGCCGCTCGCCGCGGAGGCACTGAGCGCGCGGCCGTACGCCTTCCTCGACGACGCGCCGATCGAGGAGCGCAGGACGCAGGCGGTGCAGAACCGCCGCTACGGCGATCCCGACAGCGCCGACGACCTCGGCGCGCTCGACGCCGACGCCATCGCGAGCGTTCGCGACGAGGCGTGGCCGCGCGCGCGCAACGCCGACGAGATGCACGAGGCGCTGATGACGCTCGGCATCGTCAACGACAGCGAAGCGGGCGACCACGCGGGGTGGGCGGGCTGGCTCGACGAGCTGGCTCGTGACGGTCGCGCCACCCGGCTTCGCCTCGGCGCCGACGCGGGCGTCGCCGAGCCGGCTCGCTCGGCCGACGAGCGAAGCGATGCCGAGCCCTCCCGCTCGATCGACGGCAGGCGCGGCGCGATCCACCGCGTGTGGGTCGCCGCCGAGCGCCTGGCGCAGGTTCGCGACCTCTATCCGTCGGCGGTCGCCGAACGCACGATCGAATCGCCGCACGAATACGCTGAGGGCTTCGCGTCGCGCGAAGAGGCGTTGCGCGAGCTGCTGCGCGCACGCCTCGGCGGCCTCGGGCCGACCTGCGCCGATGCGCTCTCGACCTCGCTCGCCCTGCCGCGCGGCGACATCGAGAGCGCGCTGCTCGGTCTGCAATCCGAAGGCTTCGTGCTGCAGGGACGCTTCACGCCGACGCTGCCCGCCGACGCGGAGGCCGAGTGGTGCGAGCGCCACCTGCTGGCGCGGATCCATCGCTATACGCTCAAGCGCCTGCGCCGCGAGATCGAGCCGGTCGAGCCGCGCGACTTCGCGCGTTTCCTGTTCGACTGGCAGCGCGTCGGCGCGGCGAGCCGCGTCAGCGGCCCCGACGCGCTCGCCGGCGTGCTCGGCCAGCTCGAAGGCTTCGAGGCGCCGGCGGCGGCGTGGGAGGCCGAGATCCTGTCGGCGCGCGTGAGCGACTATTCGAGCGCCTGGCTCGACGAGCTGTGCACGGCGGGACGAACGCTGTGGACGCGACTGCGGCCGGTCGCGAGCCCGGGGAGCAGCGCCGGCGCGTCGCTGCGCTCGACGCCGGTGCTGCTGCTGCCGCGCCGTGCCGCGCCGGCCTGGTCGCGACTCGCGCCGGCGCCCGGCGACGACGCCGACCTCGGCTCGCGCGCCCGCCTCGTCGCCGCGCACCTGGCTGCGAACGGCGCGTCGTTCTTCGACGAGATCGCCGACGCGGTGCGACTGCTGCCGGCCGAGCTCGAGGATGCGCTCGCCGAGCTCGTCGTTCGCGGACGGGTCAACTGCGACAGCTTCGCCGGCCTGCGAGCGCTCCTCGTTCCGGCGGCGAAGCGCGCTTCGGCCGCGTCGCGCCGCCGCCGCGGCGGCACCCGCCTCGGCGTCGCCGACGCCGGCCGCTGGTCGCTGATCCGCAGCGCGCCGGCCGCGGTCGACGAGTCACCTTCGCGCGTCGTCGATCGGTCATCGCGTGACGCCGAGGACGCAAGGCGCAACGCCGAGCCCGTCTCGCGCAGCGCCGACCCGGCCTCGCGCGGAGTGCGCCCGGCCGCAGCGAAGACCGACGCCGACGTGATCGAGCACGTCGCTCGCGTCCTGCTGCGGCGCTACGGCGTCGTCTGCTGGCGCCTGCTCGAGCGCGAGGCGGCGTGGCTGCCGCCGTGGCGCGACCTGGTTCGCGTCTATCGCCGTCTCGAGGCGCGCGGCGAGATCCGCGGCGGCCGCTTCATCGCCGGCATCACCGGCGAGCAGTTCGCGCTGCCGGAAGCGATCGCGCAGATGCGTGAAGTCCGGCGGCGCCCGGCCGACGACGCGCTCGTCTGCCTCGCCGCGAGCGATCCGGCCAATCTGCTCGGCACCGTCGTCAGCGGGCCGAAGGTCGCCCGCATCGCCGGCGCGCGGGTCGTCTGGCGCGACGGCGTGCCGGTGGCGACGAGCGTCGGCGGCGAGGTCGAGGCGTTGTTGCCGCTCGACCGCGACACCCTGCGCGCGGTCGGCGATGCGCTGCGTCAAGGACCGGTCTGGCGCTTTCCCTCCGCCGCGCCGCCGCGCGAGAGCGCCCTGTCGTCCTGAGTCGAAAGCAAGCGAGCGAGCGCGCGCGAAGAGCGGCGTTCGCGCGCTCAGGGCGGCGAGCCGCGCCGCGCCAGCCTCGGATCGAGGCGATCGCGCAGGCCGTCGCCGAGGAGGTTGAGGCCGAGCACGGTGAGCGCGATCGCGACGCCGGGATAGACCGCGAGCTGCGGCGCCTGGAACAGCTGCTGCTGCGCCTCGTTGAGCATGCGCCCCCACGACGGCGTCGGCGGCTGCGTGCCGAGGCCGAGATAGCTGAGCGCCGCCTCGGCGAGGATCGCGAGCGCGAACTGGATCGTCGCCTGGACGATCAGGATCGCGGCGATGTTGGGAAGGACGTGCTCGAACGTGATCCGCCATTCGCCCTTGCCGAGCGCGCGCGCGGCGGTCACGAACTCGCGCGAGCGGACGACGAGCGCGCTCGCCCGCGCGATCCGCGCGAACACCGGCACGTTGAAGATGCCGATCGCGACGATCGACGTCACCAGCCCCGGGCCGTAGATGGCGGTCAGCAGGATCGCCGAGAGCAGCGCCGGAAACGCGAACGTGAAGTCGGCCAGGCGCATGACGACCTCCTCGACCCAGCCGCGCCGGACCGCGGCGAGCAGGCCGAGCGCGATGCCGAAGGCCATGCCGATGCCGACCGCGATCACGCCGACGGCGATCGAGACCCGGCTGCCGACGATGAGGAGCGAGACGATGTCGCGGCCGAGGCTGTCGGTGCCGAGCCAGTGCGACGCGCTCGGCGCCTGCAGCTTGTGCGGGATGTCGAGCTCGGTCGCCGGGTGCGGCGTCCAGACGTACGAGAGCAGCGCCAAGCCGACGACCGCGGCGACGATCGTCGCGCCGACGCACAGGCCGGCGCGGTGCCAGCCCCGCCGCGGCGCGACGTCCGGGCTCGCCGCAGGAGCCGCGGCGCTCACGTCGTTCGCGCCCGCGCGCGCAGGCGCGGGTCGATGACGACGTAGAG
>Ga0070671_100001698_pt1 | contig 16707 bp, 9 predicted proteins | sample KBSS73metaG_FD_65341 | JGI IMG/M metagenome (GOLD analysis project Ga0070671, IMG submission 65341) | Switchgrass rhizosphere microbial communities from Kellogg Biological Station, Michigan, USA - KBS S7-3 metaG | ecosystem: Host-associated > Plants > Roots > Rhizosphere > Soil ...
TGCATCAACGGCCGCGTCGTCGCGCTCGGCGCGTACTTCGGTGAGCGCAGCGATCGGCTCGTCGACCGGCTGCTGAGCGAGCAGCTCCAAGATGGCGGCTGGAACTGCGACACGGAGCGCGGCTCGGTGCGCTCGTCCTTCCACACGACGATCTGCGTGCTCGAAGGGCTCCTCGCGTTCGAGAAGGCGTTCGGCGCCGCAGCGCCGGTGACCGGCGCGCGGAGGCGCGGGGAGGAGTACCTCCTCGAGCGCCGTCTGCTGCGCAGGCTGTCGACCGGCGAGATCATCGAGCCCTCGTGGACGCAGCTCGCGTTTCCGACGCTCTGGCACTACGACGTGCTGCGCGCGCTCGACTATCTGCGTGCGGCCGGCACCCAGCCGGACGCGCGGGCCGAGGAGGCCGTCGCGGCCCTGATCGAGCGACGCCGGGGCGACGGGCGCTGGCCGCTCGACGTGCGGCACCGCAACACCCTTTACGAAGAGCAGGCCGGCCCCGTCGGAGAGGCGAATCGCTGGATCACGCTGCGCGCTCTCCGCGTGCTGGACTGGTCCGCGCGACCGCACTGAGCGGCTCTTCGCACGCACTCCCATCCCAGCGCTCTCCCAGCGCGTCTCCTTCCGCTCCTGAAGCACGGACCTGGTGTGCGCGCCGGGTCGCGAACCTCTCGTTTCCGGCACAGCGGGGCGGCGGGAACGCGACGGCGCCCAGGTCCGTATAGTCAGCGACCGGGAGGGACTCCATGAAGCTGGACATCGACAACCTGACCAAGGTCTATTCGGGAGGGGTGCGGGCGCTGAGCGCGTTCTCGCTCCAGCTGGGTCCCGGCGTCCTCGGCCTGCTCGGACCCAACGGCGCCGGCAAGTCCACCCTCATGCGGATCCTGGCGACGGTCACGCGTCCCACGAGCGGGCGCGTGACCTGGAACGGCGCCGACATCTCCCGGGATCCCGACGTCCTGCGCTCCGAGCTGGGATATCTCCCGCAGGACTTCGGCGTCTATCCCAACCTGACGGCCGTGGAGTTCCTCGAGTACATCGCCGCGGTCAAGGGGCTCTCCGGTCCCGCGGCCCGGCGCCGCATCGACGAGCTGCTCGTCCTCGTCAATCTGGCGGACGTGCGGCGGCGTCCCATCGGTGGATTCTCGGGCGGGATGCGGCAGCGCGTGGGCATCGCCCAGGCGCTGCTGAACGATCCGCGTCTGCTCATCGTCGACGAGCCGACGGCAGGTCTCGACCCCGAAGAGCGCGTGCGCTTCCGCAACCTGCTCTCTGAGCTGGGCGGCGAGCGGACCGTCATCCTCTCCACCCACATCGTCTCCGACGTGGAAGCCGTCGCGACCGAGATCGCGCTCATCGCGCAGGGGCGGCTCCTCGCCCACGCCTCCCCGGAGAAGCTCCTGCGGGAGGTCGCGGGGCGCGTATGGGAGTGGGCGCTTCCCAGCGAGGACCTGCCCGCGGCCAAGCAGCGATTCCTCATCAGCGCGCAGGTCCGCCGCAGCGACGGCGTGCACGTCCGTGTGGTGGGGAACGAGGCGCCGGCGCCCCGGGCGACGCCCGCAGAGCCGTCGCTGGAGGATGCCTATCTCTACCACGTCAACGCCGGCCGCGCCGAGCGTGCCGGCCAGGCCGGGTGAGCCGGTCCATGGTCCGCATCGTCTTCCAGATCGCCAAGGCCGACTTCCTCGAGCGCGTGAGGCGGCACAGCTACCTCGTCACCCTCCTCGCCACACTCTTTCTCGGGTATCAGGTCGTCATCGGCAATATCGGGATGTTCCTGGGGGACTACCGGGGCGTCTACAACTCCGCATGGGTCGGGGTCATGATGGCGATGACCTCCACGCTCTTCGTCACGCTGGTCGGCTTCTATGTCGTGAAGAACTGCATCGAGCGTGATCGGACCACCGGCGTCGGGGAGATCCTGGCGGCCACGCCCATGACGCGGTCCCAGTACCTGTTCGGCAAGTGGCTCAGCAATTTCGCGCTGCTCGCCACCATCCTGATCGTGCTGGCCGGCTGCGGTATCGTGGTCCAGCTCTGGCGGGGGGACGAGGCGCACATCGATCTCGCTGCGATCCTGCTTCCATTCGTCTTTCTCTCCGTTCCCGCCATGGCGGCCCTGGCGGCGTGGGCCGTCTTCTTCGAGACGGTGCCGGGCCTGCGGGGCGGATTCGGAAACGTCGCCTGGTTCTTCCTCTGGGGCGTGCTGCTGGCGGTCCCCGTCCAGACGAAGCAGCCCTGGGCGGACATGGCCGGCATCGCCGCGGTAGAGAAGACGCTGATGGACGAAGCGCAGCGGCGATTCCCGGATTACAAGGGGGGCTTCAGCATCGGAGGCCGCGCGGGCGACGCGGGAACGCCCACCACGTTCGTCTGGGAGGGAATCCACTGGACGCCGGGGCTGGTGGCGCCGCGGGCCGGCCTGTTCGGCATCGCCGCGCTCCTGGTCGGGATCGGATCGCTCTTCTTCAATCGGTTCGACCCGGCGGGGAGATTCTCGCGCCGTCCCCGGCGCACGGGAATCCGGACGCCCGGGTCGGCCGAGTACGCCGCCCCCGGGGTCGTCGGGTCCGGCGCGGGCGCCGGGGCGGGCGAGAGAGCCGAGGGAGCCGAGATCGCCCGTCTCCTCGTGGCCGCAACGACCGCGTCCGCACCTCGTCCGCAAGCAGACCACCAGCTCACCCCGCTCCCCGATGCCGTTCGGAGGGCCGTCTCGGGCAAGCGCTTTCCGTGTCCGGGTCTCGTGGCCGCGGAGGTCCGGCTGATGCTGCGCGGCCAGCGCAAGCTCTGGTATGCGGGAGCGCTGGGACTGTTCATTGCCGGACTTGCGGCGCCGCTGGAAGCGGCGCGCGGGATCGTGCTTCCCCTGTGCTGGCTCTGGCCGGTGCTCGTCTGGAGTCCGCTGGGGGCGCGGGAGGCTGCGCGGGGAACGTCGCAGCTCGTCTTCTCCGCCCCGCGCGCGCTGGGGCGGCAGCTCCCCGCCGCCTGGTGCGCGGGCCTGCTGCTGGCGATCGCAACGGGAGGAGGCGTGGCGGTGCGGCTCCTGCTGGCCGGCGACGTCCCCGCGCTGGGAGCGTGGCTCGCGGGAGCGCTGTTCCTTCCATCGCTGGCGCTGGCACTGGGGACCTGGAGCGGCACCGGCAAAGTCTTCGAGGGAATCCTGCCGGCCCTCTGGTACATCGGCCCGATGAATCACGTGGCCGCGTTCGACTATTGCGGCGCCGGGCGCGCCGCCATCGAGGCGGGAATGCCGCTGGCGTATGCGGCAGGAGCCGTGGCGCTCCTGGTGGCCGCGTGGTTGGGCCGCCGGCGCCAGATGCGCCGGTCGTGACCGCGGGAGCCTCGGCAGTCCTACGAGCGCGACGCTATTGGTCGCTCGCGGGGCAGTCGGTGAGCGCCACGCCGAGGTCACTCGAGTATTGAGCGAGCGTCGAACAGACAGCGAGCCGGAAAGCCGGGTCCGACCGCAGCCTCATGTCGAGGTGCTCCCGAAGATACTCGGTCCTGGCCTGATCGGTTTCGAGCTTTTTGAAGGCGTCTTCCGCGAGTATCGCTCCGAAGTGGAAGAACGTGCGTTCGCGGACGATCCGCGCGGGAAAAGCGGAAACGAACCCGGCTCTCAGGAGCACCGGGTCGGGTTCCTTCACTCCTGTCATCTCGGCCAAGCCGCTGCATACATGAAAGCTGTATTCCGGCTTGCCGGCGGGTTTCCCTTCGATGACGCTCGGCGTATGGACCGGATCCGGCCGGACGAAGGTGCTGACGTAGGGGAAGAAGTCATCCCACGTCAGGCTCTTCATCGTCTTCGGCTCGAATGCCGGGCACTCGGCGCAGCTCAGGCCTTCCTTCCGGAGGTTCCTTTGAAGGCGCGGCAGGACGGCTCTCAGAAAGTCCTCGTCCTGCAGGTACGCCTCCGCCGTCAGCCGGTTCCGCTCCGCCGGCTCCTTCACGGCGAAAACGGCCTGCAGACCTCGGGGCGTGGCGGAGAACACGGGCGGCACGGAGACGAGGAGAGGCCGGGACTGCTCGAAGGCGGAATCGATGGCCCGCTCGAGCGGATGCGCCGCCGGCGGGGCGCCGCAGGCGGCGCGGTCACCGGTAGCCGTCCGGTAGCCGTCCGGCATGCGGGGATCGGCGATCGCGCAGATGGTCTGCCCGATCGACTTGCGGATGTCCGCCCAGGGCACGGCAGCGTCGGGCTGCGCCGCTGACGCTTCAGCCGGCGCCGGCGCCGCCGCGATGAACGCGAGAATGGCCGCCGCAATCATGATGTCCTCCCGCCGGTTCACTTCTCCAGAGTCAGATGGATCCTGAGCGAGCGCGGCGCGGCGCTCGCGTTCTCGATGACCATGAGAGCCTCGGCGCCGACGATGTCGATCGGCGCGATCGAGACCGGCGCGTTCAGGATGGTGAACCCCTCGAGCCGCTCCGAGCCCGTCGGTCCCGAGAGCGAGGGGAGCAGCGGGGTGAGCTTCGCGCCCTCGGGCGGCAGGCCGTTCGTGCAATGCGCCAGCGACGGCTCGCGCCGGCACGGGTCGAAGAAGGCGTCGTCGGGGTGGTTACGGATGTACCAGTGAACCGTGACCGGCGTGGCGGCGGCGGTCTTGGGAGAGATCTGCGATATCTGGATCCGAGCCAGTCGCCACTCTGCCAGTGGAATCGGTCCGAGCGGCTCCTTCTCGCCCGTACTGAGATCGAGCTCGAAGGTCTGGATCTTCCGGGTCTCCACCTGGCGCACATCGATCGGCTCGGACAGGCTCTCGAGCTTCACCTTCTGCGTCTGGGGGAAGTTGCTGACCTCGATCTTCGCCCCGTCCAGGCGGCAGACGCACTCCTCCGCGGCGGCCGCCGGGCCTGGGGCCGCGAGGAATGCGAGAGGCAGCAGGTAGCGGGCGACGGCGGACGTCATTCGGAAGTCCATGGTCTCTCCTTGTATCGTGGTGCTCTCCACGGAGCGACGTTGATGTTAATCCCGTCAGCGCGGATTCGTGAGGCGGCGCCGGGAAGCGCCGCCCTAAGGGCGCGGGAGAGTACGGCGTCGCGCGATGATGAAAACGGCCAGAGAAGGAATCCATTTGACCTTCACCCCGCCCCACAGTACAGAAGAGGGTATGTCACATGCTGTTCGGAGGGGATTCCCGAGGAAAGGCACCCGTTGAGATCCTCAGGAGCCGATCTGCGCCTGCTGGAAGAGCGGGAGATGCGGCATGGTCGTGGCGTCTTCACCTCGACGATTCTCGGTCTCTTCCTGCTCGCTACCGCCGTCGGGGCGAGCTTCGCCGAGACCTCGCTTGTCCTTTTCAGCGAGCCCGGGGATCCCATCGGGTCTGGGCACGAGTACGCCTACTCGGACGCGGACGGCACCTTCACGGTCACGCGCAACGCCGGGAACGGAGTTTCGATCTGGCTTCGTGCCGCCCCGGGCGACGACGATTGGCTCCTGGACTTCGCGGGAGCCGGCAACAAGCTTCTGACCACTGGCACCTACGCCAACGCCTCGCACTACCCCTCCACCGACCCGCTCCGTCCCGGAATGAACGTCATCGGGAATCACTTGGCCTGCGCCACCCTCACAGGGAGCTTCGAAGTCCTCGACATCGTCTACAACGCAGAGGGCGGGATCGACCGTTTCCGCGCGCGCTTCGAGCAGTTCTGTCAGTCGGCGACGCACTCACTCACGGGCGAAATCCGATTCCATACGGCCGTTCCCGTCCACCTGACGGTTCCCCGCTCGGTTTCGGTCGTCGAGGGGCAGGAGCTGCGCTTCGATGTTTCCGCCCTGGCCGAGGACGGCCTTCCGGTGGCCCTGTCCGTTCAAGGCCTTCCGGCCGAGGCGGTCCTATCGGCGACCGGTCCCGGAGCGGGCGAGCTCCGCTGGACGCCGGGTCACGACCGGGCCGGCTCCTACGTCGCGACCTTCTTCGGCGAGGACAGCACGGGCCACGTCGAGGACGCTCCCACGCGCGTCTTCGTCGGAGCCCTCCTGCACGTGCCTGCGGATCACACGACCATCCAGGGGGCGATCGACGCCGCGCCCGAGGCGTCCGTCGTGATCGTCGGCCCGGGCACCTACCGCGAGAACCTCGACATGCGGGGAAAGGCGCTGACCCTGACCAGCGCCGAGGGGCCGGACGCGACGATCATCGACGGGCAGCGCCATGGGCCGGTGATTCGCTGCGGCGACGGCATGCGAGCCGGGACGATCATTCGCGGATTCACGCTGCAGGGGGGTGCGGCATCGTACGGCGCGGGGATCCTGATCGAAGGGAGCGGGCCCACGATCGCCGGAAATGTCTTCAGGGACAATGTCGAGTATTCCGCAGGGGGCGGCGCCGCCATTGGCGGGTTCTACGCGTCTCCGCTCATCGACGGGAACGTGTTCACGGGCAACAGCTGCGATACCCAGGGGGAGTCCGCAGTCATCACTCTGGAGGGTGAAGGGATACCGATCGTCGTGAACAACCTCATCCTGGACAATCCCTGCACCGGCATCAACGCTGCGGTCTATGGCTCGGCCGGCCCATCCGTCGTCAACAACACGATCGTGGGTAATCGCGCCGGCATCCGTCTCGACCGACGGCTGAATCTGTCCTCGCACCTGTACAGCAACAACGTCCTCGCCGGCAACCAGGTGGGCCTCCAGGTCGACTTCGAGCCGCCGGCGGTGAACCCGATCTGGAAGCACAACCTCGTGTTCGGAAACGGAGTCGCCTACCTGGGGACCGCCGATCGCACCGGTTCGAGCGGGAACATCGCCGGCGATCCGAAGTTCCTCTGTCCGGCCCGGGGCGATTACCGCCCGACGGCGGCTTCCGCCGTGGTCGACGCCGGGGACGATGACGCCGGACTTACGAGGATCGACCTGCGGGGAACGACGAGAGTCCTGGACGGCGACGGCGACGGCACGGCCATCGTCGACATCGGTGCGCTGGAATTCGATCCGTCGTCGCCGGGCCTATGTCTCGTCTGCCCGGACGATATGACCGTCCTCGCGCCGCACGATCAGGTGACCGCGGTGGTCCTCTATTCGCCGGTCGTGAGCGAAGGGGCGGCCGTTGTCTGCGCTCCTGCGTCGGGCGCGGTCTTCGCTGAGGGAACGACCACCGTGACGTGCACCGCGCACGACGCGACGAACGACACCGAAGTCTGCTCCTTCGGGGTCACGGTCATCGTGCCTCCCTCCAACGATGACTTCGACTACGCCACCGAGATCACGGATCTTCCTTTTACCGACAGGGTCAACACCAAGAAAGCGACGATCGCGAACGACGATCCGCCGGGCTGCGGAGGCCCCGAGTCGGTCTGGTACGCCTACACGCCCCGCCACGACACGGTCATCGACGTGCAGGCGGGGGACAGCAGCTATCTCGTGAACCTGGCCGCCTTCACGGGATCGCGCGGGGCGCTGACGCAGGAGGCGTGCGCCACCTCCCAGATACATCTGGCCGTGCGCGCGGGGGAGAGAATCTACGTGATGGCTTCGAGGCATACGGCGATCGGTCCCGGTACCCTTCGGATCAAGGTCTCGGGGAGTCTCTGCGAGGACCGGCCTGTCGATTGCGGGCTGCCGCATCTCCTCCAGCCCAACGGCGGCGTTCTGGCTGCCGGTTCGGTCGTGCCGATCCGGTGGGAGTCTCCCAGGACCGACGTGACGTTCGATCTCCAGTATTCGATCGACGACGGAGCACGCTGGAAGCCGATCGCGACAGACATCACCGGGAATTCGTATTCCTGGACGGTCCCACCGCAGTCGAACAGCACGACCAAGTCCAAGGTGCGCGTCATCGCCTACAACTCGTCGCATGTCAGGGCGGGGGCGGATGTCTCGGATGCGCCCTTCACGTTCGCCGTAGTCAAGGTCGATTCACCGAACGGCCACGAGTACCTGTCGTCCGCCACCACGAGGACCGTCAGATGGACGACCTATCCCACGACGCGTCCTGTCGAGAGCGTCTCGCTCTTCCTGTCGACGACGGGTGGAGCGACCTGGAAGACGATCGCGACGGTTGGAGGCAACCCGGGACTCTATGACTGGACCGTCCAGGTCGTCGGCCGCTTCCGCTCGAATTGCCGGCTCCGTGTGATGCTTCGCGATGTCGCGGGCAAGAGCCTGGGCAGGGACGAGAGCGACGCCGCTTTCGCGATCGAGCCCTGACATCCGAGATCGACGGGAATGACACGACGGGGACGACGGCTCGAGACGCGCCGCCGCCGATTCGTCAGAAGCGGTCGCCGATCACAAAGTAGAAACGTTCCCGGTCCGGTTCGGTCCAGCCCCATCCGATCCTGGCCGGGCCGAGAGGAGTCTCGGCTCCGAGGAACACCGAGCCGCCGTAACGGAGGGAATCCCAGGTAATCGCATCGTCCGCACCATAGACGTTGCCCGCCTCGAGCGTGGTCCCCGCGAAGAGCCGTCCCGCCAGCGGGCCGAGAGTGATTCCGGTGAGCTGGTGGTAGAAGCCGAGGCCGAAGGTGCCGCCCTGATCCCCGATCAGCTCGTTGTCACCGAGGCCCGAGAGACGTCCGGCCCCGCCGGCCACCGCGGCGGTGCTCAGCGGTCCTCCGCTCGAGAAGTTGTCGATCAGGGAGGCGAACGGGGCGAACGTGTTGCGTCCCACGGAAAGGAATTGCTCCCACTCGACACGCGCTTGGGTCGCGTCTTCGTCGCCCCCCAGGGACTCGAGAGTCCGATCGAACGCTACGGTTCCATGGGCTCCGTGCGTCGGGAACACCGGACGGTCGCGCGAATCCATGGAAAATGCGCCGCGCACGCCGCCGAGCTGGTCTTCCCCCTTGCCCAGATTGGGAGGTCCGATCCGTACGTCGCCCGTCTCCCTCCCTCGATAGATCCCCGCGCGGAGCTCTCCCCAGTTTCCGAGCGTGCGGCCGGCGGCGAGGCCGCCTCCGTAGTAGTTGAGGCGCAGGTCCGCCACCGGCTGTCCGTCGATCCAGAGCGACTGGGTCGTGCGCCCGATCGCGACGCCGGCATCGGCGAACCACCTTTGCCCCCAATCGAGCGGCTGATAGAACTCCGTGGACGCGAGCGACTTGCCGCCGATCTGGAACGTGTTGACCCACTCGCCGTTGAGACGGTTCACCGCCAGGACGCGGTGGCGGATGAGGACCGCGTAGGCGTCGTCGCCCTGAAAGTCGCTCCGGAGGTTCACCCCGAACTGGAGGCTCCCGCGGCTGTAGGGCTTCTCGGGGGTTCGCAGGGTGAGGCGGCTCGCGCCGTCGTCGACCTTGAGGTCGTAGGACATGAGGCCGAAGGTATCGAAGGCCGAGAGATTGATCAGGTCCTTCTTGAGCTGCGCCTCGTCCAACGGCTGACCTGGGGCGACGTGGAGACGTTTCGTCACGACGCGGTCGTCCAGCCAGGAGGTGTTCTCCAGGTGGAACTCCTTCAACGGGACCGCGGTCGCATCGGTCAGATGGTGGCGCGCCTCGAACTGCTTCCAGCGCTCGGGGTCCGCCCCCAGGGGACGGAGGAGAGCCACCTGTTTCCGCGCCGCCTCTTCTCCGAGCGCCACGGCATCCCGCGCGCGGTCGAAACTCTTGAAGGAGATGTCTCCCAGCACGGGCTCGATCAGGACGTCGGTCTTCGAGAGCCGCTCCTTGTCGACGTCCACGCTCCCGGCGGTGAGGTACGCCGTGAGCTGGTTCATCACGCCCAGGAAGGAGAGGCGTCCGATCTCCGTGTCGAGCGGCGTCGAGATGTTCACCGCGATGATCTGCTCGGCGCCGAGCTTCTGGGCGACGCCCACCGGGAGGTTCGCCGCGGAGCCGCCGTCGACGAGCTGGCGTCCATCGAGGATGACCGGCGGGAAAGCTCCCGGGATCGACATGCTCGCGCGCATGGCCAGGGCGAGGTCCCCCTTCGCCAGGACCACGGCCTTGCTCGTGCCGAGGTCCATGGCCACGGCGCGGTAGGGGATCGGGAGCTTGTCGAAGTCCGTCTCGTCCGTGGCGTGGACGACGAGGTCGCGCAGTGTGAGCTCCAGCTTCTGCCCCCCCAACAGGCCGGTCGGAAGGGACGGCTTACCGCCGACGAAACGGAGCTTGAGCGGGACGAGATAGGGACTGTCGTCCCCTTTGCGCCGGTAGGGGCGATCGGTGCGCTTGACCGTATCGAAGAAGATCTCGTTCCAGTCGATGGTCGCGAGGATGTCCTCGATCTGCTGCGGCGAGTAGCCGGCGGCGTAGAGCCCTCCCACGATGGACCCCATGCTCGTTCCCACGATGAGGTCGGGAACGATGTGGTTCTCCTCGAGGACCTTGAGGACGCCGATGTGGGCGGCGCCCCGGGCTCCGCCGCCGCTCAGCACGAGGGCCAGCTTGGGATGCTTGCCGGGCGTGGGCGGCGCCGGCGGCGCGCTGCCCTCGGGTCCGGCGGTCTGACCGAAGGAAGGACCGGCCGCGAGGGCCAGAAGGAGGAGCGTGGAGAGCAGGCGCTGCGCGGGATCCCTCATGGGCGGGATTCTCCCACCAAAGGGCCGCGGAGGGATGGGCGGCCCCCGACCGCGCTCTTCATGACCGCCGCCGCGCGGCTCAGCCCGACAGCGCTTCCGACAACGCGGCGAGGGAGACGTCGTACCGATAGGTGATCTGCATGTGGCCGTCGTCGAACTCTTCGTGGCGGTGCGCGATGCCGCGAGCGGCGAGCTCCTCGGCGAGGACGCGCGCGCCGAAGTGGAGGTTCCATTCATCGCGGGTTCCGCAGTCGATGAAGAGGAGCCGGAGCGACCGCAGCGCGGACTCGTAACGGCCGACGAGGCGCGCGGGATCCCATTCGAGCCACCGCGCCCAGACGTCCTCGCGCAGGCGCCCCGTGCGCAGATCGAAGGGCAGCTCGATCCCCAGCTCGCTTTCGGTGTCGGGAGAATAGGCGGCCGCCATCGCGAGGATGTTCAGGACCGTGAGGTCCTCGTGCTTCTTGCGCACGCTCTCCTGGAACGCGCGGAAGAACGGGCCGACGCCTCCCGCCTTCTGCACGCCGTTCAGGAACTTCGGGAAGTCGGGGAGGTAGCAGTACTCGAAGAGCATGTCGCCGCTGTGGCACGCGACGGCGTGGAAGACGTCGGCGTTGCGCATGCCGTGGATGATTGCGCCGAACCCGCCGCTCGATTTACCCATGACCCCGCGCCGGTCGGGGCGCGTGCGATAGGTCGCGTCCGCCCACGGAACCAGCTCGCGCACGAGATGCTCTTCGTAGCGGCCCGTCGCGGATGAATCGATGTACTGGCTCCCGCCGAAGCGCGTGAAGCAGTCGGGCATGACGAGGATCATCGGTCGGGCCCGGCCGGAGGCGATCAGCCGGTCCATGCGCTCGGCGATGTTCGGCGCCCAGCCGTCCTCGTTCAGCAGCATGACGCCCCGCCCCGTATAACCCGTCAGGCAGAAGACGACCGGGTAGCGTGTGGAGGGCGCCGCGTCGTATCCGGGCGGCAGGTACACCGGCACGGTCCGCACCGCGGGATCCCCGCAAGGGTTCGATTTCAGGACCTCGCTCGTGAACGCGATCCTCTCGACGCGGCCGGAGACGGACGTCATGCCAGGGCTCCTTTGCGCCCCCACTATAGGCAGGAAGGCGTCCGGCTTGCCAGCGCCGTGGGGGCCGGGCTATTCTCGTCGCGAGCCCGTTCCCGGTAAGGCAATCCGTCGTTCCCCTGAAAGGCAGCCCGTCATGCGCGAGATCACCGAGTTCGTCAACGAGCCCTTCACCGACTTCGGCAAGTCCGAGAACCGCAAGGCCATGGAGGCGGCGCTGGCGAAGGTTCGCGCCCGGCTCGGGGCCTCTCACCAGGTCGTCATCGGCGGCAAGCGGATGGCGGGGGACGGAACGTTCGTGTCCACGAACCCGTCGCGCCCCTCCGAGATCGTCGGCGTCTTCGAGAAGGGGACGGCCGAGCTCGCCGACCTCGCCGTCAAGACCGCGCACGAGGCGTTCGCGTCCTGGTCCCGCACGAGCGCGCGCGATCGCTCCGAGGTCCTGTTCAAGGCCGCGGCCATCCTGCGCGAGCGCAAGCACGAGATGTCCGCGTGGATGATCTTCGAGGCGGGGAAGAACTGGGCCGAGGCCGACGGCGATACGGCGGAGGCGATCGACTTCTGCGAGTTCTACGCGCGCGAGAACCTGCGCTACGCGGGCGAGCAGCCTCTCACGCGCATCCCGTCCGAGAAGAACGAGCTGCGCTACATCCCGCTCGGTGTCTGCGCGATCATTCCGCCGTGGAACTTTCCGCTCGCGATCATGGCGGGAATGACGGCGGCCGCGTTCGTCACCGGCAACACGGTGGTGCTCAAGCCGGCGAGCGACACGCCGACCATCGCCGCGCGTTTCTTCGAGATCCTCGAGGAGGCCGGCCTGCCCCCCGGCGTCGTGAACTTCCTGACGGGGCCCGGGAGCCTCGCGGGGGAGTCCCTCGTGAAGCATCCGCTCGTGCGCGTCGTCGCGTTCACGGGCTCGAAGGCCGTCGGGCTGCGCATCAACGAGCTCGCCGCGAAGGTCGGCCCGGGACAGAAGTGGGTGAAGCGCGCCGTCCTCGAGATGGGCGGTAAGGACTTCATCATCGTCGACAGGACCGCCGACGTCGACGCCGCCGCGACGGGGATCGTCTCGGCCGCGTTCGGCTTCCAGGGGCAGAAGTGCTCGGCGTGCTCGCGCGCGATCGTGGACGCTTCCGTGTACGACGCCGTCGTCGCCAAGGTTGCGGAGAAGACCAAGGCGCTCGCGGTCGGCGCCGCGGACGATCCGGCGACCGCCGTCGGACCCGTGATCAACGAGGATGCGCGCCGCAAGATCCTCAATTACGTCGAGTCGGGGAAGTCGGAAGGGCGGCTCGTCGCGGGAGGCGGGGCGGCGGACGGCTCCGGGTGGCTGATCCAGCCGACGGTCATCGCGGACGTGAAGGAAGACGCCCGGATCGCCCAGGAAGAGATCTTCGGTCCCGTCCTCGCCATCCTCAAATCGAAGGACCTCGACGATGCGCTGCGCATCGCGAACGGAACCGAGTACGGCCTGACCGGATCGATCTACTCGAACGACCGGGCCGCGATCGACCGCGCCAAGAACGAGGCCTTCGTCGGCAATTTCTACGTGAACCGCAAGTGCACGGGCGCGCTCGTCGGCGTGCACCCGTTCGGCGGCTTCAACATGAGCGGCACCGACTCCAAGGCCGGCGGACGCGACTACCTGCTGCTCTTCCTCCAGGCGAAGGCGATCAGCGAGCTGACCTCCAGGTAGGCGCCTCGCCCGGGTCCGCGGGTCCCTTGCGGATCCGTGATCCCGCGCACGATTCCGCAACGCCTTCGGCCTCCGGTCCTTTCGTCCGAGGCCGCCAACTCCTTGGAAATACTGGAGTTGCGCCGGGATCGCGCCGCGCGGCGGGCTGGTCCGCACCTTGCTCCCTCACGGGCGAGCGATGAACGACACGCGGCCCCATCACCAGCCGGGGCTCCCGGTAGTGCCCGACGCCGACGATGTTCTGGCGGCGATCCGGCGCCTGGACCTCTCGGGGCCGCGCGAAAAGGACGATCTCGGGCCGTCGGTGGAGGCGGGCGTGTCGGGGCGCACCGCTTCCGCCGGCGGCCCTCTTGTTGTCTCTCCTCCCCTTCGCGATCTGGGCCTCCTGCTCGACGACGCCCTCATCGACAACCTCTTGATGTCGGAAGGACCGCAGGTCTCGATCCCGGTCGAGATGGCGCTCGACGCGCTCTCGGCGCACGAGGCCAGCGCCGGCGCGGGCGCCGCCGATACGATCGGCGCGAGCGCCGGCGATACGCTCGGCACGCGCTGGCGCCTCACGTCCTGGTCGGGACGCGAGGGGCGGAGCGGGAAGCTGGAGCTCACGGCCACCCTCGTTCCCTCGCCACCGGCGTTCCTGACCGAGTGGCCGATCCGTCCCCGCGCGCCACGAGCGCGGTCGCGCTTCCCTTGGGATCTTCTCGGAAGCGATCGCCGCCCCTCGGCCCTGGATCGGACCCTCGAGGACGCCGCCCTGCAGGATCTCCCGGGTGCCGAAGCCGGGAGCTTCGCGCCGGACCCCGCCGCGCCGGCGCCGCAGCGGTCGGCGGCGCGAGGGATCTCGGCGGGCGTCGCCGCCGCCCCGGATCACGCCGCGCGCGCCCAGGCCGCCGAGGACAACGCGGGCATCGAGAGCGAGCGGGACCGGCGCGAGCGCGAGGCTGCGCTCGCGATCGCCGAGGCCAGGCGATCCCCATCGCCCGCCATGGTCGCGCTCGCATCGCTGGTCTTTCCCGGATGGGGACAGGCGCTCAACGAGGAACGACGCAAGGCCGCGGCCTATCGGTCGGCATATCTCGCGACGCTCTTCTTCGCGGCCACGCTCGCATGGCGAGGCCCGATCGGCAGGTTGGCCGCGTCCCTCGCGTCCGTCGATACCGCTCCCGCCTTCGCCTGGCTCGGGACGGCCTTCACGGCCGGCGCGGGGCTCTGGCTGCTCTCGATCTACGACGCGCTCGTCGTCCGCATCGCCCGCCGCCGCACGACCTAGGCGGGCTCCCGCCCCGCCGAGCTCCCTTCGGGAGACGCTGGCAGGAGTAGGCCCAAGGGCCAGGCCCAGGCAGGACCCCGCCTCCGCCGAAGCGCGATCTGGGCGCGTTTGCCTGCAATGGAGAGGTCTTTTCCGGGCTCGCACGTGGGAAAAGGGCGTTCGCGCTGGCTTCGCCCTGTTCTTGTCAGTACTCTGTTTGGCGGGGTTCCTTCATGTTTGGGAGAGGGTCGAGCGAACGTCTGATCGCAATAGCCATGGCTTGGGCCGCGGCGATCGCATCGGCTCGCGGCGCCGCTCCCGCTGTTCCCGCCGCTCCTGCCGGTCCCGGCGCCGCGCCACGCGAGATCGCCCTCGCGCAGCGCATCGACGCGGAGCTCAAGCCCGGAGAGTCCCATCGCTATCAGATGACGCTCGCCGCCGGACGCGCGGCCCTTGCCGTGGCCACGCAGACGGGGATCGACGTCGCGCTCGTCTTGCGCGGCCCCGGCGGCGCCGAGATCGCGCGCGAGGATGCGCGCTCGAGCGGGATGGAGCCGCTCGTCGGCATCGCCCCGGTCACGGGCTCGTACGAGATCCTCGTCAGCGGCTCTCCTCGCTCCACGCCGGGCCGTTACACGCTCGTCGTGAGCGATATGACGCTCGATCCCGATCGCGGCGCGGCGCTGCAGCATCACGCCGCCGGACGCCGGCTCGCGTCGGGGGCCCGGGAAGGCTGGCCCGAGTCGCGCGGGGAGTTCATCGCCGCGCGCGCCTCGTGGGACGCGGCGCGCGAGCCCGCGATGGCGGCCTATTCCTCCCAGGAGCTGGGCCTTCTCTCGCTCGCCCTTCAGGACCTCACCGCGGCGAAGGACGCGTTCACCGATGCCGCGCGCCGCTTCGACGATCTGGGGCTCACCCCGGATCTGGCCGTCGCCCTGAAGTCCCAGGGCGAGGCGCTGATGGCGGCGGGTGAGTTTCGCGCCGCGAGCGACGCTCTGCGGACGGTGCTCTCGATGGAGCCGTCCCTGACCCCGGTCGATCGGGTGACGCTGCACTACGACATCGGCTGCACCGCCAAAGAGCTCGGGGACTACGACGCCTCGCTGACGGCCCTGCGCGTGGCGATCGCCGCCTTTCACGATCTGGGAATGGTCCCCAGCGAGCTCACGGCGCGCTCCGAGATGGCCTCCGTCCACGTGATGCGGAGCGATCCCGTTCGCGCCCTCGAGGAGCTGACCGCGGGGGTCGTGCTGAGCCGCGAGGCCGCCCGCCCCGACCAGGAAGCGAGGTTCCATCAGCGCCTGGGCGTCGTCTACTGGGAGGCGGGAGACGAGGACGCCGGCGCTGAGGAATGGGGCCGCGCGCTGACGCTCCATCGCGCCGCGGGGAACCGGATCGGCGAGGCGGCGGTCCTCATGTCGCTCGGCGACTACGATTCGATGCAGGGGAAGACAGGCGATGCGATCGCCAAGTACCAGAAGGCCTACGACATCCTGACCGAGCTCGGCTCGAAGCAGGGCCAGGCGAGGGCCCTCACGCGGCTGGGGACCGCGCTCGCCAAGCGCGGCGAGCTCGCCCGCGCCGAGGAGCTTCAGACGAAGGCGGTCGAGATCAACCAGGCGATCGGCAACAAGCAGGGCGAGGCGCTCGCGCTCAAGAACCTCGCCGCGACCAAGAGCAGCCTCGGCGACCGTGCGGCCGCGCGCGATGTCCTCACGCGCGCGCTCGCCCTCAGCCGGGAGCTCGGCGGCGGCATCGCCCGGCCCGACATCATCGCCGACCTCGCGCTCGTCTACAGGGACCTCGGGGACACGGACCGGGCTCTCGGGCTTCTCGACGAGTCGCTCGCCGAGTTCGAGGCCGAGCAGCGGCGCGCCCTGGTTCCGTCCCTGCAGGCGGGCATCGGGCACGACGCGCAGTCCGCGTACGCGGCGAGGATCGATATCCTCATGAGCCGCCACCTGGTCTCGCCGCGCGCCGGCTGGGACGCGAAGGCCCTGGAGACGGCGGAGCGCGCGCGCGCCAGGGCGCTGCTCGGCATGCTCGCCGAGTCGCACGTAGACATCCGCAAGGGGGTCGAGCCCGCGCTGCTCGCCCGCTACCGGTCGCTGCAGGCGGAGGCGGCGTCCGCGAGCGCGGCGGCGAAGGCGGACACAGGGCGCCTCTCCGACCTCACCTCCAGGCTCCATCTCGCCGAAGCGGAGATCCGCCGTGCCAG
>Ga0070671_100001705_pt1 | contig 16679 bp, 11 predicted proteins | sample KBSS73metaG_FD_65341 | JGI IMG/M metagenome (GOLD analysis project Ga0070671, IMG submission 65341) | Switchgrass rhizosphere microbial communities from Kellogg Biological Station, Michigan, USA - KBS S7-3 metaG | ecosystem: Host-associated > Plants > Roots > Rhizosphere > Soil ...
GTCTTGACGATGCGCCAGCCCCCGAAGGCGGTGCCCACGGCCATCGCGGCGTGGCAGCCGAGGATGATCCAGAGGGTGTGCGGGTCGGTCATCTTCAGCTTGGTATCGGGGCTCATGCGGCCCGCCGCGACCAGGAGGGCCACGATGATCCCCATGGTCTTCTGTGCGTCGTTGCCGCCATGGCCGAGGGAATAGAGGGCCGCGGAGACGAGCTGCATCCGCCGGAAGAGGTGATCGACGCTCGCCGGGCGCCAGCGGCGGAAGATCCAGTAGACGGCGAGCATGAGGAGGAACCCCATCGCGCAGCCGAGGAGCGGGGCGAGAGGGATGAACTTGAAGGTCTCGATCAGCTTCTCCCAGCGCAGCACGCCCCATCCCGCGTGCGCGACGCCCGCGCCGGCGAACCCGCCGATGAGGGCGTGCGAGGAGCTCGTCGGCAGCGCCCAGACCCACGTCAGCAGGTCCCACACGATGGCGCCGATCAGCCCCGAGAGCACGACGTAGACCCATTCCTTGTCGTCCGGCGCGATCTTCACGATCTTGGAGATCGTGTCCGCCACCTTGGGAGCGAAGACGAACATGGCCACGAAGTTGAAGAAGGCCGCCCAGAGGACCGCCACCTGCGGCTTGAGGACGCGTGTGGAGACGACCGTCGCGATGGAGTTGGCGGCGTCGTGGAAGCCGTTGATGACATCGAAAGCGAACGCGATGACGACGGTGAGGACGACGACGGCGGTGACGGACATGAACTACGCGTGCTCCAGGACCACGCCCTCGATGATGTTCGCGACGTCCTCGCACCGGTCGGTCGCGTTCTCGAGGTTTTCGTAGATTTCCTTCCACTTGATGATGGTGATCGGATCCTTCTCCTCCTTGAAGAGGCGCGCGACGGCGTTGCGCAGGATCGTGTCCGCCTCGTTCTCCAGGCGATTGACGTCGATGCAGGCCTTCACGATGGAGGCGGCGTTCTTCATGTCGCGCAGGCCCCGGACCGCTGTCTGCACGCCCTCCATGGCCCGGACGAGGACGTCCGAGAGGTCCTTGACCTCCGTCGTGAACTCGCTGATCTCGTACAGGACCAGGCGCTCGGCCGCCGCCTCGATAAAGTCCATCACGTCGTCCATGCGCGTGATCAGCCGGTGGATGTCGTCGCGCTCGATCGGCGTGATGAAGGTGCGGTGCAGGGCCTCCACGCAGTGGTGCGTGATGACGTCGGTCTCGTGCTCGATCTCCTTGATGCGCTTGGCCTTGGCCACGATGTTCGCGCTCGTCGAGACGAGGGAGAGGAACTCCTTCGCGCCCTCCACGGTGAGGGCGGCGTGGCTGTCGAAGAAGTCGAAGAAGCTGGTCTCGCGCGGCAGAAGCCTACCGAACATGAACCCTCCCTGAGCACGCCACGGGCGCTCACGAACCGCCGGTAGGAACCGGGAAGCCGCTGCCGCGAACACCGTGTAACGGGGATGTTACAGCGGAGCCGCGCTCCCGCCCAAGCGCGTCCCGAATCCCCTGTTTCGGGGCGGGCGGGCGGTTTCCGAGGCGTCTTCCCTGCCGGCGAGGCCGCGGCGGAGTAGGCTGGATGGGTCGAGGAGACACGCACATGACGGGCGCAACGATCGGGACCGTCGGGCACTCCACCCGGCCTCTCGAGGAGCTGGTCGCGATCCTCCAGGGGTTCCGCGCGACCGTCCTCGTCGACGTCCGAACCGTCCCCAGGTCCCGCCACAACCCCCAGTTCAACCGCGAGACGCTCTCCGAAGCGCTCGCCCCGCACGCCATCCGGTACCTCCACGAGCCCGGGCTCGGAGGTCTTCGCAAGCCGCGAGCGGACTCGATCAACGGGGCGTGGCGCAACGCGTCGTTTCGGGGATACGCCGACTACATGCAGACGCCCGAGTTCGAGGAACGGCTCGCCTGGCTCCTCGATCTGGCGGTGACCGAGCGGGCGGTCATCATGTGCGCCGAGTCGGTTCCCTGGCGCTGCCACCGGTCACTCATCGCCGATGCGCTTCTTGCCCGCGGAGCGCAGGTCGAGCACCTGATGGGCCCCGGCAAGGGGAAAGCGCATGCGCTGACGCCGTTCGCGCGCATCAGCGAGGGCCGCATCACCTATCCGGGCGTGCTCGACACGCCCCAGGGTGACTAGGCGCCCGTCGGCGGAGGCTCCTCCAGGGGCGGGTCTTCGTCGAGCGGGTCGATGGTGACGCGGACGGTGGCGCCCACCCGCACACCCGCCGCCCGGCGCAGGGGCTCGTCGACGAGGAGCCAGAACCGCCCCGACCGCGGGACGATCGCGCTGGTGAAGTGAACGCCCTCCAGCGTGCCGCGCACCCAGTGGCCGCGCCGTCCGGGGCGCAGCGCGCGCGCGGCTTGCGTCCAGCGCTCGGCAGGATCGAACGGCACCTCGACGGCGGTCCCCTTGTGTCCCTCGAGCAGGACGGCGGAGAAACGCGCTGCCGCGGACGGGGAAGGCGCCGTCCGTTTCGCGCGACGCCGGGTGCCGGTCATCTTCCCTACTTGTTCGGGCGGCCCGCGGCGCCACAGCCGGCGCCAACCGGCGAGAAGGGCGACTGCGCGTTGAAGGGCGACATTGAAGCGTTGCCGCCCGGATCGCGCGCGAGCGGCGGCTCCGCGGGGCCCGCCGGCGCCCCCGGCTGGGCCGGCGCGAACATCGGGAGGTCCGACTTGGCGACCGCCGGCCGGGGCCTGGGCGGGGCGTTCGCCAGCTCGAGCGAGGGAAGAGGCACGTCCTTGCCGCCCGCGTAGACAGGGTGCTTGCCCATCGCCTGGAACCACTTCGCCGTGTTCGCCGTCTGGAAGATCTTCTCGACGACTTGCCGCCAGCCGACGCCCGTGTTGTAGGCGCAGAAGGAGATCTCGCCCGCCTGGGTCGCGTACGGGATGATGCACATCTCCGTGCGCCGGAAGTCGTAGTTGAAGAGGTCCTGGAACCACATCCCGCCGACGAAGGACATGCGCCACTCGTAGCGCAGCCCCTTGCCGATCCCCATGCGGGCGCCGTTGTAGCCGTCCACGACCTTGATGAGGCCCAGGAGCCCGAGGCCCTTGGGGGCCGCGCCGAACCGGTAGTTGCGCAGGAACGAGAGCAGCACCTGCGCGACCGTGGCCGCGCGTCCGCGCCCCGCGTCGTTGATGACCTTCAGGTCCTCGAGGAGGCGCTCTACGTCCAGGATCTTCGGGAGCGGGAGCATCTCCTTGGTCCGGCTGTTGACGAGCATCATGGTGCCGATCCCGCAATTGGGATGGCAGCCGCACTTGACGCTCCCCCACTGGGCGTCCGGTCCCTGCAGGTTGTCCAGAAGGTCCGAGAAGGGCCCGGTCGCGGACAGCGGAAACCAGTCGCGCATGGGCTCGACGATGCCGAGCTGGTCCTTGAGGTCGTGCGCGAGGTGGCTGAGCGTGTAGCGGTACTTGACCCGGTCCTCGTCGGAGATCTCGTCGTCGCGCCCGGTGAACGAGACCGGCTGGAAGGCGACCGCCACGAGCTTGCTGATGTTCTCCCCCATGAAGCGCACGATGGGGCCGACCTGATCGTTGTTGATGGTATTGACGATCGTCGTCACGAGGGCGACATCGACTCCCGCGGCGTGAAGGTTGTCGAGAGCCTTCTGCTTGACCTCGAAGAGGTTCCCCACCTTGCGATGGCTGTTGGCCTCGTTCGTCACGCCGTCGAACTGGAGGTACACGAAGCGCAGGCCGGCCTTCTTGGAGGCCTCGCAGAAATCGGGCTCCTGCGCGAACCGGACCCCGTTCGACGCGGCCTGGACCGAGATGTAGCCGATCGTGCGCGCGTAGCGGACAGCGTCGAGGAAGTAGGGCGAGAGGGTCGGCTCACCGCCGGAGAACTGCACGGAGAGCTGCCGGCGCGGCTTCACCTCGGCGGAGTTGTCGAGCAGCTGTTTGATGTCCTCCCAGGTGAGCTCGTGGACGTAGCCCACCTGGTTGGCGTCCATGAAGCAGGGCTCGCACATCATGTTGCAGCGGTTGGTCAGGTCGATGGTCAGGACCGCGCCGCGCCCGTACTTGACGGTCGAAGTTCCGTGGTTGTGCCAGGGGTCGGGGGCCAGCTTGTAGTCCCGCCCGGGATACAGGTTTTCCATCCGCTTCATGAAGGCGGGATCGATGGACATCACGTCCTCGAAGTGGCCGTGCTTGGGGCAGTCCTTCTCCATGAGGATGCGGCCGTCCCGCTCGACGATGCGCGCCTTGATCTCTCCCGGGTTCCCCTCGACGAGGACGCGATAGTCCATCTCGCCGTTCACGACGGCGTCACGGACCTCCTTCACGCATCCCGGGCAGAGCGAATCGGTTTCGCGGGGCCAGCCGAGCTGGGGGTAGGTCCGCTCGCGGGTCTTGAGCATCGGGCCGGGCGCCCAGCGGGGGAGCATCGTCTTTTCGGGGATCCTGCGATTGACGGCCTGTACGGCGTTCCAGGCGGCCGAGGCAACCGATGAAACGCCTTTGCCCAGCAGGGCCGCCGGCCTCATCGTTCCACTTTGTGCCATGTCGATGTCCTTTGTACACTTGACTTAGAGCCAGATGTACCGGTCCCCATGCCTGTTACTTTACATCAGATTTTTTCCCGAAAGGGAACCACGCCCGGCCGGGCGGGCCGGCGCCCCTCGGCGGGGCCGGATCGGGCTCGGAATGGAGCTGGGGAGAGGGGATGCCGGAGGTCCGCCGCTCAGACGGCGGCGGGCACCTTGTTCTTGGTCCAGCGCGGGTTCGTGATGTTGTACTTCTGCACCTTGTAGTTCATCACGCGGGCGGAGATCCCGAGGAAGCGCGCCGCATCCTTCTGGACCCAGTCGTGCAGGCGCAGCGCTTCCATCACGGCCTGCCTCTCGAGATCCTCGAGCCTGATCCCTTCGGGGGGAAGCGCGAGCGCTCCGGCCCCGGCGCCCCCCGCGAGCAGATCGTCCGCTCCCGGGAGGTTCAGGTCCCGCCCGTCGATCTCGCTCCCTTCGGCCATGAGGACCGCGCGCTCGATGGTGTTCTCGAGCTCCCGGATGTTCCCCGGCCACATGTGGCGCCGCATCGCGCGCACCGCCGAGCGCGAGAATCCCTTCACGGGCTTCTTCAGGTCGGCTGAGAAGCGCTCGAGGAAGTGCCGTGCGAGCGGGAGGATGTCGTCGCCGCGCTCGCGCAGCGGAGGGAGCACGATCTTCACGACGTTGAGGCGGTAATAGAGGTCCTCGCGGAAACCGCCGCGGGCGATCGCCTCCTCCAGATTCTTGTTCGTCGCCGCGACGATCCGGACGTCCACGCGGATCGAGCGCGATCCGCCGAGGCGCTCGAACTCCTTGTTCTGCAGGACCCGCAGGACCTTGGCCTGCGTGGACAGGCTCATGTTCCCGATCTCGTCGAGGAACAGCGTCCCCTCGTTGGCCAGCTCGAAACGGCCGATGCGCTGCTTGTCGGCGCTGGTGAAGGCCCCGCGCTCGTGGCCGAACAGCTCGGACTCGAGCAGGTTCTCGTGCAGCGCGGCGCAGTTCGTCTTGACGAAGCCCTCGCCCGCGCGCTCGCTGTTCCGGTGGATCGCCTCCGCGATCAGCTCCTTGCCCGTCCCCGTCTCGCCGAGGATCAGGACCGTCGCGTTGGAGGCGGCGACCTTCATCACCGTCTTGAAGACCTCCTGCATGCGCGTGGACTCTCCGACGATCCCCGGGAAGGTTCCCTCCATGGGCGCCGCCTGGAGCGAGGCGAGCGTGCGCAGCATGCGTCCGTGCTCGAGCGCCCGGCGCACCTTCAGCTCGAGCGCATCGAGCGAGAAGGGCTTCTGGATGTAGTCGAGCGCCCCGTGCTGCATCGCGCCCACCGCTCCCTCGACGGTTCCGTGAGCGGTCATGACCATGACGAGCGTCGATTCGCTGATCAGCCGGGCGTGCTTGAGGACCTCGATGCCGTCCTTGCCCGGCATCATGATGTCGGTCAGGACGAGGTCGAAGACGCCTTCCCCTTCGAGCAACCGGCATGCCTCCTGGCCGTCGCGCGCCTCGGTGACATCGTATCCAGAGTCGCGCAGGGCGAAGGCGATCCCCTCGCGCAGGTGCGGCTCGTCGTCGACTAGCAGGATCTTCTTCAAGCGCGTGCTCCCGTGGCGGCCCCGGCGACCGGCAGTTTCAGCGTGAACGTCGTGCTCTTACCAGGCTCGCTCTCGACGTCCAGCCAGCCTCCGTGCGATTCGACCGCCTTGCGCGCCGAGGCGAGGCCGATCCCCGAACCGCTCGTCTTCGTGGTGAAGAACGGATAGAAGATCCTGTCGATCAGCTCCGGCGGGACACCCGGCCCGGAGTCCGAGATGCGGATGATCAGGAGTCGCTCCGCGGCGCCCGCTGCGGCGTCCCCGCCGGGCCTCAGGTACGCGCACTCGGCCGAGACCGAGATCGTGCCGTGGCCGTCGAGCGCTTCGTATGCGTTGACGAGGATGTTGATGAGGCTCTCGCGGATGAGCGAGCGGTCGCAGGCGACGTGCGTCAGACCCGCGCCGTAGCGCCGTTCCACCCGGACCCCGTCCGAGCCGCGCCGGAGCCGTGCGAGCGCGATCGCCTCGTCGAGGAGCGCCGCGGGATCCGTCGAGACGGGCCCGGGAATGAGCGGGCGCGCGTACTCGAGGCAGTGCGCGATGGTGCTCTCGATCCGCCCGAGCTCCGCGCCGATCTTCTCGAGCAGGTCGACCGGCTCGCCCTTGGCGGCGAGCCGCCGCCGAAGGAGCGAGGCGGACACGCCGATCGACGTCAGCGGGTTGCGGATCTCGTGGGCCATCTGCGCCGCCATTTCGCCGAGCGCGGCGAGCCGATCGCGCAGCCGCTCGCGCTCTTCCTGCTCCTCGACCTTCGTGAGGTCCTTGAAGAAGAGCGCGGCCCCGTCGGTGGCGCCGTCCCCCGCGCCGATCATGGAGATCGAAAAGCCGATGGTGCGGCCGCGGTGATCGCGGGTCCGGATCTCCATCTCGGCGCGGCTCGGCGGCGCCGACATGGTGAAGGACTCGGTCAGCACCTGGGCGAGCCGCGGGCAGTGCTCGAGGACCTCCTCGCACGGGCGCCCGATCGCTCCTTCGCCGGCCAGGTCCAGGATGGCGAGCGCGTGATCGTTCAGGGTGGTGATGAGCCCCTGCCGGTCCACGGTGAGCACACCGCACGTCATCCCCTGGACGATCTCCCGGAAGAAAGCGGGCGAGGGGGATCGCACGGCGGCGAAAGGCGCTTCCGAGGCGCTCGCGGCCGGCCCGGCCGGGACCTCCGTCCTTCGGGTTCTGAGTTCCATGACGACGTCAAAAATTAGGTTCCGGGGGGCCGGCAGGCAAGGAGGCCGGATTCTCGCTCCCGGCGCGCGATGGCGCGGTTTTCCGGCTGGTCCCGGCCCGGGCGCGGGAGAGTTGTGGCCCTCCTGCGCCGGGCGTACCTTGTCGGGGTGCGCCGCCCCCGGGGATTCCTGCGCCGCGCCGCGATCACGGCCGCGGGGATCCTGCTCCTCGGGGCGCTCATCGACGGATTCCTGGTCGAGCCGAACCGTCTCGTCGAGCGCTCTCTCAGCGTCCCCTGCCCCGGCCTTCACTCGGGCTCCGTTCGGATCGCGCTCTTCTCCGATGTCGATTTCCTGGCAGCGGGGCGCCGCGAAAGCGCCCTGCGCGACGCGGTGGCCCGCTTCGGGCCGGACATCGTCCTGGTCGCGGGGGATTTCATCGAGCGCGCCTGGGCGACGCGGGATCCCAAGGTCGTGACGGACGCCGCCGCATGGTTCCGCTCCGTCCCCGCGCCGTCGGGACGGTTCCTCGCTCCCGGCGAGGAGGAGTCCGACTCGATCAAGACGCTCGAGGAGGCCTGGGGCGGCGGCGCCATCGACATCCTCTCGAACACGTCGCGAAGCCTCGAGGTCCGCGGTGAGACGGTGGACCTCTTCGTCGCACGGCCCGAGTCCGAGCCCGCGCCCTGGTCGATCGGGCGGGTGAGCCCCGTGCGCGGCCGCCCGTTCCTCTTCATGCGCGGACGCGGCCACGACCAGATCATCACGTACCGTGGAGAGGGCGCTTCGGACTGGCGCGAGGTCACGATCACGTTCGCGTTCCAGACGCTCGATCCCGGCGCAGGCCCCGATCTGCGCTTCGCCTGGGTCGGCGGCGGCGGATCGTGGGGAGGCTACGGGATGCGCCTGGTCGCCTCCCCGTATCATCCCGATGTCTGGCTTCATTCGCGCCTGCACGTCGTCCACCACATGTCGGGCACGCGCGACTCGGGCTACCGGCCGCCCGTCGGGGTCTGGTGCCGCGCGCGCGTCCGGCTCCATGAAGAGAACGGGCAGGCCCGCATCCAGGCGCGGCTCTGGAAGGAGTCCGACGCCGAGCCCGCCGCGTGGCAGATCGATGCGATCGACCTGCCTCCGACCCGCGACCGGCACGGGACGATCGCCTTCGCGGGCGACACCGGGCGCTGCCGCTACGCGGACCTGCGCGTCGAGGACGGCTCGGGGCGCACGCTCCTCGAGGAGCCGTTCACGGATCCGCGCCGTCTGCGCGGGACGTGGGGCTACGACTCGGCGCTGGCGGACTGGATCTACGCCGATCGCTCGGGTCCGGACGCGGGCGCGCGGATCCTGCTCACCCACAATCCCGACCTCGTCCTCGAGCTCGCCGATCTCGGAGGGCCGCCTCCCGATCTCGTGCTTGCGGGGCACACGCACGGAGGCCTCGTGCGTCTCCCCGGTTTCGGCGCGCTCATCAGCACGACGAAGCTGGGACGGCGCTACGACGCCGGCCTGTTCGACTTCCAGGGGATCCCGCTCTACATCACGGCAGGCGTAGGGCCGAGCGTCGTGCCGGTGCGCTTCTTCGACCCGCCCGAGATCGTGCTGCTGACCCTGGTTCCCGCGCGTTAGACCGGCTAGCGGATGGAGATGGGATCCGCGGCGGGCGCGGGCGCGCCGTGCGCCACCGGCGCCGCGGGCGCGGCGGGCGCCGCGGGCGCTGCGGGCGCGGCGGGCGCGGTGTGCTCGGGCGTGGCCGACGCGGTCGGCGCGCGGCGCAGCCCGGGAGCGAGCAGGGAGATCACGCGATCGAGGTCGCGGCCGTCGACGATGCCGTCGGCGTCCACGTCCGCGGCGCCGGCATAGCCGCTCTCCCCCCGGCGGGATCCGAATGCCGCGCTCACCGCGCGCGCGTCGTCCTCGTCCACCGACCCGCTGCCGTCCACGTCCGCCGCCTGCGGGTGCGCCTGGAAGAAGGCGTCCGCCCTGCGGCAGGGATTGAAGAGGGAAAAGCTCGAGATCGTCGGCGACGGGACGCCCGCCGCTGCGCGTGACGGCGCGCCTGACGCCGCTTCGACCAGGACGCTCAGGCTCCCGTCCGGCTCGAGCGCAAAAGCCCGCACGCGCAGGCCCGGGTCGCTCGAGCGGACCTGGACGTCGCGATCGAAGTTCGCGCCGCGCAGCGCGACCCACGCGGACCCGCCCGCCGACAGGGCGGGCGACTGGACCGAATCCACGCGGGGGCGCGCCATGCAGGCAAGCTCCGGCGAGAAATCCGGGGACTCGTGCCCCGCGTCGTCCAGGGCCTTCACCGCGAGATAGTGGACCTTCCCGTCCTCGAGATCCGTGACGGTCAGGCGAAGCGCCGTCCCCGCATCGACCACACGATCGTAGACGCCCGGACGATCGCCGACGAAGACGCGATAGTGAGTCGAGGCCGCGGGGCCCGCCGCGCCCCACGCGACGGTCAGATCGCCGGCGATCGGCTCGTGCGTCAGCGCCGCGAGGGCGGCGCACGCCATCCCCAGAGCGAGCGAAGAGAGCCGGAACGGACGGACGCGACGGCGGACAGGACGCATGAGTGCGATCTCCCTGGTAGTCGACCGGGTCGTCATTCCGCGACCCCGAGGCCGCCGACGAGGGCCATGGCCGTCGTGAAGGGCGCATCGTGGGACGCCGCCATCGCGACGCCCCGCAGGCTGGAGGCCCCGTTGGGACCCCCCTTGATCTGGATCTCGTAGGTCGCCGACGCGTCGAGGGGCCCTTCGGGGACGAGCAGGACCGAGACGCCGTCCGCGAGCAGCAGGGGGTATCCGTCCAGGAGCTTCACCTTCCCCTTTCCCGACTTGCGGATGCGGAAGGTCTTCGCGCTGATCGTGGCGGGATGCATGGCCTCGGTGAAGCGCACGACGAAGGCCGCATCGGTCGGGATCGGGCCGCCCTCCGACAAGAGGGTGCCCGCGGCGACGGACTGCCCGGACGCCCCGGCGCGGATCGACTCGATCAGGTCGAGCGTCTCGAACGGGGGGTCCTGGACGAAGTCCGCGTCGATGGGATTGCCGCTCAGATCATGGACGCCGCCGTGGCCCCCCTTGACGACGATCGAATAGGAGGCTCCCGCCGGCAGCGGCGACGCCGGGGTGAGGGTGACCCACGCGCCCGTCGCGTCGAGCTGAGGCGCACCGGCCAGCTTCAACGTCCCACGTCCGCCTGCCCTCGCGATCCTGAACCGCGAGACATCGGCCGAGCCGGGGTCCACGGGCGCGGAGAAGCGCACGCGCAAGGGCGCGAGGGGATCGACGCCGGTCGCGCCCGGAGCGGGCGTCACGGAGAGGACGCTCAGCGGGACGCCCGTTCCCTCGGTCACGATCCGCACGGCCGCCTGCTGCGTGCCGAAGCCTCCATCCGGGTTCGTGATCGTGAGCGCGGCCGGTCCCTCGGGCGCGTTCTTGGCGATCGTCACGTCGATCGACATCCGGCCGCAGGCGTCCACGCGCGACGCGACGACTGCGATCTTGGCGCTGTCGAAGAGCGCCGCGGCGCCCGCGACGAAGCTCGCGCCGGTGACGACGAGGGTGGCGCTGACGCCGCGGCCGAGCGCGGCCGGAGAGACGGAGACGATGTCCGGATGCGGATATCCCTCGACGACGTTCGAGTACTGGTCGCTCACGACGCCGCGCGCGTCGCGCGCCTTGACGGCGACGTAGTAGTAGGAGCATCCGGCGAGGTTGCCCAGGGTGGAGGAGGGGACGTTGGGGACGTCGGCGGCGAAGCTCAGCGCGTCGGGGCGGGTCCCCGCATAGATGCGGTAACCGGCGATGCTCTCCCCCGACGCGGGAGTCCACTCGAGATCCATGCTGCCGCCCAGCGCCGGAGCGGCGGCCAGCAGAACCGCTGCGGCGGCTCCGAGACTCCTGGCGATCTTCGCGACGGCAACGCCCATGCGCCCCGGCCTCCGTGGCCCGGACAAACGGGCCGCACGGCCGGAAGAGCAAGGGCAATACCACTGGCGCGCCGCGCCGCTGCGAAGAGCCTAGATGCTGGAACCAGGGAACTTGCGCGCGCGCGGGCCTGGGATTCCGGACGGCGGAGCCGCCGCCGCGATTTCAGGGATGTGATCCTGATTGCGTAAGGGGCGGCCGCCGAAGCGGCCGCCTCGAGGGTCCGTGAAGCGTCCGGCCGGAGCCGGATCAGGGATTGGGCGGCGCGGGAAACGTCGGCGGATCTTCGTCCGCGCTGTTCGTGCGTGCGCGCGCATGCGTCCGCGTCCTGAAGCGGCTCTCGCTCACGGTCGACGAGGACATGGAGCGTCCCGCGAAATCGCGCACGCCCCCGGGTCCCGTCACGACGCGGATCCGGTAGAACGCGTGCCCGCGCAGCGGCTGCGCGGGAACGATGGTCGCGACCGTCCCCGAACCATCGAGGAAGGGCGAACCTTCCGCCTGGGGCACGGGGCGGTCGTTCGCCGCGAGCAGCTCGATCGTCGTCGGATCGACGGAGCCGGGGTCAAGCGGCCGCGTGAACGTGACGGTGGGCCGCATGCCGGGATCGACCTTGCGCTCGTCGTCCTCGGGGTCCGTCGACTCGATGCCGGGCCGGTCGGAATCGGCCCCTTCGATCGCGAAGCCGTGAACCTGGTCGAAGGTTCCCTTCATCGACGTGCCCAGTTCGTCGCGCACCCCCTCGTCGCCGCCGAGGATCTCGACGTGATAGGCGACTCCGGGAGAGAGCGGCTGTGCGGGCACGATCGTCACGATCGTGCGGGGCGCTTCGAGAATGGGAGAGCCGGGCGCCTGCGGGATGACAACGCCCGTCGGATCGATGAGCCTGATGACGCCCGCGGACATCGAGAGCGGGTCGAGCGGACGGTTGAAGGTCACCGCGACACGGACGATCGCCGGAACGTCCGTCGTCCGGTCGCGCGGGTCGATGTCGATCGGCCAGAGCCCGTCCTCGCGCGGGGTCGTGTCCGTCTCTTCGTCCTGGGGGCCCGGCACTGCGGCGGCCAGGAAGCCCGCGGCCTCGTAGCTCGACCTGAGCGGGTGTCCCATCGCGTCGCGCACTCCGAGCGGTCCGCCCATGACGCGCACGCGGTAGATGGCCCCCGGCTCGAGGCTCGCGCGCGGCAGGATCAGCACGCGCATCCCGCTCGGGTCGAGCACGGGGGATCCGTCGTCCTGGTCGATCGCGCCGCCGGGGCCGATCAGCGAGACCGTCTCGGGTGTGAGCGATCCCGGGTCCATCGGCGCGAGGAACTCCAACGCGGGGCCGTCCGCGGAAACCACGCCGGCGTAGGAGTCGGGGCCGCTGTTCGGGACGCCAGAGGCCGGAGTGTTCGGCGGAGCCGAGGCGATCTGGAATGCGGCGCTCTGGAGGTACGAGGCGCCCAGGGGCGTGCCCTGGGCGTCGCGGACGCCGAACGTGCTGCCCCCTGTGAGGGCGATCTTGTACTGGCTCGCATAGGACAGCGGGGCCGCAGGCACGATCACGGCGATCGTGCCCGTGGAATCCAGCATGGGCGACCCGGCGGCCTGGGGGACGACGCTCCCGTCGGCCCTGAGGAGCCGGACGTAGGCGGTCGTGATACTGGACTGCATCATCCTCTCCGAGAAGAGGACGCTGGGCCTCACGCCCGGAGTGACGCTCGTGGCGCCCGGCGCCGGACTGACCGCACGCACCGTCGGGACCGTCGTCGCGCCCACGGTGAAGCCGGAGACGAGAGTCCCGAGCGAGAGATCGGGATTGCGCACCTGGGCGCTGCGCGTGCCGAGGGTCACGCTCCCCGAGAGCGAGATCACGGCCGAAAGCAGGTTGCAGGACTGGGTCGTGGTGGACAGGATGTTGATCGCCCCGGGAATGACGAGCGAGGCGCCCGTGTCGAAGTTGGTCCCCGACACGTTGACGGTCAGCGCCTGTCCCGGCTCCGCGTAGGAGGGTGAGACGAGCGTGACCGTGGGAGTGGGGAACCCCGCGACCTCGCTGGAGTACGTGGTGCTCAGAATGCCGCTCTGGCTGTAGGCCTTCACGGCCACGTAGTAGCGCGTGCAGTTGCCCAGCCCGGTCAGCGTGTACTGGGTCGTGTTCCCGACGTCGATCGAGGTGGTGTAGTTGCGGGAGGAGGTGCCGTAGTAGACCCGATAGCCGCGGAGGTTGGAGGAGGTGACGGCCTGCCACTGGATCGGAAGGTTGGCCGCGCGGGCTGCAGGCGCCAGGAATGTGGCGAGAAAAGCAGCGAAAAGGAGCTTCTTCGTGTCGATCATGGGGGGTCGATCGTCTCCACGAGAGTGCCCAGGCAGCCTTTCAGCGTTCAGCCGATGGCGGCCCACGCGTGTTTATGACCGGTGATCTTTTTTTGTAGGCCGAAAGCCTCCGAAGAAGCATCGGCGGCCTCAACTGCCGTCCCCCGGATCCCGATGATTTCGAAAGCGTTCCTGGTGGGAGGGGAACCGTAAAGTACCCCATAACCTGGAATCGCGCCAACAAAAAAAGGGGGGGCGGGATTTGGAACCCCGCCCCCGTCGTGGTTCTTCGCAGTGAGGGTCTTTCAGTGTTTGTCTTTGCGCTTCAGACCCATGACCTGCCCGGGCGCCGACTTGATGGTGAAGCCGGTCGTCTGCGTGAAGGTGGAGGCCATCGCCGTCGATGCGAGATCCTTCACACCCGAAGCGCCGCCGACGATGCGCACGCGGTAGGTCGTTCCCACCGCCAGCGGCGAGGCGGGGACGATCGTCACGGTCGTACCGGGCGCATCGAGGAACGGCGAGCCCGCTCCCTGGGGGACAGCCGAGCCGTCCGGAGCGAGGAGCTGCACGCTCGCCGAGGTCACGCTCGACGCCAGGAGAGCTTCGCTGAAGGTAGCGGTGGGCTGCGCCCCGGGCGCCACGCCCGTCGCGCCGTCCGCGGGATTCGTGGATGAAACGACCGGGGGCGTCGCCGGCGCCGGGACCGTGGTGAAGCCGGGAGACATCACGAAAGTGCTCGCGAGCGCGGTGCCCTGCGTATCGTGCGCCGTGGTCGTGACCTGGATGCGGTAGGTCGTGTTGTAGAGGAGGCTCGCCGCCGGCGTGATCTGCGCGGTCCTTCCGTTCGGGCTGAGGCTGGGAGAGCCGGCCGCCTGCGAGACCGCGCTTCCGTCCGGGAGGATCAACCGCACGCTCGAGGCGGTGATGGTGGCGGGGTCCATCGCCGCCGAGAAGACGACCGACGGCAGGGCGCCGACGGCGACGTTCGTCGCGCCCGCCGCGGGCGCAGTCGAGCCGATCGTGGGGGCGGCGGGCGGCGCGGTCGTGAAGCCGGGCGACTGCGTGAACGTGACCGCCAGAGGGGTGCCCATGGCGTCGTGCGCGCCGCTCGCGCCTCCGGTCACCTGGATCCGGTAGACGGCTCCGGCTAGAAGCGGGGCGGCCGGGACGATCTTGGCGATCCTCTGCGTGCCGTCGAGGCTGGGCGAGCCCGCGGCCTGCGCGACCGGGGTGCCGTCGGCCTTGAGGAGCGCGACGCTCGCGGCGGTGAGGGTCGCCGCGTCCATCGCCTCGGAGAAGGTGACGGTGGGCTGCACGGCCGCCGAGACGCCCGTCGCGGACGCGGAGGGGACGGTCGCCGTCACGGTCGGTGGCGTGGCGTCCGTGACCTGAAGCGCCGCGGGGCGGCTCAGGTAGGAGCCGTCGGGGTTCGTGACCTCGAGCGTGCGCGGGCCGAGGGGCGCGTCGGCGGCGATCGTGAGCGTCAGCCGAAGCTGGGTGCAGGACACCAGCGTGGCGCTCGTCACGGTGATCTTGGGATCGAGGAAGCTTGCGGTCGCGCCCGCGTCGAAGTTCGTCCCGGTGACGGTCACCGTGAGGGTCTGGCCGCGTTCGGATGTGGACGGAGAGACGCCGGCCGAGGTGGGCGTTCCGAGGCCCACGACCTCGTCCGCGAACACGGCGCTCAGGTTCCCGCTGGTGTCGTAAGCCTTGACGGAGACGTAGTAGCGCGAGCAGTCGACCAGGTTGCCGAGCGTGTAGGTCGTGACGTTGCCCGCGTCGATCGGGGCGCCGTAGCTGCCCGACGCGGTGCCGTAGAAGACCTTGTAGCCCGCCACGTCGGGATCGGCGACGGCATTCCACTCGAGAGGCATCGAGCCCGCGCTCGCGGGAAGCGCCGAGATGAAGAAGACTGCGGCGAGAGGGAGCGCGAGGAGCAGGCCGCGCAGCGTCTTGGATCTTGGGATCATCCCGGGTGGCGTCTCCGCGGTCGTCCGTTCGTGGACGCGATGCTGCGAGAGCAAGGCCTCTGCCACATCGCCATCCGGCGCACCGCCGCGGAAATCCGGTGATGCGCGGCCGCTCTTCGGCGCCGCAGTTCGAGATCGTGATGACGATTTCGGAAGCCGGGGCCGCGGACCGCGGCCGGCGCGCACGCGCGTCCGGGGATCGGAAGCCGGCGCCGCGATCAGGCGCCGCGCGGGGCGAGGACCTGCTGGTACACCTCGAGCGTGCGGCGCGTCATCTGCTCGACCGAGTATTCGCGGCGGATGAGCTCCCGGGCGCGCGCCCCCATGCCGGCCGCCGCGTCCGGGCTCGCCAGCAGGCGCGCGGCGGCGTCCGCCAGGGCGTCCTCGTCGCCGTCCGCGACCAGAAGGCCGGTCTCCCCTTCCCGGACGATCTCGGGGTTGCCTCCGACCGCGTACGCCACCGGCGGCACGCCGAGGGCCTCGGCCTCCAGGATCGCATTGCAGCACCCCTCGTTCATGCTCGGATGCACGAGGACGCGCAGGCGGCGCACGTACGCGGCGACGCCCGCGCGGTATCCGGTGAAGTGGAACCGGTCCGCGACCCCGAGCCGCGCGCAGTCCGCCTCGAAGGCCGCGCGCTCCGCCCCATCGCCCACGATCAGGAAGCGGGCGTCCGGCACGCGCGCGAGGATGCGCGGGGCGATCCTCGCGAGAGTGCGCACCCGCTTGCGCGCCTGCAGCCCGCCGACGTATCCGGCCACGGGGGCGTCGCCCCAATCGGGCAGACCCTCGATCGGGACACGCGACTCCGCGTCCAGGCGATCCGCCTCGACCGCGTTGGGCACGATCCGGTACTTCGACCGTGCGATCCCGGTGCGCGAGGCGCTGCGCTCCATTACGGCCCGCCCGTTCACGAGGATCGCGTCGACGAGCGGGGACAGGAGCCGGTAGACGGTCTCGTGGGTGCGCCCGATATCGTCCTCCATGCTGCGGATCGAGAAGAGCACCGGTACGCGGGGATTCAGGAGGCGGGCCACCGCCGCGCGCGCATTGCTCACCCACAGCCACGCGTGGACGATCGCCACCTTCTCGCGGCGGACCAGACGCGCGAGCCCGAGGACGGCGTCCAGCCCGCTGCGCCCCTGGCGCGGCAGGACGACGACCTCGACGCCCTCCGACCTCAAGGCCTCCGCCACCTCGTGACGGG
>Ga0070671_100001710_pt1 | contig 16657 bp, 10 predicted proteins | sample KBSS73metaG_FD_65341 | JGI IMG/M metagenome (GOLD analysis project Ga0070671, IMG submission 65341) | Switchgrass rhizosphere microbial communities from Kellogg Biological Station, Michigan, USA - KBS S7-3 metaG | ecosystem: Host-associated > Plants > Roots > Rhizosphere > Soil ...
CGGATAATCGCCTAACGAGTCTTCGGTCAGCTCCGTGCGCGGGATGAAACGCTTTGCCTCCAGCTCTTCCACCACCGCGCGGGCAAAAAGGTCGCGCGTAAATTGGGCGCGTTTTTCCGGGATACCGCGATAGAGTTCGCCGCCTGAAAAGAAGAGCCGGCCATGCCCATCGCAGAACGAAGTCGGATGAAATTTGATATCGTTAGGCGAAAGCAGCTTCATTCGATTTTTTCCGCCGGCATCCATTTGTGTTTGAGCAGGCACATCACCCAGTCGCGACCGGGCAGCTTGCCCGAGCCATGGAAGTCGTCCGGCTCGACATCAAAAACCGCCGCCTGCTGGAGATAATCCGCCACCGCGCCGCCCTTGAGCAGCCGCGCGTTCGCGAAACAGCGGCCGGCCGTAAGGTTAATTGGGTCGCTCAGACAACAAACGCTGCCTTCCGCCGGCAACGTTTCCGGCAGGCCGCCGCTTGCGTCGCTGTCGAAAACAAAGAGGCCGGCGTCGGAAAAATCATACACTGAAATGACGAATCGCGGATGAAGCAACGGCCTGCTCGAGCGGTAGCCGATCGTAATCTTGCATCGACTCGAACTTCGGATAACCGAACCGCCCTCCGCGTCCTCGATCCGAATACTTGTTAGGCGCGCGCTCCCGTCGCCCTGCCGGTCGTGCCGGTCCTCGAGGGTTTTTACCTCCTTCGAAACCGCGTGATCAAGATAGCTCGCTACGACTTCCGTCGCCGGCCCATCCGCGCGCAGCCGGCCGCCGTGAATCCAGAGCGCGCGGCGGCAAAGCGATTGAATGGAAACGAGATTATGACTGACGAGCAGGACGGTGCGCCCCGCCTTCGAAACGCGATCCATTTTCCCGAGGCATTTCTTTTGGAAGGCGGTATCGCCGACGGCGAGAACTTCGTCGACGAGCAAAATGTCCGGCTCGAGATGGGCCGCGACGGCGAACGCAAGGCGGACGTACATCCCGCTTGAGTAACGTTTCACCGGCGTGTCGATGAATTGCTCTACCTCGGAGAAAGCAACGATCTCGTCGAATTTTTCTCGGATCTCGCTCCGTCGCATGCCGAGAATCGCGCCGTTAAGAAAGATGTTTTCGCGCCCCGAAAGATCGGGGTGGAAGCCGGTCCCGACTTCGAGGAGCGACGCGGGCCGGCCGCGCAACATCGCCTCGCCGCGGGTCGGTTCGGTGATGCGCGAGAGAATTTTCAGCAGGGTCGATTTGCCAGCGCCGTTCTCGCCGATCAAGCCCACCATTTCTCCGCGCTCGACCGTGAACGACAAATCGCGCAACGCCCAAAAATCGCCGCGCGCACTCTTGCCGTTGGGGCCCGGCCCGCGCAGTCGTTGCCAGCCGCGCTCGAGCGAATCGCGAATACTGGTCGAGCCGATCCGCCCCAGCTGATAGCGTTTGGAAATGTTTTCCAGCTCAATGATCGGACGCATCAGGCAACCTCAGACCGTGTCGATGAAAGTTCGCTCCGTTCGCTGAAAAATCATCACCCCGGCGAGGAAAAGGAACGCCGTGAGGACGATCGAACAAACGTATTGTCCGGTCGGCACCGAGCCCCGCCCTAACAAAAAGAGGCGCATCGCTTCTACGACCGGCGCGAGCGGGTTAAGTACCATCGCCCATTGCCAGCGGGCCGGCACTTTTGAGAGCGGATAAATCACCGGGGTGAGATAAAGCCAGACCTGCACGATCAGCGGAAGAGCATGCCGGAGGTCGCGATATTTTGCGGTGCAGGAGGCCACGATCAGGCCGCTGCCGGCGCTGATCGCTGCGACCTGGACGAGCAGCAGCGGGACCAGAAAAATGCGCGCGTCCGTTCCGAACTGCGCCCCGGCCGAGGTGAAAAATTTGAAGTAAAGCCAGAAAAGGAAAAAAATCGCGACCTCGATCGCGAACGCAATCAGATTCGAGAGGACGATCGCAAAGGGTACGACCAGGCGTGGAAAATAAACCTTGCCGAAAAGCTCGGCGTTATTCGTAAAAGTGCCGGCGGTGAGCTGAAAAGTCTGGGCGTGATAATTCCACGCCAGCAAACCACACAGATAAAACAGCACCGGCGGCAGGCCATTGGTCGAGATCCCGGCAAATCGCGCAAAAACAAGGGTGAAGACGAGCGTCATTACGAGTGGCTGCACGATCGCCCAGGCGGGACCGAGCGCGGTTTGCTGATACCGCGCAACGAAATCGCGGCGCACCAGGAGCGCGAGCAGATCACGAAATTCCCAAAGGGCGCGGAGATCGACCCGGAGCCAGTTTTGATTCGGCCGGATTCGAATTTCGAAGTCGGATTCCTGCGAAGTGGTCATGCAATTGTCGATCGGTCGCGCCGGCCGCCTAACCGATCATGCTTTGTCTCGGCGGAGACCTTGTTCGACGGGCCGGTGCGACCCTACCGGCCAAGCAGGGAATGAGCCAGTCGCCACCTCGGCGCTCGCTGGCCGAGGGGTGGCGCAGGTGTAAAACCTGCCCAAGGAGCACCCAAAAAATTGGAAGAAAAGGCCCAAAAAAATGTTACAATAAAAGGCTTGCCTCAACCATTGAATCGGCTGCATATGGTGGTTCGCTCGACGCCCGCCCACAATATCCTGTTGTTAGCTGTTGTCCGCAGGTTATTCACCGGCCGTGTCAGAGGTTGATTCACCGTCATTAACAGAAAGCCCGAAACGCCTAAACCATGATCCAACTCAAACCCGGCCTGCAACCAGCCACCCTCGCCAAGAGCCGCAAATCGCTCTCCCGCCGCCGCAAATCTACCTCGAGAAAACGTCGCGCCTTGCGCTTTGAACGAGTCTTTAGCGACCCGGCGGTGGAGCCCTTTGCGCAGATGGAATGGGAACGCCGAACCGCGGAAATCACTGACGACAGCGGCAAGGTGATTTTCAAGCAGGAGAACATCGAAGTCCCGAAAAGCTGGAGCCCGCTGGCGACAAAAATCGCGGTCTCAAAATATTTCTACGGTGACATCGCCAACGGGACTGACCCGCACAAGGGCGGGCGTGAAACTTCCGTCAGGCAACTGATCCATCGCGTCACGCGCACGATCACCGATTGCGGTTTGGCCGACGGTTATTTCGCCGACGCGAAAACGGCGGAAATTTTTTACCAGGAGCTGACCTGGCTCTGCGCCAATCAGTACGGCGCTTTCAATAGCCCGGTCTGGTTCAACGTCGGGCTTCATCATCAGTACGGGATCGGGAAGGACGCCGGAGTCGGCAATTATTTCTACAATCGCGAAACGAAACGGGCCGAACGCGCGGCGACGCAATACGAATATCCGCAAGGCAGCGCCTGCTTCATTCAGTCGGTCGAGGACACGATGGAGGACATCATGGACTTGGCGATGAGTGAGGCCATGCTCTTCAAGTACGGCAGCGGCACCGGCACCGATCTTTCCAGCTTGCGCAGCACACGCGAGAAATTGAGTGGCGGCGGCAAACCGAGCGGCCCGCTTTCGTTTCTGAAGGTCTACGATCAGGTCGCCAATGTTGTGAAAAGCGGCGGCAAAACGCGCCGGGCCGCGAAAATGAACACCCTCAAGGATTGGCATCCTGACATCGAGGAATTCATCGAAGCGAAACAAAAGGAAGAGCGCAAAGCGTGGGCGTTGATTGAACAGGGTTACGACGGCAGCTACAACGGCGACGCCTACGGCTCGGTCATGTATCAGAACGAAAATCTGAGCGTGCGCGTGAGCGACGAATTTATGAACGCCGCGCTCGAGGAACGGGAATGGTGGACGCGCCGGGTGCGCGACGGATCGCCCTGCGAACGGAAGGAAGCGAGAAATCTCCTGCGCAAGATCGCCGAAGGGACGCATGTCTGCGGCGATCCCGGGATGCAGTTCGATACCACTATCCATAAGTGGCACACTTGCAAAGGCACCGGCCGGCAGAATTCCACCAATCCGTGCAGCGAGTATCTCTTCCTAGATAACACCGCCTGTAATCTCGCTTCGCTTAACCTGATGAAGTTCAAGAGCGAAGACGGCGCGTTCGATGTCGAGCGTTTCAAGGCGGCGGTTCGCGTCTTCATCACGGCGCAGGAAATCATCGTCGATAACGCCAGTTATCCGATCAAGGAAATCGCGGAAAACTCCCACATCTTTCGGACGTTAGGCCTCGGCTACGCCAACCTCGGCTCCCTCATCATGAGCTATGGCTACGGCTACGACAGCGTCGAAGGCCGCGCCATTTGCGGCGCGATCACCGCCATCATGACCGGCGAAGCCTACGCGGAAAGCGCGCGCATGGCCGCGGCCATGGGACCGTTCCCGGGTTATCGCGACGCGCGTGCCAGTGGCGTGCCGAAGCCGGTCGCGAAAGACAACGTCGCGCCCATGCTCGACGTGATGGAACAACATCGTTGCGCCGTGCGCGAAATTCCGGACAACGAAGAGTTCGGCTATCTCAAGGACGAGGCTGCCAAAGTTTGGGACAACGCCGTCGAGCTCGGCCAGCAATACGGCTATCGCAACGCGCAGGTCACCGTCCTCGCGCCCACCGGGACAATCAGTTTTCTCATGGATTGCGACACGACCGGGATCGAGCCCGACATCGCTTTGGTGAAATACAAACTGCTCGCCGGTGGCGGCATGTTGAAAATCGTCAACCAGACGGTGCGCCCGGCGCTCGAGAAACTGGGCTACAACTCCGAGGAGATTCAGCGCATCATCGCACACATCGATTCCTTCGACACGATCGAGGACGTCGCCGACAGCGACGGGTCCGCGATCACTTCCGGATTGAAACCGGAGCACCTGCCGATCTTCGATTGCGCCTTCAAACCGTTCAAAGGCGAACGCTCGTTAGGCTACATGGGCCACCTGCGCATGATGGCAGCGGCCCAGCCCTTCCTGAGCGGCGCCATTTCCAAGACTGTCAACATGCCAGAAAACGCGACGGTTGACGAAATCATGAACACCTACATCGAGGGCTGGCGCCTCGGCCTGAAAGCGATCGCGATTTATCGCGACGGCTCCAAGCGTTCCGCGCCCTTAAATACGCGTAAAACCAAGGACATGGGAGGCAGCGCCGAGGGCGGACCATCGGATCGCGAGCTCTTAGCCAGCCGCATTGTCGAGCTGGATGAAGAAATTTCGAAGCTCCGCTGCCAGCTCAATCAGCCGGTTCGTCATCGCATGTCGGACACGCGCATGTCATTGACGCACAAATTCGAGATCGCGGGGCACGAAGGCTACATCACCGTCGGCCTCTACGAAGACGGCCAGCCGGGAGAGCTCTTCATCCAGATGTCGAAAGAAGGAAGCACGATCGGCGGCCTCATGGACACGGTCGCCACCCTCACCTCGATGGCGCTGCAATACGGCGTCCCGCTCGAGAGCCTGGTAAAGAAATTCGCTTACCAACGCTTCGAGCCGAGCGGCTTCACCAAGAATCCCGATATCCGCAACGCCAGCAGCATCACCGATTACGTCTTTCGCTGGCTCGGTTGCCAGTTCATCAAAGGCTACAAGGAAGCGACATCCCCCGGCCGCAATCATCCCGAATTACCGCTCAAAGAGATCGCCGATATGGAGAAAAAGGCCGTCAACCGGCCTGTCTCCGATCTCTCCCGCACCGGCGACAAAGAATTGATCGACGTCATCACGCAGCACACGCCTAACGAAGGCAGCCCTTCCGTCTCCAACGGCCGCAGCCACGCCGAGCGCGTCACCGAAGCGTTGGGCAACATGTTCATGGACATCACCTGCTCCCATTGCGGCAGTAACAAAGTGATCCGAGCCGGCGCCTGCGGTGTCTGCACCGAGTGCGGCACGAGCCAGGGGTGCAGTTAGACAAGGCTGAGACAGCACGCCAGCGCGGGCAATCGGTGTGCTCCGTCCCCGCCGCCCCTTCCGAAGAGGGAGGCGCCCCCACGCCACGGCCGCGGCCGTAGTGCGTCCCGACTGCCCGTCGGCGGGTGGACAATCGAGCGCCCTTTGCTAAAGTGCGTCGCCCGCTGGCAGTCGCCCGGGTCTCGCATTTATGGCACTCACCGAAACGGAAATTCAGCGTCAGAAAGAAATTCAACAGGCGGAAGAGCTTCTCTTCACCGGCAAACAGGAACTTGGCTTCGCCAAAGGGCTTTTCCTGGGAAATTTTGTGGCCGATTGGGCCATGCCTTATCCGCGCCCGACCGAGGCGCAACAAAAGGACGTCGACCGCGCCGTGATGGAATTGCGGCACTTCCTGGATGAACACCTCGACCCGGAGGAAATCGATCGGCAGGCGGATATTCCGCGCCATGTGATCGACGGCCTCGGCCGTGTCGGCATCCTTGGCATGACCGCGCCGAAAGCGGTCGGCGGCCGTGGTTTTTCGCAGATGCAGTATTGCAAAGTGCTGGAGGAAATCGGGGCGCGCTGCGCGTCGACCGCGGTCTTCACGAACGCGCATCACTCGATTGGGATTCGCGCGCTCCTCCTTTTTGGGACGAAAGAGCAGCAGGAAAAGTGGCTGCCAAAGTTGATGAATGGCGAGCAGCTCGCCGCCTTCGCGCTCACGGAAGCGGAAGCCGGCTCCGATGCCGCCAACGTGCAAACGAAAGCGACGCCAACCGACGACGGCACGGCCTATATTCTCAACGGCGAAAAGCGTTACATCACCAACGCTGCCATCGCGCAGGTCTTGACCGTGATGGCGCGTACGCCCGTTCCCGGGAAGGACAAGGACGCCATCACGGCATTTCTCGTTACGCCCGACATGGAGGGCTTTGAAATGCTCGAACCGCGCATGCCGAAACTCGGGATCCGCGGCACGGCGACGGGACGCTTTCGTCTCAACAATGTGCGCGTGCCGAAGGAAAATATTCTGGGCCCGCTAGGCAAAGGTCTGCGCGTCGCGCTCACGGTGCTCGATTTCGGGCGGACCACTTTTGGCGCTTGCTGCACGGGCGCGGCCAAGACCTGCCTGCGATTGTCGGTCGAGCACGCGAGCAAGAGAAAACAGTTCAACAAGACGCTCGCCAATTTCGATCTGGTGAAGAAAAAAATCGCGCGCACCGCGGCCGACGTCTACGCGATGGAGGCGATGACGCAAGTGACTGCGTCGCTCATCGATCGCGGCCTCGAGGATTACATGGTCGAGACGGCGATGCTGAAAGTTTTCACGACCGAGCGTCTCTGGGATGCGGTCAACGACTGCTTTCAAATCCACGGCGGCTCCGCTTATTTCGACGACTCCCCGTTAGGCAGGATGCTGCGCGACGCGCGCATCAACCAGATCGGCGAAGGCAGCAACGAAGTCCTGATTTCGTTTATCGCGCTTGTCGGGATGCGTGGACCGGGGATGGAGTTCAAGGAAATCTATGACACGATGCTGAAACCCTGGCGCCCGGCTGGAGCAAAAGCCGCCTGGGGCGCTGGTCTGAAGCGGCTCAATGCCGCGGTCAAGGTGCCGGAGGTGCCGGTGCGCAACGCCCGCCTGAAATCCTATGCCAGCCAGCTCGCGCGCCTCGTCTGGCGTTTCAATTTCGCGGTCAACAAAGCGCTCATCACTTATCGCGAGCCGGTCATGGACATGCAACTGGTGCAGGAACGCATCGCCAATGCGGCGATGGAAATGTTTGCTATCACCTGCGTCCTGAGCCGCTGGGACGCGGAGCTGACCGCCGTCGGCCGCAACGGGCATGCCGCCACCGACCATGTCGCCGCCGATCTTTTCGTTAGGCGCGCGCTGCGCAAGACGCGACACTTCCTGCGCGGTCTGGGCGATAACGACGATATAGCGATGCTCGCGACCGCCGACTCGGTGCTTGGTTTCAAGGCGCAAGCCGGCGCAAACGGTCAGTAGCTCCGAAGCTCTGTCGCTGGCACAAATCACGCTGGTGGTGACATGTGATCAGCGAAGATTGCCTGGATACTGCCCCGCTCGCTCTCGCGAAAACCGCACGCGCCATCGTCTTCGATTCGGTTTCCCCTGAGCCAGCAAACAGGCGACGGCGCTACGCGCTTCTGGCGGGCGCCCTGATCTTGCTTGTCCTGCTGGTCGGTTTCTGGCCGGCGTTCGAAACCGCGGGCAGCCCGATGGATGAGGGCATGACCCTCGTTTACCCAGAAATGTTGCTGCATGGGAAGCTTCCCTACCGCGACTTCGAGACGTTTTACGGACCAGCCAATCCAGCGGCGTTGGCAGCGGCCTTCGCGACTTTCGGGACTAATATTTTTGTCGAGCGCGCGGTCGGTCTTCTCTATCGCCTGCTCATTCTGCTCGCTGTCTTCGCGATCACCCGCCGCTGGGGAAATACAATCGGGCTCGGATGTCTCGCGCTCACCGGCTGTCTCCTCCTCGGCACCTATCTTCCCGCCTACGCCTGGCTTGGAGCGATGGCCTGCGCGCTTTGGTCCCTGTCGTTAGGCAGCCGCACCGACTCGAGCGCGCGCTGCTTCCTGGGCGGTGTGCTCGCCGGTTGTGCGCTCCTCTTTCGCCCGGATATCGGCCCCGCCATGATTATCGCCACCTTGCCGCTGTTTCTGGGAATGACGCGGCCGATGCGATGGAAATATCTCTGGGGTGCCGGGCTCGGTCTGCTCCCGCTCGGAGTCCTGACCCTTTTCACTGGCTGGCGCCCGGTGGTCGACAATTTGTTTCTGATCCCAGTCTTGCATGCCGGTCCGGCCCGGCATTTGCCGCTCTTCTTCGGGGGAGCCTGCCTTGTCATCTTGTTCGGCGGCCATTTGCTCGCCTGTTTGGTCAACGTTGTTGCCGGGGTCGTTGCGATGCGGTCCCAGCGGCGCGATGGTCGGGGCCGCTTGCTCCTGGCGGTAGCGCTTTTTGGTCTCGGACTGACGCATCAGGCCGCTAATCGCCTCGATTCGCTCCACCTCCTTTTCGTCGCTTTCATTTCCTTCGGAATACTGCCCTTGTCGCTCTTCCTGCTGGGCACGCGTCTGTGTAAAGCCACGCCTGGAAAACGTGACGCAGTGTTCGCCATCGTCGCCGTGGTCGCGATTCTCCAAACGCTTTCGCCTGAACTGACAATCATGGTCCGCTCTTCGTTTGAGGGCGCACTGCATGCTGATGCCAATGCCACCTTCGTCGGCCGTGGCGGCCGCTCGTTTCCATTCAATTCATTCAAAGTGGCCTCCACCGTCTCAATGGTCCTGAAGGATCTCGATGCGCTTTCCCTGCCCGGCGAACGGCTCTTCGTCGGACCCGCCGATCTCCGCCGGACCAATTACAATGACACCTACCTCTATCACCTGATCCCGAAACTGACGCCGGCGACCTACTTTCTGGAAATGAACCCGCTTTCGGCCAACCGGCCCGGATCGCGCCTCGCCTCCGACGTAGAAAGCGCGGATTGGCTGGTCCTAAACCGCTTCTGGGACCCGTGGGGCGAACCCAATCGTTCCATGGACTACGCCTCCAACGCGCCCAACGCTGTAGTGCAGAGAGATTTCGTCCGGCGCGCCGAGTTCAACACCTTCGTCATCTGGCAGCGAAAAATCCCCCGTCCTCATCCTCACCAAGCCCCCGGAATGGCTCAATTCTAGCTTCAAAGGAGGCATGCGCTCCGCCGCAGGTGATTCCCTTGTGCCCGCACCTCTCGACCTTGGCGGCCAGCGCCTGCTCATTTTCATCGTTGCCTACAACGCCGAGACGACGATCGAGAAAGTGCTAACGCGCATTCCCGCCTCGCTCCGTCAGCCTGGCGTCGAGGTGCTAATCATTGACGACTCCTCGCAAGACGACACTTTCCAGCACGGCCTGCGTTATCAGCAGGCACATTCCGCTTTTAAAATCACCGTCCTGCGCACGCCGGAAAACCAGGGCTACGGCGGCAACCAAAAACTTGGCTATCGGTATGCGATCGAGAACAATTTCGACCTCGTTGCGCTCCTTCACGGCGACGGCCAATACGCGCCCGAAAAACTGCCCGCCCTGCTGGCACCCCTTCTCGCCGGCCAAGCGGACGCCGTTTTTGGCTCGCGCATGATCGAGAAGAAGGCCGCCCGCGCCGGCGGTATGCCGCTCTACAAATGGTTAGGCAATCAAATCTTGACCGGCTTCCAAAACCGGATGTTGAGCACCAGTCTCTCCGAATTTCATTCCGGCTATCGGCTGTACGCAACCAAAGCCCTGGTCCAGGTGCCGTTCGAAAAAAACACGCAGGATTTCCATTTCGACACCGAGATCATCATCCAGTTCGTCTTGAAAAAACTCCGCATTGTCGAGTTGCCGATTCCGACCTACTACGGAGACGAAATCTGCCACGTCAACGGACTCAAATACGCGGCCGACATTTGCCTGACGATGTTGCGCGTGCGCATGCAGCGGTTGAATCTGCTCTTCGATCGCAAGTTCGACGTCGATCCTCCGGAAGAAACCTACGATCTCAAGCTCGGTTTCGAGTCTTCGCACACCCTCGCGATTCGCGCGGCGCGGCCCGGTGGCCACGTTCTCGATGTGGGCTGCGGCCAGGGGCTCGTCGCCGCGGAAGTAGCACGCAAGGGTTGTCGCGTCACCGGCATGGACCGCTACGTCCCCGCTGCCGGCTCTGCGCCTAACGATCTCGAATTCATTCGCTGGGATCTCGATCGCAAGGAATTTCCAGTTAACGTGTCGCAGTTCGACCAGATCCTGATGCTCGACATCATCGAGCACCTCAAGACCCCCGAAGAATTCATGGAGGAACTGCGCTTCGCCACCGGTCGCAAACGTCCCGAACTCATTCTCACGACCGCGAACATCGGCTTCTTCCTTACCCGCCTGGCGCTTCTGTGCGGGCAATTTAACTACGGCAAGAAGGGCATCCTCGACGCCACCCACACGCGCCTGTTTACCTTCCGATCGCTCCGCGAATTGCTCAAACAATCCGACTACCAGATCCTCGAGATGCGCGGCATCCCGGCGCCGTTTCCCAAGGCTCTCGGTGACAATTTCTTCTCGCGCGCTCTCGTTAGGCTAAACGCAGCCCTCATCCGTTTGAGCCGCGGCCTGTTCGCCTATCAGATTTTCGTTCGCGCCCAGGCGCGCCCGGCCGTGCACCACTTGCTGCACGAGACAATCGACTCGACGGCCGATCTGCGGCGCGAGACTGCTCAGTTGTAGCAGGGGGCGTTGACCCCACCTTCGATTCGTCGCCGTCGCGGAAGGTTTAAGCAACGCCGGAGTCAACGCCTCCGGCTACAGTCACACCCGCTCACTTCAGGATCTTGACCGCGCGTAGCATGTCTTTCGGGACCAGTTCATAGACGTCGTTCTGCACGAAAAATATGTCGTACTGACGCAGGTCGATCAGGCAGAGAACTGTGATGCAAACACTCAGCCAGAAGGCTGGCATGCTTCGGCGCGGGATCAGTTGCCAGAGGCAATAGACGGCGAGATAACGCAGCGGGAAATCCCACATGTTGGTGTAACGGAGATTCATTCCATAGCGAACATTCGCCATCAGGACAAAGCTCGCCGCCACGAAGAGGACAAGATAGAACCCGGCGCGCTCAATCGACTTGAGGCGAAAAATTCCACCAATCGCCAGAACCAGGATCACCGGACTGACGACCATAAGATCGACCAGATAGCGATACCAGGGACCGTCGCCAGTAATAATGGCATAGCGGAGGACGAGGGCTTTGCTCACCAGCAGCCGATAAATCTCAATCGTGGTGCCCGGTCCCCCACAAAGGATTACGAGGATAACAACGCCGAGGAATGGACCCACTACCGTGGCCAGACAGAGACTGAGCGTGAGCCGGCCAAATCGCAGCCAATAATTTGCGACGAGCAACGCCAGAATCCCGACATAGGCAAACATGGCATTCTCTTTCGTGAGCACCATCACGGCCAGCGCGATGCCGTAGCCGCACAGCCAAGGCCAACGATTCGGGCGTTGCAGATTCTCCCAGAGCAGCCAAAGCGAAAGCGTGGCCCAGAAGGCGAAAAAGCCATCAATTAAGGCGTGTTGCGACATGTGAATTTGCGTCGGGGCAAAAGCCATCAGTGCCGTAACACAAAGGGCCACTGCCCTGCCCCCGAGCCGCCAGGCGAAAAGTGCGCTCAACCCGAGCAGCAGCATGCTGAAAAAACTGGAGATGGCGCTGAGCGACTTGAGCGGTCCGGTTCCCCAAATGTTGTGCCACCCATATGCGGCGGCGATATAGGAAAAGCGCGTCGGCGGCAGGATTGCCGAGGGCAAAGACGTTTGCTCCTGCACATAATGACGAGCCAATTCCGGGTAACGCTCAAGGCCTCCGAGCATCAAGGCGCTGAGATAGACCTGATAGAAATGCTCATCGAAACCGATCACTTGAAAGGTCGGTGTCGGGTGAATCGGCGCCAGCCAATTAAGCGCCGAATGAGCAGGAGTGAAAACGTAAAACGGCAGGCGCAGAAAGCAGCCCGCCACAAGAACAACGGCCAGCGCGACCAGCACGGCCCGGGGTCCACGGACAGAAGGGCGCACGTCACCGGGGACCGGGTTCACCGCCACCGGAACGGGTTGATTCAGGAGAAGCATGTGGGTTGAGCTAACCACCAGAGCAACAAGCATTCCACGAGCCAGAATCTCACCTCTGCGGCATGGAAAATGGTTCCTTAAAGAGTCGCCAGAGCCCTGTCCTCGAATGACTGCGCCTTCTCTCACAATTCTCATCCCGTGCTTGAATGAAGCCCTGGGGATCGGCGCGGTGGTACGCGAATACGCGACCGCATTTCCGCGCGCCACTGTCCTCGTGGTCGACAACGGTTCCGAAGATGAAACCGCCGCCACCGCGCGCGCGGCCGGCGCGCAAGTCATCACCGAACGCCGCCGCGGCAAAGCCACCGCCGTTGCGACGGCACTCGCTGCGATCGATACCGAACTGGTTCTGATGGTCGATGGCGATGGCAGCTATCCGGCCGACGGCGCGCGCTTGCTCGTCGAACAATACTTGCGCGAGCCGGTCGATATGATCACCGGCATCCGGAGCGCCCAGCAGGCGACACAGGCTTTCCGGCCCTTGCATCAATGGGGCATGTCGATTTTCGCCTCCGTCTTGAATTCGGTTTTTCGCTTCAAACCGCTCGATCTCTTTTCGGGACTGCGGCTTTTCTCGCGCCGCTTTTACAAGCATGTACCGGTGCTCTCGCGCGGTTTTGAATTGGAAATCGAGCTGACCATTCAGGCGGTCGACAAGGGTTTCGCGCAAACCGAGATTCCCGTCCCTTTCCGGAGCCGGGCGCAAGGCTCAGAATCAAAGCTCAAGACCATTGCGGATGGCCTGCGCATCTTCCGTCTGCTTGTTGTCCTCTTTCGCGACTATCGGCCGCTAACTTTCTTTGGTCATTTGGCCGCGATCGCGGCGCTTCTCGGATTGTCGGTCGGTTCCATTCCGGTCGCCGAATACTTCACCACCGGGCTGGTTAATCACCTGCCTTTGGCGGTGCTGGCCGCGAGTCTGGTCACTCTCTCAATCATGATTGGGCTCGTTGGCTTGCTTTTGGAAGCCAACCTTCGCTATCACCGCGAAGCGTATCATATTCAGTTGCGCAAATATGGTGCGCCCGCGGTGACACGAAGTTCCGAAAAATTTGCGCGCGTGATCGCCGGTTAGCTGTCGCACAGTATGGCGACCGTCCACATCCTCACCCAGTATGTCTGGCCCGACGCCGCGCCGACGGGTCTCTACGCGGAGCAGCTGGCGGCGCGACTCGAGCAGGACGGTCGCGATGTCAGACTGGTCGGTGGCCGCGGCGGTTACCGGGAGCTGCAGCGCAAGCGGCCCGTCGCCCGCATCACCCACCTCAATCATTATCGGGGCAGCCGCGGCAATCTGCGCCAATCCTTCACCGAATACGCTTCGGTAACACGCGCTTTTTGCGATTACATCGGACGATTCGTCAGGCACGATGACGTCGTCGTAGTGACGAGCGCGCCCCCCAACACCGTCACCCTTGCACAAGCCATCCGGCGCCGCGGGGCACGGAGCATCTACTGGCTGCAGGATTACTATCCGGAACTCGTTAGGGGATTGTACGAATATCCCGTCCCGCTGCGCGCGGTCTTCCGGCGCTTTTGGGATCATCACCTCGGGCGCTGGGATCGGATCGTGAAAATCGGCTCCAACCTGGGCGGACCGACGCGCAATGCGGTTGTCATCCGCAATTGGCCAACGATGTCCTTCGATCGCCCGACTGCGCCGGAACCGCGCACGGCGCTCTACTCTGGCAATCTCGGCTACGGCCACGACATCGAACTGCTGGTGCACGCCTGCGGGAAACTGCGCACTGCCGGTTACCGCGTCACAATGCGCTCCGACGGACGGGGGGCGTGGCAATTGCCCGCCTGGTTGCAGCCGATGCCGTTGGAAAACGATCCGGCCAAACTGCGTGACGATTTGCTCCGCCACGAAGTGCACCTCGTCGCGGCCAATCCAAAAATCACCCAGGCCATTTTTCCTTCCAAGATCTGGAACACCTTCGCGGCGCGACGAAAATTGGTCTGCACCGGCTTCGCCGGACCCATGATCGAGGAATTGGAAATTTCCAAACTAGCGCCGTTTGATCGCCACCTCGAGCAATGGACTGATCTCATCGCGACGGCCCAGAACAGTGGACAGCCGAATCGCGTGGAACGCATTGAGCCAGCACTGGCATGAGAACGGCCGGTCGCACGCTGCTTTCCAACAGCGCCTGGTCGCTCCTTAATCAGGGAGCGCGCGTCACCGCTCTTGGCATTGTTACGATCGCGCTCAGTCGCCATTTCGGTCCGCAGCGCTTTGGCTCCCTCGCTTTCGGCCTCGCTTTCGTTCGCATCTTCGCCGTCATCGCCGCCTTCGGACTCGATCGACTTATCGTTAGGCGACTAGCGGAAAATCCGGTCCGAGCTGCAGGAATTCTGCGCGGGGCCTTTCGTCTGAAGCTCGGCCTCGCCTTGGCCAGCTATCTTGCTCTCCTCGGCCTCGCCTTTCTGTTAGACTCGGGCGAACGACTGATCGTAGCCATCGTGGCGTTGGCCGGTGCAGGCCTGCTTTGTCAGCCGTTCGATGTTTTTGATCTTCGTTTTCAATCGCAGAACCGCTTTCGCCTCAGTTTCTACGGCCGCACGGTCCCCGTGCTGCTCAGCACCACAATCAAGCTTGGCGCTCTCCTGGCGGGAGCTCCGTTACTCGCGTTTGCCGCCTTGGAAACGGTCGAGGCGATGATGGTAGGCGCGACCCTCTGGCTTCTCCATGAACGCAGCCAAACGCCCGCCACGTCGCAACCCGTGGCCGCGTTCGACTGGCGGCGCTCGTTAGGCGAGGGCCTGCCCCTCCTCCTCGCCTCGCTCGCGGTCATGGTCTACATGCGTTCCGACGTCCTCATGCTTGGGAAAATGGCCGGTTTTGATGCGGCCGGCATTTACGCCGCGGCCGCCCAGATTACCGAGGCCTGCGCGCTACTTCCCCTCGCCTTCGCGCCGGCCCTTTTTCCGATTCTCATTCGCTGGCGCAAGCTGGGACCGCGCTACTACAAAAAGCAATTCGGACGTCTCTTTCTGGGAGCGGCGCTCGCGGGATTTGCCGTCTCGTTGCTCCTCAGCGTGGCCGCACGACCGATCGTGCTGCTGCTCTATGGTCCGCAATACCTCCCGGCAGCGAAGGTTCTCGTCATCCATGGTTGGGCCACGATTTTTGTTTTTCTCGGGATCGTGCAAAGCGGCTACGACATCACTGAGGGGCTGACCTGGGCGGCGACCCAGCGAGCCACCCTTGGCGCCCTAACGAATATCGGGTTGAACTTCATCCTCATTCCACGATACGGGGCCGCCGGCGCCGCTGTTGCCACCCTCATTTCCTATGGTTGCTCGGCGTTTCTCCTCAATCTCGTTCGCAAACCTACGCGGCCGGTTTTCGCTTTGCAGTTGCGGGCCCTGCTTCTTTTTCCGTTTCTCTTCCGACCGCTGCGTTATGAGTGAATCGCTTTCGCTCGAAAAACCTCCCGGAATCGCAGCCGTCGAAAAGCTACTTTGGCTCTGCGGCCGGCTTCTTCATCTCATCCCCGCTGATTGCGCGCTGACCGTGCCCTGCGGGATCAATCGCGGGTTGCGCTGGCTACGCGGCGCGGCCAACGCCCCGGAGTGGATCGGCATTTACGAATTGCGCAAACAACAGGCGCTACGCCGACTGGTTGCTCCCGGCATGACGGTTTGTGATATCGGGGCGAACGCCGGCTTCTATACGCTCGGTCTCGCGCGCCTGGTTGGCGAACGCGGGCGCGTGATCGCGTTTGAACCGTTGCCGCGCAATCTGGCCAAGATCCGGCGTCACCTGTCGCTCAATCACCTGACGAACGTCGAACTGAATGACTGCGCGCTTGCCGACGTGACGGGCACCCTTCGTTTCACCGAAGGCGAAAGTGATTTTACCGGACGGATTTCGACCGAGGGAGGGGATTTGGAGGTGCGCTCCATCCGCCTCGATGAGTTTCTCGAAAAACGATCACTTTCCGATCCTGCACTGCTCAAGATTGATGTCGAAGGAGCCGAAGACCTCGTCCTGGAAGGAGCGCAAGAATTGCTTCGCCGCGCTCATCCCATCCTCGTCCTCGCCCTCCACGGCGCCGCGCAAAAAGTCCGCTGCTTCGAAATCTTGCAATCGTTAGGCTACGGCGTCGCCGGGCTGAAAGGCAGGCCGATCGAGGACGTCGCGGCCATGCCGGAGGAAATCATCGCC
>Ga0070671_100001711_pt1 | contig 16652 bp, 15 predicted proteins | sample KBSS73metaG_FD_65341 | JGI IMG/M metagenome (GOLD analysis project Ga0070671, IMG submission 65341) | Switchgrass rhizosphere microbial communities from Kellogg Biological Station, Michigan, USA - KBS S7-3 metaG | ecosystem: Host-associated > Plants > Roots > Rhizosphere > Soil ...
CAACCTACTCCCACGGCTGTCCCGAAGTCAATCGGACGATGGATCAACGGCGGCCCGGGCGATGACGAACGTGGCGAGCGCGCCGATGTCGGCCAGGCCGAACACCGGCAGCGGGCCTGCGGCGAAGCGCTCCGGCGCATCGGTCGCGATGCCCACGACGTGAGGGTCGCCGGGGTGCAGAAGCGGCTTGCCGACCTGCTCCCGCCACACCTCGAGCTTGGGGATCGGCGCCGCCTTGTAGCCTTCGACCAGCGCAATGTCGCAGGGGGACAGTCGCGCAAGCGCCTGGCCGAGGGTCAGCTCCGGCGCGCCGCGAAGCTCGTGCATCAACGCGTAGCGCAGGCTCGAGCTGACGAGCACCTCGGTGCAGCCGGCGTTGCGATGGCGCCACGAGTCCTTGCCCGGCTGATCGACGTCGAACTCGTGATGCGCGTGCTTGACGAGCGACACGCGAAGGCCGCGTCCGGCGAGCGCCGGGATCAGGCGCTCGATCAGCGTCGTCTTGCCGCTGCCGGACCAGCCGGCGAATCCGAACACGCGCATCGCTTCTTCGCTCCTCCCGGGCCGCTTCGAGCCCGTCTCTTACGCGATGCGTCCACGGCGCGCAAGCCTCGGCGTTACGCGCGCCACGGCGGCGCCGCGCAACGCTCGCCGCGATCGGCGGCCAGCCGCGGGTCGACGATAGCGCCGTCCCAGACCATCGTCCCCGCGGCGAGCGCCGCGTCGCTTGCAAGCGCCTTCGCGACGCCCTGCTGAGCGAGCCGCAGGACGTACGGCAGCGCCGCCGCGGCAAGCGCGAACGCCGCGGTGCGCGCGACGAGCGACGGCATGTTCGGCACCGCGTAGTGGACGACGCCCTCCTTCACGTACGTCGGCGCCGACAGCGACGTCATCCGCGACGTCTGCGCGATGCCGCCCTGGTCGATGCCGACGTCGACGAACGCGCTGCCGGCGCGCATCGACCGCAGGTGCGCGCGCGTGACGAGCTTCGGCGACAGCCGGCCCGGCTCGAGCACCGCGCCGATGATCACGTCGGCGTCGGCCAGCGCCGCGGCGAAGCCGTCCGCGCCGAGCGCATCGAGCGTGTCGGCGCGCACGCGCAAGCCCGCCGCGGCCAAGGCTGCCGCCGCAGCCGCGAGGCGCCGGGCGCCCCGGGAGACGAGCGTGACGCGGCAGCCGATCGACGCCGCCACGCGCGCCGCCTCGGTGCCCGCGCTGCCGGCGCCGACGACGACGACCGCCGCCGGCGGCACCGCGTCGACGCCCGTCAGGAGCACGCCAGCGCCGCCGCGGTCCGTTCCCAGCGCCAGGCCGCCCGCGAAGGGCGCGAGCCGCCCGGCGATCCGCGACATCGGCGCGAGCAGCGGCGCGACACCGTCGGGGGTGCGCACCGTCTCGAAGGCGACCACGCCGATGCGCGCCGCGCGCACGGCGTCGAGCAGCGCCGGATCGCGCGCCAGCTGCGCGAACCCGCAGACCGTCGTGCCGGCGACGAGGCGGCCGTACTCGGCGGGCTGCAGCTCCTTCACCTTGACGACGAGCGGGCAGGACCACGGCCCGCCGACGGCGTCCGGACCGGAGGCGATCACGGCGCCGGCTGCGCGATAGTCGTCGTCCGTGACGCCGATGGCCGTGCCGGCATCGCGCTCGACGACGACGTCGTGACCGGCGGCCGCAAGCGCGCGGACGCCGTCGGGCAGCAGCGCGACGCGCCGCTCGCCGTCCTTGATCTCGCGGGGAATGCCGACGCGCATCCGGCCATTCTAGAGGCCGCGCCGAGGCGGAGCCCATCGGCGGCGCCGCTGGTATGCTCATGGCGTGAACGAATCCACCTACGCCGCGAACGACGCCGACCGCCGGTCGCTGACCGTGCGCAAGGTCGAGGGGACGATCGAGCGCATCATCACCGACATCCCGGCGCCGCACACGCGTCCCGTGAGCAATCCCGACGAGCAGGCGACCGAGATCGCGCGCGCCGCCGCAAAGCGCGCCGCGCTCCTGTCCGGCTCGCTGGCGCTGCCGCCGGGGCCACTGGGCCTGATGACCGTGCTGCCGGACCTGTACCTCATCTGGCAGACGCAACGGCAGATGGTGGCCGACATCTTCGCGCTGTACGACCGCACGGCGGAGCTGACGCGCACGCACATGCTGTATTGCCTGTTCCGCCACGCCGCGACGCAGGTGCTGCGCGACGTCGCCGTACGTGCAGGCCAGCGCCTCGTGGTGCGGCAGCTCTCGGCAGGCGCGCTGTCGTCGGCACTCAAGAGCGTCGGCGTCGCCGTCACGCAGCGGATCGCGGGGACGGCCGCGAGCCGCTGGATACCGCTGATCGGCGCCGTCGCCGTCGGCGGCTACGCATATTTCGACACGATGCAGGTGGCGAAGACCGCGCGGCGCCTCCTCGAGGCTGGCGACGCCGTCGAGCCTCCCGCATAACGCGCGATGTGCGGCCGCTACGAGCTGCACACGCATCCCGCCGCGATCGCGCTCGCGTTCGGCCTCGCCGAGGCGCCGCCGGTCGCACCGCGCTACAACATCGCGCCGATGACGCCGGTGCCGGTGATCCGCGCGCGCGACGACGCCACGCGCGAGTGGGTCGAGATGCGCTGGGGACTCGTGCCCCGGTGGGCGAAGGATCCGTCGATCGGCGCGAAGCTGATCAACGCCCGCGCCGAGACCGTGGCGGAGAAGCCGTCGTTCAGCACGGCGTTCCGCCGTCATCGCTGCCTCATTCCGGCGAACGGCTTCTACGAGTGGCGTCCCACGCCGTCGGGAAAGCAGCCGGTGTACATCAGCCGCCGCGACGGCGCGCCGTTCGGCTTCGCGGGCCTGTACGAACGCTGGCTCGACGCGGACGGCGCGGTGCTCGACACGTGCACGATCGTGACGACGGTCGCGAACGAAGCGCTGCGGCCGATTCACGACCGGATGCCGGTGATCGTCGCGCCCGAGGATTACGCACGCTGGCTCGACGTGAGCCGCAGCGACGTCGCCGACGTGCTCGCGTCCTTACCGGCCGCCGCGCTCAAGTGGCATCCCGTGTCGACGCGCGTCAACGCCGTGCGCAACGACGACGCGACGTTGATCGTGGCGGTCGCACCCGCGGTGATCGAGCCGCCTGCCGAAAGCGCCGAGCCGGAACCGCGCGATCCGGTGCAGGCGCGGTTGCTGTAACGGCTCGCTTGCGATCCGCCTGGCACGCACGGCCTGAATGACGCTCGACGAGCTCAACCGGTTGGACGAGCGCGCCTTTACCGCGGCGCTCGGCGGCGTGTACGAGCACTCGCCGTGGGTGGCGGAAGCGGTGGCCGCCGGGCGCCCGTTCGCCTCGCTCGACGCGCTTCGCCGTGCGATGGCGGAGGTCGTCGCCCGTTCGGGCCACGATCGCCAGCTCGCGTTGATCCGCGCCCACCCCGAGCTGGCGGGCAAGGCGATGGTGCAGAAGTCGCTGACGTCCGCATCGACGAGCGAGCAATCCGGGGCGGGACTCACGCAGTGCTCGCCGCAGGAACTCGCGCGCCTGACCGAGCTCAACGCGCGCTACAACGCCCGCTTCGGCTTTCCGTTCATCCTGGCGGTGAAGGGCTACGATCGCGCCGGCGTCATCGCCGAGTTCGCGCGCCGCGTCGACAGCGATCCCGCCGACGAATTCGCGGAATGCCTGCGCCAGATCGACGCGATCGCCGGGCTCCGGCTCGACGCGCTGCTTGCGCCGTCTGGCTGACGTCTGTCGACGCGTCGCAGGCCGCGTGCGACGTCAGCGGCCGAACAGCTTCCCGAGCGCCTTGCCGAGGTCGTTCGCCGTTGCCGCGGGCGCGGGCGCGGCGCGCGGACCCTGCTGCGCCGCCTTGTCCCCCGCAGCCGGCGCGCCAGGTTGCCGGCCGAGCGCGACGTCGCACGGCGCGCCGCCGTCGGTCGCCTTCGCGAGCAGCGACGTGCCGAGAACGCTGAGGCCGCCGGTGCCAATGGCCGCGCCGATCTTGGCGATCGTCGTCGCCGACGCCACCGCGTCGATCTTCACCGCGGGATGCGCCATCGGGCCGGAGAAGCGCACGAGCTGGGCCATCTGCGGGATGTCGATCGGAATGCCCTCGTTCACGCGCGGATGAAGCGTGAAGTCGAGCTGCTCGTCGCGCAGGTCAAGGGTGCCGCTCGCGGAGACGCCGACCTTCCGCGTCTCGAGCGCGATCGAGCGGTCGACGTGCGCCACCCCGTCCCTGAACGGCAGGCGGACCACGGCGCAGACAAGCTCGGTCGACGCGTCGCGCTCGCGCCACGGGTTCACCGATTTCGAGAGCAGCCCCAGCACGTCGTCGACCGGCAGCTTGGTATTGACGAGCGTCGCGGCGCCGACGGTCACCAGCACGCTGCCGTTCGCGCTCGCCGCCCACTCGTGCAGCGAACGACCCCGTGCCGCGACGTCGAGCGTCAGCGCGGTCTTGCCGCCGCGGACCTCGCGCTTTTCGCCGAGGGCCGCGAGCAGCGCCTGCAGGTCGAGGTCCCGGCCGTCCAGGCGAAGACGCACCGTCGGCGAAGTTCCCGCGGCCTCGACCGCGATGCGCCCCTTCAGCGTTCCGCCCCACACCGCGGCGTCGAACGACGGGATGTCGAGCGTCCCGGCCGCGCTCGTCAGCTTCAGCTTGACCGACTGCAGGCGCACGCGCGGATTGACCGCGAGTTCGCCGACGGCAAGATCGCCCGCCGCATCGACCGCCTTCAGCGCGTCGAGCGGCAGCCGCGCATCGGAGATGAGATAGCGCGACGACACGGTCGCGGGCGCCATCGTCGATGGCGCAGCGCCGGCGACGCCCAGTGCGCCGAACGCCGCCGCGTCGCCGAGCGTCCACGTCGGCGCCGTCAGCGCGAACTCGTAGCGGCTGCGGCCGTTCGCCCGCACGATGCGCACGTCGCCCTTCACCGCGAGCGTGCCCCAGGTGAAGTCGAGCGCGTCCAGCGACGTGGTGTCGCCCGCCACGCCGATCTTCGTCGACACGGCGGCCGGCTTGCCGGCGACGTCGCCTTTGAGTGCCACCGGATACGGCCAGCGATGCTCGCGCAGGACATCGAGTGGTCCGAGATTGCCGGCGAGCGCGACGGCGACGTCATCGACGCGGCCGCGGAACTCGGCCTCGACCGGCGCGCTGCCCGTACGGCTGCGCACCGAAAGCCGGTCGATGGCCACGCGCGTCGTCTTGCCGGTGGCGCCGTCGCGGTACGTCAGCGTGCCGTCCTGCACGACGATGTTGCCGACGGCGATCACCGCGGCCGCGGCCGGGGCGCCCGGCGCCGTCGGTGGCGGCGTCGCAGGCGCGTCGGCCGCGCGGAAGTCCCAGTTGGCGCGACCCGTCGCGTCGGTCTCGAGCGCGATCTGCGGCTCGACCAGCGTCACCTCGACGACTTCGAAGCGCCGCTGCAGCAGCGGCAGCAGCGCCATCTGCACGTCGACGCGCTTCGCGTGCACCATCGGCGTGGACGCGCCCCACGGCGCGTTGCCGAGCGTGACGTCGTTCGCCACGAGCTTGGGCTCGAGCGACAGCTTGAGATCGAGGGGGCCGTTGAACGTGATGTCGCGGCCCGTGTCGGCCTTGACGCGTGCCGTGACCGGTCCGACCAGCGTGCGGACGTCGACAGTCGCGACGGCGATCGCCACCGCGACCAGCACGAGCGCGGTGAGTGCGCCCGCGCCGCCGAGAATCCACAGAACCGTGCGACGCATGCGCGAATTCTAATCCGGCCGGACCGACCGCGGCCGGCGTATAGTGAAACGGCGCAGTCCGCGCGACGAGCAGGAGCGACGATGTCCCATCAGCCCCCGAAGGAAAGCAAGAAGAAGGCGCAGCACACCGCCAAGGAAAAGAAGGCGATCAAGCAGCAGAAGAAGCACGCCGCCGATCTGCCGCCCTTCATCAAGCAGTAAGTTGCGTCGGGGCGATGGCGCCCGCCCCTCGCAGCGCGTGGCGCTGAACGTCCCCGGCAGCGCGCCGAGGCTCAGCGCAGCGAGGCGTTCACCCCGTCGAGCGCGGCGGCGCCGGGAACGAGCTCGGGATCGCCGAGGGCGTTGAGCGGCACGCCGACGGTCTCCATGGCGTCATGCATGTCGGCGCTATCGGGCCGCACATACAGAAGGCCCGTCACCACCTCGCCGCGCGCGCGGCGCGACTCGAGGTAGGCCATTGCAGCCACCTTGTCCGAAGGATCGTAGTCGTCGTGCAGCTTGTGCAGGCGCACGGTGCCGCCGTCGTGAAGCGGCACGTCGCGCGTGCTGCCCGACGGGATCTCGGTCGTGATCTCGTCGCGCGACGGCCAGAAGTCGAGGCGGTTGACCGCGTCGTTGTGCTCGCGGACGTAGTCGTAGCTCTTCGTGGACCCCGGGTGGTTGTTGAACGCCACGCACGGGCTGATCACGTCGATAAATGCCGCGCCGTGATGCGCAACCGCGGCCTTGATCAGCGGCACGAGCTGCGTCTTGTCGCCGGAGAAGCCGCGCGCGACGAACGACGCGCCGAGCGCAAGCGCCAGCAGCACGAGGTCGATCGGCTCGTCGCTGTTGGCGGCGCCGCGCTTCGACTTGCTGCCCTTGTCGGCGGTGGCCGAGAACTGGCCCTTCGTCAGCCCGTACACGCCGTTGTTCTCGACGATGTAGACCATGTTGACGCCGCGCCGCAGGACGTGCGCGAACTGGCCGAGGCCGATCGACGCGGAGTCGCCGTCGCCGGAGACGCCCAGATAGATGAGGTCGCGGTTGGCCATCGCGGCGCCGGTCAGCACCGACGGCATGCGGCCGTGGACGCTGTTGAAGCCGTGCGAGTTGCCGAGGAAGTACGTCGGCGTCTTCGACGAGCAGCCGATGCCCGACAGCTTCGCCACGCGATGCGGCTCGACGTCGAGCTCGAAGAACGCCTGGATGATCGCCGCGGAGATCGAGTCGTGGCCGCAGCCGGCGCAGAGCGTCGAGACGGCGCCTTCGTAGTCGCGGCGCGTGTAGCCGAGCGCGTTCTTGGGCAGCCCCGGGTGATGGATCTTCGGCTTGGCGAGGTAGGTCATGACGGGCTTCCTGGCATCATCCGGCCCGCTTGCGGATCGGCGTGACATTGAAGAGGCGCGCCTTCTCGGCGATCTCGCGCGTGATGAAGCGCTCCGTGATCGGCGTGCCGTCGTAGTTGAGTACCGAGATCAGCTTCGACGGGTCGACGCCGCACTCGTTGACCAGCAGCATCTTGAGCTGCGCGTCGCGGTTCTGCTCGACGACGAACACGTGCTCGTGCTCGGCGATGAACTCGCCGACCGCGTCGGGGAACGGGAAGCCGCGCACGCGCATCCGGTCGAGATGGATGCCCTGCGACTCGAGCTCGACGAGCGACTCGGCCATCGCCGCGCCGGTCGAGCCGAACCAGATGACGCCGGCACGGGTGGGCGCACGGCCGCGTTGCACCACGGGCGCGGGCAGCAGCGACTTCGCCGTCTCGAACTTGCGCAGGAGCCGCTGCATATTGTCGACGTACGCCGGTCCCTCTTCCGTATAGCGCGCGTAACGGTCCTTCGTCGTGCCGCGGGTGAAGTAGCCGCCCTTCGTCGGGTGCGTCGCCGGGTAGGTGCGATACGGGATGCCGTCACCGTCCACGTCGAGGTAGCGGCCGAACTCCTTGCCGCCATCGAGCATCGCGGCGGTCATCACCTTGCCGCGGTCCATCCGGTGGTCGTCGTCCCACGCGAACGGCTCGCACAGCCAGTCCTGCATGCCGATGTCGAGGTCGAGCATGACGAAGATCGGCGTCTGCAGGCGGTCGGCGAGGTCGAACGCTTGCGCGCCCATCTCGAAGCACTCGCGCGGATCCTCGGGAAACAGCATCACGTGCTTGGTGTCGCCGTGCGAGGCGTATGCGCACGAGAGGAGATCGGCCTGCTGCGTGCGCGTCGGCATGCCGGTCGACGGGCTCCCGCGCTGCACGTCGAACAGCACGACCGGGATCTCCGCAAAATAGGCGAGGCCCAGGAACTCCTGCATCAGCGACACGCCGGGGCCGGACGTCGTCGTGAACGCGCGCGCGCCGTTCCAGGCGGCGCCGATCACCACGCCGATGGACGACAGCTCGTCCTCCGCCTGCAGGATCGCGTACCGATGCTTGCCCGACGCGGCGTCGACGCGGAACTTGCCGCAGTACTTCTGGAACGCTTCGGCCAGCGACGACGACGGCGTGATCGGATACCACGCCGCGACCGTGGCGCCGCCGTAGACGGCGCCGAGCGCCGCCGCCGCGTTGCCGTCGACGAAGATGCGGCTCCCGACGTTGTTCCGCCGCGCGACGCGCAGCGGCAGCGGGCACGCGAAGTTCGCGAGCGCGTAGTCGCGGCCCATCGCCAGCGCCTTGCGGTTCGAATCCTGCAGCGCCTCCTTGCCCTTGTACTGCTCGGCGAAGAGCTTCTCGATCTCCGCCGGATCGAGATCGAGCAGCGCCGACAGCGCGCCCAGGTAGATGATGTTCTTGAACAGCTGGCGCTGCCGCGCGTCCGAGTATTCGGCGTTGCAGATCGCGGTCAGCGGCACGCCCAGCATGTTGATGTCGCTGCGCAGCCTGGACGAAGCGAGGGGCTTCGTCGAGTCGTAGAACAGGTAGCCGCCGGGCTCGAGCTCGGCGACGTCCTTGTCCCACGTCTGCGGATTCATCGCGACCATCATGTCGACGCCGCCGCGGCGCCCGCGCCACCCCTGCTCGGTGATGCGCACCTCGTACCACGTCGGCAGGCCCTGGATGTTCGACGGGAAGATATTGCGCGCGGCGACCGGCACGCCCATCCGCAGGATCGCGCGCGCGAACAGGCCGTTGGCCGACGCCGAGCCCGACCCGTTGACGTTGGCGAACTTGACGACGAAGTCGTTGACGCGCGCGAGTTGCTTGACGGCCATGGCGATCAGTCCGCGGCCAGCGGCGCCCCGGCGGGCGCGCGCGGTCGCGCCGGCGACGGGCGCGTCCGGCAGCGATCGTCGGCGCGCGCGGTCTCCAGCAGGAACTTCTGCATGTCCCATGCGCCGGTGGGGCAGCGCTCGGCGCACAGGCCGCAGTGGAGGCACATGTCCTCGTCCTTCACCATCACCCGGCCGGTCTTCACGGGGCCGGCGACGTACAGGTCCTGCGTAAGGTTCAGCGCGGGCGCGGACAGCGTGGCGCGCAGCGCCGGCTCGTCGGCGTTCGCGGTGAACGTGATGCAGTCCATCGGGCAGATATCGACGCAGGCGTCGCACTCGATGCACAGCTTGTCGGCAAAGATCGTCTGCACGTCGCAGTTGAGGCAGCGCTGCGCCTCGGCGAACGCGAGCGCGGGATCGAACCCCAGCTCCACCTCGGTGCGGATGTCCTTCAGCGCGATCACCTTGTCCTTCAGCGGCACGCGGTAGCGCTTGTCGCCGTGGATCGCGTTGTCGTAGCTCCACTCGTGGATGCCCATCTTCTGCGAGACGAGGTTGACGTGCGGCGGCGGGCGCTTGGCCAGCGGCTCGCCGCGGCAGTGCAGGTCGATCGAGATCGCCGCGTCGTGACCGTGCGCGACCGCCCAGATGATGTTCTTCGGACCGAAGGCGGCGTCGCCGCCGAAGAACACGTTCGGCAGCGTCGAGGCCAGCGTCGCCTTGTCGACGACGGGCATGCCGTGGTCGTCGAACGCGAGGCCGAGATCGCGCTCGATCCACGGGAACGCGTTCTCCTGGCCGACGGCGACCAGCACGTCGTCGCAGGGGAAGTGGACGTCGGGCTCGCCGGTGGGCACGAGCTGGCGGCGGCCCTTCGCGTCCTTCTGCGGCGCGACCTTCTCGAACGTCACGCCCGTGAGCTTGCCGCCATCATGCGTGAACAGCTTGGGCACGAGGTAGTTGTGGATGGGGATGCCCTCGTGCATCGCGTCTTCCTTCTCCCACGGCGACGCCTTCATCTCGTCGAAGCCGGAGCGCACGACGACGTGCACCTCCTCGCCGCCCAGGCGTCGCGAGCTGCGGCAGCAGTCCATCGCCGTGTTGCCGCCGCCGAGCACGACGACGCGCTTGCCGATCTTCGTCGTATGACCGAACGACACCGACGCCAGCCAGTCGATGCCGATGTGGACGTTCGCGGCGGCTTCGCGGCGGCCCGGAATGTCGAGGTCGCGTCCGCGCGGCGCGCCGCTGCCGACGAATACCGCGTCGAAGCCCTGTCCGAGCAGCGCGCGCAGTGAGTCGACGCGCGTGCCGCCGACGAACTCGATGCCCCCGTCGAGGACGTAGCCGACCTCCTCGTCGATCACCTTGTCGGGCAGGCGGAACTTCGGGATCTGCGTGCGCATCATGCCGCCGGCCTGCGGGTCGCCGTCGAACACGACGCACGCGTAGCCGAGCGGCGCCAGGTCGCGCGCCACGGTCAGCGACGCCGGACCGGCGCCGACCAGCGCGACACGCTTGCCGTTGCGCGCTGCCGGCGGACGCGGCAGGCGCGCGCGGATGTCGCCCTTGTAGTCGGCGGCGACACGCTTCAGCCGGCAGATCGCGACCGGCTCGGGCTTGGCGTTCGCACGCCGATGATCCGGCGACCCTTCCTCCACGCGGCCGCGCCGGCACGCCGGCTCGCACGGGCGGTCGCACGTGCGGCCTAGGATGCCGGGGAAAACGTTGGACTCCCAGTTGACGAGGTAGGCGTCGCCGTAGCGGCCTGCCGCGATCAAGCGGATGTATTCGGGTACGGGCGTGTGGGCCGGGCAGGCCCACTGACAATCGACGACTTTGTGGAAATAGTCGGGATTCGCGATATCCGTCGGCTTCAATCCTCTTCCTCGCAGTGGCGCGCCCGGCCTCTGTCGCATTCGAGGGGCATCGCGCGCGGAATGTTCCCTGCCGCGCACGCCCCGGGCCGTTAGCGCTGCCGCGATGCTACGCCTTTCGGCGCCCCGCTGGAACGGGAGGCGTCCTCCCCGCGGGATACGCGTCGGCTTTTTGCAACGCGGCGGCCGCGAACGGGCGCACGGCGGCGCCGTGTGGGCTACACGCGACCCCGCCGGCACGCCGGGTAAAATGCGTCGATGAACGCGCCCGAACGGCCGCCACGCCGCCTCACCGAGTTTTCCCATGGCGGCGGCTGCGGCTGCAAGATCGCGCCCGGCGTGCTGCGCGACATCCTTGCGCATGGAACCGCGGCGCTGCCGCTGCCGCCGGCGCTCCTGGTCGGCATCGAGACGTCCGACGACGCCGCCGTCTACGCGCTCAACGACACGCAGGCGATCGTCGCCACGACCGACTTCTTCATGCCGATCGTCGACGACCCGCACGACTTCGGCCGCATCGCGGCGACCAACGCGCTGTCCGACGTCTACGCGATGGGCGCGACGCCGCTGTTCGCGCTGGCCCTCGTCGCGATGCCCGTCAGCGCGCTGCCGCTGGCGGACATCCGGGCGATCGTCGCGGGGGGCGAAGCCGCCTGCCGCGCGGCGGGCATCCCGATCGCGGGCGGGCACACGATCGACTCGGTCGAGCCGATCTACGGACTGGTCGCGATCGGCGTCGTCGACCCGCGGCACCTGAAGCGCAACGCGGGCGCGCGGCCCGGCGACGCGCTGGTGCTCGGAAAGCCGCTCGGCGTCGGCCTCTACAGCGCGGCGTTGAAGAAGCTCGCGCTGGACGACGCCGGCTACGCGGCGCTGCGCGACACGACGACCCGCCTCAACACGCCCGGCATCGCGCTCGGCCGCGACGACGGCGTGCACGCGCTGACCGACGTCACGGGGTTCGGTCTGCTCGGTCACCTGCTGGAAGTGTGTCGCGCCTCTAGCGCCGGCGCCGTCGTCGATTTTTCCCGGATGCCGCTCCTTCCCGCCACGCTGGACCTCGCGCGACGAGGATTCGTGACGGGCGCGTCGGGCCGCAACTTCGCAGCCTACGGCGACGACGTGATCCTGCCCGCGGCGGACGCCGCCGTGGTCCGCGACGTGCTGACGGACCCGCAGACGTCCGGCGGACTGCTGGTCGCCTGCGCCCCGGCGCGCGTCGACGCGGTCCTCGCGACGTTTCGCGCCGAAGGCTTCGACGACGCCGCCGTGATCGGCGAAATCGTCGCCGGTCCGGCGCGCGTCACCGTGCGCTGACCTTTTCGACCGATGCCCGAGGGGCCCGAGATCCGGCGCGAGGCCGCCGCGATCGGCCGCGTGCTGGTCGGCCGCACGCTGGTCCGCGTCGACTACCGCATGCCGTCGCTCGCGCGCCGCGGCCGCGCGCTGGCGGGACGACGGGTGCTGAGCGTGGCCGCGCGCGGCAAGGCGATGCTGATCGCGTTCGACAACGGCGTCACGCACTACAGCCACAACCAGCTCTACGGCGCGTGGCGCGCCGTGCGCGCGGGCGCGGAGATCGAGGACGGACGCCAGGTGCGCGTCGTGCTCGCCACCGCTACGCACGCGGCGGTGCTCTACAGCGCGACGGAGATCGCGTTGCTCGACGCCGCGACGCTCGCACGGCATCCGTTTCTCGCCCGGCTCGGCCCCGACGTGCTCGACCCCGCGACCACCCCGGCGGCCATCGCCGCCCGCCTCGCCGATCCGCGGCGCGCCCGCGCCACGCTCGCGTCGCTGCTGCTCGACCAGCGGTTCCTCGCCGGGCTCGGCAACTACCTGCGCAGCGACATCCTGCACGCCAGCGGGCTCGCGCCCACGCGACGCGCGGGCTCGTTGTCCGACGCCGAGCGCGCGCGACTCGCCGCCCGGATCCACGCGCTGCCGCGCCAGAGTCTGCGCACGCGCGGCATCACCAACGATCTGGGGCGCTCGAAGTCGCTGCGAGCCGCCGGCGCCGAGTTCGGCGCACTGCGCTTTCTCGCCTACGATCGGGAGGGCGCGCCGTGCTACACGTGCGGAGGCCCGATCCGGCGCGTCGACGCCGGCGGCCGCGCGGTGTTCCACTGTCCCCGCTGCCAGCGCTGAGCGCCGGCGCTTGCCGTCACGCCGGGTCCCACGCCCAGAAGGCGTCGCGCTCCTCCTGCAGATAGCCGGCGAGCACGCCGCGATGGACTTCGGAGGCGCCGTCGACGAGCCGCGCCTGCCGCGCGTAGCGATAGATCCACTCGAGCGCCGTGTCCTTCGAGTACCCGCGCGCGCCGCAGAGCTGGATGCCGGTGTCGACGGCGCGCTGCAGCGCGTCGGCGACGACGATCTTCGCCATCGAGATCTCCTTGCGCGCATAGTCGCCGGCGTCGAGCTTCACCGCGGCGCGCATCGTGAGCAGGCGGCCGATCTCGATCTGCATCGCGGCGTCGCCGAGGAGGCCGCGAACGCTGTCGAGCGTCGCCAGCGTACGGCCGTGGCTCTCGCGAACGGTGACGTAGTCGAGCGCGATCCCGAGCGACCGCTTCGCGAGGCCGAGCCAGCGCATGCAGTGCGTGAGTCGCGCGGTGCCGAGGCGGATCTGCGTCACCTTGAGGCCGTCGCCGACGTTCATCAGGCGGTTCTCGTCGGGAATCTCCAGCCCGTCGAACTCGATCTCGCAGTGCCCGCCGTGTTCCTCGGGGCCCATGATCGGGATCCGCCGGACGATCCGCCAGCCCGGCTGGTCGCGGTCGTAGAGGAACGCCGTGAGGCCCTTGCGCGGATCGTCGCTCGTCTTGGCGATCAGGATGAAATGCTGCGCGGCTTCTGCGCCGGTGATGAACCACTTGCGGCCCTTCACGATCCAGCGATCGCCGACCCGCGTGGCGGTCGTCAGGGTCATCGCGGGGTCCGATCCGCTGCCCGGATGCGGCTCCGTCATCGCGAACGCCGAGCGCACGCGGCCGTCGACGATCGGCGCGAGCCAGCGCGCCTGCTGCGCGGGCGACGCGACCTTCGCGAGCACCGTCATGTTGCCGTCGTCGGGCGCGGCGCAGTTGAAGCACACGGGGCCGAAGATCGACTCGTTCATCGCCTCGTAGCAGGCGGCGCGGCCGACGACCGACAGCCCGAGGCCGCCGTGCGCGACGGGAAGCTGCGGCGCCCACATCTTCGCCGCCTTCACCTCGGCGCGCATCCGCTCGAGCACCGCGGGCGCGATGTTCTCGTGCGCATCGTAGTTCGCGCGATCGGCCTCGAGCGGCAGGATGCGGTCGCGCACGAACGCCGCGACGCGGCGGCGCAGCGCGTCAACGTCGGCGGGAAGCGAGAAATCCATGCGCGGTCTCCTAGAGCCAGGCGAGCGTGTGGCCGCCGTCGACGACGATCGTGGCGCCGGTCATGTAGCGCCCGGCGTCGGAAACGAGCAGCAGCAGCGCGCCGTCGAGGTCCTGCGGCTGGCCGAAGCGGCGCAGCGGCACGCGCTTGACCATGGCATCGCCGGCGGGCGAGTGCAGGAATTCGCGGTTGAGGTCGGTCTCGACGTAGCCGGGCGCCAGCGCGTTGACGCGGATGCGAAGCGGCGCGAACTCGAGCGCAAGCGCTTCGGTGAGCCTCAAGAGCCCCGCCTTGGCCGCGACGTACGCCGGCACCTGCTTCGCGACGCGCAGGCCCAGGATCGACGCGACGTTGACGATGACGCCGCCGCGCTTCGCGTGGGCGAGCGCGCGCGCCGCGCCGCGCGCGACGCGAAACGCGCCGGACAGGTCGGTGTCGAGCACGCGCTGCCAGTCGTCGTCGTCGACGTCGAGCGCTTTTCCCGTCAGCGCGATGCCGGCGTTGTTGACCACGATGTCGAGCGGTCCCAGCTCCGCCATCGTGCGCTCCACCGCCGGCGCATCGCGCACGTCCAGCGTGACCGCGCGCGCGGCGTCGCCGAGCGCCGCCGCGACGCCGTCGAGCGCGTCGCGACGGCGCGCCGCGACGATCACGCGCGCGCCGTGCCGCGCGAGCAGCTGCGCGAAATGCCGACCGAGGCCGCTCGACGCGCCGGTTACGAGCGCGGTCTTGCCGGCGAGGATGTCCGTCGCGAACATCGGATCAGCGGTCGGACGCGCCGCCGGCGCGCGCCGACTCGCGCAGCACGTACTTCTGGATCTTGCCCGTCGCCGTCTTGGGCAGCGGACCGAACACCACGACGCGCGGCACCTTGAATCCGGCGAGGTGTTGGCGACACCAGGCGATGATCGCGGCCGCATCCACGTCGTCCGCGCCCGGCTTCAGCGTCACGAACGCGCACGGCGTCTCGCCCCACTTCGCGTCCGGCTTCGCGACGACCGCCGCCTCCATCACCTGCGGGTGACGGTAGAGGCACTCCTCGACCTCCAGCGAGCTGATGTTCTCCCCGCCCGAGATGATGATGTCCTTGCTGCGGTCCTTGATCTCGATGTAGCCGTCCGGATGCCACACCGCGAGGTCGCCGGACCGGTACCAGCCGTCGGCGAACGCGGCGTCGGTCGCCTGAGGGTTGTCGAGGTAGCCCTTCATGATCGTGTTGCCGCGAAGCATCACTTCGCCCAGCGTGGCCGCGTCGCGCGGCACCGGCGCCGCCGTCGCCGGATCGCCGACCTGCACGCGCGACAGCGTCGGCATCGGCACGCCTTGCCGCGCCATCCTGCGTGCGCGCTCGTCCAGCGGAAGCTCGCGCCACGCGGGCTGCCATGCGCAGAGGGTCGCGGGTCCGTACGACTCGGTCAGGCCGTACAGATGCGTGATGCGAAATCCCATCGCCTCCATCGCCTCGATCACCGCCGAGGGCGGCGCGGCGCCGCCGACCGCGACGTCGACGATCCGCGAGGGCCGCACCTTCGCGTCGTCGCGGGCGTGGATCAGCAGGTTGAGCACGATGGGCGCGCCGCACAGGTGCGTCACCGCGTGGTCGCGGATCGCGGCGAAGACCTTCTCCGGCTCGACGCGGCGCAGGCAGACGTGCGTGGCGCCGGCCGCGGTCACCGCCCACGTGTACGTCCAGCCGTTGCAGTGGAACATCGGCAGCGTCCACAGGTACACGCTGTCGGCGTCGAGGCGGAACGCGAGCGCGTTGCCCAGCGCGTTGAGGTACGCGCCGCGGTGGTGATAGACCACGCCCTTCGGATCGCCGGTGGTGCCCGACGTGTACAGCAGCGACAGCGCGTCCCATTCGTCGCCCGGCCCCGGCCACGCGAAATCCGGATCGCCTTCGGCGAGCAGCGCCTCGTACGTCATCTGACCCAGCCGCTCGCCCGCCGGCCCCTCGGCGTCGTCGATGTCGACGACGAGGATGTCCCGCGCGCTCTGCGCCAGCGCCGCCTTGATCGTCGGTGCGAACTCGGCGTCGGTGATCAGCACGCGCGCCCCGCCGTGCGCGAGGCAGAAGGCGATCGTCGCGGCGTCGAGCCGGACGTTCAGCGCATTGAGGATGGCGCCCAGCGCGGGCACCGCGTAGTGCGCCTCGAGGAGCGCCGGGACGTTGGGCGCCATGACGGCAACCGTGTCGCCGCGCACGACGCCGCGGCGCGCGAGCGCCGACGCCAGGCGCCGGCAGCGCGCGGCGAACTGCGCGTAGGTCCAGGCGCGTGCGCCGTGCCGCACCGCGATCCGGTCCGGCCACACGAGCGCGCTGCGGTCGAGGAAGTCGACCGGCGTGAGCGGGACGTGGTTCGCCGGGCGCCGCGGCAGGTCGTCGCGCATCGACGTGCTAGCGCCGCGCGGCGCCCGTCCGGTTGCGCATCAGCCGCCCCTGCTCGCGGACCCACTCGCGCTCCTTGATCGATTCGCGCTTGTCGTGCTGCTTCTTGCCCTTG
>Ga0070671_100001713_pt1 | contig 16644 bp, 13 predicted proteins | sample KBSS73metaG_FD_65341 | JGI IMG/M metagenome (GOLD analysis project Ga0070671, IMG submission 65341) | Switchgrass rhizosphere microbial communities from Kellogg Biological Station, Michigan, USA - KBS S7-3 metaG | ecosystem: Host-associated > Plants > Roots > Rhizosphere > Soil ...
GACCGCCGCTGACGAGCGCGAGCCGCCCCACGATTAGCTTCCGAGCATGGCTGCCGCCCTCGTAGCTCCGTCCCCGCTCACCATGGTCGCCCGCGCGCTCAGCAGGCGCTGCCCGCACTGCGGGAGCCGTGGCCTGTTCACGGGCTGGTTCCACGCGCGCGAGCGCTGTCCCGCGTGCGGCGTGCGCATGCTGCGCGGCGACGAGAGCTGGGCGACGGGGACCTATCTCTTCAACCTGGTGGTGTCGGAGCTGCTGCTGATGGCGGTGCTTGCCGTGGTGGTGGTGAGTACCTGGCCCGATCCGCCGTGGGCCGTGCTGCAGTGGGGGACGCTCGCCCTGATGGTGGTGATGCCCATCTTCTTCTACCCCTTCGCGCGGCTCCTCTTCCTCGCCTTCGACATGATGTTCCGCCCCGTGCAGCCCGAGGAGCTCGCCGGCCCTAGGGCGTGAGCTGCTCGGGCCAGTGATACAGGGCGCGATAGAGCGCCCGGTTCCGCTGCACGATCCGCACGTAGTCGCGCGTCTCCACGTACGGGATCCGCTCCGTCAGGAACTCCGCGTCGTCGCCGCCGTGCTTGGTGCGCCAGCGCGCCACGCGGTTGGCCCCCGCGTTGTAGGCCGCGAGCACCTCGACCACGCTGCCCTGGCTGTCGAGCAGCTCGCGCAGGTGCGCGCTGCCCAGCTCGATGTTCACGTCGGGCTGGTACAGCAGTACCGGGTCCCAGATGTCGTAGTCGAGCGACTTCGCCACGCGCCTGCCCACCTCCGGCATCACCTGCATGAGCCCGCGTGCCCCGGGGACCGACGTCGCCTCGGGATCGTAGAGCGACTCCTGTCGGATGAGCGCCGCCACCAGCGCCGGATCGAGCTTGAGCCGCGCCGCCTCGGCCAGCACCGCATCGCTGAACGACAGCGGATAGAGCAGCCGGTAGAGCCGCGCGTCCTTCGGCGCACCGGCGGTCTGGGCGCGGCGCGCCAGCGTGATCGCGGGCGAGGGCCGACCACGGCGGCGCAGGATGTCGGCCGCCGCGAGCAGCCGCTCGGCGCCGCTGCCCGCGTCGCGCATGAAGCGCGCGCGCTCCGCGCCCGCCTCGTCGTCCATGCCCAGCCGGTCCAGCAGGTCCGCGCGGTCGGCCGTCGCCTCGAGATCGGTGGCGGGCACGAAGACGTCGGCCGCGGGTGCGGGCTGCCACGACGGCACGCCCAGCCGGCGCGCGCTCGCCTCGCTGTAATACGACACCGAGTCCCACGCCATCGCCGAGCGCCAGCGCAGGACCGCGGTGGCGCTGTCGCCCACGGCGGCCCAGGCGCGACCCGACCAATAGAGCGCCGCCCCGGTCTCCTCGCTCTGCGGCCAGCGCTGCCGCAGGCTGTCGAGCTCCAGCGCCGCGGCGCGGGCGTTGCCGTCGATATAGGTGATGATGGCGGCCCGGAACGCCGAGCCTGGCGCAAGCCGCGAGGTGGGATGGCGCTGCGTCAGCTCGCGGAACGTGGCACGTGCCAGTGAGTCCTTGCGGTCGTCGGTGGCGAGGTCAGCGAGCAGGAAGAGCGCCGCCGCCGCGGACGAGTCCTTCGGCCAGGTCCGTGCCACGCGGCGCAGCAGCGCCTTGCTCTCGTCCACACGGCCGTCGCGCACGTACGAGCGCGCCTCCCGATACGCCGCCGACGCCGCGAGCGCGGGCGGCCGCGCCACGCGGCGGTACCAGCGCACCGCATCCGCGTAGCGGGCGAGCCGGAAGAGGACGTTGGCGTACTCGAACCGATCGGCGTCGTCACCGACCCCGTTGCCGAGTGCGGCGGCATAGCCGTCGGCCGCGCGGCCCACCGGGCCCGAGCGCGCGGCACTGCGCGCTATGACGAGCTGTTCCCCGGGCCCGAGCCGGTAATCGAGGCTGTCCAGCATGCGCACCGCCGTGCGGGCGGCGGCGGAGCCGGAGCGCTCGGTGATGGTGCCGATGAGGGCGCTGCGTATCTCCTCCCGCGTGGCGCTGTCCGCCCCGATGGCGCGCAGGCGCAGTGCGGCGAGCGGCAGTCCGGCATCCTGGTACGCCACGATGGCGGCCAGCGTGTCGCCGCTCTTCTCGAACGCCTGCGCCGTGGCGACCGGCAACCGCGCGCGCACCAGCGAGTCGACGATCGCCGTGGCGAGCGCGCTTCTCCGACCGGAATCGCGCGTGACCGCGAACGCGCGAAGTCGCAACCAGTCGGCGATCGTCGGCAGGCCGTCCGCCCCGGCGAGATAGGAGGCCGCGGCCGTGTCGGCGAGCTTCAGCCGGTCGGCCGCGCGAGCCAGCAGCACCAGGCGCTCGGCGCGCCGCGCCGGCGCATCGGCGGTGGCGACCGCGAGCTCGGCATGCGTGAGTGCCAGCGTGTCGCGGCGGAGACCGAGGTTGGCGCGGGCGAGCAGCTCCCGCCCCGCGCCGGCGAAGTCGTGGTCGAGCCAACTGGCGTCGCGCAGGATCCGGTCGGTCTCGGTCCATCCGCCCCACGCTGCCGCCGCCGACGCCGCCAGCAGCTCGGCTTCCGGCGTGCGCGTGGCGCTGTCGCGCAGCAGCGGCGCGAGCAGCCGGCTGGCCTGCCAGGGCCGGTTGGCCGCGAGGGCCTCGCGCGCGGCGCGCACGATGGAGCTGTCGGCCACGCCGCGCGCGCGGGGCGCGGCCGGGGGCGTCCGAACGGGCAGGGCGAGCAGTGCGACGGCGAGCGTCAGCGTTGTGAGGAGCGAATGCATCGGCGGGAAAAGTGGCGAGGCCACCGGGCGCGGCACAATGACGCGCGAGCGCCCTCCGTGGCGCCAAGCCGCGCCGTCCGGCGATATTGCACGCCGCTCGACCCCCCTAGCCTGGGATCATGAAGAACATGCGAAGGTTCAGCCGCGGCGCCGTCCTGCTCCTGCCCCTCGTCCTCGCCGCGTGCGGCCGGGACGGCGCACGGGGCACCACGCCGGACACGCTGCGATACACCGTCCAGCACGTGGCGAAGTCGGAGGGCGAGTGTCGCTCGACCGACTCGCTGAAGACGCCTTCGCCCTGCGTGAAGGTGGACATCACGTGGCCGGAGCTCTCCGACCGGACCCCGGTCGCCGATGCGGCGCGCCAGTTCATCCGCCGGCTCGCCTCGGCGAGCTTTCGCGACGGCAGCGAGAAGGCCAGCCCGGATTCGGTGGCCGCCGAGGCCGTGGCCGGCCACGCAGAGATGCGCACGAAGCACGCGGGCTACAGTGTACCGTGGAGCCTCGAGCGCGAGGTCTCCGTGGCGTGCAACGAGTCCGGTCGCTTCGGCGTGAAGGTCTACACGAACCAGTTCACCGGCGGCTCGCACGCCGCCTCCGCCACCCGCTACGCGAACTTCGACACCCGCACCGGCAAGCGCCGGGGTCCGGCCGAGCTGCTGGTGCCCGGACAGGAGCGGGGGTTCAAGGAGGCGATGCTGAAGGTCCTGCAGCGGGACCGGGCCGCGGCGCAGGTCAAGCTCGACGTCGACAGCTTCCCGATGCCGGCCAGCGTGCTGGCCTGCGGCGACTCGCTGCTGGTGCAGTACGATGTGCTGACCGTCGGGCCGCACCGGCTGATCGACAAGGTGCTGTCCGTGAAGCGGGACTCGCTCCGCGGTCTCGTGCAGCCGTAGCACCGGCTCGGGCGGAACTCGCCGGGTCGGGCCGCCGTAAGGCTCCCGACCTGTCCGCCGGGCAGCCCCACCCACCCTTGGAGATCCACGTGACCCGTTCGACCACCCGACTCGCGGCGCTCTGCGCGAGCCTCGTCCTCACCGCCTGCGCCGGCGGCTCGCCGGCGACCACTGCCGCCCCTGCGGGCGGCACGCCGATGTCACCAGAGCAGCTCAGGACGTGGCTCACCGCGTATGCGGCCGATTCGATGGCGGGCCGCGAGGCGGGCACGCCCGGCAACGTGAAGGCGACGGCGTGGATCGCGGCGCAGGCGCAGCGCATCGGCCTCGTGCCGGCGGGCGAGAACGGCGGATGGTTCCAGGTACTGCCCCTCAAGCAGTCGACGATCGAGCCCGGCTCGGCCATCGAGGCCGGCGGGCGCACGTTCGACGCGGCGAAGGACCTGGTGCTCTTCGGCGCCTACCCCATGTTCGGCTTCAGCGGCACGCTGCAGGGCGATGCGATCCCCACGGTGTACGGCGGCCGCATCGGCGACAAGTCGGTCACGCTCACGCCCGAACAGGTGAGCGGCAAGCTCATCGTGTTCGATCCGCCGCTCAACCCGTCGGGAAAGCCGATGTGGCAGTTCTGGAACCAGATGGACCGCGGGCTCGTGGGCGCGAGCCGTGGCGCGCTGATCGCGTCCAACGAGATCACGCCGCCGCAGGTCATGGAGTACCTGCGACACCCGCAGGCGACGCTCGCCGACGCGGCGCCGACGACGCCGGCGGGCGCCCCGTTCGTGGCGTCGATCGGCAGTGACGCGGCGCGCACCATTCTGGGCGCCGATCCCGCGACGCTCACGCCGGGCGCGGCCGGCCAGCCGGTCAAGGCGCACGTGACGCTGGGCTTCGGACCAGCGCCGTCACCGGCACGCAACGTGGTGGCGATCCTCCCCGGCAGCGACGCCAGGCTCAAGAGCCAGTACGTCGCGATCGGCGCGCACAACGACCACATCGGCGTCTCGCAGCCCGAGGACCACGACTCCGTCTGGGCGTACAACCACGTCATCCGGCCACAGGGCGCCGAGGACCAGCCGCGTCCGGCCACTGCCGAGGAGGCCACGCGCATCAAGGCCATTCGCGACAGCCTCGCCAAGATCCGGCCCTCCTATCCCGACTCGATCAACAACGGCGCCGATGACGACGGGTCGGGCACGGTGTCCGTGCTCGCCATCGCGGATGCGCTGGCGAAGTCCAAGGTGAAGCCGAAGCGCTCGATCCTCTTCGTGTGGCACACCGGCGAGGAGAAGGGATTGTGGGGCTCGGCCTACTTCACCGATCATCCCACGGTGCCGCGCGATTCGATCGTGGCGCAGCTCAACATGGACATGGTGGGTCGCGGCAAGGCCAGCGACAGCACCGGCGCGGGGCCCGGCGGGCCGAACCAGCTGCAGCTGATCGGGTCGCGGCGTCTCTCGACCGAGCTGGGCGACCTCGTCGAGTCGGTGAACACGTCGGGCAGCCACGGCTTCGCGTTCGACTACGGCCTGGACGCCAATGGGCATCCGGCCAACATCTACTGCCGCAGCGATCACTACATGTACGCCCGGTACGGGATCCCGATCACCTTCTTCACCACCGGCGTGCACCAGGACTACCACCAGGTCACGGACGAGGTGCAGTACATCGACTTCCAGAAGATGGCCAAGGTGTCCAGGCTCGTGGCCGACATCGCCGTGCACGTGGCGAACCTCGATCACGCACCGGTGGTGGACAAGCCGAAGCCGGACCCGAAGGGGGAGTGCAAGCAGTAGGGTCGCGGCACGGGTGGTTGGCAAGCACGAAGGGCTCCGATCGGCCGATCGGAGCCCTTCGACTTTTCACCCTCCCGGGTCTACCAGCGCGCGGCGAACCCGCGCGCATCCACGTGCACGAACGGTCCGTGCGAACGCGTCGGCTTGTAGATGCCGATGCCGCCGATGAGGTCGGAGTGCTCGGCCTCGACCCGCTCGGCGACGGCGGCGAGGAAACGGGCATCGCGCACGTTGACGCGGCCGTCGCCATCGAGGTCGTCCATGCGGCCGTCACCGTCGGCGTCGACGAGGATGTCGGCCGCGTCGCCGTACATGTGGCGGCTGTCCTTGGCGCGGCCGCAGCGGCGGCACACGCCGCGCATGTTGTACTGCGGGGTGCGGAAGCCCGACATGATGCGCAGCGTGCTGGGCTTGCCGACGTTCGCGAGCTCCGCCGCGATCAGCTCGAGCTTGTCGATCAGGCGAGGCTGGATGACGAGCATCTTCGGCCAGACGCCCTGCTGATCGTGCGTGACGAAGTCGGCGAGCCGGAAGTGCTCGGAGAGCGGCGTGAACTGGTTGTCGGCGGTGACCTGGATGAACCCCTCGGGCAGGTCGTAGCGCGAGGTGCGGCCGCGCTCCGTGGGCCAGAAGCCGATGTTGTAGCCGTCGACGCGCGCGCCGTGCTTGGTCTGGAAGGGGATCAGCGCGACCACGAAGAAGGATTCGCCGCTCGGCGTCGCGAGGCCGAGGTCGTGCACGCCCGGCTCGGGGTCGATGCCCTCGAACAGAGAGGAGACCACCGGCAGCTCGCGGATGCCGTCGGGCGTGGCCTGGATGGCGCGGAGCTTCCCGCTGCGACCGAGCAGGCGCGGCAGCACCGCGTCCACGCTATCGTCCGAGGGCGCGACCGGCGTGGGCAGCGCACGACGCGGCGCACTCATGCCCACGAGCGCCGCCGTCGAGAGTCCCGTAGCCAACATCAAGCCCACTGCCGCCACCGCCTGCCGGGCGCGGCCGATCCACATCTTTTGCATCCGATATCCCCTGAAGACCTGCCGGCTCGCCCAGCGAAAAGCGAGCCGAAGGGCACAACATACGGACGGATGGCTCCGGCCGTAACCCCGAAGCGATGTTCAAACTCCCTTATTGCTTGAGGATAGCTCGGACAGGGGTGAGGCGGCTTGGGTAGGGATAGCCCGTCCGCAGCACCCGATCGAGCGTGCGGTCACGGCCATAGACGTCTGGAAATCGTTGCAGGGTACCGTCCTCGTTCGACACCACCGTGGCGTACGTGATGCGCACGGGCAGCTTGGCGGGGAGCTTCACCTCGGTCGGCTTCACCTCGGCGATGGCGCTGTCGATGCGGGCCTCGGGCCACTGGGGCACGTCGCGCAGCAGCCAGAGCGCCAGCGCCTTCGCGTCGGCCAGACGCACGCAGCCGTGGCTCTCCGCGCGCCGCTCGCGGCTGAAGGTGGCGCGCGTCGGCGTGTCGTGCAGGTAGATGCCGAGCGCGTTCGGCAGGAGGAACTTCATCGTGCCGAGCGCGTTCTTGGTGCCGGGGATCTGGCGCACGCGGATGCCCTCCGTGCCGATCGCCGCGATGTTCTCGGGCGTGGGCGGGATCACGATGCCGTGCTGCACCAGCTCCATGCTCTCCTTCATCAGGTACGTCGAGTCCTGCGCCGCCTTGGGCAGGATCTCGTCGCGCATGATACGCGGCGTCACGTTCCAGTAAGGCCGGAACACGATGGACTCGAGCTCCTCGTCGAGCTCCGGCGTCTCGTTCCGTCCTCGGCCACCCACGACGACATTCATCGTGATCACGTCGCGCCAGCCGGCGAGCGTGGGTTCCCGCACGTGCAGCCGAAACTCGGGGATGTTCACCCAGAGATAGGTGCTGTCCGGTGGATCGGCCATGCTGCGCCACCGCTCGAGCGCCAGCTCGAGCTGCCGGACGCGCCAGGTCCGCGCCGCGGCCAGCCGCTCGAGGGTCTCCTTCCCCATCACGCCATCGGCCTTGAGCCCTTCCGCCCGCTGGAATGCCTTCACGCGCGCGACCAGCGTCGGCTCGTAGAGGGTGTCGGCCTCGCTGCCCGGGGCGGCGAAGGTGTCGGGGAGGTCGGCCAGTGCCACGAGCCACCGCCGGAGCTCGGCCGCTTCCTCGACGCGGGCCCCCGGGCGCACCGGCGGGACGAGGCGCGGCATGGTGAGGGTGCTGTCGGCAGCCACCTGCCGCGCCGCGGCGAGCGCCGTGCGGAGGCGGGCGTAACCGGCACCCCGCGCATCGAGACGGGCGAGCAGCGCGCCCGGATCGGTGGCGCGAAGCACCGAGTCCACCAGCGGCACCACGTCCCCGCCGGCACGGCGCGTCATGAGGGTGTCCTCGCGCCACGCGAGACGCACGCGGCCCTGGCGCATGGCGGCCACGTAGCGCAGTGCGCTGGCGCTCACCCGCGCATCGAACTCGACCGCGACGGCCGGCGGCAGCACGCTGCCGGCCTCGAGCCGCGCCAGCGCGCTGTCGTGCGAAACGGCGTCGTAATCGACGGGATCGAGGCCGTGGGACGCAGCGGCCAGAAACCGCTGCACCATGGCGCGCAGCGCCGGCGTGGGATGCCCCTCGCTGGTCCAGCGTGGCATCCAGCCGGCGGAGTCGTACAGCCGCCGGAGCGAGCTGCGCACGTCGCCGATGTCGGCTCGGTGCATCGCCGGCAGCGGACCGGCCGCGAGCAGCAGCTGCAGCGCCGCCGGCTCCGGCCGGACCGCGGCCAGCGTGTCGGCGCTCGGCTGCTGCGCGGCAAGCCCGCGCCCGCCCCCCAGCAGCAGCGCCGCCAGCACGACGGCGCGCCTCCCGTTGGCGCGGAAAGGTGAACTCCCGGCGGAGCTGCAGGTCGAGCGCACGGTCCCGTCCGTCGATGTCGCGTTGGAGGAGGCCCCGCCGCCGTTCCGGGCGAGGACCACGTACGGCGCGGAATCTCGGAGCACGGTGCTTCGCAGGCAACTGCCGGTGCTGGGCTCGGCTACTGCACTGGGGCGGTGAGGCGGGCGAGCCGCACGAGCAGCCGCCGCGACCAGCGAGTGCGACGATGGGCGACGGCCGACACGGCGGTCGCTCGCGTGAAGTCGTCCTGCAGCATCGCGGCAGTGGCCGCGACGAATGCCTGGTCGTGCACCAGCAGCGTCAGCTCGAAGTTGAGCCGGAAGGAGCGGTTGTCGAAGTTGGCCGTGCCGACGCCGGCGAGCAGGTCGTCCACCACGAAGCACTTCTGGTGCAGCAAACCCGCCTGGTACAGCAGCATCTTCACGTTGGCCCGATCCATCTGCTCCACGTAGCTGCGCGCGGCCAGGTCAGCGACGCGGTTGTCCGAGTGCTGCGGCAGCAGCAGCCGCACGTCCACGCCGCGCAGGCCCGCGAGCTGGAGCGCGGACACCATGCCGAGGTCCGGCACGAAGTACGGCGTCGCGATCCACAACCGGCGCTCCGCCATCATGAGCACCTGCAGGTACATCATCGCCGCCTCCTCGAAGACGTCCGAGGGGTCGGAGCGACACACGAGCACCGCGGCGTTGCCGTCCGGCGCCGGGCGGGGCTCCCAGCGTACGTCGAGCACCTCGCCCGACGCCCACAGCCAGTCGGTGGCGAACACGAACTGCACCCCGAGCGCCGCCGGGCCCTCCACGCGCACGTAGGTGTCGCGCCAGGGGCCGATCTTCCGGTCGAGGCCCAGGTACTCGTCCCCCAGGTTGTGACCGCCGGCCCAGGCCACGTGACCGTCCACCACGACGCACTTGCGGTGGTTGCGGAAGTTGACCTGGAACCGGTTGCCGCGGCCGCGGGTGGTGTTGAAGGCCGACACCTTCACGCCGGCATCGGCGAGGGCACGGCAATACGCCTTGGGCAGCCCGTAGGAGCCGAGCTCGTCGTACAGGAAGTGGACGGGAACCCCTTCCCTCGCCTTGGCGATGAGCGCGTCGCGGAAGCGCCGGCCGAGACCGTCGTCGCGCACGATGTAGAACTGCGCCAGCACGTGGCTCCGCGCTTCCGCGATGCCCGCGAAGATGCTGGCGAAGGCCGCGTCGCCGTCGATCAGCAGCGACACGGCGTTCCGCTCGGTGAAGGGCTGCTGCGCGATGCGCGTCAGTGCCGCGTGCGCCGGGATGTGCTCGCCGGGTCGCATGACGTACGGCTCGAGGGCCGCACCGAGGCTCGTCGACGCCGCCACCACGCGCTCGGCCACCCGCTCCCGGGCCGTGAGGTAGCCCTGGAACTTGGTGCGGCCGAAGACGAGGTAGAACGGTACGGCCAGGTACGGAAAGGTGATGAGGGACACCGACCAGGCGATGGCGCCCTGGGGCGTGCGCGTCTGCATGACGGCAATGACGGCGCAGACGAGGCCGGTCAGGTGGAGGAGCACGAGCACGATCGTCAGCACGGCACCGCCTTCCTCGTGGATACCCGCAGCGCAGGGCCCGCTATCACTCCCCATCCGCATACCCCTCGGCACCCGGCTCGTGCTGGGCCACGGTGCAGTGGGGTTGCGGCCCCGCCTAGATTGCGCGCGTGATGACGACCACGACGCCCGCGCCCCAGGCGCATGAGCACGACGACATCGTCTACCCGGAAACGGTCCCCTTCCTGCTGGTCCACGTCGCGTGTCTGGCCGCGCTCTGGACCGGCGTCACCTGGGAGGCGGTGGGTCTCGGGATCATCCTGTACCTGGTGCGCATGTTCGGCGTGACCGCCGGCTACCACCGCTACTTCTCGCACCGCACCTTCCGCACGAGCCGCGTGGGGCACTTCCTGCTCGGCTGGCTGGCCCAGAGCTCGGCCCAGCTGGGCATCCTGTGGTGGGCGGCGAAGCATCGCCACCACCACCGCCACAGCGACACCGAGCTCGACGTGCACTCGCCGCGGCAGCACGGGTTCCTGTACGCCCACATGGGCTGGATCTTCACCGCGCGGCACGACGCCACCGACTTCGACGCCGTGCCGGACCTCGCCCGCTACCGCGAACTGGTGTGGCTCAACGCGCACCCCTACCTGCCGGCCGCCTCGCTCGCCGCGCTCGCGTACGTCCTGGCGGGATGGCCGGGCGTGGTGGTCGGCTTCGTCTGGAGCACGGTCGCGCTGTATCACGGCACCTTCATGATCAACTCGCTGGCGCACGTGCACGGCCGGGTGCGCTACGTCACCGGGGACGACTCGCGCAACAACTGGTGGCTCGCCGTCCTCACGCTGGGCGAGGGATGGCACAACAATCATCACGCCTACCAGCGCTCCACCCGCCAGGGATTCCGCTGGTGGGAGTTCGACCCGACGTTCTACGCACTCAGGGCGCTTTCGTGGCTCCGCCTGGTGTGGGATCTCGGCGAGCCGCCGCCCGAGGTGGTGCGCAACGAGCGCCCGCTGGGGCGCCACACCATCGAGAAGGTGGCACACCAGCTCGCGGCGAAGTACGCCGAGATGCACCTGCCCCAGCTGCCGCACCTGCCCGAGCTGCCCTCGGTGGCGGAACTGCGCCGGCGCGCGGAGGAGATGTACGCTGCGTCCCCGTCGATGGACGACATCGCGGCGCGGGCGCGTGAGCTCATCGCGCAGCGAATGGCGACGCTGCGCGCGCCGGAGCAGGCGCCGGCCTAGTGACCGTCCGTCGCGGTCCGGGGTACCCAACGGGACAGCCATTAGGCGGTACCTCAAGGACCCCAGTCGGAGTGAAGTGCATATGGCCAGGACGCCCAGCGAAGCAATCAACAGCTACATCACCGACATGCTCTCGCTCGAGGAGCATATCCAGAAGGCCATCAACGCCCAGCTGGAGGATTTCAAGGACGACTATCCGCAGGTGACGCAGGAACTGCGCGGCTTCACCGGCCAGATCCAGGGCCACATCAGCACGCTCAAGGCACTCGCCGAGGCGCGCCAGGCCGCCGGCGGCGGCGTCGCGGAGGCGATCAAGCGCGCGGGATCGACGGTGGCGGGCCTGGGCGCGGCGGCCATCGACCTGGTGCGCACGGAGAAGCTGCCGAAGGACCTGCGCGACGACTACACCGCGTTCAGCCTTGCGACGGTCGGTTACCTGATGCTGAACACGACCGCCCTCTCGCTGAACGACCAGGAGACGGCCCAGATCGCATCGCGATGTCTGCAGGACTACGCCCGGATGACGATGACGCTGCAGCACACCATCCCCGCGGCGACCATCCGATTCCTCCGGGAAGACGGCCTGCCGGCACGCGAGGAGGTCCTGCAGGAGGTGCAGCAGAACCTGCGCAGCGCGTGGACCGACCAGTCGGACCAGGTGCCCGACGTGAAGCAGATGAACAGCAGCCGGCTCTGATCGGTTGCCGACGTGACGACGCCCCGCGGGAGCGAACCCGCGGGGCGTCGTACGTTCGAGCCGGCAAATCAGTGGTCCGTGGTGTCGACGATGATGGCGAAGCCATCCTTGCCCGCCTGCATGCGCACGACCTCCTTGCCGCGTTCGTCGTGCACCACCAGCGCGGTGTGCTGCGAGTCCGACTGCAGCCGCACGCGCTCGCCGCCCTTTCCGTTCACCATGAGGTTCATCGGTCCGGTCAGGTCGGCATCGATTGCGAAGGGGTCGCCCTTGGCGAGTTCCTCGGCCATGCGGGTCGAGCCCCGGATCTCGCGCGTGGTGCCGCCGGGCTCGAACCGCACCGAGCCCACCGGGATCAGGCCCGTCTCACCCGCACTGATGCACCGGAATCCCTGATCGAGCTCGAAGTCGTCGGGATTGATCGGTACGAGGTCGCAACCAGCCGCCTTGCGACTCGGGTCGAGGCGTACGGTGAGCAGGAAGTGCGCCCGCGTGTCGCGCGCGTCACGGCTTCCCTTCAGGCGGACGAGCGAGCCCACCCGGGTGCCGTCGAGGATGAAGTCCGGCGGCATGGTCTTCGAACGCGAAAAGTCCGCGAGACTCGACATCGCGCCGAGCTTTGCGGTCTTCGCAGCCAGACCGGCGTTGATGCTCGCCTCCATGGCGTGCTCGGCCGCCCGCATGGCGCTCACCCGGGCATCCTCGGACGCAGCGGCCACTTCGGCCGACTGGACCTCGTAGCCGTGATCATGGAAGTGCGTGTGGTGCTTGAGGTAACGACCGAAGCCATACAGCGTCATGCCGATGGCGAACACGGCGGCGGCGCGCAGGCCGATTGGAAGCCAGAAACCGCGCATGGGCAGCGCTCCGGACGAGAGATGGTCCCTCTACGGGTCGGCCCGAATTGATGTTTCAAGCTGTGACGAGCCGACCGGACCCGCCGGCGAGCCATCCAGCCGCTGCTCGGCGGCCCGGATGGCGGATTGGCGTCGCGCGATCTCCTCGCCCAGTGGTGGGCCACGGAAGCGCCGTACCTCCCAGCCGAACCACACCACGGCCGTCGCGGCGAGCGATGCCAGGGTGAAACGGAGGGCGAGGTCGTTCGGCGGCAGCACGCTGATGAGGATGGCGCCGGCGCAGGCGGCAAGCGCGAGCCATGACACCGGTCGATACCACGAGCCGAGCCGCCAGGGACCCATGCGGGTCCAGCGCCGGCCGTATGCGGCGAGGCCCAGGGCCACCGGCAACCCGTACGACACGTAGAGGAAGATCACGCTTACCGCCGTGAGCGTGGCGTACACCGGCGCGTGGAGCGTGAGCGCCATCGCGAGCGCCGCCACCGCCCAGATCGCGGTGCCGGGCGTGCGGTGCGCCGCGCTCACTCCGCGGAGCGCACCGGACCATGGCAGCCCACCGTCCCGCGCGAACGCGTACACCATCCGGGATGCCGACGTGATCGTCGCGAGTCCGCACAGGTACTGCGCGATCGCGATGCCGACGAGACACGCGATCCGAAGTCCCGCGGGGAGCACCTGCTCCATGGTCCAGAACACGACGCGATCGCCCTGCGCCGCAGCGGAAGCGGGGTCGGGCATCGCGAGCACGAACGACGCCACCATCGCGTAGCCGAACAGGCCCGACCACAGCACCGCGCGCACCATGCCGCGCGGCACGTTGCGCTCGGCGTCGAGGGTTTCCTCCGCCGTGTGCGCCGAGGCGTCGAACCCGGTGATCGTGTAGGCCGGAAGCAGGAGGCCGAGGAGGAAGAGGTGCAGCATGCCCCCGCCAGCGGGCCACACGCTCCCACCGGCCGCACCGCTGAAATCGGTGAAGGTGACGAGCCGCGACGGATCGAGCGCGGGCGCGCACGCGAGCAGGCCCACGGTGAGGAGAACCGTCACGGAGAGGATGAGGTAGCCGCTGAGATCGGTGAGTCGCGAGGTGAGGCGGATGCCGCGGTGATTCACGAACGCCTGTGACGCGAGCACGACAGCGAGGGCAGCGGCCTGGTGCCAGGGCGTGAGCGCTGCGGCGTCGACGCCGAGCGCGGGCCCGAGCGCGCGCACGACGAAGAGGTAGAACCCGACATCGATCGCGGAGAGCACGCTGACGAGGCCCACGAGGTTGAGCCACGCGGTGAGCCAGCCCCAGCCTCGCCCGCCAAGGATGGCCGCCCAGTGGTACAGTCCTCCCGCGGTCGGGTACGCCGACGCGATCTGGCCCATCGCGAGCGCCACCACCAGCGACAGGGCCACCGACAGGGGCCAACCGACGCCCACCGCGCCGCCGCCTGCCGCGCTGAAGGCGAGCTGGAAGCTGGTGATGCCGCCGGCCAGGATGCAGATGATCGAGAACGAAATGGCGAAGTTGGAGAACCCGCCGAGGCGGCGCGCGAGCTCCTGGGCGTAGCCCATCGCGTGCAGGACCTGCCGGTCATGCTCGACGCGCGCTGCCTCGTCGTCGGGGGCGGTGTGGGGCAGGACGCGGCTCCGCGCTGGTGTCAACCGACTGGTGAGGTCAACGTAGCGCGGAGTTGTCGCGCCCTCAACGTCTCAGTCGCGGTCGGCGAGCGCGCGGTGGAATTCGGGCCCGAGCTCGGGATGCCAGCGCCACAGCGCGGCGCCGAGGATGCCGATGCCGATCAGGTTGCCGACGGCCACCTGGCCCAGCGTCAGCGGACCCGTGGACGTGGTGACGCCGAGCGCGGCGAGCACGAAGTAGAACACCATCTCGGCGATGACGAATGCGATCAACGCGCCCGCGAGCACGTGCGGTTCGCGCTGCGCCAACACGATGCAGATGACGGTCGCGAGCCCGAGCAGCGCGAACGCGCCGAAGTGGATGAGGCTGTAGAAAACGATGCTGGCGGCGGGCGACGCGGCTATCGACGTGAGGCCGAGCGGGCGCGCCACCAGGGTGCCCAGATGGCGGGGGGTCGCGAGCGGTGCGCCGGCGAGCGTGTCGGTGATCAGGAACCACAGGGCCACGGCGCCGGCGGCGAGCAGCCCGGCGGCCAATCCCTCCCGCAGCGCGCCGGCGGGAAGGAGCGGCTCGTCGACCACGGGCTCCGCGCCGCGGGCCTCGCGGATCTCGCTATCTCCTAGAAATCGGATCATGAACATCTGGCACCTCCGGGAAACGTGACCACCAGGCTTCTACGGTGGGACATTCCCCGGACGTGCGCCAGAGCTCGCTACAGCGCCTGCGCGAACTCCGCGATGAGCGCCGGCGTCGCGCCGTCGAACCCGATGACGTCGAGCATCCCCGCGTCGTCCGGATCGGCGATGCTGAACCCGTTCGACGCCATGGCGACGACGACGAGCTTCGCCGGGATGCCCATGCGCTCGCGGTAGAGCTGCAGCGCCTGGGCCGGATGCACCTTGCCCGACCACGTCTCGTTGTCCGTGTAGACCACGAACAGGTCCACCGGCCACCGGTGCTTCAGGGCCTCGAGCATGGGCAGTGCGCAGTCGGTCCCGCCGAACCGCATGCGGGCGACGCGCCGCAGCACCTGCTCGAGGTGCTCCTCCGGCGCGACCTCGAACGGCGTGAGCCCCGAGCCGAGGTCGCTGTACATCGACGGGTACGGTCCTTGGGTGAAGGCAACCATGCGGTGCTCCGGCTCGCGGGCGGCCGTGACCATGGCCATCGCCGCCGCGGCCTCGCGGCACGACAGGCCCCGGAGGCCGTGCACCTCCGCCTTCATCGAGCCCGAGACGTCGAGGGCGAGCAGCACGCGCTGCCCCATCGACGGCGCATGCTCGAACGCGAGGTGGAACGCCGCGTCGAGTGCCTCGACCACCTCGGGGACCGAGCCGTTGCCAAGGAGCGAGGCCAGGAAGCCCTGCCGACCGCGCGAGTACGCCCGCAACGCGGTCAGCACGGTCACCGGATGCACGCGCGCCGCCCGCAACGCCTCCCGGTCGCCCAGCCGCGCGACTATGCGGGCCGCGGCTGCGCTGCCGCGGTTGAGCAGGCCCACGCGGTCCATCACGCGCAGGTTCCGCAGCATCGCCGTGAACGGCATGTGCTCGAGCAGTGCCTCCCAGATCACTTCGTGCCCCAGCAGTTCCTGGGGCACCATCTCACGGACGAGGCGGTACCGCGTGATGAGCAGCGCCGCGTCCTCGGGCTCGAGATGCGGCAGTGCCCGTACGGCGTCCATGAGCTGCACCACGGGCAGGTCCCCGACGCCCTGGAGCTCGACGACGCCCGACCAGCCCCGCGTGGCGAAGCGGAAGACCACGTCGTGCGCGACCGTCGGCGGCTTGGGATGCGACAGGCGCAGCGCGTCGCGATGCGACCACTTGTCCCGGCGCTTGTACTTGAGCACCTGGTACGCGAGCTGGTCCGCGGGCTTCGTCGCGTACCAGTCGCCCACGGCGCGCCGCACGCCCCGGCCCCAGCCACGGAATGCCGTCACGTACTGCAGGAAGTGGAACAGGTGCGTGCCGATGCGCGCCACGCGCGGCAGGGCCTCGTGGGCGGCCGCCTTCGTCGCCGCATCACCCAGGCCGGCGGCAATGGCGAGCGCGAAGAGCGCCGGGTCGTTCTTCGGCGCGCGGCCCGACTCGCTGATCTCCACGATGCGACGCACCACCCGCGGGCCATCGTCGGCAACGCAGCGGATGACCGCCTCGGCGTTCTCGCGGGTGAGGGCGGACTCGTTGACGTAGTAGGTGCCGCCCTCGCTGCCGAGCACGAGGAAACGGTCCAGCCGCACCCAGTCGGTGACCGGCCAGACGAACCCGCCCGCCGAGTTGGGCACCTGCTCCGACCCGGGCACGGGCTCGCGCTGGGGCGTCAGGAGCTGCCGCACGCGAGTCGACACGTAGCGCGTGAAGTCCATGATGCGTCCCCCCTTTCCTGGAGGCGCGTGATGACAGGGTGAGCCGCCGAACGG
>Ga0070671_100001719_pt1 | contig 16625 bp, 12 predicted proteins | sample KBSS73metaG_FD_65341 | JGI IMG/M metagenome (GOLD analysis project Ga0070671, IMG submission 65341) | Switchgrass rhizosphere microbial communities from Kellogg Biological Station, Michigan, USA - KBS S7-3 metaG | ecosystem: Host-associated > Plants > Roots > Rhizosphere > Soil ...
GAAGCAGCGATACCGTCGATTCAGGAACGGATCAATTTGTACAAGGCGCAAAAGCAAGCGGCGATGCGTGCACGTATGCCGGCGCCGAAACCCACCACAGCTTTGTTGTTAAGCGAGATTCAAGTGATCGGAATAACGCGGACCCCACGCGGTTACGCGGCAATTGTTGAAGCAACTCCAATCAAACTCTCTTACGTGATCTATCCCGGTGAGCCGTTTTACGACGGGCAGTTGGTTGCCATTGAAGACAATCGATTGGTGTTCCGGCATGAGACCGTTTTCATCGATGGCCGTCGCGAGCGCAACGTGGAAACGAAATCGCTAAGACAGTCAAACAGTGTAAACGCCATGGCGCCCGCATTGTCGGCAGTTCCTCAGGCGTCGAAGAATGAGTCTGTTGCAGCTGTGAAGCAGTAACGAACTTTGTTGGTTTGGTCTAGTAATCCAAACCGTTTTCCAGCTCGGCTCAAGAGAGCAGAGCGTTGTTGACAAACCCGAAATGACGCTGTGAATGTGCGGCGCGCGCTTTTGTTGCTCCGGCAATTGAGCGTAGTGCGTGACGGTAGCTTTCGGTAATTCCCCTAAGGAGGGAAAGATGTCTTATCAGCCTCGACTAAGATCAGCCATCAGATGGACCACGCTCGTCCTGGCATTATGCCTCTACGGCATAACTGCGTTGGCTGTTCCCCACCAATCTCAACAACCTCAACAAACGGCGACGGCTGCCGTTCCATCGCCGACTCCACCAGTTGGAATGTCACGCGCTAACGACAAGCCGGCGGAGCAGGGGAAACAGTATGGACAACCTGGATTCGTCGGCGAGCCGATCAATTTGAATGTTGTCAATGCTGACATCCGCGACATCCTCAATTACATCACTGAACAGTACGGCGTGAACTTTGTTATTGATAGTTCCGTTGCTGCGGTCCCTGTGACTGTAAACGTACAAGATGTGCCGTGGAACGTGGCGTTGGATGCAGTTCTCAAAGCCAACCGCTTGGGAATTGAAGCGAATGGCAACATCCTGCGTGTCGCTACGACCGAAGTACTCGCGAAAGAGGCTGAGACTCAGAAGGTAATCAACGACTCACGTCTCGACGCATCACCGCTCGTTACCGAATTCGTCAGGCTGAACTACGCGCGGGCTTCGGGCACGTTGGCCCAAGCAGCTGGTTCGACTGGGGCCTTTTCAGGTGGTGCAACTAACTTGAGCTTTAGCGGTGGCGCTGGTGGCGATTCGACCGGCGGCAGCGGTGACCAGGGTTTGTTGCCGATCATTTCACGACGTCTTTCCCGCAGAGGCGGTATTGAAGTTGATGGCCGTAGCAACACGCTGATCATTACCGACGTCAAAGAAAATATCGAAGCGATTCGTCAGCTCGTAGCCATCCTCGATCAGCCCGAGCCGCAAGTTGAAATCGAAACTCGAATAGTCATCGCCCAACGCAACTTCAGTCGAGATCTAGGCGCGCAGCTTTCCGCTGGTGTTATAAACCTGGGTAATGGCGCGTTGGGTAATCTCTCGACGCTGCCAAGCAACGGAGGATCAACCGGGGCAGGTGGCGGGACCGGAACAGGCGGTGGCACAGGTGGTTCAGGAACCGGAGGAACGGGAGGAACGTCCGGAACGCCTGGTCCAAAACCATTGGGTGTGTTTGGTGGTCTAGCCGGTACTCCCGCACCAAATCCTTCACTAGCCGCAGCAGCAGCTAGCACAGTTATCGGATTGACCACTGGTCTTTTTGGAACTGCGCAAATCAGCGCGTTGATTACGATGGCGGAAACACGAGGACAGGCCAAGACAGTTGCCACGCCTCGAATCACTGCCTTGAACAATCGCCCAGCGCAGATTGAGAGTGGTTCACAAATTCCAGTTCAAACAACTCAAGCCGCTAGTGGTACAGCGGTAGTAACGACAACATTCGTTTCAGTGCCTCTGCGTCTTTCCATCACTCCGCAGATCACGGACGTTGGTACCGTTGTCTTAAGAGTCACGATTGAAAACAACACCATCAACACCGGAATCGCAGTCGGTGGCGTCCCGGGAATCGACACTCAGCGTATGCAGTCTGAAGTGTTAGTTCCAGATGGCGGCACAACAGTGATGGGTGGAGTGTTGGCCGATACGGAAGGCGAGACCAGAGAACGCACGCCTGGCATCGCGTCGATTCCGGTATTCGGCAACTTGTTCAAACGGAAACTTACTACCAAGGCGAGTACTGAAATTCTCTTCTTTATCACCCCACACATTTATCGTCCGGATTACCAGGGCCGGCCGACAGCTGGTGCGATTAGCAATGGTCCACGTTCGGTTACGATTCCTCAGCCGGTGCCACTAGGCAACCCGTCGAGCAACACGCCGACTCCGACCCAGTTGCAACAACAGCCGATCAATCCTCAGCAGACACCCGTTATACAGCCAGTGTTGTCTGCTCCGACGCCTAACGTGACGCCTGCTGGTGCGCCGACAGCTAGACCCGGTTCACTGGGGGGACAGCGACCGTAAGGAGGAATGGAATGTTTAAGGAAATGCTCGAAGCCATTATTGAGCGCACCGAGGGAAGCCTCGGTGCACTCATTATGGGAACCGATGGAATCGCAGTTGAGAAGGTCTTCGGTGAAGCCGGTGCTGATGCGAACCTCGACATAGCCGCTGCAGAATTTACGTCTTTGGTTCGTAGTGCTCAGCGAGCTGGTAGCGACACCGGATTAGGTGGCGTTCGTGAGCTGGTGGTTTCACTCGAACGATCGGTCCTCATTATGCGTCTTTTGAGCCGTGACTATTTTGTTGTCCTGGCATTAGGCGCTGAGGGCAATCTCGGCCGAGGAAGATTTGAGTTGCGCAAGGCAGAATTGAAACTCGCCAAAGAGTTTGCAGTTTAAAAATCACAGCAGGGAACTTATGGACTTACCACGGGGATGGTTCAAGTTAGCGGTTCTCGTCATCAGTCTTTTCGTCTGTCACCAGGCGAGAGCTGCTTCGCTTTCGGGTAAGGTGATCGAAGTAAACGACGGCGATGAGATTACAGTTTTCAATTTGAACCGGCCGGTTCGCATCAAGCTCGTCGCGATTGATGCTCCGGAAAAGGATCAAGAGTTTGGTGCTGCTGCGAGGCAACACCTTTTTGATTTAGTGTTCGGCAAGATGGTTACCGTGGAGTATTCCGCGATTGGTCAGCACAGTGATCTGATCGGTCGCGTCCTCCAAAACGGAAACGATATCTGCGCACAGATGATTCGCGATGGGGCTGCCTGGTTTGTCGCAGCCGATCAGAATCTCATCAGTGAAACTGACCGCGAAATTTATTCCGCGTCTGAACAAGCGGCGCGAAATGAGAAGCGTGGACTTTGGCAGACTGGCAACGCCATCGCACCGTGGGAGTATGTTAAGGCTCAATACGAAAAGAAAAATCCAGTCGCAAGTCTTCCCGCTGTTGCGGCGCCACAAGCCAAACCCGATCGCGCTACGCCGGATCTCGATAGTATGAACCTCCTGCGAACAGGATCAGCAGTGGCTCAGCCTTTGTCGACCTTGGGTAGTAACAGTTGGGCGGATGGAACGATCGCCCGAACATGGCATAGCTTTCAACCTGCCGGTGAGAACTTTTCAGCGGTTGTGCCTGAAGGGGGACAACAAGTTGAAAAATCGATTCCATTCGGCACTCAGGCGATCCCCGTTAAGTATTACGTCATCCGTGAAGGGGACTCCATTTACCAGTTGTTTTGGATGAAAGGACCATTCCTCGGCGAGACTGACGACGTTGCGCTTAAGTCATCGTTTGGAGGATTCGTTGGCGAAGTTAATGCGACGCTCGAGAAGGCCGGTGGTAGTTTGAAGTGTGAATCATCTTCGCAGCACAACATCTCAATAGGTGGGTATACGGGACGTGAGTATGACTTGTCTCAATGCCCGTTGCCTTCACGAATGCGTCTCTTTACGAAAGTAGTTGGCAACGAGCGACAAGTTTACGGCGGAATAGTTCTCTTCAAAGAAGAAGACGACAATGTTTCGCGATTCTTGAAATCGTTTACGGTTTTGAGTCGGAAGAGTGAGTTACCGAAAACAAAGTCGACGAACTAACCGCGCGTATACACAAAACTGGAAGCCCTCCGAGAATGAGGGCTTTTTTGTGCTCACGGTAATTTGATAAACGGCATTCCGCGCATGATGATTCTTTGCCGGCGAGCAAGGCGCCGAGGATTAACCTGTGGATTGAAAACTGTTCGAGGATTCGGAATCATCGCCGACAGAAACGCACCCTCGTTGAAAGTCAGTCCCGCAGCCGGTTTATGAAAGTAATGTTGCGCAGCGGCTTCAGCTCCATAAATCCCATCACCCCACTCGATGACGTTTAGATAGATTTCCAGAATCCTTCGCTTTGTGAGTATGCGTTCCAACATTACGGTAACGATCGCTTCCTGACCTTTGCGAACGAATGAGCGTTGCGAAGAGAGGTAAAGGTTTTTAGCGAGTTGTTGGCTGATCGTTGATCCACCTCGCTTAAACTCAGGCAAGGTCGGCAACCAATCGTCATCTTCGCCTTCGCTCTTCGCTTCCTTTGCGGCTTCCCGTTGCGCTTGGTCCCAGGCTTTCTGAATGGCTTGGTAATCAAAGCCATGATGCGTGGCGAAGTTTACATCTTCACCAGCTAAGACCGCGCGCTGAAGGTTGGTGGAGATCTTCTCGAGGGGCACCCACGTTTGTTCACGTCTGGGTGGTTGACTTTTAGATTCAGCTTCGCCAATCCGCGTATCGATCAAAGAAGTCGAAGATGGATTGTGCGACCTTAACCAAAACGTTCGTCCTAAAAGAACACTCTCATAAAGAATAATGCCAACAATCAATCCAAGTATGATTCGGAACGTCCATTTCAAAATACTTCTCATGCTGTTTGACGCTTCTCCAACTCACCCACGCGTTTCGAGAAAGAGTGTGACTCAAACACTTCTTTGACCGAACGAATAGTGTTGCAGTGGATCTCAACAGTGTCGGACAACTGTTTGCCATAGCCGCCTGACATAACAGTCGTAATCGGAATCTCGCGCTGGTAACACTCGCGAAGAACGCGCTCGTCACGTGCGCGTAGGCCTTCAATCGACAAATTGAGTTTGCCTAATTTGTCTGCTGCGAAAGGATCTGCTCCGGCAAGGTAGAAAATGATCTCCGGCTCGTGCGCGAACACCAGTTGCAGACTCTGGTTTAAAATCTCCAGGTATTCTTTATCACCGGTACCATCCTTCAATTCAACATCTAGAGATGACCGTGCCTTAAAGAGGGGATAGTTGTTTGCACCATGCATTGAAAACGTGAAGGTATCTGGATCGCCAGCGAAGATAGTTGCCGTTCCGTTCCCTTGGTGAACGTCACAGTCGACAATAGCTGCACGACCTATGACGCCTCGTGCCCGCAGAGTGCGAATAGCAATCGCTACGTCATTGAGTACACAGAACCCCTCACCTCGATCAGCAAAGGAATGATGTGTTCCGCCGGCAAGATTTGAACAGTAGCCCTCTTCAAATGCGTGTAGCGCCGCGGCTATCGTTCCTCCGACTGCATAAAAAGAACGACGCACTAAGGGTTCGGACCAGGGAAGACCGAGACGGCGAATTTCTTTATTGGTCAACGCTCCGTTGCGGAGCCTCGTAATGTAATCCTCGGTGTGAACGCGAAGCACGTCCTCGATTATCGCTGGTGCCGGCTCGACTATTTCTGACAAGTCAAGCGTACCTTCAGCTAAGAGCTTGTCGCGAACCAGTTCAAATTTGCGAATTGGGAAGATGTGGCCTTCGCCAATGTCGGCGTAGTAACGGGGTGTGTAAAAGACTCGCATGCTGGCTGCTGGCTGCAAAATAGTAGCACGGCTTTCTTCGGCGGAGTTCGAAGGAACGATGGATCTTTGGCGAAACGAGTATTCCGACAACTAACTGCGAGTGTTTCGTTGACAGTCGCCTTTACCTCAAGCTATCTTGATATCCCGTGAATCACGCGGGCTCAAATCCCCAAAACATTACCCATAGAACAACTGTCGTTATCATTCCCGCTCGTTTTGCGTCTACCCGTCTACCCGCAAAAGCACTTGTAGATATTGCTGGAAAACCTATGGTGTGTCGGGTAGCTGAACGAGCTTTGGCCGCACGCAATGTCGATCGTGTGATTGTCGCAACCGACAATGAGCGGATCCTTGATGCGGTACGTTCCGCCGGCTTAGAAGTTGTGATGACGTCTGAAGCGCACGTGAGTGGGACCGATCGAATTGCGGAAGTCGCGGAATCGATTCCAGAGGCAGAAATAATTGTGAACTTGCAGGGTGATGAGCCTCTGATTTCGCCCGACACGATTGAACGAGCAGTCGTTCGAATGCACGAGGAGTTTTTGCTTCCAAACGGCGCTGGGATTGTTACCACCTGGGAGCCGATCGAAGAGTTTCGCGATCTCACTAACTTCGATTTAGTAAAAGTTGTCGTCGGAGATCAGGAGCAGGCTGTCTATTTTTCGCGCTCCCCGATACCATGTCCACGCGATTTGATTAAGCAACATGGTTCGCCTGAATTAGCCGTTAGCAACGAACCCCAGTTTTTGAAACTCTTTCGCAAGCATACTGGTCTGTACGTCTATCGAAGAGACGTCCTCCTTGAATTTACTCGTTGGCCACAGACTCGTCTCGAGCGAATTGAATTACTCGAGCAACTGCGAGCGCTTGAACACGGCGTAGTAATCCGAGTCATCCAGGCAAGCAGTGCGTCGACTGGAGTCGATACGCCTGCGGATTTAGAGCGAGTACGTGAAGTAGTGAGTGAAGGAAAGTTTGAATTGTCGAGCGTAAGACACGCAATATGAGTAATTGGATAGGACTCGGTGTAATCGCTTTTGTAATCCTTTGTGGAATACTCTTCCTGTCTTACCTGAGCAGACCTTACGACGTTACGGTTGAGGAATATGAACGTCGAGCCAATGAGGCACCGAGCTTATTGAGCGCTGGCGTGGTCGGACTTCAGAAAGTCCTCGACCCTGCGACCGAAAAAGCCGTGATAGCGCAGGAAGACGTGAAGCAAGGTCGATTCACTGGCGAGCAGGAGTCGGGGGACCCACCCGAAGCGGGTGAATCCGATCTCAAGGAAGAAACAACCTGATGAGTGGAGAATTCGATGCCTAAATATATCTTCGTAACTGGCGGAGTAGTTTCAAGCCTTGGTAAGGGATTGGCTGCGTCGTCGATCGGGTGTTTGCTTGAGAGTCGAGGCTTACAAGTGGCCTTGATCAAACTCGATCCCTACATCAATGTGGATCCAGGAACAATGTCGCCTTTTCAACATGGAGAAGTATTTGTAACCGATGATGGCGCTGAAACTGATCTTGATCTGGGTCACTACGAACGTTTTACTCATGCACATCTTTCAAAGGCGAACAACTGGACCACCGGTCGCATTTATCTGTCAGTGATCGAGAAAGAAAGACGTGGTGATTATTTAGGCAAAACCATTCAGGTCATTCCACACATCACCAACGAGATCAAAGAGGCCGTGCGAAAGGTTGCGGAGAATGATAAGCCCGATGTGATTATCGTGGAGATAGGTGGCACAGTCGGCGACATCGAGTCGCTACCTTTTCTAGAAGCGATTCGACAGATGGGTAATGAAGAAGGAGCCGGCAACGCACTCTTCATACATGTAACATTGGTTCCGTACATCGCCGCCGCTGGCGAGTTGAAGACAAAGCCCACACAACACTCCGTCCGTGATCTTCGAGAGATTGGTATCGCACCTGACATTCTGCTTTGCCGTTCAGAAAAGCCCCTATCGCGCGATCTTCGTGGCAAGATCGCTTTGTTCTGTAATGTGAAAGAGTCGGCGGTGATCAGCGCGCAAGATGTCGACACTATTTACGATGTGCCGCTAGCATTTCATGAACAGGGGCTCGACAGTTTAATCGTTTCATTGCTCGGTCTTGAACAACACGCTCCCCAAGTTGACCTTGCTGAGTGGCGGGATCTCGTGTCTACGATCCGTGAGCCTTCTGGTGGCGAGACATCGATCGCAATTGTTGGGAAATATGTTGAGCTCGAAGATTCTTATAAATCGTTGCGCGAAGCTTTAACTCACGGCGGTGTTGCGAACAATGTGCGTGTTGACGTGAAGTGGATCGAGTCAGAAGAGTTGATGGACGACGACTTTGAAGATCGCCTGCGCGACTTCGACGCGATTCTCGTTCCGGGTGGTTTTGGTAAACGTGGCATTGCGGGAATGATTCGCGCAATCTACTACGCTCGGAAAACTCGCACGCCGTACTTCGGTATCTGTCTCGGAATGCAGACAGCTTGCATTGAATATGCACGCAACGTTTGTGATCTTAAGGATGCCGATTCAACCGAATTTGATCTTGAGACACCGCACCCGGTTATTTTTAAGCTGCGGGACCTGGTAGGGGTTGAAGAATTGGGTGGCACAATGCGTTTGGGCGCATGGCCTTGTCGTCTCGCGAAAGATTCTCTCGCCAGTGAAATCTATGGCGGAGTCGACGAGATCAGTGAACGACATCGTCATCGATATGAATTTAATCCAGAATATCGTCAAGCTTTGGAAAAGGAAGGATTAGTTTTTAGCGGCATTTCACCTGACGGCAAGTTCGTCGAGATGATCGAACTTCCGCGCGACATGCATCCATGGTTTGTGGCCGGCCAGTTTCATCCGGAATACAAATCAAAACCATTGAGTGCTCATCCTCTTTTTGCTTCCTTCGTGAAAGCAGCGCATGAGAATCGCTTGCAGTCAGAGACCTCCATGGAAAAAAACGGTGAGGTGGACTTGATTCTTCACGAAAGAGCAAGCGCCTCCACTGGAGACTGACCACCTCCTCAGTGCTGGACCAAGGGCATTGTTAAAGTGCGTGGAAATTCTTTTTAAGCGATAATCCCCGAGCCCTTACTCTTCCCAGCGAAACAAAAATACTTGCTGATGCTGCGTTGTCCAACATGCGGGAGACACTACCCTTCTGACGTGCAATATTGTCCGGAGGACAATTCCGCCCTCCAAGCAGACGCTACCATCCCTGGCGATATCAATATCGACCCACTAATCAATCACACCCTCGACGGAAAGTACCGTATCGAAGAACGGCTAGGTAGCGGCGGTATGGGCACCGTCTATCGCGCTCGTCACCTACTCATCGAACGGGCAGTTGCAGTAAAGGTCCTCAACCAACGACTCGTCGACGACGAAGCATCGCGCATTCGTTTTCAACGTGAAGCGAAAGCCGCGGGCCGGTTGCAGCACCTCAACGCCGTTGCAGTTACCGACTTCGGGCAGTCGTCCGAAGGCTACGTCTATATCGTGATGGAGCTGTTAGAGGGCAGGACGCTTCGCGAGATACTTGCAAAAGAAGCTCCGCTCGAAACCGCTCGCGCAGTGTCGTTGATGCTTCAGGCTTCAGCCGCAGTTGCTGCCGCTCATGAAGCTGGTGTGATTCATCGGGATCTCAAACCCGCAAACATACTTGTTACTCAAAGTGCCGACGCACCTTCAATCGTCAAGGTGTTGGACTTCGGAATTGCAAAGCTCGCGGCCGAAACCCTGGATGACGACGAACCTAAGACCCTTACCCAAATCGGCGCAATGATTGGGACGCCAAGATACATGTCGCCAGAGCAGTGCAACGGGTTCGAGTTAACGCCAGCTGCGGACGTTTATAGTTTGGGTGTGATTCTTTATGAGATGTTGACTGGCATGGTTCCCTTTGGCGGATCCACGCCACTCGCGATCGCGATGAAGCATGCAACTGAGTATCCGCGCCCGCCTAAAGAAATAATCGCTTCAATTCCCGACGAACTCGAAAACGTTGTATTGCATGCGCTTGAAAAGAATCCCACTGATCGCCCTGCCAATGCCGCAGAGTTTCGAAAGGAACTTCTCGCGTTAACTGAGAAGCTGGGACTGGAGTCTCACGCACCACTTTCATCGCCGGACATCGCCGCGCTTCGGATTGCCGGAGTCGAATCACCATCAGGACGTTTGGTTGTCGATATTTCAAAGTTGCGCGAGGGTCGCGCATTGAGTTCGGGTAATAACGAGATTACGGTAATCAGTCAGCCGCCGGTGGTGAAACCAGCAAAAGGACCATCTGCTGCCACTGCCGGTGCATCAACAATCACTCGAATGGAAATTGGGGTAGGTCGACGCAAGACAGCGCGAGTAGTTTTGGGGAGTGCCGTCGTGTTAATTGCCTTGCTGCTGACAACAGCAGCCTGGTTCGTATTACGGTCGCCATCCTTATCTACAAATACAAACGCTAATGCAAAAGCCAGTCCGTCGCCGGTACAGTCAGCTTCGCCAAGTCCGCTGCCGTCGCCAACAGGCACAGCTACGCCAAAGCCGAAATCGTCTCCGTCCCCGTCTCCGTCTCCTAGTCCGGAAAAAAAGAAGGGCGGGTCGTTTGTCGATAAGGTCAAGCGTATACTCAAGAAACCATTTTGATGGCAAAGGTCCATGGAAGAAACGATTAAGATAAAACCATTCTCGGTTGGTAATGTAGCGTTTGGAGATGGTCGGCTAACGCTGATTGCTGGACCGTGTGTGATCGAAAGCGCAGAGCACACGTTAATGATGGCGCGGGAGTGTTCGAAGCGCGCGAAAGAAGCCGGACTGGATTTTGTATTCAAGTCATCGTTCGACAAAGCGAACCGCTCATCTATAAAAAGTTTCCGCGGATTGGGAATGGAACAAGGACTTGAAGTTCTCAAACAAGTCAAAGAGGAAGTTGGCGTGCCTGTTCTCACCGACGTTCACGACGTTTCTCAGATTGACCCGGTCGCGGAGGTTGTCGACGTTCTCCAGATTCCCGCTTTTCTGTGTCGCCAAACTGATTTGATTCTTGCAGCAGTCAAGTCGGGTAAGGCGGTGAATGTTAAGAAGGGACAGTTTTTGGCTCCGCAAGATGCGAGAAACATTGTCGACAAAGTGCGTGAGGCAGGTGGCGAAAAGTTGTTGCTAACCGAACGAGGGGCAACTTTTGGCTACAACAATCTAGTTGTGGACATGCGTTCGTTTCCCATCATGAGGAAATTTGGGGTGCCGGTGGTTTTTGACGTGACCCATTCTCTTCAGTTACCCGGCGGCTTGGGTGATGCAACTGGAGGTCAATCGGAATTCATCGAATTTCTTGCGCGTGCAGGCGTGGCTTGTGGTGTGGATGCGGTTTTCATGGAAGTGCACGAATGTCCGGAGAAGGCATTGTCTGATGGTCCGAACGCTTTACCGCTGGATCGAATGCAGGGTTTACTGAACATGCTCCGCGATATACACAACCTTGTCAGAAAAATGCGGAGCTAGGCCCCCTCGATATCCTTTGCTAATTCTCTATTTCCGGATTCAGAGTCGAATATGAAGACAGCTTTGTTACTCACATTGGCGATTTTGTTTTTGCCGTGCAGTGTCTGCGCTCAAACTGCCGGCGTCTCCGCACTTTGGCAGGTCACTTCGTTTGAGCTTGCTGTCAATGTGCAGCAACCCGAGCGTCAGTTGAGTGTGACCGCGACCGTTGCTGCTGTAAACGTTGGAAGTGGAGCCGGTCGGACCTTTACTGTTCGGCTGAACTCAAAAGCCAAGGTCAACTCAGTTTCTGCAAATGGAACTACTGCGAATTATCGAGTGAGTCCGGACACGCGAGGCGATTTGCAACGTGTCGAGGTTTCGTTGTCGAGTGCTGCAAGTCCAGGCTCGACGTCGACGCTGGTCATTAACTACTCCCTTCCAGTTGAGAGCAATAATGGCGTGGCCGCGATCAGTCCAGTCGGGACAGCATTTCTTCCGTTATCCTTTTGGTATCCGATGCCAAACACGCCGTACACAATTCGCGGGGCCGACACTGCGCCTTTCAAACTCAGCGTGAACTTACCTGGAGTCGTTTCTTCAGGCTTGGAGAAGTCGACAGGTGGTTCGAGTTCGTTCGAACAAACTCTTTCTGGGCAGCCGTTTTTTGTACAAGGAAATTGGGAAAAGTTGGAAGGCGCCGGCGACGCGAAGGGAATTGCGACGTTCGTTCCCAAAGGCGCCAGTGCTGATGAACGAAAGCAAGCTGACAATTTGATGGCGTTCGCCGCCTCAGCTCGCGCATTTCTTTCTACATTGCTTGGTCCGGCTCCTGAAGTACCGGTTCGACTAGTTGGTGTTCGACGCGGTGCCGGTTTCAGTGATACCGGAACGGTTCTATTTGATGCCGACGCTCTGCACCTTCAGCGCCTTGACGCGGCAACTGCACTGTCAGTTGCCGAGGCAGTTGTCCGTCTTTGGGTGGGCGGCCGAACTCCGATACACGGTGAGGGCAGCGGCGCCGTTCGCGATGGCCTGGTCCGATTTCTTGCGACGCAGTTTCTTGAAAAGCAATTTGGCAAAGACGCGGTGCAGTCGGAACTTTTGCGAGAACGAATTAGTTACGCGACGGTGGCCCAACACGACAGTCCTCTCGGCCGCGCAAATCAGTTGGATAGCACTTACTTCAATTCAGTGCCGAATCGTGGCGCGATGTTTTGGCGGCTCGTTGATCGCCGACTCGGACACGATTCTTTCGTAGCTGTATTGAAAAGTGCTTTGGAAAGTGGAAAGAGCGATCCGAATGGAGTGACGTTGTCAGGTTTACGCGCCTCAATTGTTCAGCGAGGTGGCGATCCCTTGAAAGTCTTGTTGGATCAACAGCTGGATCAGGTTATCGATACTGATTTGCTCATAGGCTTACCGCAATCTCGAGGGAGTGAATGGGTATCGGCACTGCGTAACCTTGGATCAATCGACGTCACAGTCAACGTTGCTGCCACTACTTCAACAGGACAGGTGGTAAACGCCGAAACGACCGTGCCGGCCAAGAACTTTGGTGAAGCTGTTTTTAAAACGTCGAGCCCGATTGTTAGGGTCGAGGTCGATCCCGAGAAGCTTTATCCGCAGGTTGATTACGGCAATGACACAGTTCCACGAGTGAGAGATCTACCGGATGCTCTAGCTGAAGGCTCGTTGCAACTTGGCGCACAAGACTTTGCTAAAGCTGAAGCAGTGGCGCGAGAGATGTTGACCTCGGCGCCACGTTTACAAGAAGCGCGGATACTTCTCGGACGCGCTTTGCTTGGGGAGAACAAGCTCGAGGAGGCTGAAAAAATCTTTCGTGCGGAACTAGACGAGCCGTTGCCATTCACAGCAACTCTTGCTTGGGCCAATATCGGACTCGGCGAGATCAGCATGAAACGTAATCAACCAGCGGAAGCAGTCAAACGGTTCAACGATGCAGTATTTGCGAGCCGCGACTATCCATCTTCGTTAGCGGCGCGAGCCTCCAGGATTCGTGCTGAAGCAGCGGCAAACAGTGCGCCGCCAATCGACGAAGCTGTCCGCACTTTTGCCACTCAGCTTTCAGCGGCAATCGTTAGCGGCAAGAAAGCCGACCTTGAGCCACGCATTGTTTCCGGCGAAATGGTGAAGTTCATCAACGCCAGCATCGGCACTGAAGCATGGGATACTCGTGTCTTGCGTACCGAGCAATTAAGTGGGGATCTTATTGCGGCCGATGTGAGCATCACCGCAAAGAAGTTAGGCAAAGAAGGTTCAGGCACAGCGGTTCTGATTTTGACGAAAACGCCTGGCGGGTTGAAGCTCTCCGGGATTGATCTCTTCGAAGTCCGCTAATGACCGATTCATTAACTGTTCAGGAACGCGCCGCTTCCATCAAGCTGTTGTTGATGGATTGTGATGGCGTATTGACCGATGGTCGCATTTGGATCCTGGGTGAGGGCGAAGATCAAAAGGCTTTCCACACGCACGATGGTCTAGGCTTTGACCTGCTACATCGAGCGGGAATTCGATCAGGAATTATTTCCGGTCGTTCGTCTTCGGCAGTCGACCAGCGAGCACGGGCACTCGGAGTGTCGTTCATACACTTAGGATCTAACGAGAAGCTAAAGGCTTTTGCTGAGACATTGGTTGCTGCGGAAGTGACCAAGGATGAAGTTGCCTACATAGGGGACGATCTAAACGATATACCTTTAATGCTGCGGTCGCGTTTGGCTGTCGCGGTTGCAAATGCCACCGCTGAAACTCTCGCAAAGGCGCATTACGTAACGAAATCCGCTGGTGGTAAAGGCGCGGTGCGCGAAGTCATTGAATTGATTCTTAAGGCCCAAAACCGTTGGGCCGAAATGCTCGAGCATTACAGTTAACCTTAGACATAAAGCATCGAGCACAGCGTTGACAGCTTATCCACTCTTCACTATCTTTCGATTGGTTTAGTCGATCTTCTTTATGAGCGGGTGTGGCGCAACGGTAGCGCATCAGCTTCCCAAGCTGAGGGTTGCGGGTTCGAATCCCGTCGCCCGCTCCAATCAAATCGGTAACCTCTTCTTTTCCCACGCTTTATACGTTCAACAATGGATGGCTTTGGTGAATTGTGGGGAAATTGTGGGTGAACTTTTCCGCATCTGACTTTGATAAGTCGCCGAGACTCAGTTCATTCTTTTCAGGGAGTTAAGTTGACAATACCATCGCTTGACCAATCTCGATTGGACATGAGATTCATGAGAGCAAGCGAACTAAGCGCAGTCTCATATGACGTTGCGAGTCTAGGGCGCGAGACCCTTGCGCCTAGCGAGATCGGAGAATCTCGGGTCTGAGCGAAGCCTATCCAGCATAAGGTTGATGGTGAGATAAGGGGGGCCTGTGCGATCCTTGTAAAACTTTTCCATCCATTCGAAGGCGTGATCGTTCTCGCCGAGTCCCGCGTAGATAATGGCAAAGCATTCCGACGAGATCACTTCACTTTTGGCTCGCTCCTTCAACTCATCAAGGATCTTCTGGGCGTCGGCTTTCTTTCCTGATATTGCACAGGTATAGGCGAACGCCGCCAAACGCCCCGGTGCCTCGCGATTGATCGTAATGGCCTTTTGAAACTCAGCAAGCGCCTCTTCATACATAGCCTTTTGTACATAAGCTCTTGCAAGGTTAGTGTGATAAGGTGCGTATTCGGGCTCCTTTTCAACCGCCTTCTGAAATGATTCGATAGCTTCGTTGTAATGGCGAGCAAACAGGTAAGACAATCCTAAAAGGCCCAGTGAGTTGGCCGACAGCGGATCATTCTGCACCGCTTGTCTCGCCTCGTTGATGGCCTCATCATGTCTCCCTGTCGCACTTAGGTATCTACTGTACAACCAGCGAACCCCCCAACCGTTCGCATTGAGATCTATAGCTCTTTTCAATTCCTTTTCGGCGCCCGCCCAGTCGTCTTGATCTTGTCTGATTCCCCCCAGTAAAGCGTGGGCCTCTGCTAGATCGTTATCTATTTCTAAGGCTGTCTGTACTGCCGAGAGCATTTGTTGACGATCGGCCTCCGGGAGTTGCATGAAACTGTTGCGAGGAGCGTAGTAAGCTCGGGCTATTCCGACATAGGGTAGAGCATAGCCATGATCTAATTTGATCGCCTCCTGGAAGGACTCGATCGCCTTCTGCTGTTCTAGAGGCGATTTCTTTTGTACGTAAGAAACCCCTTGCCAATAGTTTCTCAAAGCTTCGGCGTTTTCAGTGTAATGTTTAGCTAGTTGCTTTCTCTCGTCACCGCTCAACTTCAGTCGCAAACCTTCGCATACTTCCCGCGAGATATCATCCGAGATAGTTACGATATCTGCGACCTTACGGTTAAATCGTTCGCCCCATAGATGATGATTGTCACGAGCGTCCACCAGCTCAACGCTGATCGACAGATTGGCGCCCTGCTGAGTCAGCCTGAGCATTAGGACCCCTCGCACTTTCAGATCCCTCCCTATGGTCTGCGCGTCCGTCTGCTTTCCTTTGTACGCCAGCGCTGAACTGAATGCGCTGACCTTGAGGTTGGGCAACTGCGACAGCTTGTTGATTATGCTATCGGTAATCCCTTCTGCCACATACTCTGTATTTGCATCACCGTTCACGGTGACGAAGGGCATAACGGCGACCGAATCTATTGTCTCTCCACGCTTGGTGAAGTAAAAAAAGTAGATGACAGCTGCCACAGCGATTACTAGTGTAACCAGGGAGAGTAGCGCTCCTCGCTTGTTGATCGCGCTACCAAAACGCTTCAGAGTTGAACGTCGTTCTTCGTCGTAAGGAGCTAGCTGATTGACGCTTTCAAAAACAACTGGTCTCGTCACCTTTTCGTGATTGCTGATGATTTGCGCCCGATCGTCATCTCTTAAGACGGGGTCAGTACCTTCGGTTTGAAGCTCTACAACATTCGCGGCAAATCTATACCCGAGTTTAGGAATCGTCTCGATATATTGAGAAGCCTCGGCCCTCTCTCCCAAGACTGCCCGCAGTGTTGATATATTTCTTGTAAGATTTCCTTCTTCGACAAAGCTGTCTGGCCAGACAGCTTTCAACAACTCTTCCTTTCCAAGCATGTGTCCGCTGTTTAGTACGAGCAGCTGAAGGATTTCATAAACCTTCGGAGTCAATGGCACCACTTTACCGTCGCGCAAAAGTCGGTGTTCGCCTGTTTCAAGACGGAAGGGTCCGAATTCATAGATGTGATTGTTAAGTACTTTCAAACTCTCTCCGAATTCTTTCTGAGAACTTTCCGAGTTCTCGAAGGACTGGCAAGCACGTTCAGAGTATTGTCCGCCGGC
>Ga0070671_100001723_pt1 | contig 16613 bp, 11 predicted proteins | sample KBSS73metaG_FD_65341 | JGI IMG/M metagenome (GOLD analysis project Ga0070671, IMG submission 65341) | Switchgrass rhizosphere microbial communities from Kellogg Biological Station, Michigan, USA - KBS S7-3 metaG | ecosystem: Host-associated > Plants > Roots > Rhizosphere > Soil ...
GCGCCCCTTTGGTCGCAGCAACGGTGGCCCTCGCCATTGACACCAGGATCTCGCGGAGCTTGCCTTCCGGGATGACATCCAACAATGGGTCGTAACTGGCCGGACGTACGCCCAGGCCCTCGAATATGTAGAACCAGCTCAGATCGGTGAATAGTTCGCCGGCACGAATGCGGATGCGCCCGGTGCCTTTGTACAACTCGATGCGCTCGCGCAGGGTGTCAGGCAGGGGCATGGACTGACAGTAGCGCCACAGCGGCGCATCATCGCGGCGTGTCAGGCAATAGTGCAGAACGATGAAATCACGAACCCGCTCGCACTCCTCGATCAGCTCGCGGTTGTACGAATCGATGTTGGTCTGGTCGAAGCCGAGGTCGGGGAAATGCTCGAGCAGATGGTAGAGTCCGCTCGTGACGAGGTGGATGCTGGTGGATTCCAGCGGCTCCAGGAAGCCGGAAGCCAGCCCCAATGCGACACAATTGCGATTCCAATAGAGCTTGCGGCGGCCCGTTACGAAGCGCAGAAAACGCGGCTCGGCCAGCGGCTTGCCGCCGGTGGTGCCGAGTAGGTCCGCGAGCGCCTGTTCATCGGTGCAGTGCGCGCTGGAGTAAACATATCCATTACCTACGCGATGTTGCAGTGGAATGCGCCATTGCCAGCCTGCGCTGCGGGCCAATGAGTGGGTATATGGCGGACGCGGCAGGGTCAGCGATGTAGGAAAGGCAACCGCGCGATCGCAGGGCAGTACTGCAGTCCAATCGAGATATCCGGTACCGAGAACCTTCTCTATCAGAATGCCACGAAAACCACTGCAGTCGATGTAGAGGTCAGCCTGGTGTGTGGACCCATCGGAGAACTGCAGCGCGTCAAGAAAGCCGTTCGCCCGCATTGTTGCGCCGACCACGTTGCCCTCGATGCGAATGACACCCAGGCGCTCCGCATAGCTGCGTAGGTAACGCGCCACGAGGATCGCATCGAAGTGCAGCGCGTAGCGCAGCCCCGAGGCCGCACTGTCCGGGTTGTTGGCGGGAAACTGGAACTTGCCCTCGTCAGCCAGCGCGGCGCAGACGCTATAGTCGTTGAATCGCAGGGCGACGCCCGAGGCTCGCGCCTTGTGCCAACAGTGGTGGAACGGGCGTCGATTGATGGCAGCCCCAAACGTGCCGAACGGATGCCAGTAGGTGTGTCCCGGCGCCATCCAATCTGAGAACTTGATGCCCAGCTTGTACGTCGCGTTCGTGTGCCGGACAAAGTCCTCTTCATTGATGCTGAGAAAACGCAGCAGGTCGATGATCGGCGGAATGGTCGCCTCGCCAACGCCTACCGTGCCGATGTCGGGTGATTCGATCAGCGTTATGACAGTTCCGGACCCCGGTAGGGCGCGCGCCAGCATGCTGGCTGCAAGCCAGCCGGCGGTGCCGCCGCCGACAATCGCGATGCTCCTGATTTGCACGAGCCCGCTCCCCTCAAGTGCCTCCCCTGCACTTTACGTCACTTCTGGCGGTAGCGCTAACATGGCGGCAGCGCCCTGCTCAAGGGGGGGTCCTTACGCGCATGGATTGACTCGCGTAAGGACCCGGTGCCTTGCCTTACAGCTTGCCCTTGACCCCAAAGAAGAAGCGGCGACCCGTATCGTCGTAGGTAAACGGCTCGTTCTTCCACTGCAGATACGTGTGCTGCTTTTCGTTGGTCAGATTGACCACTGAAGCCACGATACCGATGTGAGGCCCGAAGTCGTATCCCACCTGTCCATCGAGCTGTCCGTACGGTGCTGAGTAGATCGTGTACGTCTTGGGAGTGCCGTTGATGTCCTGGAAGTTGAAGGACGACCCTACGCCCGAGGAGTTCACGGCTTTGTCGCGCCAAGCGTAGGCCAGGCGTCCCGAGAAGCCGAATCGCTCGTAATACACGATTGCGTTGATCGAGTTCTTGGATACGCCCGGGATGGGCAGATGGCTCGCGAACGAGCTCGACTGGGTGGAATCGGAGTCCGAGCGCGTGTAGTTGGCCTGGAAACCGAATCCGTAGCCGAAGGCGTATTGACCGCCGAGCTCCAGACCCTTGATCGTGCCGCTTCCGCCGTTCACGAGCGATGCTACGTTGGCGGTGCTACCACCTACGCCGTCATTGACGAAAGTGGGTATGTTGGCGGTCGTCACGAAGTTGTCAACTGCCTTGTAGAAGGCACCAACACTGATCAGGCCGCTGTCGGCGAAATAGTTTTCCCAGGCCACGTTGAACTGGGAGGCGCGGAAGGGATCGAGTTTGGCATTGCCGGCATTGCCTCCGTTGAATTTGAACCGGACCTCGCCGTTGGGACCGTCCGACGCGCGGGTGAAGCCGTACTGCAGGCCTCTGCCGATATCGTTGAGATTCTGCGGCGCGACCACACGGGCCGCCCCAAAGCGCAGCTTCTGACTCTCGGTCGCATTCAACACGAAGTTGAACGACGGCAGCACGTCGGTGTAGGTACGCTTGCTCTCGAATGCCACATCGTTGGCATTCACCCCGTTCCAGGAGGCAGTGCCCACGAACGTGGAGCCATTCGGATTTGTCTGGCCGCCATCGACGGTCAGCTCGGTCTTTACGACACGTACGCCGAAGTTAGCGTGGTAGATGTCGCCGGCATCGCCCGCATCACCCATGACGTAGCCGGAGTAGGTCCGTTCCTTCACATCATACGAGTTGAGGGCGTCCTTGAAGAACGTCTCGGTGCCATTGGCGACACCAGCCTGTGACCACAGGGTGTTGAGGTACGTGGCGGGATTGGTCATCCCACCCGTATACGGATTCTTCACGCCGATGTTGCCGACCGCGAAATTCCGATAGACGAGATAGAGATCGGGATTGCTCTGTGGGGTCGAGTACGGAATGCTCGCGTAGCCCGGATCCTGGTAGTAGAGCCATGTTCCGGAGGCCGGGCTGGTGCAGCAGTTGCCTGCCGCGGTGCCGGCTCCGACCCCGCCCAGACCGTAGGGGTTCACGCCGCTCTCGAGGTATCGACCGTGTACATAGTCGACCTCGCGATGCTGATACCGGCCACCGGCCGAAAGGGTGAGCACGCTGCCTACCTTGGCGTGCAGGTTGAACTTGCCCGCGTAATTCTTCTCATCGACTTTGTTCGCCCACGCCCAGTTCGATTTGAACAGGGTATAGGCCGGGTTGGACAAAACACTGGTGTAACCGTAGTTGTCCGGGTAACCGGCCGAGGGCAGGCCGGTCGTCCCGCCGTTGTTCCAGGTCCAGGCATAACCGTGATTGCCGTTGGTGCAGTTGTTGCTGCCATTGTTGCAACCAGGCGCGGTGATCTGGATCGACGGGCTCTTGCTGCCGAAGGCGCCGTAGAAGCCGTGCTCGACGTCGGCCTGGGCCGCCTCGGAGTCGCCGGTGGCCTTGGCATACGCGAGGCCCACATCGCCTGTCACCCAGCTGTCGCCACCGAACTTGGTGTTGATCTGGAAGTTGTGGGCCGTCGTCTTGTTGCTTTCGAAGAGAGTGGATGTTTCCGCACCGTTGGCCATCATCGTCGCCGATTCGATCACGCCGTTCGGATCGATGGTGTACGGCTGCGAGGGATCGATGCCCGGGAACGAAGCCGGCGCGCCGGGCGCATTGTTCTGGCCGCTGCCGCCGGAGAACCACGCCTTGTTCGAATAGCTGATGCTGGTCTCTTCCTCACGGATGTAGAAATAGTTGAAAGTGCTGCTGATGTCGTCGGTCCACTTCCACTCGGCGCCCAAAGTGGCGCCCTTGGTCTTGATCTGATCGAGGATGTCAGTGAAGTACCCGAGCTGCGGATCGATATAAGTCTGACCGTTGGGCAGCGTGGTATTCGTGCCTGCGACCGGGCTGCCGACGTAGGACCCGGGGGTCGCGGTGTTCGTGATCAGCCACTGATTGCGGTTCTGGTCCTGAAACTGTTTGTCGTGATTCTTTTCATCGTCATACGAGGCGCTTGCGGTGATCGCAAATGCGTCGCTGAATTTGAAACCGCCCACGAGAGTCACCACCGGTGTGACGCCGCCATCTGCACCGCTCACCTTGGTACCGCGAACGTTGCCACCGAGATTCAGGCCCATGGCTTGCGCGAGCGGGGCGCGCGTCTTCAGATCGATCTGACCGCCCAGACCGCCTTCACGATCCCGGGCGGTGGGGTTCTTGATCACATCGATGCCGCCGATTTCTTCGCTCGGGATGCCCTCGAGGGAGGCGTACTGGATGCCTCCACCACCGCCGGAGCCCTCTCCGGATGAGTAGATTTCCCTGCCGGTCAGCAGTACTTCGCCATTCAACGTGATCAGGTTGTTGGCCAACCCGTCAATCAATACTTGGGTGCCCTTGCCGCCGGAGCGGTTGATCGAGATGCCGGGCAGGCGTTGCAGCGACTCGGAAACGTTCTGATCCGGCATTTTGCCGATGTCTTCGGCAGCTACGGACTCGATTGGCTGAATAGAAGTTCGCTTGGCGTCCAGTGCGGTCTGCAGCGACGCACGGAACCCCGTCACGACCACTTCCTGCGCGTCGTCCGCACCAGCGGCAGCCTGCGAGGAGGTCGGTGGATTGGCCGGGGCCTGCTGCGCGCTCGCTGCCGTGCACATGAAGATCACGGGCAGTGACGTGGCGGTCACCACCGCCGCACGTGTAGCGCGACGCGCACGTTTGTGGACTCTATGCGACATGAATACTTCCCCCTTTCAGAAGTGATGCGAGCGCAGGGGGACCACCACCTATCGGCGTCTGACAGCACTGTCAGAATGACAGTCCATCAGAAGCGCTCCCCCCACACATCGCCCGTTTAGACGACGAAATTGATGGCAACTAAACGCTATGCCTCTTAGACAGCGCTGTCAATAAATAATGATTTCGTTTTTTGTAATTGGCGGAAAAGCGGTCGATTCAAGGCGGTCGGTACCGAGCCGGGCTCCTCGGCGGGGTCGGTCGTTGGATATTCGCCACTACGATGGGACTAATGTCGCGGGCGGATTGCGGGGTCGCGAGTCGGCAGCAGGGCGGGTCGCATGGCGGGGGCGGACGGCGCGGCGCAGGTCGGTTTCGGCTATCCGGCGATCCGCGTCTTGCGATGGTCTGTGGGCAACCCTCGGGTGGAGGTGTTTCAGGACAATGACATTAGTGGCCCGAGGTAGCCCTCGTAGTTGCGCCAGCGCTCGACCGACGATGCGTGGATTCCCTGGCGCACCTGCCACTTGCTTGCAGTTACAACGGTTCGCTGTGTGCGAGCGAATTCGAGACACCGCGGATCCCAGGGCAGGCCGATGAACTGCAACATCGCGCGCGTCCACGTCTGCGCGTCGGCGACCAATCCCTCATAGGGCACTTCCAGCATGGCGCCCGCGGGCAGCGCTGTGCGCCAATGAGTCATGAGGCGTTGATACTCGCGGTAATAGTCCGCGAGATCCTCCAGATCATGGGTGTAGGTGTTGAGCGCCTCGAATGGCTGGCAATAAATCGACAGGCAGGTGTCGATCGGATTGCGCCGCATATGGATGATCCGCGCATCAGGCAACGCAGCGCTGATCAGCCCCAGGGCCAGAAAATTGGTGGGCAGCTTGTCAATGACCCGAGAGCTCCCGGCTGACAGCTGCTGTAGTAACTCGAGGTAGCGCCCGCGCAGGCTGGCGAGACTGGCATCATCCACCTGGAACGGACGCGCGTTGGCCGTGGATCCAGGGCCCGGCAGCAGCGCTGTCAGCTCCGTGCTCCAGTAAGTCAACTCTCCAGCGCCGTACACTGCCGGATGCGAGGCCAGTATCTGCTCTGCCAACGAAGTCCCCGAGCGTAGCATCCCCACAATGAACACCGGCCGCCCTGGCGCAGTCACCGCATGCCTTTGCCGGGCAACCCAGGCTGAATCGTGCGAGCGGATGATCAAATCAATCGAGCGCCGCACTCGGGCCTTGTCGTGAGCAGGGCCGCTGCGTTTCGCTAACTCGTTGGCACGTTGGTAATTGGCAAACGCCGCGGGGAAGTCTTTGACATCGTCAAAGTATTTTCCTATTGCATAGCGGAGAGTCATTTCGCGCTGGGGTGGCAGTCCGCGCTGCACGAGCCTTTGCGCCGCGTCCAACCAGGCGTGGTCGGCTGCCGTCATGCGGCGAACACGCGCCAGGCCGGCCCAGGCTTCCGCCGACTCTGGATCCGTCGAGACTGCGCGTTTGAAATATTGCTCCGCTTCGGGAAAGCGGCCTGTATCTGCTCGCAGCTCTGCCAGCACCGTCAAGGTAGTTGCCGATTCGGGCGCGATTCGCAGCGCTTCCTGGCATGCTGCTTCGGATTCGGCCGTCAGTCGTTGCAACCTGAGCGCGGTGGCAAGCTCGGTGTAGGCCGGGACGAAGTGGGGATTGATTTGGATCGCAAGCCGATAGCCATTCACCGCCTCCTCGAGGCGGCCCGTGCTGCGCAGTGAATTGGCCAGATTCGCGTGCGCCTCGGCAAACTGCGGGTTGAGCGCCAGGGCACGGCGAAAGCTGTTTATTGCATCGTCAAAGCGTCCGAGTCTCGAGTAGGCATTCCCGAGGCTGTTGTGCGCGCTTGCGGATTCGGGCGCGAGCCGAACAGCGCGGTGGCAGCCGTCCAGTGCCTCATCGTAGTGTCCCAACCGTAACAGGGTCTTGCCCAGGTTCTGATGCGCCTCTGCGAGCTCGGGCCTGATCTGGATGGCATGCCGAAAACTACCGGCCGCTTCGTCGAGCTGGCCGAGCTCGGACTGCACCTCACCCAGATTGTTGTACGCCTCCGCAAAGTTGGGCTGTATGGACAACGCTCGCCGATAGCTGGCGGCGGCTTCCTCCAAGCGGCCGGAGCGCCCCAACGCATTCCCGAGATTCAGATGAGCCGTGGCATCGTCGGGCAGGTATTTCACTGCTTGCGCTAAAGCGTGCAAAGCGTCCTTGCCCTGTTTGCTCAACGCAATGCCGAGCAACTGCCACACAAATCCGAAGTGCGGCAATGTCTCGAGCAACGTCCGCGCCTGCAACTCCAACTCTGCAAAACGGGCTGCGTGCAGCAGCGCAACCAGCGGCTTCAGTTCCTCGCCAGAGCCACTGTCGGGTCGAAGTCGGCCGCCGCTTGGCAGCATGTCAGCGGGAAGCAATTGCCCACAACAGTTCTTGTATTTCTTGCCGCTCGCACAGGGACACGGCGCGTTTCTACTCGGTGGCGGCATGGGCCGGTCATAGCCGGTCAGGCCGGCTCCTGGGTTAGTGGCCGGTGCTCGGCCTGCGAACTGCCCTGGGTCAGCGGTGGCCTCAGGTCGAGCTCGTACACCTGGCCGATCAACTCGGCACCAAAACTCCTATGGGGCTCTTCCGCGACGAGCTTGAATCCGCGCGCCAGATAAACCTTACGGGCTGCGGCGAGCGGATGGTTCGTCCACAACTTCATTCTTTCATAACCAGCGCTGCGCGCGAAGGAAATACACTCGTCTACCAGCCGTCCGCCCACGTGGTGACCGCGAGCGGACGGGTCTACGAGCAGGATCCGTAACTGAGCGGTGGTCGCATCGGCGGCCACGCAGAACACACAGCCGATCCTGCGGCCATCCAGTTCCGCGATCCAGGCGGCTTCGCGAGCAGGGTCGTGCTGAGCGGCGTAGTCCGCCACTATCCGCGCGACGAGCGCCTCGAAACTCGTATCCCATCCGAACTCGGTTGCGTACATCTCGCCGTGGGCCATGACGACCCATCCCAGGTCGCCGGCAGCGCCGAGGGCGCGGATTTTTACCTGGTCATCCATGGAGCTCTCCTGTTGACTGAAACGATCGTTTCAGTCAATGTAGTGCAATGGATAGCCAAAGTCGAGCCCACTCGGCGCGGCAAGTCGAGTTGCTCGAGCGCGCCTATGACTACGTTCTGCAACACGGCCTGACGAGCTTGTCGCTGCGTCCGCTGGCACAGGCGATCGGCACGAGCCCGCGGGTGTTGCTGTTTCTGTTTGGCTCGAAGGAAGGACTCGTCCAGGCACTCCTCGCGCGAGCTCGCGCCGCGGAGCTGGAATTCCTCGGGCAAACACCAGCAACTGGCTCTGCGGAGGACTTCGCGAGCGTGGTCAGGGGAGTGTGGCAGTGGTTGCGTGATAAGCAACACCGCCGGATGTTGGCATTGTGGCTCGAGACTTATGCGCGCTCGCTCGTTGAGCCAAGCGGCCCCTGTGCGGAGTTTGCGCGTAAGACGGTGGAGGATTGGCTGGAGCTGCTCGGGGGCCGTCAACCGGCCCCACTTCGGCGTTCGCGGGCGGGTGCTACCGAACGGGCCCTCGCCTTGGCCGTTCTACGCGGTGCGCTGCTTGACCTTCTGGCGACAGGAGACGAGGAACGCACGACGGCGACCGTGGAGGCGTATCTGAGCGCGCGTGTTCAGGCGCGTGCCCCGGTGCACGGCCGGTGATGCGTGGCTGGCTGCGCGCGGGCAGGCACGAGGGATTGTCTGCGCCGCGCCGGTCGCAATCCAGGCGTCTGTGCGGGGGCCGGTGATGCTTATCTGTGATGCGTATCGGGGATGCGAGCGCTCGGGCGCGTGCGGGGCTGGTGATATTTGTGGCGCTCAGCTGCTGGTTCGTGAAAATCTACCCTGGTGAGTGCTTCTCCCGATCTGCTGCCCGGTATTCCACATCGCCTCGACGGCGACGTTACCCGTCTCGTCGCCCCCAACGCCGGCGTGATGACCGGCGCTGGAACGAATACCTACCTGGTCGGAACTCGGGAGATCGTCGTCGTCGACCCCGGTCCGGACGATGACTCGCACGTACAGGCCATTCTCAGTGCCGGCGCGGGCAGGATCCGCTGGATTGCCTGCACCCATACCCACTTCGATCACGCGCCGGCAGCTGCCAGGCTCAAGACTCTAACCGGCGCGGCGGTTGCAGCCATGGGTGCTCCGCTCACGGATCATGACTGCAGGTTGGATCCGGATAGGCATCTCGCATCGGAGGATTTGATCCAGTGCGAAGGCGTGTCTCTGCAAGCCATACATACACCGGGCCATGCGTCGAACCATGTATGTTTTCTGTTGGGTAGCAACGGCATGCTATTCACCGGAGATCACATCATGCAGGGGTCCACGGTGGTCATCTGGCCGCCGGACGGCAACATGCGGTCGTATCTGGAATCGCTCCGCCGCCTGCTCGAGCTGGATATCCGGGTGCTGGCGCCGGGACATGGGTACTTGATAGAGAGCCCGCACGCCGAGATCGGGCGTCTGATCCAACACCGGCTGCGGCGGGAAGCGAAGGTGCGGCAGGCCGTATTACAAGCGGGCGAACCGGCCTCAATCAACGTGCTGCTGCCACGCGCCTACGACGATGTACCGAAGGTGCTTCACGAGATGGCGGCGCTATCGCTGCGGGCGCACTTGGATAAGCTCGTCGAGGATGGCGAGCTCTGCTGCAGCGGCGATCGGTACTCCAGCCGATAGCTGTGGCTGCTGCGCCTGGCGCACCAGGTACGGCACGGACCCGGGGTGGAGCGCGAGACGCGGTTGGAACGCGAGCCGCGGCCGCCGAAGCCGGGCCTGGTTACTGCAACTCCGCCGCGGGACTCGCGACACTGCGCCGCCGCGGAATCGCGCTCAACAGGGCCAACATCAGGAGTGCAGCTGCGGTTGCGCGGACGGCCCACAGTGACACACGCACGCCCAAGTCGCTGACCGGATCGAAGAACACCAGGTCGACGGATTTGGCCTGCAGGGTGTGTATGGGGCAGGTGGCCACCAGGTTCCCCTGCTCGCCGCGCGTAAGCTCGCAGTCCGGCGAGCTCCATCTTTTGTGATACGGCTGGTTCAGTGTTATCTGGAGCAGGGAGTCTGCCTGATTGGGCGCAGCTGCTGCAGCCGGCGCCTGGATTCGCATGCGGTTCCAGGTCACGAATCCGGCCTCGAGCGTTGGGGGAGCTGGCGCCCGGTTGCCTGCTATCCCAACGTTCGTGATCAGGTTCGTACCAGGCTGTATGGGCGCGTGCGCAAAGTCATCCATGTCGTAGCAGTTGATGACACCCCGGACAGGCGAGACTAACTCTCCCTGGTGATGCGGATTCGCGGCCGTGCCGGGCGGCTTGGCCACCATTTCAACTTGCTGTAGTTTGCCGCTGTAGAGACCCTGCACCGGCACTGCCTCATAGGCTCGAGACGGCCACCACGCGGAAACCAACGACTCGCCCTGGAATACGAGTTGTGTCAGGAGGGCGCCGCTCAACAGGAGAGTCCTGTGCCTGGAGTGCGGCTCAGCGTGCAGGTAGCGCCAAAGCGCTGCCGCGGCGAGCAGACTCAGCGGCAACGCGAGAAAGCCCCAGAAGCGGCCGGTGACGCCCATCGAGCGGAAGCCGGGTAACGGCCGTAGCCAGTCGAAGGGGCTCAGCCAGACTGGAAAATGAGCCGCATGCAGGCTGCCCATGCCGAGCCATATCGAAATCACACTGACCACCAGCAGCGGCAGCAGCATTTCCCGCGGCAGCTGTTCGCGCAATGTGTGCCGATAACGCCAGATCAGAAACGCGAGAAACGGCCCGATGAACACGCTGAGCTCGATGCCGGTGCCGTTGGCCGGCAACACTTTGCCGCGCATGGGAATGAGCACGAACCAAGGTAGCGACCAAGGTCCCGTAAAGGTGTCGGCCGTCCGGCGCGGAAAGTCCCCTTGGGCTGTCACCATGGGCCACAGATATCCGGCATCGAGCACACTGGCCAGCCCGCAGGCGCCTGCGAAGATGAGCAATGGCAGCGCGGATCGGCGCACCCAGGCAAGCGCTGTGGAATAGAGACCGATCCAAAACACCCAGTGCAGGATTGCTACGGGGGAACCATCGATGGCCGTAGCGAACAAAGAACCCAGCAGCAACGTTGCGAGGATGCGGTTCGGAATCGTGAGCGTCGGATCGGCTGGGTCGGAAGCCTTATGGACTGTCCAGAGCGCCAGGGGCAAAGCGAGGAACGGTATGAAATCGAGGTGCCCATGAGCAATCCGGCAAATGAAGAAGCCGTTGCCGATGAATAGCGATGCCGCGAGCAGGCGCGGGCGCCGCTCTTTGAGCCAGAGGCCCGAATAGAGATACCCACCCAGCCATCCGATCACCAGATATGCGAGTGTTCCGGCAACGATCCCGGTCAGGGGGCCCAGCAGGTAACTCAACAACATGGTCAGGGAGCCGAACGGCACCTGTGGCTCGCCTGCCAGTGACATTCCGGCACACATCACCGGACTCCACTGCTTGGCCAGTCCGAAGAGAGTGGCGTTCCAATACTGCAATTCGTGAAAGACGAGAAACTGATCGTAGTCGGCCACACCGACGCGGCGAGAGAACAGAGTCAGAATGACTCCGTACACAAGAGGTATGGCAAACGTGAACGCTGCCCACCAGCGTGTGGGCGGATCGACCCCCCTCCGCAGCATCAACAGCGCTGCCGGCTGGGTGGCCCGCTGGACGGCCAGCTGGACGGCCAGCTGGACGGATATACAAGAGAGAGATGAGGCAAGGCCGCATGCGTCCTTGCGAGCATCCGGTGGCTACCACCCTGGAGCCTTTTACGTTTCATCGAGAGGTTTCTTCAAGAAATCTTGCGAAGTCCTTTCTGATTGTAATTGAACAGATCGGAAGCGGGAACTGAACAGTCTCTCAGTATGGCTCGATGACCTTGTGTCCACGGGGCGGTCGTCGCCAGCCGGGTAGGGTGGTCGCAATAACACCCGACCAGGACGCTGGCTCAGGCGCAGATGCAGGTGTTTCATTCACCTTGAGCGGAGGTGCGTCAGGGGGTCCTGACGGTGTATGAGAGGGGGCTGAGTCGTTAGGAAGAATGCCGAATCGTGGACCACCCCTGCGTAGCCACGATCCGGCAGACGGCGATTCAGTGCAGCTGTAGCCTGCGGACTCAGCGCGCGGCGCGGTATCTACGGATCAGTAAGTATCCGTAGATCGACGCATTGAGAAGCACGACCGCGCACCCGAGCACTATCTGAACTGACCGCGTGAGTCCCGCGGGGTACAGAAGCGCGGTCACGTAGTGGTCGATGAAATCACCGCTGTAGGCGTTTTCTCCGCCCAGCTCGCGCAGGTGATTCTCCAGGGGCGTCAGCGGACAGATCAATCCTGCGAGTTCGACGGTAGCTCCCCAGAACACGGCGGCGAGGTGCAAAGGGATGAGCCGCCTCCAGCGCAAGGCAATCAAACCGCCAAACACGACGAACAGAACAAATCCCAGGTGGAAGGCAAGAACGAGATCCGCCGCCACCGCTAGATTCATCTACCCGTACCTCTTAGAGAACGTGGCGATCGAGGCGGCCCGGGCAGGTCTGGGCAAGCGATATCACTTATCTTCCAATGGCTCACGGGTTTTTGTACCTCGTCGCGATCCTGGACGTCGCCAGTCGCAAGGTGCTGTCCTTCCGACTTTCCAACACGCTGACCGCCGACTTCTGCGTGGCCGCGCTTCAGGAAGCACTACGCAACAACAGCTGAGAGCCTACTTTGAAACTTACAACAGCCGCCGCATTCACCAGTCGCTGAACTACTGCACCCCGGACGAAGTTTACTTCGGTGCACCGGTCGCACTGGCGGGCCTGATTATGATGTCGAATCAGCATACGGCGAGCGAAATGGGGTCAACCTTATCAAGTCGAAGGGGCCATGATCTGCGCGCGTGCAACAAAGCCACACGGTACTGTGATGTTGATCCAGGGTATGCGAACAGCGCGAGAGACGCTATCCGGTAGTTGGTTAGCGGTAGTTGGCGGCTTACGCCAAGTCACCTCCAAGATCCAGCGTACGAAGGCCCGCGATTTAGTCCATGTGAACATCTTGGCAGGCCGCAACAGAATCGGTGCCTCGAAAGCATCGCTTACCGGAGGTCCGAAACTCGCGGCAAGCGACGACGGTTGCATGTCGATGACCTTCTCCGGGGCAGGAAAAGGTGGAACCGACATCCACCCAACCGCTGCGGCAAGCGACAGAAGCAGAGTCAAGGCAACTAGCGACCGGAAACTCATGGGTCCTAACTACTCACTGCGATGTCCCCAGGGTACCCGTTATTCTAGTACTTCAGTACGCCTATTGCGGGAGCCAAGATAAGATGCGCCACGCTAGAAGACGGAACATGTATCTTGACATGCCCCGGTCCCAGCACCCCAGGGTCCCCGGGCAGCAAACTAATGGAGACGCGATGCCGACGATGACACAGCCGTGGCCCCAAATCGCGGCCCGCTATGATGACTACAAAGGCGAGCACAAATCGATCCGTGCGTTGGGTGCATTGGCACAGCGGATCACCCAGAGCCCGTTGGCAAAGGGTCTGCATGCTTGGACCTCCATGTTCGATCTGTGCATCGTACAGATACCGGTGAGCTATCCGTTCGACGGTCCATTTCTTCGTATATCACCGACCACCGAGGATCGGATCGAGTTCCGATACGTGGACACGCTCGAAAAGGATAAGCAGTGGCACAGGACCGTAGACGCGAATCAAGCCTGGCCGCGTCTTATCAGGTTCCTAGACCAGCTGAGGTGGTTCCCAGTGGATGTACTGCAGCCCTTGAACAATTCGTTGTCAATGACATGTTTACCTGAGGCTCACAAATAAGGCGCGAGGCCGTCTTGAAGACACGTCAACAGATGCCGCGAAACCAGGAGGCCTTCGGTGCGACGACGTTTCTTTAATGCGGCGCTGCTGCTGCTGGCTCCCCTCGCGGCCGTCGGTGGCGAGAATGAGTACTGGAGCTACACCTTTCGCAATGTTGAGGTAACCGCTGCCGGCAAAAGCGCCTACGCGGTCAATCTTGCGCGCTACTGCGTACGCCTGGACGGCATGTTGACCCGAATCCTCGGCATCAGATCCTCCGAGCGTCCTCCGGTCCACCTGTACGCCCTCCCGCCAGCGCAGGTACGCCAATTCCTTGGCGACGCAGATCGGGTTTCATTTCGCATTTCACCCGCTGGTGACTTCATTCTAACGAGCAACGCCCCGGAGTTTGATAGCGACTATTGGGGTGCCTACTACGGCTACACCGCAGCGCTCCTGGCGAGTGACGGTCGGTTCCGCGGACCCGCCTGGTATATGGCGGGACTGCCCTTGGTGTTTGCGAGCACGAAATACCATCGGGATCGCGCGCAGCTCGGTACGGTCCAGTTCGGATACGCCGCCACGCTCGGCCAGGGGGGTACGCTGATTCCCATGCGTACCTTTCTGTCTCTGAAGCGCGCGACCGTCGGCAACAACGCCGCTGCCCAAAGGGTATACGATGCGGAGGCCTGGGGTCTCGCGCACGAGATTTTCGTAGAGGGCTGGCATCGCGCCGAGTTTGCAAAGTATCTGGAGCTGATGCGACAAGGCGGTCAGGAACCCGAGGCGTTCGCCGCGAGTTTCAACATGACCTATGAACAACTCGACAAGGAATTTGCCAACGCCCTGCGGCAGCGCGCCTTCGTGTACACAATGGACGCGCCCGACCCGGGAGCTGCCGGCGAAACGGCCCAACCGCTCAACGCCGAGGAGGTGAAGGCACGACTGGCGTTGCTGGCTGCGCAATATCCCAAGCGAGCGGCTGAGTCTCATTGATGGCGCTGTCCCCACTGCGGGAGTCCGATGCCATGAGTCCCTTGGATATTTCAGACACACAGTTCCGGGCGTTGGCGGCCCGAATCAGTTGCCTGGCCGCGGACTATTACGCCCAGCTCCCAGATCTGCGCACCTATCCGTGGGTCTCGGCCGCGCGGACGCGGGAGCTTGTCGCCGAGCCTCTTCCGGAGGCCGGTCTGCACGGCGCGGCGCTTGACGCTCTGGAGCAAGTGATAGCGATGTCTCGGCCACCGAGTCCGCGCTTTTTCGGTTACGTACTGGGCTCAGGTGAGCCGGTGGCAGCCCTGGCGGATCTGCTGGCGAGCGTGCTCAATCAAAATGTCACAGCCTGGCGTTCCGCCCCGGCCGCGGTCACGATCGAACACCAGGTCGTGCGTTGGATCGCGCACGCACTGGGCTGTGAGGCGATGACCGGTAGCATGTGCGGTGGTGGATCCGCGGCAAACTTGATGGCGCTCGCGATGGCACGCGAGGCACGACTGGCCGCGAACGAGTGCGGTGCGCAACCGGGCATAATTTACGCATCGACCGAAGTACATATGTCCATACCTAAGGCGGTAGCGCTGCTGGGCTTGGGCCGTCGGAGTCTGCGCTTGGTACCCGTGGACGAGCAATTTCGGATGGACCCCGCAGCGCTCGAAGCGGCCATTGCCGCAGATCAGGCCGCCGGTCACACGTTGATAGCGGTCGTAGCCTGCGCCGGTACGGTCAACACCGGCGCAATAGATCCGCTGCAGGAGGTTGGGGCGATCTGCCGCGCCCACGGGCTATGGCTCCACGTGGATGGTGCATACGGATTGCCCGCGGCATTTGTGGCGCCTGAGAAATTTCAGGGTTTGAATGCGGCCGATTCACTGTCAGTAGATCTTCACAAATGGCTGTATCAGCCGGTGGACTGCGGGATGCTACTGTTCAGGGATCCGGGCCGTGCCCGCGCAGCCTTCTCGCATACAGGGGACTATGCCCGGGTTCTCGATACAGACTCGTCCGAAGAATTTGCATTCTTTGACGAGTCCCTGGAGCTGTCACGTCGCTTTCGGGCACTGAAGAGTTGGTTGTCGTTGCGTTATCACGGACTCAATGCGTTTCGCACAGCTATCCGCGCCGATCTCGAGCACGCGCGGCAATTGGCGGAGACTATCCGCGCTACCGCGCAACTGGAGATCCTGGCGCCGGTTGAGCTGAGCGCGGTGTGTTTTCGTTACGGTGCGAGTCCCGCAGGTGCCGATCTCGATGAGTTCAACGCGGCAATTTTACGCAGGGTGATCGAAAACGGCCGCATCTACCTCTCCAACGCCTCCATTCGTGGCCACTTCGCGTTACGAGCCTGCTTCGTCAATCACCGAACGCTGCCGGATGATGTCGCGCAGATCGTTCCCGAAGTGCTGCGGGCGGCAGGAGAAGTCACTGCAGGACGAATGCTGTGATCGGGCGGCGCAAGCGCAAACAAACTGCGCCCGTGCCTAAGAGGCGCAAGCACAAACAACCTGTGCCCGTGCCTAAGAGGCGCACGCACAAATCAACTGCCGCCGTGGTGACGGGCGTTGGGGAGTACAGCTCGCCGGCCTGTCTCATGCACGAAATCGACGCCGGGCAAGGTTCTTTGGGCGTGCCGGGTGTTCGCATCAAACGCATATATGAGGAGCCGGGGCAGGCTGATGGATTCCGCGTGCTGGTCGACCGCCTGTGGCCGCGTGGAATCAAGAAGGAAACGGCCGCTATTGATGCGTGGATGCGCGAGTTGGCACCGAGCACGGAGTTGCGCAAATGGTTTAGCCACGATCCGCTTCGGTGGACCGAGTTTCGGCGACGTTACCTACGGGAACTGAAAGAACACGCCGACGCGCTGAAAACCTTGCGTCAACGCGCCCAACGTCAGCCAGTGACGCTTCTCTATGCCGCGAAGGACGTCGACATCAATCACGCTGTGGTTTTGCAGCAGGCCATCAAGCAAGTGGCACGCCATGTTCCGGTCATGACGGGCGGGCGGGCGTCCTGAGTTGTACCAAGTGTCGTCTGTGTAGAGCTACGCGAGTTTTG
>Ga0070671_100001725_pt1 | contig 16601 bp, 8 predicted proteins | sample KBSS73metaG_FD_65341 | JGI IMG/M metagenome (GOLD analysis project Ga0070671, IMG submission 65341) | Switchgrass rhizosphere microbial communities from Kellogg Biological Station, Michigan, USA - KBS S7-3 metaG | ecosystem: Host-associated > Plants > Roots > Rhizosphere > Soil ...
CTGGCGATGCTGCAGCCGCTGTCGCGCTACGCCCCGGCGAGCGCCGCGCTGGCCGACGTGCGGCAGATGGCCGATGTCGTGCGCGGCATGCTGGAGATGCCCACGGCCGCCGATCCGGGCCAGACCGACAGCGATGGCGCCGCGCCGACGCGGCCGGCGCCCGGCGCGAGCCGCGCGGCATGAAGCGGCGTCTACCCTCCTGGGCCAACCCGCGCGGCCTTGTGGTCCTGCCGCTCGTGCTGATCGGCGCGATGGTGATCGGCGTGCCGCTCGACAATGCGGCGCAGTGGATCTTCGCCGGGATCGTGATGCTCGGGGCGACCGCGCTCAAGCGCTGGAAGGGCCGCAAGGGCTCGATGGCGGTCGGCATCCTCGCGGTGCTGGTCTCGACCCGCTACATCTTCTGGCGCACCACCCAGACGCTCGCGTTCGGCACCCTGCCCGAAGTCCTGTTCGGCGGCGGCCTGTACCTGGCCGAGCTCTACGCCTGGGTCATCCTGATCCTGGGCTTCATCCAGACCAGCTGGCCGCTCAACCGCCCGGTGATCGAGCCCGTGGGCGAGCCCGCCGCCTGGCCGAGCGTCGACATCTACATCCCGACTTACAACGAGAGCCTCGACATCGTGCGCAACACGGTGTTCGCGGCGATGGACCTCGACTATCCGGCGGACAAGTACCAGGTCTTCATCCTCGACGACGGCAAGCGGCCCGAGTTCCGCGCCTTCGCCAAGGAAGCAGGCTGCGGCTACATCACCCGCGACAACAACCTGCACGCCAAGGCCGGCAACCTCAACGCGGCGATGACCAAGACCGAGGGCGAGCTGATCGCGATCTTCGATTGCGATCACGTGCCCACGCGCGCCTTCCTGCAACTCACCGTGGGCTGGTTCCAGAAGGACAAGCGCCTCGCGCTGATCCAGACGCCGCACCACATGTATTCGCCCGATCCGGTACAGCGCAACCTGCACTCGACCATGGGCGACATGCCGGGCGAGGGCGACTTGTTCTACGGCGCCGTCCAGGGCGGCAACGACTTGTGGAACGCCACCTTCTTCTGCGGCTCGTGCGCGATCATCCGCCGCGAGGCGCTGATGATGACCAACGGCTTCGCCGGCGAGACGGTGACCGAGGACGCGCACACCGCGCTCAAGCTGCAGCGCATGGGCTGGAATACCGCGTACATCAGCGCGCGCCTTTCGGCCGGCCTCGCCACCGAGCGCCTCGTCCTCCACGTTGGCCAGCGCATCCGCTGGGCGCGCGGCATGACGCAGATCATGCGGATCGACAACCCGCTGCTGGGCCGCGGCCTGAAGTGGCAGCAGCGCCTTTGCTACCTCAACGCGATGCTGCACTTCCAGTATCCGCTGCCGCGCATCGTCTTCCTGACGAGCCCGCTCGCCTACCTGATCTTCGGCCAGAACATCATCCAGGCCTCGGCCTCGCTAATCTTCGCCTACGCCGCGCCGCACTTGTTCTGCTCGTCGGCCGCCAACGCGCAGCAGCATGGCGGCGACCGCCCGCCGTTCTGGGGCGAGGTCTACGAGACGATCCTGTGCTTCCACCTGGTCAAGCCCACGGTCATGACCTGGTTCCAGCCGCGCAAGGGCAAGTTCAACGTCACCGACAAGGGCTCGCTGCTCGACAAGACCTACTTCGACTGGGCCATCGTCAAGCCGCACCTGGTCTGCATCGCGCTGATGCTGGTGGGCATCTCGATGGGCATCGCCAAGCGCGTGTTCTTCCCCCACCTGTTCAACATCCAGACCGACACGCTGGTACTGAACATGGCGTGGGCGACCTTCAGCCTCGTGATCCTGCTCGCCGCCGTCTCAGTGGCCCGCGAGACGCGGCAGGTGCGCCAGGACATCCGCGTGCCCGTGCGCTTGCCGGTGACCGCCCACCTCGCCTCGGGCCACGTCGTGCCCGCGCATACCATCGACATCTCGATGGGCGGCGCCGCGCTCTCGCTCCCCGAGAAGCTGCCGGTGAAGGACCGCACCGTCGTTCACCTGACGATGGCGATGGGCGACGAGACGCTGGCGATCCCGGTCGAGACCGTCCGCACCGGCGGCGACAACGCCTACGTCCGGTTCGAGAAGCTCGACGTGATGGCCGGCCGCCACCTCGTGCGCGCCGTCATGGGCCGGGCGGACGCCTGGCATCCGACCCACGCGCACGAGACCGTCAGCGGCTTCAGCTCCATGAAGGACATCATCGTGGTCGACCTCGTCACCGTGAAGCGCCTGCTCCGCCTGAACCTGGCCGAACGCAAGGCGATGCGCCGCCAGCAGAGCGCGTCCGCGCCGCTGGCGAAGGCCGCCGCGATCGCCGCCCTGCTGCTGGTCGGCCTCGCCGGCATCGTCTCGCCCAAGCCGGCGATGGCCGCGCCCGCGGCCGCCGCCATCTCGGGTGCGGAAGTGACGCAGCGGCTGACGCTCAAGGACTTGCGCATCAAGCAGCCGGTGCGCCTGCAGGGCACTCGGGGCGAAATCGGCATCCCCTTCGGCATGCGCCAGGACCGCGTCGTCACCGACGCCTCGATCACCATCCAGTCCGCCTGGTCGCCGGCGATGCTCGACGACCTGACCCAGCTGGTCGTCATCCTCAATGGCGAAGTCGTGCGCACGATCCCGCTGACCCGCGCCAACTCGGGCGGCCAGACCTTCACCGTGCCGATCAACCCGGCGCTGTTCCTGCCCGGCGACAACCAGCTCAACTTGCGCCTGATCGGCCACTACGCGCGCGATTGCGAGGACCCGTTCCACAGCGCGCTGTGGGCCAACATCAGCAACACCCGCACCTGGCTCGACTTGCGCGTGCAGCGCCTGCCGCTCAACCCGGACCTGTCGCGCCTGCCCGCTCCGTTCTTCGAGAAGGGCGAGAACAAGGCGCTGAGCCTGCCCTTCGTCTTCGCCGGCCAGCCACACGCCGGCGAGCTCCAGGCCGCCGCCAGCATCGCTTCGTGGATGGGCAGCCTGGCGAGCTATCGCGGCTACACCTTCCACCCGCTCTACGGCCAGCTGCCGACCGGCAACGCGATCGTCTTCCTCACGCAGGGCACCGGCATCGCCGGCATCGACCTGAACCCCAACGGCCCCTCGGCAGCGGTCGTGCGCAACCCGCGCGACCCTTACGGCACGCTCCTCGTCATCATGGGCCGCGACACCCGCGAGCTGAGCCTTGCCGCCGCCGCCGTCGCCACCGGGCGCGGCGTCTTCGGCGGCACGCTGATGAACTTCGACGGGGTGCGCATCCCGACGTATCCCGCCTACGGCGCGCCGCGCTGGATCCCGACCGACCGCGCGGTGAAGCTGGGCGAGATCATGGCGCCCTACGAGCTGCAGGGCCTGGGCCTGCCGCCGGGCCCGCTGACCGCCCGCTTCCGCGTCGCGCCCGACTTGTTCTTCTGGCCGCGCCAGGGCGGCAAGCTGAGCCTGGGCTACCGCTACCCGGTCGCCGACTGGCTCGACAAGCGCGCCTCGCGCCTGGATGTCTCGATCAACGGCCAGTACCTCAAGACCCTGCCGATCGCCGGTTCCTGGTGGGAGCAGTGGTTCGGCGGCAGCGCTGCGCGCAGCTCTGACTCGACCGCGAGCGTCGTCCTGCCCCGCTACAACCTGTTCGGCGCCAACGAGCTCACCTTCGACTACAACCTGATCATCGCCGACAAGAAGAAGTGCACCGGCACCCTGCCTGAGAACGTGCGCGTGTCGCTCGATCCCAATAGCACGATCGATCTCACCAGCGCCTACCACGGCCTGATGATGCCCGACCTTGCCGCTTTCGCGGGCGCCGGCTTCCCCTTCACCGTTCGCCCCGACCTGTCGGAGACGACGGTGCTGATGGCCAAGGACCCCTCTCCCGCTTCGGTGCGCGCGTTCCTCACCCTGATGGGCCGCTTCGGCGAGGCGACCGGCGTCGCCACCACCGGCGTCTCGGTATCCTCCGAAGTGGTGCCGGGCGAGCTTGCCGAGCGCGACATCATCGTCATCGGCAGCAGCGCCATGGCCGGCGTCGGCTCGCTGTTCGAGAATGCCCCGCTGCGCTACGACAACGGCGCCCTGCACGTGAGCGAGCGCTCGCCGCTCGAGTATGTCGAGGCGCTGTTCGGCGGCATGAAGGGCGACAGCCCCTCGGATGCCGAGCCGGTGGTCTACGGCAGCCGCGACTTCTCAGGCATCGCCAGCTTCCGCTCGCCCTTCGGCTCGCAGCGCACCGTGGTCGCGCTGCTTGCCGACGACGGCACCAACCTCCCGCTGCTGGTCGACGGCATGTCGGACGACAAGATCAACGCCGCCATCCAGGGCGACCTCGCGGTCACCACCGGCGACGGCATGACCAGCTTCGCCATCGGCGAGACCTACTGGGTCGGCTCGCTGCCGCTGTGGATGAAGCTTGCCTACTGGTTCAGCCGCCGCCCGGTGCTGCTGGGTCTGTTCACGGTGATCCTGGCCGCGATCCTCGCCGGCCCCGCCTACCTCTACTTCCGCCGCCAGGCCGCACAGCGCCTGAGCGCAAAGGACCTCGAAGCATGATCCTCCCTTCGGAACGTGTGCGCCTGCTGGGCGTGGCCCTGCTGATCTCGACCGCTTGTGTCGGGCATGCCCTGGCGGAGGCGCCGGCGGTCGACGCGCTCGTCAAGCAGGCGCAGTACTGGCGTTCGAAGGGTCGCGACGACCTGGCCGAGCAGGCGATGCGCCGCGCCCGCGCGCTCAATCCCAAGGTGCAGGCGCCTGCGTCCGCCCCGGCCCCGGCGCCCGCCAAGGCCGCGCCCCCGGCCAAGCGCGTGATCGCCGCGCCCAACCCGGTCGCGCTCCCGCGGTCCGCCAAGCCCGCGGCGAAGCCCGCGCGGGTCGCGACCTCGCGGCCGGAGCCCGCCAAGGCGCCGGCCGCTGCTCCCAAGGCGGAGGCCAAGGCCGCTCCGGCCCCCGCGCTCTCGCCCGCCATCCGCGCCGGCCAGGCCCGGGTCGCGGGTTACGCCGCGCTCAACGGCGGCCGCCTGGACGAGGCGGCGACGCAGTTTCAGAAGGCGCTCGCCACCAACCGCAAGGATCCCGAAGCCCTGGGCGGCATGGGTCTCGTGAGGCTCAAGCAGAGCCGCTTCGACGAGGCGGCCGACATGCTCGAGCAGGCCTCGCGCCTGGGGCGCGCGGCGCAGTGGGCCGAGGGGCTCGGGACCGCGAAGTTCTTCGCCGGCCTCGGCAACGCGCGCACCCTGGTGGCGCAGAACCGTCTGGGCGACGCGCAAGCGGCGATCGAGCAGCTGCTGCGCTCGGGCTACAAGGAGCCTGCGCCCGCGCTCGAACTGCTGGGCGACGTGTTCCAGAAGCAGGGCCGCTACGCCGACTCCGCCGAGGCCTATCGCCAGGCCGCGCGGGTCGGAGGCAAGAACCAGCAGGAGTTGCAGGCGAGCTCGGCGCGCAGCCGGGCGATGGCCGCGGCCCAGCGCGGCGACGACCTCACCGCCGACCGCGAATTCCAGAACGGCTTGCTGTTGGACCGCGACGATCCGTGGATCCGCTACGAGTACTCCCGCTTCATGCTCTCACGCGGGCGCATGGCCGATGCCGAGGGCCTGCTGCGCGCCCTGACGATGACCAACACGGCCGACGGCCTCTACGCCGCCGCGCTGCTGAGCAACGACCTTCATCGCCCGGCCGATGCCGAGCGGCTGATCGCGACGATCCCGGACGCCCAGCTCACCCCGCAGATGCGCAGCTTCGCGATCGGCGTGAAGGTGGACTCCGCGATCGACCGCACCCGGGTGCTCGCCAGCTCCGGCCAGCAGGCCCAGGCGATCAACGTGCTGCGCCAGCTCGGCGCGATGCCGTCCGTTCCGCCCTACAAGCTGCCCGCCATCGCCGATGCGCTCGCCAATATGGGCGATGCCACCGGTGCCGCGACGATTGCGCAGAACGCGCTCGACGCCGGCAACCTCGACATGCCGGCCTATGGCGGCCTGGTCGGCGTGCTCACCCGCGTGGGCCGCGAGGACCTGGCGCAGGCGGCGATGCAGCGCGCTGCGCAGCTGGCGGGCGACAACCCCGATGCCCGCATCGCGCTGGCCCGCATGGGCGTCTCGCTCCAGGTCGCGCAAGCCGATCGCGCGCGGCTCGCCGGCCAGTTCGCGCCGGCGTTCGACATGCTCCAGGCCGCTTATGCCGCCGCGCCGGACAATGCCGACGTGCTCGCCGCGCTCGCCCGGCTCTACCACACCGGCAACATGCCCGCCAAAGCGGCGCAGACCTACCAGTTGGTGCTCGCGCGCGATCCCAACAACCGCGATGCCCTGCTCGGTCTGGCGCAGACCGCCCAGGCGGCCGGCGACAATGGCCTGTCGGAGAAGGCACAGGACCAGGTGCTGCGCGCCTATCCGCGCGACTTCCAGGTGCGCCTGACGCTGGCCCAAGTCGAGCGCGCGCGCGGAGACGAAGGCGCGGCGGTACGCATGCTGAAGGACGCACGCCAGCTCTACACCCGCGGCAACACCGCGGCGACGGCAAGCAACCCCTTCACCGGCGTGGGTCCGTGGACCACGGGCAACCCGTTCCGCGACCAGCCGCCGGTGCCCGGCACGACCATCGCCGGCCCCGCCACCGGGCCGACCAACGGTCAGGTCAATCCCTTCGCCCTGAGCAACGGCACGCGCCTGCCGCAGATGCAGAGCTACCAGGGCGGCGGCGCGTTCAGCGGAGCGAGCTACGTCGTCGAACAGCAGGGCGATGCCAACGCGCTGTTCCATGCCGGCCACTGGGACGGCGAGGACACGCCTCCGGCCAAGTTCGCCAGCGCCGTCTTCGACGAGAGCGCGAATGAAGGCGCTCCGCTGCGCCAGCTCGTCGACTACCCGGGCCAGGGCTACCCCGCCTATCCGCAGCAGGGCTATCCCCAGCAGCAGGCTTACCCGCAGCAGCAGGGCTATCCGGCCCAGCCCTATCCTGCCCAGCCTTATCCCGCGCAATCTTACCCTGCCCAGTCGTACCCGGCGCAGGCGTATCCCGCACAGGCCTATCCGCAGCAGCAGCAGCCGTCCTACCCGCCGCAGCAAGCCTATCCCGCGCCGCAGGGCTACCCCCAGCAGCAGGCGTACCCGCAGCCCCAGCAGGCTTATGCGCAACCCGCCTATGGCTACCCGCCCCAGAGCGGCTATCCCGCTCAGGGCTATCCTGCTCAGGCGCCCGCTCAAGGCTACTCGCAGCAGGCGACACCGGCGAACTGGGGCGGAGCGCCGGGTGCGCCCAGCCCCGCCTACGGCGGCGACCCGGTGCTGGCGCAGATCCAGTCGGACATCGCCGAGCTGTCGCAAGACACCGGCCCGCGCGCCGAGTTCAACACCTCGTACCGCTCGCGCTCGGGTGAAAAGGGCCTGAGCAAGCTCAGCGAGATCAAGGGTTCGGCCAAGTTCTCGACCGGGGTCGCCGGCGGCCGCGTCTACGCGCGCGCCGATGCCGTGGTGATCGACGCCGGCCGCCCGACGGGCTCGGGCCTGGCTCGCTTCGGCCGCAACGCCACGCCCGAGGCGCAGGCGATCGTCGACAAGCTGCCTTCGCCGCTGGTCCAGGCTGCGACCCAGCACGACACCGGCGTCGCCGGCGCGGTCGGCTTCGAGAGCGGCTCGGTCCAGGCCGAGGTCGGGATCACGCCGAGCGGCATGGGCAAGACCAAGGTTACGTTCCACGCCGGCGTCTCGCCCAAGATCGGCAACAACGCGCGCGTCAAAGCCTATGTCGAGCGTCAGCCGGTGACCGACAGCGTCGTCTCCTACGCCGGCACCGTCGACCCGGTCAGCGGCGAGCGCTGGGGCCAGGTGATGCGCACCGGCGGCGGCGCCGGCTTCACCTACGATGACAACGGCAACGGCTTCTATGCCGAGGCGCGCTACAACCGCTACCGCGGCGAGAACGTGCGCGACAACCACAACTTCGAAGCGAACGCGGGCGGCTACTTGCGCCTGACCTCGACCGAGCACTCGCGCGTGACCGCCGGCTTGAACGTCAACTACCAGAAGTACGGCAACAGCCAGAACTACTTCACCTTCGGCCAAGGCGGCTACTTCAGCCCGCAGGACTTCGTGAGCGTCAGCTTCCCGATCAACTACAGCTATGACAGCAGCACGCTGGAATTGCGCGGATCGGTGGTTCCCGGCTTCCAGAGCTACAGCCAGGACCAGACCGACCTCTACCCGACGGACAGCGCCGGCCAGGCCAGGCTCAATACGCTCAAGGCCCTCAACACCGACGTGCGTTCGTACTATGACGGGATCAGCAAGACCGGCTTCGCGGTGTCGGCCAACGGCTCGGCCTACTACCGGGTCGGCGGGAGCACCCGTGTCGGGGGTGAGGCGAGCTACAACACCTTCGGCAGCTATAAAGAGCTGAAATCGTTGATCGGAGTGCGACAGAGTTTCGGATCCGGCAAATGAAGCTAGACCAGTTCCCCCAAGCGGCGGCGCCCGCGATGTCAGAGGCCACGCCCTCCTTCTCGCTCTTCGCGGCGATGAGCGTCGCCGAGCTTGCCGAAGTCGTGCCTTCGGCCCAGCGCCGCGGGTTCCACCTCGCGGTCGGCCGGCGGATGGCGGCCGTCGAGACGCTGGAGGGTGTCAGCGATGCCTCGGCGCTGTGCTGGCGAGTGAACGCCTTCTGGCACCAGCTCGGCTGGGGCGAGGCGGAGATCTCACTGGAACGCGACGCGATCGTCGTGCGCCATCGCTTCGCGCCAAAGGCGGAAGGACTGGTGGACGACGACGCCTGGTCGGCGATGCTCCTCGCCGTGCTGGAGGGCGCCTACGACAGCTGGTTCCGCCGCCTCGGCAGCGGGCCGAGCCTGCACACGCGCGCGGAATGGAAAGGTGAGACGGTCGAATTGCGCCATGGTCGTTAACAGACGTGAATTCTCGCTAGGGCTCGCCTTCGCCCTGACCGCCGCCTGCAGCACCGGAGACCCGAGCCGAGCCGAACCTGCGCGAGGCCTGTGGCGCGTCTACCGCCAGCGATTCCTCGATCCCTCGGGCCGCATCGTCGACACCGGCAACGGCGGCATCAGCCATTCCGAGGGCCAGGGCTATGGCATGCTGCTTGCCGCCCTGTCCGAGGACCGCGAGGCGTTCGCCGCCATGGCGCGCTGGGCGGACGCGACGCTGGCGCGCCAGGATACCGGGCTCTACGCCTGGCGCTACGACCCGCGCCAGCCAAATCCCGTGGCCGATCCCAACAACGCGACCGACGGCGACATCCTCATCGCCTGGGCGCTTGCGCTGGCGGGCAAGCGCTGGAACATGCCGGCCTATTCCACGCGATCGGGTGCGCTGCGCCAGGCGATCCGGCGAGACTGCGTGGTGGAGCAGAACGGGCAGTCGCTGCTGCTTCCAGGCCTCAACGGCTTCGTCAACGGCCCCCGGGTGACCGTAAATCCCTCCTACTACATCTGGCCCGCGCTCGACGCCTTCGCCCGGCTCGACGGGCATGCGATATGGGAGCCGGTGATCGCCTCGGGCGAGGAACTGATCCGCCAGGCCCGCTTCGGCCCGCTGCAACTGCCGACCGACTGGGTCGTGGTGACCCCGGGGCTGGTCGCCCCGGCCGCCGACAAGCCGCCGCGCTTCGGCTATGACGCGATCCGCGTGCCGCTCTACGCCGCCATGGGCCGGCGCCTGCCGCTGGTGCAGCCGATCCAGGCCTGGTGGACCTCGCTCGCCGCGCAGCATCGGCCGATCCCGGCCTGGCTCGACGTGGTCACCGGAGAGCAGGCGAACTACCCGCTGTCGAACGGCGGCGCCGCGATCGTCGCCCGGCTGACCCGGCAACCCGCCCCGGCGCAGCTCGACAGCGACTACTTCGCGGCCTCCCTGCAGATGCTCGCCGCTGCCCGGGTCTAGATAAGCGGCACCGGCCCACGCCCCCACCCGACCTCCCATAGGGTACTATCGTTGGGAGGTCGGGTGGGGGCGTGGGCCGGTGCCGATTCCGCTTCAAGTGGACGGACTCCAAGCGCGCCACACCGGCGTTTGCCGACCGCTCGAGCGGGTTGCGTGCGGCCGATAAACGCCGCTGATGTCCGACCGCGAACTTTGCGCGATCCGACATCGCGCGAAGTTAAGGCCGGCTGACGCGCTCGCCCGGCGAAGGCGCCAATGCCTATCGGCGCCCCTTTCCTGCAACCCGGGCAACCCCCTAGATCGTCCTTCAGCGCCCGCTGACTCTGCGGCGCTACAGCCGGCAGCCTGTTGAAGAGGGACCTGTTGCCGCCCATGCCAGCCGAACCGACCGAGATCACCAATGCGCAGCGCATCGCATTCTTCCGCGTGGAAGCAAGCGACATGGCGCGCTTTCCCCGCATCGCCCGCGTCATGCGGCGGCACGTGCCAGGTGCCCTCACCCGACTGTACGAGAGGATCGCGCAGACGCCGCAGATCATGGGCCTGTTCGCGCACAAGAGCCGGATGGACATGGCGCGCAATGCCCAGTTCTCGCACTGGGAGGCGCTGTTCACCGGCACGCTGGGCCAGGCCTACTTCGACCGTGCGGCCTCGATCGGCGCCACCCACGCCAAGATCGGCCTGGAGCCGAGCTGGTACATCGGCGGCTATGCGATGGTGCTCGACGACATGATCGTGGCGATGCTCGCCAAGGCGCCGCCCGCGCTGCTCGATCGCGGCGCGAGCGCGAAGACCGTGGCGACGCTGGTCAAGCTGGCGCTGCTGGACATGGACTTGGCGCTGGCCGCCTACTTCCGCGACGAGCAGGCCAAGCGCGACGAGGTCATCACCCAGCTGAACGAGACACTTGAGCGCGTCGAGCGCGAGGAGAAGTCGCGTGCCAGCGCGGTCTCGCAGATCGCGCGCGCACTCTCGGCCGTGGCGCGCAACGACTTTACCGAGCGCCTGGAAGGCCTGCCGTCCGGCTTCGAGCAGCTCGAGGCCGACTACGAGGCGATGCGCACCACGGTCGGCAAGACCATGGCCGGCGTCGCCCAGTCGGTGAGCGGGGTCAACACCGGTGCCTCGGAGATCCGCGCCGCCTCCGATGACCTCGCGCTGCGCACGCAGCAGCAGGCCGCGAGCCTGGAGGAGGCGGCTGCCACGATGGAGCAGCTGACCGGGGACGTCGCCAATGCCGCGCGCGGCGCGGAGGAAGTGACCACCTCGGTCGTCGAGGCCAAGCGCGAAGCGCGCCTTGGCGAGGACGTGGCGCGCGAGGCGGTGGACGCGATGGTCGCCATCCAGCGCTCGGCGCAGGAGATCTCCAAGATCATCGAACTGATCGACGGCATCGCCTTCCAGACCAACCTGGTCGCGCTCAACGCCGGGGTCGAGGCAGTCCGCGCGGGCGATGCCGGCAAGGGCTTCGCCGTTGTCGCCAACGAAGTGCGCGCGCTCGCCCAGCGCTCGGCCGAGGCCGCCCGCGAGATCAAGGACCTCGTGACCGGCAGCGTCGGCCACGTCGGCAAGGGGGTCGAGCTGGTGGGGCGATCGGGCGACGCCTTCAGCCGCATCGCCGAGCGGGTGTCCGAGATCGCCGAGCGCGCGAGCCACATCTCGGAACTGTCGCGCACCCAGTCGGCCAGCCTGCAGCAAGTCAACGTGGCGGTGCGCGAGATGGACCAGATGACCCAGCACAACGCCGCCATGGTCGAGGAGACGACCGCCGCCGCGCGCTCGCTCGCGGGCGAGGCCAAGGACCTGGACGGCATCGTCGCCCGATTCCGCATCGAGCAGGAGGCCACGGTCGTGCCGCTCGGCACGGGACGCCCCAGCCGCCCGCTGCAGCGTTCGCGCCCGCTCCCGGGCAGGGCCGCGGCTGCAGAGACCAGCGCGGCCCGGGCGGCCAGAGAGGACTGGAGCGAGTTTTGACTCGCTTGGCGACGATGTCTCACAGGCGCAGCCAGAGCCTACGCCCAGCCCCGCCACGAACCGCCCGATGAGAACGGCGAGCGCGGCGAGCGCGGCGATCGCGGCGCGCGCCGTTGTCCTGGCGGAAGCGATGGCAAAGACAGCGGTGCGCATCGGCGGCTCCTGAGCGCCCGGTCCCCCGACCGGGTGCCTCGATTCGCCGTTTATAAGCTCGGAACGATCGTGTAGGAAAGAACAAAGTGAGAACTAGGACCTGGCGGTCCCGGTCTCGAATCAGAAAAGGCGGCCGAAGCCGCCCTTTCCTCCTCTCCAACTCGTTTTCGCCGCCGCCTGCTCTGCCAGGCTTTCCGGCTAGCTCAGTTGCCTTTCGCGGCGAGCGCGACGCGGTCCGACTGCATGTAGGGAACAGGGTTCACCGCGACGCCATCCACGCGCACTTCGTAGTGCAGGTGGGGGCCGGTGGAGTTGCCGGTGGTGCCGACGTAGCCGAGGATGTCGCCCTTGTGGACCGTCTGGCCCTCGGCGACGTTGAGCCGCGACATGTGACCGTAGCGGGTCTCCAGGTCGTTGCCATGCTCGAGCTGGACATAGAGGCCATAGCCGCCGAACCACGCCGCCTTGCCGACGACGCCATCGGCGGTCGCATAGATCGGGGTGCCGACCGGAGCGGAAAGGTCGATGCCCTTGTGCGCACGCATCCCGCCGAAGATCGGGTGGACGCGCATGCCGAAGTTGCTGGTCATCGTGAGACCCGCCAGCGGCGTGCGCGACGGGATCGAGACCGGACCGGCGATACCGGCGGCGGCGCGGGCAGCGGCCGAAAGCGGCGACCGTCCGGACGAGGCGGCGAGCGCCGCGCTGCCGGTGGATTCATAGCTCTGCCAGCTGCTGAAGAGCTTGCGGAACTGATCATCCTCGCTGCCGCTCACGCTCTTCTCGGCCTGCGCGGTGCGCAGCGGAGCGGAAACGTCGGTGCTGGCGCTGGCATTGGCCAGGGCGGGATGGGCGGCGAGAAACAGGGAAGCTGCAGCCAAGGCGCCGGCAGAGGCGCGAAGCTTGGCGAAAGTATGCGTAACGACCACTCGCAATACCTTGTTCTCCGCCAGAGCCGAGGCTCAGGCGTGCTACATCGCTCCGGGCAGCGCGATCCACTGCCGGAAATTTTATTGGAGATGGTCGGAACCCCCCGCCGTCTCACGATGTTGGGTTATGACGCGGGATCGTTAAGGTACAACCCCGGCGTACCAATCGCGCGGTAAACCGGCTGCGAACCGCGCCGAGTCGTTGAACGGTGGCTTAAGGCTGCCGCGAAAATGGCGCGCAACCAATGTTTTCCATAGAGAATCAGCGGCCTGTCCATGCTGCGCTGCGGTAGCGACGAAGTGCTTTACGCCCACCGCGACGTGCCGGATCTCGTCGTCAAGGATTCGTTCGAGGATTCGGGCGCCCGCTTCGTCGCCACTCGCACGCACTCGCTCCAGCGTCGCCGGGGTCACGTCGAGGCCGCGCGCCTCCAGCACCATCGGCACCACCGCCAGCCGTGCGGCGAGATCGCCCCGGGTCGCATCCGCCGCTTCCCACAGGCCGCCATGTGCCGGCAGCGCGCCATAGTGGCTGCCTAGCGTGTGCAAGTGCCTGTCGAGCAAAGCGAAATGCATCGCCTCGTCGGCGGCGACGGCCAGGAAGTCGGACACCAAAGCCGTGCCGCCGATCGCGCCGAAACGCCCGGCCATGTCGAGCGCGAGATCGATGGCGACGAACTCGATATGCGCGAGCGCGTGCCACAAGGCGACGCGCCCCCGCTCGGATTGCGCCTTGCCGCGCTTGGCCATGCGCCCGGGCGGCAGCAGCTCGGGCGTGACGGGCCGGCCCGGCGCGTCGGGCATGGCAGCGCTGAAATCCGGGACCAGGCGTCCGAGCCGCCAGTCGCGCGCGACCGCACGCGCCGCCATCGCCTTGTCACGCGGCGCGCAGGTCAGCAGCGCCTCGCGGATCGCCTCGCCGGCCGGACGCAGCGCCGATCGAGTCAAAGCGCCTTCGCCGCCTCCAGCACGTCCTGCGCGTGGCCCTTCACTTTCACTTTGTCCCACACTTTCGCGACCTTGCCGTCCGCTCCGACCAGATAAGTGGTGCGCACCATGCCCATGTAGGTGCGGCCGTAGTTCTGCTTCTCGGTCCAGATGCCGAGCGCGTCGGACAGGCCGTTTTCGGCGGCATCACTGGCAAGCGGCACGGTGAGGCCATGCTTGGCGATGAACTTGGCGTGCTTGGCCGGCGGGTCCTTGCTGACGCCCAGCACCGCGACGCCCGCCTGGTCGAATTCGCCCTTGAGCGCGGTGAAGTCGATGTTCTCGGTGGTACAGCCCGGCGTGTTGTCCTTGGGATAGAAGAACACGACGAGCGGCTTGCCCGCGAAGTCGGACGGCTTGACGCTGCCGCCGTCCGGGGCCTCCAGCGCGATGTCCGGAAAGGTGTCGCCAATGCCGATCTTGCTGGTCATCCCTCGATCTCCAGGTTCTCTTCGAACGCCGCGGCCCAGGCTGCCGCGACCACCTCGCGGGCGCGCCGGAGCTCGGCCACTACCGCGTCCCAATCGCCGCAACCGCACGCGCGCGCAAGAGCGGCGCGCGCTGCCCCGGGGGGAACCTGCGAATCGGGCGCCAGCAGCCGCGCCGCCACCAGGAAGCGGACGAGCGTGGCGTGGGCGCCGATGATCTCTGGCGCGATGAGCCCGGCCTCTGCCAGCTGTGCGAGCGCCGCGGCGAGGCTGGGTGAGAGCCCGGCGTGGGACCGCAATTGCAGGTAGTGCGTGACGAACTCGAGATCGACCAGCCCACCGCGCGCCAGCTTGATGTCGAGCGGGCCCTTGGCAGGCTTGTGCTGCGCCATCGTCGCCCGCATCTCGAGCACGTCGGCGCGCAGCTTGGCCGAATCGCGCGGCATCCGCAGCAGAGTGCGCACCGTCGCGGCAAGCTCCGCCCGCCCCTGCGCCGAGCCGTAGACCGGCCGCGCCCGCGCCAGCGCCATATGCTCCCAGGTCCAGGCCTGCTCGCGCTGGTAGCGCGCGAAGCTGTCGAGACTGGCGGCGGGAGGCCCTTGCGTGCCCGAGGGCCGAAGCCGGGTGTCGACTTCGAACAGCGCGCCCTCGGCGGTCGGCACGCTGAGCGCGGCGACCACCCGCTGCGAGAGGCGGTTGTAGTAGAGCGTGCCGCCGATCGGCCGCCGCCCATCCGATTCGGCAGCGAAATCGCCTGAGAACAAGAAGACCAAGTCGAGGTCGGAGGCATGGGTCAGCACCCCGCCGCCGAACCGGCCGAGCGCCAGGACCAGGAACTCGCTATCCGGCACGACGCCATGGGTGGCGCGGAACTCGGCGAGGGTCGCTTCGGTCAGCACCTGGAGCGCGGCCTCGGCGATCCGCGCCAGCGCCGCGCCGATCTCCAGCGGATCGCGTGTGCCCTCGATCAGCTGCACCCCGAGCGCGAAGCGCCATTCGCCGACTTTGCGCCGCACGCGATCGAGGATGCGCTGGTAGTCGTCCCCTGCCTCGACCCGCGACAGTTCGCCGACGAGATCGTCGACCGCGCCCGGCAGTTCCAGCGCGCTGGCGTCGATCAGCGGGTCGAGCAGGTCGGCCCGGCGCGCCAGCGCATCGGCGAGCGGCGGTGCGAGGCCGAGGATGCGGGCCAGCCGGATCGTCAGCCCCGGGCGCGCCTCCAGCAGGCGGAACAAGTTGATCGCGCTCGGCAGGTTTTCCAGCAGGCGCTCCCACCGGGCCAGCGCCCGCTCCGGCTCGGGCGAGGCGGCGAGCGCGGCGAGCAAGTCCGGCTGGATGGCCCGGAAGGCGGCCTGCGCGGCGTCGCTGCGCAGCGCGCGCATCCCACCGTTGCTCCAGCCCTGGACGCGCGCCGCCGTCGCCTCGGGATCGGCGAAGCCGAGCCGTTCCAGCAGGGCCGGAAAGGGCTCGGGCGGGGCGGCGCTCGGTTCCGGCGCCCCGGGGCTGGCCCGTACCAGCGTGTCGTAGAGATCGCCGACGCGGCGAGTGATCGCCGCGACTTGCGCGACGAGCGCCGCCCCGTCGGGCAAGCCGTCGAGCCGGGCGACATTGTCCAATGCCTCCGGCGACACCGGCAGCCGGTGCGTCTGCTGGTCCTGCACCATCTGCAGCCGGTGCTCGATGGTGCGCAGCCGGTCGTAGCTCTCGCCGAGCATCGCCGCTTCCTCGCCCGGGATCAGTCCCGCGAAAGCCAGGGCGTCGAGTGTCGCACGCGTACCGCGCAGCCGCAGGGCGGGATTGCGGCCGCCGTGGATCAGCTGGTGGACCTGGGCGTAGAACTCGACCTCGCGAATGCCGCCGCGCCCCTTCTTGAGATCGAAGCCGGGCCCCGCCTCGGTCTGGCCGCGCGTGCTCGCCCGGATCTGCTCGGTCAGACGGCCGATCTCGGCGATGGCGCCGAAGTCGAGGCTGCGGCGCCAGACGAAGGGCCGGATCGCCGCGAGAAAGGCCTCGCCCGCACGGACATCGCCGGCACTGGCCCGGGCGCGGATGAAGGCGGCCCGCTCCCAGGCGAGCGCCGAAGTCTCGTAATGCGTGAGCGCCGCGTCGATCGAGATCGCCAGCGGGCTCACTTCGGAGGCGGGCCGCAACCGCAAGTCGACGCGAAAGACATAGCCCTGGTCGGTCACGTTCGCGAGCGTCTCGACCACGCTGCGCGCCACCCGCTGCGCCGCATCCCCGGGCTCGTCGCGCTCG
>Ga0070671_100001729_pt1 | contig 16593 bp, 16 predicted proteins | sample KBSS73metaG_FD_65341 | JGI IMG/M metagenome (GOLD analysis project Ga0070671, IMG submission 65341) | Switchgrass rhizosphere microbial communities from Kellogg Biological Station, Michigan, USA - KBS S7-3 metaG | ecosystem: Host-associated > Plants > Roots > Rhizosphere > Soil ...
CGCAAGAGTTGTTAACAGTGTCTTTGATAAAGCAGTGGCTGAAGCAACTAAAGCCTACGCAACTTTTATGACCGTAGAATTGCAGAAGCGACGGGAAGAACATTTAAGTTTTGTAGTTCATGACTTGCGCACCCCACTCCAAGCTATCGCTCTATCAACGACTATGATTGAACGGTCCTTACCTGAAGATGTAATGACCGAACCGTTCACAAAATCGTTATTGATTCTGCGACGCAATATCGCGCGGCTGGATGGACTCATTAAAAGAGTGCTGCAGGATGACGCTAATCTTCAGTTAGTGGAATCTCCCGATATCGCGCGGCGCGAATTTGATCTGTGGCCCATCGTCGAGAGCATAATCCAAGATCTTCATCCGATCACGAACGATTCGGAGACTGTTCTTATCAATAACATACCTTCCGACTTGACAATCGTTGCGGATGCCCGATTGCTGGCCCAGGTTTTTCAGAATTTACTTTCCAATGCGATCAAGTTCACTCCAAATGGGAGAGTGACTATTGGCGCAAAGCTTTCTGAGTCGACCGGTGTGCTTCAGTGTTGGGTTGAAGACTCTGGTGCGGGCATTGCTCCAGAACGTGTTGCTAAGATTTTTGAAAAACTCGAGACGGATCAACAACCCGAAAAACGTGGGATGGGATTAGGGCTAGCTATTGTGAAGCAAATTGTTGAACTACACGGTGGGAAAATTGAGGTTGCGAGTACGGAAGGCACAGGCTCAACATTCAAATTCGAATTGCCACAAAAGCTGGTTTGAAAAAGCCCTTAATGGTTGACGCGCCGCTGCTTGGCTACTTCCCACGTCGAATGACTATGCAAGGGCAGAATGGCGTCAGAGGTTGCCGGGAGGGACCCACGCTGCATCCCGATGCTTCCTTCAAGTATGTCTTGAATGAGTTTCTCCAGCTCCCCAAAATCGACGGGCTTCTCCACGATGTAATTGCCTCCGGCTTTTAAAGCAGCCTGATAATGAAAAGGACCCGTATAGGCGGTAAGTACAATTATCGGGGTGTCTTGAAACGCTTCGTTCTTACGAATGCGACGCATGGTTTCAAATCCATCGAGTTCTGGGAGCCCTAAATCCATTAGGATCAAATCAGGAGATTCCGTTTTTAGAATATTCAAGGCTTTTATGCCCGTTGAGGCCTCCAACACTCGGTAATGATCGCCTTGCAGAAGAAGTCCCAAAGCTGTGCGTACATCGTCGTAGTCTTCAACGAGTAGCAGAGTTCCGCGCTGTCGATCCGTTCGATTCACAACCTGACCTATTCCTTAGCCAATATCGGACACATTCAAACCTCCCGCAAACCATATACCACCTGAGGACTTAGAGTTTCTGGTCAGCGAAATGATCGCAGAGCGGAGTCAGAGTGTTTGTCTGGCTCGACCATACAAAAATGGTAGGCGTGGATCCTTGGAACAAAGTGATGAGGCTTGGAACTTCGGAGCCGTTAGGGATTACTTGAAAAACGCTCAGGAGAGGCTAAGAAAGTTGTTACAGTGCTTGGCCAAACTAAAAGCCAAAAGGCTGACCGTTAAAGCCAGCCTCCTTGGTATCGGTATTTCTCATTGCATTTGTCGCTCTCTTGCTTGAGGGGGAGAATTGTCCTTGCGGGCAAGTATCAACAGGCGATCGTTATAGAAGGCGTCGTGCATGCGCACCGCCATCTGGGATTCGAGATTCTTGACACATTCATACTGCTGCCAAAACAACTCGTTCTGTTTCAGTCCTAGATATGCCATCCCCAAGTGGTAATGCGCTCTGACATCAGCGGGATTGAAACTAACAACATATTCCAAAGCTTCTGCGGCTGCTCCGTATCTGCGAAGATTCAGGTAGACCAATCCTAACGTTGAATATGCCGCGATATATTGATGGTCTAATACGATTGCTTGCTTCAGCGTTTTGGCGGCTTCCTTGAACCGTGAGCTGTCGTAATAGGTGACTGCGAGGTTGTAATACTCCAGAGAAGAATTTGGTTGCAGCCTCACCGCCTGTTTCAAAGAGTCGATTGCTTCGCGGTAGCAGCTTACCTCCGCGTACGCATTTCCGAGATCGTTATAAGCTTGAAAGTACTCGCGGTTGAGTCGAATCGCTTGCTCGAGCATCTCAATTGCTTCCGGCACGAGGTGCATATTTAAATACGCGTTCCCCAGGTTGTATTTAAAATTTGCGTTCGTCGGTTCTAATGATATGGCGCGCTCGAGCGACACCCTTGCCTCGGAGAATTGGCCCAGCCGGCAATACGCATGACCGAGGTTGCCATAAGCAGCTGCTGCACGATGGTCCAATTCAATCGCTCGCTTATAAGCCTCAATCGCTTCCGGCCAGCGTTCCGCGTGGGTGTATGTGTTTCCTAATAATATTTCTGAGGCTGCATTCGGTTCATGCGATATTGTCTGGCCAGTGGCTGAGGATGTTCCCAAGGAACTGCTATCCATCAAACTTGGCATACACAAGAGGGTCGCGAGGGCAATGAACAACATTGTCGATCTATGCTGTGAATACATGTCAGGCATCTCTCGAGAGTTGCTTTCCGTTAATTATCTCAACCCGAAAGGAAGAAGATAGATCTGTCTCTTCTGCTTCATAACGCGACAAATTCTGCGGATTATGATCATTTAGGCCAGTCAAAGAAGAAAACGTCTCTGAGGAAGGACGTGACATTCCGGTGCCCTGGTCGAATCGGTCCACAAAGGAATTGAGATCCCGATTTCCGCACATCAAGGCGATACTTAATTAAAAGACACTCGCTTTCGTCGAATCGCTGTCTCAGGAATTGAATTAATTCTTGATGTAGTAGCGCTTAATCATCGCGTTCAGTGTTGAGCACTTGAGGTTAAGTAAGCGAGCAGCTTTTCTCTGATGTCCATTAGCGACTGCTAACGCACGTTTGATCATCTCCGTCTCGAAACGACCAACTTCCGTATAGAAGTCCAAACCCTGTTCCACTGCGGGGATTGGAACCCGATTGAATGATTCCAATTCCGATTGCAACTCGATCGCCAATTGCAAAACACGAAGCTTATTTCGCTCTCGGAACGGCGTCGGTGTTTTCTTCATAGTTTCTGAATTCTCTACTTCAGCCTTCCTTTTTGCTTAGTGAAGGCTGAATCACACGAACTGAAAGTTTATACAGGATGACATTTCACCCATCTGTTAGTTAGCACACATAGCCTCTTGTATTCACACTAACTTACTCATAAGCACACTGCTATTCGGCGTCACGCCACGGATTCGAGCTCCGTAGAGCTGCTCGTGTGGTACATCGCCGGCAGCGCTCAGCAAAGGTCGACTTATTTGATGGACTCCGATTTACCTTATATCTGTGTTACCACACATACAGCCCTCATCGTGGAGTGTATAAATTTCTAAGCAAGTAAGAACCTCCCACGCACGCGGTAGGCGTCCCACTGCGAGCCGCCGTGGACAAGAACTTCGAAGTTTCTGAGCTGTAGAGTAAGGTTTATCCCAAGTTATGCATGGGTGAGGAACCCTGAGGCTCGGGTTACCGGTCAGACTTTTTGGTGGGTACTGTCGACCTCATATCAAAACACTTAGCGAATACGCTGCAACGCCGTTTGCTTCCCCGATCCGCAGCCAGTGATCTGCCCACCACATTGCAGCCGATGAAGTGAATGCGTGGTCCACAATAGACGAGTAAAAACAATGGGTCCTTTCACGCAACATTTCGTTCGCATTAAGGTGACACTCCGTTAAAGAAGAGAAGCGTCTAGGAAGTTGCTCACGCCAGTTCGTCTAATCCTGTCTACCGTCGCACTTCAAAGGTCCTCTGTTCTTGGCGCCTCGGCAGTGATATTGCCAACCCGTCGCGGACGACATTGAAAACGAACGAGTACCTGTCTATCTGAGAAGTTGAACACGGTACGAAAGAGGGTGATTATGTACACCAATGGCTATCGACAAACATTCGGCCCTCAAGCGAACAATCCTTTTTAAAGAACTGGATGAGAACACACTTAGCGCCCTGGCTGAACGCGCTATCGAGCAACGGTTTGATAAAGATGAAGTGCTATTTGTCGCCGGTGAGGAAGCGCTTGGCCTGTATGTCATAGTTGGAGGCGCGGTGCGTGCCTTTCGAGTCACCAGCGATGGTCGTGAGCAGGTAATTCACATAGAGCGTTCCGGAGCCACCATTGCAGAAGTGCCGGTTTTCGATGGTGGGTCATATCCGTCAACTGCGGCTGCCGAAGAGGCAACGATCACCCTATTCATCGCCAAACGTGACGTACGACAACTTGTCATCGAACATCCTGAGATTGCATTGGCGGCGCTAAAGGTCCTCGCCGGGCGCCTCAGGCAATGCGCCGAACTAGTCGAAGCTCTATCGCTCCGTGAAGTGGGTCAACGACTCGCGCGCTTCCTAGTAGCGGAAGCTCGGCGAACCTACACAAGTCCCAACAACAAAATCGCCATCGAACTTCGCCAGACCAATCAACAAATTGCTTCGCTCATTGGCTCAGTGCGTGAGGTAGTCTCTCGCGCCTTCGCTCGACTTCAGCATCAGGGCCTCATTCTGGTCGAAGGACGAAAGATCACTATTCCCGACTTACCAGCACTTGAAGCTTTCGCGACAAGTTCTGACAGCATTAATCCTTCCTAGATTTTCACCAAAGTCAATCAAGACTCCGAGTGACATAAGTCATCGCGCAAACCAAACAAATCCTCTAGGCTGCTGGGCAGGGTGGAGGTTCCCTTCTCTTCCCAGGAGGTTTCCCAAGGCGCGGATCTGAAGATGAATACTGAAATGACCCAGAAAGTTCCGAATCTAACGCAGCCTGCAGCTGACCTGAAAATCGACAAGATGCCGGGCCACTGGGTGTTGGCCCAACTTGGTAAACGCGTCTTGCGACCTGGAGGTATGGAGCTAACCCACCGAATGTTGGCGGCCCTGCGAATAACACACGAGGATGATGTAGTGGAATTCGCGCCAGGGATGGGAATTACGGCTCAACTGACCATCGCACTAAAGCCTCGATCTTACACGGCGGTCGAGCGGGATGAAGGCGCAGTAAAAATTGTCAGCGGCTACCTCCAGGAAAACAACGAACGTTGCGTGATTGGCAACGCTTCCGCTACCGGCCTACCTTCGCAAAGTGCAACGGCGATTTACGGTGAAGCCATGCTCACCATGCACCCACAGAACGTAAAGCGAGACATCATCAGAGAAGCCTATCGACTGCTGAAGCCCAATGGTCGTTATGGCATCCATGAGATGTGCATGGTCTCAGACAACTTGGATGAAGTTAAAAGAAAAGAGACGGAGCAGGCGCTAACCGGTGTGGTTCATCACGGAGTTCGACCGTTGACCATTTCAGAGTGGCAAGTACTTCTCGAGTCCGAGGGATTCGCAATTCAGACAGTGGAAACAACCTCGATGAATCTCCTGGAGCCTGCCCGACTGATAAGCGATGAGGGCTTGGCAGGGGCTATGCATTTTGCCTGGAATGTTCTTTGGAATTCAAAAGCGCGTAAACGTGTCTTTGAGATGCGCTCGGTCTTCAGACGACATAGCAAAGATCTGGGCGCCGTCGCAATTATCGCAATCAAGAGTTAGACGAAGCGGGAGTGTTTACCAAAGGAAGACTATGAGTGAGGAAACTATTGACGAAGTTAAAGACCTGATTGGCCTGCTGCAATATCAAGACGGCTCGATTGTAAGTCGCGTACTTATGAAGAATGGCGGTGGCACGATCACACTATTCGCGTTCGATAAAGGATCTGGATTAAGCGAGCACACTGCGCCGTTCGACGCATTGGTTTCGGTTGTTGATGGAGAAGCTGACATCGAGGTTGCGGGCAAGAGCTTCAAAGTGCGCACGGGAGAGATCCTCAAGTTACCCGCAAATCAGCCTCATGCAGTTAAGGGAGCACACAGGTTCAAGATGCTACTGATTATGCTCCGGGCTTAGCCTGACTATTTTCGACAAGACGTGTTGCGTGAAAACGCTTCGCACCAACTGAAAAGAGTCTCGCCCTGAAAGTAGCACGGGAAGCATAACACTTCGGTTGAGGAGAGGAATGCCATGAAGAAGTTGTGGATTGTCTTTATCGCGATCTTTGTTTTCTCATTTGCTGTTTTAGGTTGGGTGGGAACAGAGATTTTTCGGCAGGCGCCTCCGATTCCACGCGAAGTTGTAACTACCGATGGACAGGTCCTGATCGCTAGCGAAGAAATTCAAAACGGCCAGAACGTCTGGCAGGCAATGGGCGGCATGGAGATGGGTTCGATCTGGGGACACGGCTCGTATGTCGCTCCCGATTGGACGGCCGATTATCTTCACCGCGAATCATTATTCGCATTAGACGAGTGGTCCAAGCGTGATTTCTCGAAACCCTATAACGATCTTTCCTCCGAGCCGAAAGCAGCGTTGCGTCAACGTTTGGAAGACGTAATGCGGAAAAACACCTACGACGAAAGCTCCGGCAGACTGACCATCGATCCGGTTCGCGCCCGCGCATTTGAAGCCAACCTAAAACATTACTCGGCTATCTTCACTGACGGAAACTCCGACTACGCCATTCAACGGAATGCTCAATCAGATCCGGTAAAACTTCGACAACTGAATTCCTTCTTCTTCTGGACCTCGTGGGCTTCGGCAGCGAACCGTCCTAATAACACGATCTCCTACACCAGTAACTTCCCTTCCGAACCGTTGGTCGGCAATGAGCCCACCAGTAGTGCGGTTGTCTGGACTGGTGTAAGCGTGATTGTCCTCCTCGCTGGAATTGGCTGGATGGTCTGGTACAACGCCCAGCACGGTGGAGGCGAGGTAGTGTCAAAAGAAGTTTCTGATCGCGATCCATTAATCGGCGCGCAGATGTCGCCGTCTCAAAAGGCCACAGTCAAATATTTTTTCGTGGTCACACTCTTGTTTCTGCTGCAAATCGTAATGGGTATGTTGACCGCCCATTACGGCGTGGAAGGAAAAGGCTTCTATGGAATTCCGCTCGCCGATTACCTGCCTTATGTCGTAACGCGTACCTGGCACACTCAGCTTGGCATCTTCTGGATTGCCACGGCTTGGCTGGCTGCCGGGTTATTCATCGCACCTTTCATTTGTGGCTACGAGCCAAAGTACCAAAAGCTTGGTGTCGATGTTCTTTTCGGCGCGTTACTGGTCGTCGTCCTCGGTTCGATGGGCGGACAATGGATGTCGGTAATGCACAAACTACCGGGTAACTCGTGGTTCTGGTTTGGTCATCAGGGGTATGAATATGTCGACCTGGGAAGAGTCTGGCAGGCCGCGCTCTTTGTTGGACTGCTGTTATGGCTTTTCCTGATAGCACGTACTGCGATACCCGCGCTCAAAGCGAAAGGCACCGCCAAGTCACTCATCATGCTCTATTTCTTATCGACTACCGGTATCGCTCTTTTCTATAGTCCCGGTTTGTTCTGGGGAATGCGCTCGCACATCTCAGTGGTTGAATACTGGCGTTGGTGGGTGGTCCATCTGTGGGTTGAAGGATACTTTGAAGTATTTGCCACGGTTGTCATTGCGTTTTTGTTTGCTAAGCTCGGTGTGATTCGAGGTGAGAGTGCAGCGCAGGCTGCGCTTCTGTCAGGCGCGATATATTTAACGGGCGGCATTATCGGTACGCTTCACCATCTTTATTTTGCCGGTACTCCTACCGTCGCGCTTGCTTTTGGCTCAGTTTTTAGTGCGCTTGAAATCGTACCCTTGTTGCTGGTGGGCCATGAAGCAGTCGCGAACATCCGCCGCTCAAAAGCTCGGCCATGGTTAAAGCAATATAAATGGGTGGTCTACTTTTTCGTTGCTGTCGCGTTTTGGAACCTGGTAGGCGCAGGCATTTTTGGCTTCATGATCAATCCGCCGATCGCTCTCTATTACATGCAGGGCTTGAACACGACCGCAGTACACGCCCACGGCGCGCTATATGGTGTCTATGGCACTCTCGGTCTTGGCTTACTTCTGTTTTGCCTGCGCGCCATGAAGCCCGAACTCAAATGGAAAGAACGACCGATCTGGTTTGCCTTCTGGGCCATCAATATCGGGTTGATGTTGGAGATCGCTTTGAGCCTATTGCCGGTTGGTCTGATGCAAACTTATCAATCAGTATCAGTTGGTTACTGGTCTGCGCGCAGCTCGGAGTTTATGCAGAGCGATCTGATGCAGACATTCCGGTGGCTGCGCATGATCGGCGACACGATTTTCGCGCTCGGCGCAATCTCGTTTGTTTACTTCGCACTCGATCTTATGTTCCGTCGTCCCGATAGGAAGGTCTCGCCAATTCCGGTGAACACCGCCGCTGAGTCTGTCTAGGAGAGTCGACGTTTTTGAAGGTACCCGCCGCGATCAAGTGTCAAAGAGTAGAGGGTAAAATTTGTCTCCGCTCGGGAGTTACAGCGACGCTCTCCAATATGGCTGACTCAGAAGCCGAAACACCACAGTGCTAATACCTTTCAGATAGGTCTTCGTGATCACAACTACTTTATCGACCGTTCCAAATGAAATAAACGCTGGGATTCGCGACAGGTCCAACTTGTTTTTTCTCGCTAGCGGTTAGACACTGTTATCGATGACCAGAATTGAAATTCATTATTGCCCGGTGTGACCAATCAAGAAAGCAATCGCTTCCCGTGTGGCGGCGGAATTGTCGAAAGAGAATGACGTTGAGGTCGAAGAGGTGAGAGGCGGTTTAGGTGAGCTTAGCGTTTTCATCGACGGACAAAAGCTTATTGACACAAAGCGTCTTTGGTATCCCATCCCGAGTAAGCTGGTCGCTCAGACCCGCAGGTTCTTAGCGAAGCGTACGGTATTGTCAGGTTAACCGGCGAAGATGCGATTAAGCTAGTGACGCTCCGTACTGCACTCATGCGCACCTCCGTTTCTCTTTACCATCCCCATCGCTTCCCTGCCGAAATCATCAGCCATTGCGTTTGGTTATACTTTCGCTTTGCCTTCAACTTCCGCGATGTCGAGGAAATGTTAGCGATGCGCGGCGTTATCCTTACTTACGAAACTGTCCGAGAATGGTGCCTAACTTATGCCAACGACCTGCGACGAAGATCTCCGCGGCCTGGCGACAGGTGGCATCTTGATGAAGTGTCCCTCAAGATCAATGGACGCATTCATTACTTGTGGCGTGCAGTAGATCAGGATGGAGATGTATTGGACATCCTGGTCCAAGCAAAAGAGATAAGAAACCGCCAAGAAGATCTTTCGCAAGCTCTTAAAAGGATTACGCTATGTTCCGCGAGTGATCATCACAGACAAGCTGAAGAGCTACAATGAGGCAAAGGCCGAAGTGCTGCCCAGTAGCGAGCACCTCTATCAGAAGTATCAGAACAATCTGGCCGAGAACTCACTTCGACCAACGAGATTGCGGGAGCGTGTCATGAGACGGTTCAAGTCAGCAGGCCACGCGCAGCGTTTTCTCTCCGCCTTCGGAATCATTTCCTCACACTTCCGATTAGGGAGACATAGGTATAGCGCTAGCAGTTATCGAGCAGTGATGAAATCGAGATTCGCATTATGGGATGAGGCGATCTGCGAAAAGGCTCTTACTAATTAATCAGACGACGAAGGTGATTCATTTCCGCAACGCCCAGTTCTTGTTCCCTAAGTTAAGTTGACAATACCTCTCTGACTTCGCCCGCAGTGAGTTTCGCGCGAAACAATTTCACTCACCCGAAATTTGAGACGACACGTGATCTAATGCAAACTAGCTACTTTATGAGGCTCAGAACTGCGTAAATCACTGGGTACATTCGCGCGGATCCGACTCCATCATATGGAGTTAAAGAAGCGGAGGGAGTCTGCGATATGCTCTCGCCAGTACTCCCAATCGTGAGTACCCTCAAACTCTTCGTAGACATGACTGATTCCGGCTTCTTCTAGCGATCGATGTAGTTCCCTGTTCGCTTGGATCAGTTCGTCGTGAGTGCCGCAATCGAAGCGAAAACCAGGCAGGATTGCGCAGTTCTTCTTTAGCCAGTAAAGCGGAAGGCTTTCGATGCTTTTCGCCACCTCACCGTAAGCAGACAAGGGCTCTTGGACGAATGGTAAGAGGTGCTTCAGTTCCGTTACCGACGAGTGCGCGGAGAAGCCCGCGACTAATGAAGCGTACTTTGATCCTAAGCGAAGCGCTGCGTGGCCTCCCATTGACTGTCCAGCGATGAATAGTCGGGAATGCTGGGACAGGCACGGGACCACTTCGCTGCAGCAGCCCACAACATCCTCCATCACCCACTTCTCAGAGTCTCCTGAGGAGTGCGGAAGGTATCCGCTTCCATCACCCCACAATCCGTCTGATGGCATTATGAGAACAATCGGGTCGATTTCTCCTTGTTCAATCATTGCGAGAGCGGTTGTGTGCGCACCTCCCTGCATGGACCAGGCCCAATGGCTATTGTAGACGCCATGCAGCAACAGCACAGCTGGCAGTCCACTTTCGCTCTCACAACCCGGGGGGATGAACAATGTGACATCCCCTCGCCGGCCAAGCGCCTCGCTCCGGAAAGTTAGGTAGCGCAGTCCTGCAATCTCATAGCGCGGAGCTGACAGTTCGACGTTTTGGTAGCGGCTCATGAGATGACCGTGGTATCGACCTCAATTCACCTGTACTTTAACAACAACTTTTCTGATCTCTTCGCTCTTCTTGGGAAAACACCACGGCATGTGAGCTTGTCCCGGAAAGAAAACGACGAACTCACCAGGTTTGAGTATTAGCCGGCGGTATTTTTCGGGAACATCGTAAAGCGCTGCTTCCTTGTCCTCAGCGTAAGCTTGCTTCTCACGTAAGACTTCAGGCCGTGCTGAGCCGATCATTTCGACGCCGCTTATCAGGTAATGCAAATCGATATATTTCCGATGTGCTTCGAACCTGTTTTTCTCGGCTGCGATTGTCTTGTCGACGGAGATAGTTGCGTATACGCGTTCACCGTCGATTGGGTAACGACCAGGCTTCATTCGAACGAGGTCGTGGGTTTCGAGAAAGAGGAACGCGGGCTCCATCAATTCCAAGCCCTTTGCCGAACTCCTGCGCGACAATTTGTAGACGTGAGGATCGCGATTAGGAACAGAGGCCCAGGCTGGGCGCGTCATCAGGTACCACGTGCTAACGGACGCGCAGCCAAACAAGAACGACCTGCGGCTGATACTATTTTGCATTTCTTTCGACGTCTAATTCGCCCTTAACTCTGCTGTTCAAATCCGTTTGGAGAAGGAACTTATAGCCGACGGCGGTGATTACGGCTGCTCCGAAGACGAGCATTGAGACTCCGCCGAAGATTGTGCTAAGCGAGTAGTTCTGCTTTAGCACTCCAGCACCGAGTACTCCTAGTCCTCCAGCGAAAGTGTTGGCACAATTCATTAATCCTATTGCCGTTGAGCGCTGCCGTGGTGCCAACAGATCGCACAGGAGCGGACCTTCGTTAGACTGCGCTATCGAGCGAACGAACGAAAAAGCAAAGACCGCTGCCGCGACCAAAGCAAAAACAGCCCGTGTCGTGAATGTCACCAACAGTGCCCCGCCTATGAAGTAACAGATGGATTGGACGAGCATTCGGTGGACACGCCCACGACGCGCCACCGAGTCGGAGATCTGTCCCCCTACAACGACACCAAATAGGCCCGGGAACTCCAGGAGACCGGCGCCAAAGAAACCTGCTCCGGCGAGACTTAGGCTGAACGTGTCAGTAAAATAGAGAGGCAGCCAGTTAAGAAATAGCCAAATCCCCAGAGACACGATCATGCTTTGCACTAATAGCACCCAGTAACTAGGTATTCGCAGCAGATCCCGCAGAGAGCGTTGTGATGCCACACCGGCGTACTCGATTGAAGGAACAGACGGCACGTCTTTACCGCGTAACACCGTTACTGCCGCGGCCGCTAAAAGTATTCCGACTCCTCCTAGAATCAAGAATGTAATGCGCCAGCCATAATGCTGTCCGAGGTAGCCTGCTGCAGTTGTACCTAAGACAGCGCCGATACCTAACCCGGCGGTGTGTAGGCTGATAGCGCGTCCTCTGTGCCGCGGCCCGTGATGGTCGGCCAGCAGTCCTACCGCGGCGGGCAAGTATGCGCACTCCGCAAAACCCAATAGCAGTCGCATCACTATCAGCTGATTGACACTTCGAGTAAGACCCGTCGCCACTGTTACGAGGCTCCATGCAAAAAGGCTCCCGATTACCATGCGAGTTCGTGAGCGACGGTCTGCCAGCCATCCAACAAACGGCGAGCCCAAAGCGTAGGTCCAGAGGAACGCCGAGCCGATCGCACCGAGACCCACGTCGCTGACACCCAAGTCTGCACGTAGCAGTGGAAAGACTGCCGCCATCGCCATTCGATCTGAGTAGTTGAGTGCCGCGATGGAGGTTAGTAGAGCAATCAGTGGCCAGTCGAACGAACGACCGGATTCGGATATGACTTCGTTAGAAGCTATGTCCACATTCATACGCGTAGATTTTTGAAACCGGCGTATGCGTTTTGGAAGCCGCGCAACAGCAGTGCGTGGTCGTTGCCCGCAGTCACGAGGCGTGCGCCGCGATCGATGTACTGTTGCGCTTGTTCAGGCGAGCCCGTGGGAATTCCCCACCATATTCCGGCGTTACGCGCTGCCGCTGAAACCCGATCAATCGCCGCCTGTAGAAGGGGATGGTCAAACTCGAAAGGCACGCCGTAGCTAATGCTCAAATCGCCAGGTCCAACAAACAAGAGGTCAACGCCGGGTACGGCCGCGATCTCTTCTACGCAATCAACACACTCTCTATCCTCCACTTGCAGTGCAAGGAAGACCTCGTGATTGGCACGTTCGAAATACTCCTTAGGATCGGATAAAGCGTAATCGGCGTCAGCTCCAGCACCGTCAAACCCTCGTCGCCCGAGAGGCGGATATCTAACCCAGTCTACCCACTGCCGGGCCTCGGCCACGCTCATGCAGTGGGGAACGAGGATGCCGTTTGCACCGAACTCCAGAGCACGCATCGGGCTCGTGTAACCGGTCTTCAAAACCCGCACCATGAGATCGATACCAGTAGCACGGCAAGCAAGTGCTACGGGGTCGATCTGGTTGTAACCGAAGGCACGGTGTTCCATGTCGAACCAGATCACGTCGTAGCCGATGTGCCCGATCACTTCTGTTAGCCATGGCTCCGCAACGCGGTTAATACCTGCCGTCACGACGTATTCGCCGGCTCGAAGCTTCTGAAGGACCCTACTTTTCTTCATGTTTATTGCTGCGCTCGAATTCCAAAATGTACTGACATCCCCCAACTGATGTGCGCGCAATCTACAGCAGCAGTTGTCAACCGTCAACAGTAAACTGTTGACAGTTCGAGGGTGCGTCCATACAATTCGCGCGCAAATGACAGTATTAGGCGTCGCGAAATTAAAGGTCGGTGCAATTCGAGATCATGCCGCAGCTGCCTTGCGGCAGGCACTCTTGGAAGGACGTTTCCAACCGGGAGAAAGTCTGTCCGAGGTCGCTATAGCCTCTGAGTTTGACGTGAGCAGAGGTCCCATCCGTGAGGCCATGTTTGTTCTCGTTGCTGAAGGGCTGCTTAGCCACACGCTGAATCGCGGCTTCTCCGTACTTAACTTCAGTGCCGAAGACCTCGAGCAAATCGAGGTGGTCCGCATCCCGCTTGAGTCGCTTGCGCTGTCTCAGGCACGCGAAAAAATGACAGCTGAGAGTATCAGTCGACTTAAAGAAATCAAGTCACAACTCTCCACCTTTTACGGCGCTGCGGATCGGGAGGGCTCATTACGTTCTGAGATCGAGTTTCACAGTTCTATTTGGGAGATGTCGGGTAACGCATGGTTGGTAGCGAGCCTGAAACGCATCATGATCCCGAGTTTCACCTACGGGACTGCATTCCGCATGAACAGGCCCGACCTCACCCCTGAGATCATGGACCAACTGCACGGGCTCTACACAGATTATCTTGAACGGAGAAGCCCACACACGGCTGAACAATGCGTCCGACTACACGTAGGGCTACCAGCTAATCCATAAGTCATTAACATATTCCTCAGAGGGTTATTAAGTTTGCGTCATCATCAAGCAATACTCGTCAGTTGTGAGATCCCTTGGGACGAGCATGAACAACTGGATGAAAGTATATTCAGGCAGGAAGTCCAACATTTTAACGCACTCGGCTTTAAAGATTTGTACATTTTTGGCACCGCCGGTGAAGGCCACGCAGTTGATACGCCACGCTTCAGCCGCATCGTTAGGATCTTCCACGAAGAAACAGATCAAGACGGAGTTACTCCGATGGTGGGCGTCATCGGGCTCTCAACGGCAAACGTCTTGGAGAGACTGAGCATTGCTTACGAGGCTGGCTTCAGACATTTCCAGATCTCGCTTCCGTCTTGGGGGGTGCTAGACGAGCGAGAGACTATTCGGTTCTTCCGTGACGTTTGTCTCCCATTTCCTGACAGTAAGTTTCTCCATTACAACCTGCGTCGAAGCCACCGTCTAATTGAAGCTGCCGAGTACCGCAGGATCGTGGATGAGATTCCGAACCTCGTCGCCACCAAGAACACAGGAACCACCGTTGCTGGAACCATCGAGTTAATGAAGACAGTCCCGGAGATACAGCACTTTTTCGGGGAGGCGATGTTTCCAACCGGCTGCCTATTCGGCGAGTGCTCACTGCTCAGTTCATATGGTCCGATGATGCCTGCGAAGACCAAAGAGTTCTTCGAAGCCGGACGTACTCGACAATTTGAAAAACTCTTCAGACTTCAAGCCGAATACTTGTCTGTCGTGGAGGAGTTCCAACGGCCCATCAAGGGAACCAACCGCATGGACGGCGCATACGACAAGATGTGGGTGCGACTTGGTGGAGTGCCGATGCCTTTACGACTGCTGTCTCCCTACGAATCATTTCCTGAAGAGGTGCTTGAAGAGTGCAGAGAGATACTCTTCGAGCGGTACCAAGAATGGACAAAGTAGTCGAACGGCCTCACTACTCACAGCTGCACTTGATCCCGACAAGTGAATCATCAACGGTTAGTGCAGCGGGTGCGAGACTATGATTGATAAAGACCAAAGCTCTGGCAATCTTCTGTTGAGTGAGTACACGCCCAAGAGCGTGCTGAGTACAGTACGGACAACGGTTAGAAGGCCGCGATTTCCCGTCATAGATTTTCATACTCACTTGACGTGGAGTCCCGGCCTCGATCCTGGCGACGGAATAACACTCATTGCAGGACCAGACGAACTCATACCTACGATGGACGCGGTCGATGTGCGCGTCATGGTCAACCTGACGGGTGGCTATGGATCTGGTCTCCGCGATGCCTTACGCATTCACGCTGCGGCACATCCAAATCGCTTTGTCGTTTTTACCGAGCCTTGGTGGAATCGGATTGCTGAGCCAAACTACTCACGGTTTCAAGCTGAACAAATTGAGGTTGCACATGCAGTCGGTGCGCGTGGACTAAAGGTTCTCAAGATCCTTGGCCTCTCTGCCCGCGAGGAGGTGAAGGCGGGTTCGCTCATCAAGGTCGACGACGAAAGGTTCGACCCGATGTGGGAGACAGCCGGAGCGTTAAAGATGCCGGTCCTCATACACGTTTCTGACCCCAGAGCTTTTTTTCTGCCAGTTGATCGATTCAACGAGCGCTGGGAGGAGCTGCACGGTCACCCAGACTGGTCGTTCTACGGTGGTGACTATCCAGGGAATCAGGAGTTGCAGGAGGCGCGCCGAAGAGTTATGGCGAAACATCCGAACACTACATTCGTTTGCGCACACGGGGCTGACTCAGAAGATCTTGCTTACGTTTCCGAGTGCATGGACTCGCACCCAAACATGTACGTCGACATTTCTGCGCGCGTTAACGAGTTTGGTCGACAGCCGAGAGCATCGAGGCGTTTCTTTGACAAGTACCAGGATAGAATTGTTTTTGGAACAGATGCCATCCCGTACGCCAAAGATTACCCACAACAGGTATTTGGGGCCGACCTGTATGAGATTTACTATCGGTTCCTCGAGACTGAGGACGAGTACTTCGAGTATGCGCCTGCTCCTGTCCCGCCACAGGGCCGCTGGTGTGTGCATGGCCTCGGACTTCCCGAAGCAGTTTTGCGTAAGGTCTACTGGGATAACGCAACAAGGCTGCTTGGTCTTGAAGAATTGACCTCATGAAACGTGCTTCCGGAATCTTGCTCGACTCTGTTGCTGGCGCTATAGGCCATACACCTCTTGTCGAACTTCAGAGAACAACAGTGAGCGCGGGTGGACGTGTATTCGTGAAGCTGGATTACCTGAACCCTGGAGGCTCCAAGAAAGATCGCGTTGCCAAAAAAATTATTGAAGACGCCGAAACTTCCGGAGACCTAAGCCCTGGTCAAACGATCGTCGAACTTACCAGCGGTAACACTGGCACCGGACTCGCAATCGTATGCGCTGTGCGCGGCTATCCCTTCGTCGCGGTTATGTCCGAAGGTAACTCCCCGGAGCGTGCGAGAATGATGATAGCTCTCGGCGCAGAGGTCGTCTTGGTCCCACAAGCGTCTGGTTCTGAAGTGGGCCAAGTTTCGGGCGCTGACCTCGAGCTTGTTGAGGTAGTAGCTCATGA